>ERZ1036467.8-NODE-8-length-342061-cov-20.929276_pt1 | contig 342061 bp, 299 predicted proteins | sample MGYA00514231_ERZ1036467 | MGnify/ENA primary metagenome ERZ1036467 (study PRJEB33795, sample SAMN09464919) | human gut metagenome | isolation source: Bloodstream | host: Homo sapiens | place: USA: Stanford, California | collected 2016-07 ...
TCGAAAGATTGGCTCCTTTTTTTGGTATATACACCAGCCGTTGTAGAGATGTGGCATGCTACGTCTTTACAAAGAGGGAACGTGGATAGATTAGTCGTTTATTTCTTTAGCTAGAGATTCCCGTAGTTTCCGGACTGCCGTGGCGATGTGGGCTTCTAATGTCTTTACTGATATTTCTAGGATATTTGCCGCATCCTTATATTTCATCTTATCTTCACGGATCAGTTTAAAAGCCATCTTGCATTTATCCGGGAGCGTATTGATCGCCTCATTTAAATGATCGATGCATTCTTTAGAAATAAGTTCTTCCTCGGGCGTAGTATCGGTATGTGCGAATAAATCGATCGTATTCTCATCGATCTGGACTTTCTCCATATGCTGTGTCCGGTATAGGCTGATGGCTTTGTGGCGGGCTATGCCATAGATATAAGAATCGAAGTTAGAGATCTCCGGTAATGACTTTCTATTATTCCAAAGACTTAGAAATGTATCAGAGACAATTTCCTCAGCTTCTACAGAGGAAGGCACATAAAGGGATGTAAACCGCATTAGCCTCTGAAAATAGGCTAAATAAAGCGATTTAAAAGCAGTTTGAGAATCGGATAGCGCGATTTCACAGACCCATTGCATTATTTCTTTGGAGTGTTTTTCCAAGTAACTAGAATCTTGTTAACTTATTTCCCTTCTAAATATATAGTCGCAAATGTATATAAAAACCCTTAGTGGATCTCTCTCTTAAAAGAGAAATACTTGATGTTAATTTCAACCTAATTTCATATCTGGTTGTTTTTGAATCTAATCCGCAGGTTGTAACATCATTGTAATATGTATGTAACGGATGCGAAATAATTGTTTCAGAACTTTGCGCAAGAATTATAACAATCAGTATGGAAACATTTTATTTGTTCTTGGTCATATTTTTGTTTGTATTGGCCATCGTAGATTTATCGGTCGGTGTTAGTAATGATGCCGTGAATTTCTTGAATTCAGCTATCGGCGCGAGAGCCGCATCCTTTAAAGTTATTATCGCTATCGCTGCTGTGGGAGTCTTTGTTGGTGCGGCGTTATCCAATGGTATGATGGATATCGCCCGGCATGGTATTTATCAACCCCAGCATTTTTATTTCTCGGAGATCATGTGTATCCTTGCGGCCGTTATGCTTACGGATGTGGTGCTACTGGATATTTTTAACTCATTAGGTATGCCGACCTCGACAACGGTTTCCATGGTGTTTGAGTTGGTGGGTGGAACGGTGGCGATTGCCTTGGTAAAGATCGCTAGTTCTTCAGGCGCTTTGCAATTGGGGGATCTGCTGAATACCGAAAAGGCTTTTACCGTGATTCTGGGTATCTTTCTTTCTGTGGCGATCGCTTTTTTCTTTGGTGTGATCGTGCAGTATCTGTCCCGGATCTTGTTCTCGTTTAATTATAAGAAAAGCTCTAAATATTTTATTGGTCTGTTCGGAGGTTTAGCGGCCACTTCCATCATTTACTTTATGCTGATAAAGGGACTGAAGACAAGTTCTTTTATGACGGGTGAGTTCAAGGATATGGTGTATGCCAATACGGGGATGATCGTTTTGGGATGTATGGTATTTTTTACGATCTTGATGCAGGTATTGCATTGGTTGAAGGTGAATGTATTCAAGGTGGTCATTTTGATGGGTACGTTTGCCTTGGCGTTGGCTTTTGCCGGGAATGACTTGGTGAACTTTATCGGAGTCCCCTTGGCTGGCTATTCCTCTTATATGGACTTGATGGCGCAGGGAGGGACCACTACCACGGATACATTTTTGATGACCTCCTTGTTGGGACCGGCCCAGACACCTTGGTATTTCTTGGTGGGTTCCGGGGTCGTGATGGTAATCGCCTTGGCTACCTCCAAAAAGGCTCAGAACGTGGTGAAGACTTCCTTGGATCTGTCTCGTCAATCGGATGGAGAGGAGTCTTTCGGTACATCGCCTGTCGCACGGGTATTGGTACGGAATTGCAGTAATATATCCGCTACGATATTAAGTATCGTGCCCGCCCCGGTCAAGAACTGGATTGATAGCCGTTTCGACCAAAGCGAAATGATCATGGATGACAAGGCTAGCTTCGACTTGGTACGTGCCTCGGTGAACGTCGTTTTGTCCGGATTGCTGATCGCTTTGGGAACCTCCTTGAAATTGCCTTTATCTACGACGTACGTGGCTTTCATGGTCGCTATGGGTACTTCGTTGGCAGACCGTGCTTGGGGGCGTGAGAGCGCCGTATATCGCATCACAGGCGTATTGTCCGTGATAGGTGGTTGGTTCATTACGGCAGGGGCTGCTTTTACGATCTGTTTCATCGTCGCTCTTTTGATTTATTGGGGAGGTATTCCAGCTTTGGTCGCTATGATTGGTTTGGCGATCTATTCGTTGGTTCGTAGCCACTTCGCTTATAAGGCTAAATTGCGGAAAGAGGCATTGAAGGAGGAGGTGAATTCTACGGTGTCTAAACTTCGTAAGGCTACGGATACCCGTGAGGCTTTGGCACTGTTCCGCGAGCATAGCCGTGAGGAATTACAATCCGATCTGGATTTTACGGCGGAAGTATTCGGCAAGGCAGTAAATGGATTCATGAATGAGAACCTCCGTGAGTTGCGCAAGGTCTTGACTGCCGTGGAGGAGAAGAAGATTCACTTGAAGCAAGTGAAACGTGTCGGTACGCTTGGCGTTACCCAATTGGATCACGACATCGCCGTGGAGAAGGGGCTTTATTATTATCAAGGAAATGACTTCGCCAGCGAGATCATATTCAGCATCCGTCGCTTGGCAGAGCCGATGAAAGATCATATCGATAATAATTTCAGCCCGTTGAGTCCGGTACAGAAAGATGATTTTGGTAAGGTATCTGAACAAATCATCTCCTTCTTGAGAAATTGCGCTATTATGATCCGTAAAAACGATTATATTGGTTTTGAGGAGCTGATCGCTGAGTCGATTACCTTGATGAACCAACTTACCGCCTTGAAGAAAGGGGAGTTGAAGCGTATCCAAGGGCAGTCCGGCAGCACGAAGGTGAGCATGGTTTATTTGAACATGGTACAAGAAGCCCAGAACGTGGTTTCTTTTACGGCGAACCTCTTGAAGGTGAGCAGGAAGTTCCAGAAGGAATAATCAGTCTCTATTATATTAGGATGGTGGGAGACGGGGCATGCCCCGTCTCTACTGGTTTATAGGGTTAGCATCTTCTTTTCTTTGACTAAATCACTCTCGTCCATCCGCAGGGATGGGACTGTACACATCTTGATAAAATCTCCTGTCTGGCAAGTATAATCATAGTAGACCTGTTGTTCCGGGGTAAAATCTTCTTTATCGATCAGTCCGCTTTTCCGGCTCATGAATTCATCGATCTCCGTGCTTTCTGATTCCTTGATAAGAAGGATTCGGCGGGCAATCGGGTTACGATTATAATCCTGACCGATGTATAATCCTCGTAATTGGCGGGGATTCTTGAAAAATGGTATTTGCAGGTATATCGTTACCATCGTGAATTGGGGCGCTTGGTTCTCGTTCAGCATGCAATGGAAATTCTGAGGATCGGGCATGATCCCGAATCCCCATTGAGCCTCTCCATAAGCGCTGATCCGCCCTACACGGACTTGATTATCCGAGGGGGAGAGTAGGAAGGGTTCCATCTTGAGGCAGTCCGAGGAGGAAGAAAGGCTGTAACTGGTATAGATTCCTTTGAAAGCCTCTATTTTAGAGGCGGAGAGCCGTGTCTCCTCCATCAATTGCTTGGCGAAAGGATTATCTTTTAGGCTATCCGGTTCGGCGAGCTCCATCTGGTCTAGGCGAAGGATCATCTCCTCTATATGGGAAAGCAAACGTTTTTTCGACACGTTATTCACTAGGGCGAGCGCCGAGTCCAGCGCTTCTTCCGGCGGGTAACTCTTGATGCCCTCGAAATAATTCGGCAATACGGTCGTATATAGGGAGGACAATATGCTGGGAGCCATATCGATCCAGTCGGCTATCTCTTTCATCTTAACCCCATTGCTTCGTAGATATTCGATCTTTCGGTAGAATTCTTGAAGATTGTTCATGTGTTTATATTCTTGATTTACCTTACAAAATAAGAGGACATATGTTGCGTTTCCGTTTCATGAATGTTACATAAATATTTCTTTATAATTTATTGATTCCTAGTTGGGTATTAATAATATACATTCATGGGTTCAGTAATATGTCTGTAACATGGCGGCTGTACTTTTGCCTTCGAAAATAAAACGACAGAAGATTATGGACACTGCGATACAGACAAATAAAACATCCCGGAGGCGGGTTTCCGATCTCTTCTTCATCCTATGGGCCGGAGGGGCCGCTTTGCTTTCTTATTCCTTGGTATATATGTTGCGTAAGCCTTATACGGCTGCCGCTTTCGAGGATCTGGAGGTATTCAATATGGACTATAAGGTGGCGGTTACGATCGTGCAGATCTTGGGGTACGTGGTGTCGAAGTTCATGGGAATTAAGTTGATATCGGAGTTGCGGCGGGAAGAGCGCTTGCGGTTCATCTTGATGTCCGTGGTGATGGCGGAACTTTCGTTGGTATTCTTCGGGTTGCTCTCGGCTCCTTATAATATAGCGGCGATGTTCTTGAACGGGCTTTCGCTGGGATGTATGTGGGGGATTATTTTCAGCTTTATAGAAGGACGTAGGATGACGGATGTCCTCGCTAGTCTGCTGGGCGTAAGTATGGTGATCAGTTCCGGTACGGCAAAGTCTGTCGGCTTGTACGTAATGGATACGTGGCAGGTCAGCGAGTTCTGGATGCCCGCCTTGATCGGGGCGGTGGCATTGCCTTTGCTAGCCTTGTTGGGATATGCGCTGAACCGGCTTCCACAGCCTACGGAGGAGGATATCGCCTTGAAGTCGGAGCGGGAGACCTTGAACGGGCGGCAGCGTTGGGAGCTTTTTAAGCATTTCATGCCTTTCTTGACGATGCTTTTCGTGGCGAATATAGCGATCGTGGTATTGCGGGATATCAAGGAGGACTTCTTGGTGAATATCATCGATATGTCCGGTTACTCGCCTTGGTTGTTCACGCAAATAGATAGCGTGGTGACCTTGACTATCTTGGCGATCTTTGGTTTGATGGTGCTCGTGAAAGATAATTTTAAGGCGCTTTCAGTCCTGTACGGTTTGATTATTACGGGCATGATGGTCATGGCGTTCGTGTCGTTCGGGCAGGAGCGGATGGGATTGAGCCCGGTGACATGGCTTTTCTTGCAGAGCCTTTGCCTGTATATGGCTTACTTAACCTTCCAGACGATTTTCTTCGATCGCTTCATCGCTTGTTTCAAGATACGGGGAAACGTCGGTTTCTTTATTGTCTTAACTGATTTTCTGGGGTACACGGGTACGATACTGGTATTGGTGCTAAAGGAATTCGTGGGTACGGGATTGGACTGGGAGGTATTTTATAACCAACTTGCCGGATATGTAGGGATCTTTTGCTGCGCCACTTTTGTCGCTTCCTTCGTATATTTGCGGCAACGCTATCGCAAGGAGACCGCTTTATGTGGCTGCGAGGAAATAGCAACTCTTGAACCTACCGAAAACAATGTCCTTACGATCGCTTAAACAAGAAAATTATTAAATACGATACATACAGAATATGAAGAAGATTTCAGGTGTCATTATGGATTGGGCCGGTACGGCCGTGGATTATGGATGCTTCGCTCCGCTGAACGCTTTTCTCAAGGTATTCTCGGAAGAGAAAGGGATTGATATCACTTACCGGCAGGCCCGTGAGCCGATGGGTCTCTTGAAGATCGATCATATCAAGGCGATCTTGAGCATGCCGGAGGTGAACGAGAAGTTCCGTGCCCTGTATAAGAGGGACTGGAACAAGGGGGACGTGGATGAGATGTACGCTAGTTTCGAGAAACATTTGTTCGCTTCCTTGAAGGATTTCACCACTCCGATACCGGGAGTCTTGGAGACGATGGCGATGCTTCGCGAGCAAGGTATAAAGATCGGCTCTACGACCGGGTACACGGCGAAGATGATGGAGATTGTCCGTCCCGGAGCCGAGGCCAAAGGATATAGGGTAGATAATCTGGTGACACCGAACGAGGTCCCGGCCGGTCGCCCCGCCCCGTATATGATCTATAAGAATATGATAGATTTAGCGATTCCTTCCGTAGATCAAGTGGTGAAGGTAGGAGATACGATCGCTGATATTAAGGAGGGCGTGAACGCCAAGGTCTGGAGCGTCGGTATCGTGACCGGTAGCAACGAGATGGGCGTGAGCGAGGAGGAATATAACAGCCGTCCGGCGGAAGAATGGGAATCTCTGAAGAAAGAGGTGCGTGAGCGTATGTTGGCGGCGGGGGCTCATTTCGTCTTGGATACGATCGCCGAGCTGCCCGCTTGCATCGAGAAGATTAACAACAGGAATTAAGCTTGATAACCGAATAGAATAAAACAATCATATGAGAAACTATTTATTATTGACACCGGGCCCGTTGAGTACGTCGCAGACGGTACGTGAGGCCATGCTTCAAGATTGGTGTACGTGGGATAAGGATTATAACGAGGGTATCGTTACCCCGATCCGTAAAGGCTTGCTGGCGATAGCGGGACTGGACGGGGATGAGTACACCAGTGTCCTGCTGCAAGGTAGCGGAACGTATTGTGTGGAGGCTACGATCGGGGCCGCCGTGCGTCCGGAGGATAAATTATTGATTCTCGCTAACGGCGCTTATGGCAAACGTATGGCGCAGATCGCCGATTATTATCATATCAATTACGTACTGGTCTCTTTGCATGAGACGGAACTGGTAACCGGCGAGGTAGCCCGACGTGCCTTGGAGGAACATCCCGGTATCACGCATCTCTCAATGGTACATAGCGAGACCACGACCGGTTTGTTGAATCCGATTGAGGAGGTAGCCGAGGTGATCAAGGGCCGGGGGATTACCTTTATCGTGGATGCGATGAGCAGCTTTGGCGGTGTCCCTATCGACGTGAAAGGTTTAGGTATCGACTTCTTGGTCAGTAGCGCGAACAAATGTATTCAAGGAGTTCCCGGCTTCGGCTTTATCCTCGCCCAAAAAGATAAATTGATGGCGACGAAGGGGAATGCCCGCTCGCTTTCCTTAGATATCTATGCCCAGTGGGAAGCGATGGAGAAAGGGGGAGGCAAATGGCGTTTCACGTCTCCGACGCACGTGGTTCACGCTTTCTACCAAGCGATGAAGGAATTGAACGAGGAAGGCGGTATCACGGCTCGTTATAAGAGATATCAAGAGAATCACCAGATATTGGTGGAAGGTATGCGTGGATTGGGTTTCAAGACCTTGCTGCCCGATGATGCCCAAGGGCCTATTATCACTTCGTTCTTATATCCTTCCGCGGATTTCGATTTCACCTCGTTCTACGCACGGCTGAAGGAGAAAGGCTTCGTGATCTATCCGGGTAAGATCTCGGATGCGGATACGTTCCGTATCGGTAATATCGGAGATATCTTCCCGAAAGATATGGAAGCCTTGATACAATCGATTAAAGAGATCCGGTAATTGATGCCCGTAACGTAACGAGTCCTTCGGGGCCCATATTGAACAGCAAATCCGCTATACTCAGATTGGGGAGGAATCCGAATTTCTCCCGGAATACTTGATAATAAGGTTCCGGGCGGAAGGCGGGATCTTCCCCTTCGTGTTTCGGGCGGATCGTTTCCCGGAAATCGTTGGCTACCTCTGGCTCATAATGCTCGGTGTAGACGACTGCGGGTTGCATATCCAACAGGTCACAGACCAGACGGCGCAATTCCTCGTTGAAGTCGAGGAGGAACTCGTATTTCTTTTCGTAGAAAGGAGCGAAGTCATCGGCATAATACTCGAAAAACGGACTCATATTGTAGGCCGATACCAAAGCGTTCCAGTGTAGGTGCCGCCAGTTTCCGTGGTCGGAGATACGGATGTCCTTGGTCTGGCATTTCAAGGTATCCGGCTTGACGATGGGGATGGATAGGGAGAGTGGGCCGTTCGCGGCGGCGATGACGCAGCGGTTACGGTAGGTTTGCTTCACGTAATTCTCGGCGGTCTCGATACGGACCTCCGGGTATTGGAGCATCTTACAATATTGTTGTATGGGGCCTAGATAGGCGGTCGCTATATATACAGGTCGCATGATTAATGAACGGGTTTAAAGATTCGTTGTTTGTCGGGGCTGTACCAGCAGAGCCAAGCGTTGCCGACGATATGGTCGGCCGGTATGAAACCGAGATGGCGGGAATCTACCGCCTCGTTGGTATTATCGGACAGTACCCAATAGTAGTCTTGTCGGAAAAAGAAGAAATTAGTCTCCCGCCCGTCCAGATATAACTTTCCGTCACGGAAGGAAGCTTTACCATCCGTCTCCTGCATGATGATCTCTTTGCAGGCGGTGAGCGAGGCTGCGTCCAGCGGGTAAGCCCGGTCTTTCCGGGGGACGATCAACATGTATTCTTGCATTTGTTCCCCGATAAAATGACGGTTTATGGCGTCGGGCAATTCCTCCCTCAATTGATATTCCTCGAAAGCCGTGAGGCTGAGCATACAGCCGAAACTTTCCTGCCTGAAATCCCTAAGTGGGATGTCCAACTTCTCTAACGTCTCCAAGAACGTCTCCTTGGCGCTCAGTGTTATGAAATAGGAACAGAGGGAGCGAGGAGAGCGGGGGATTTTCTGCCCGTTTATCGTATATCCGTCCATGCTGACCCGGATCGTATCGCCCGGCATACCGATGCAGCGGCTGATGAATAAGGGAGCATCCGCTGAATCTCGAGAGAGCGGGCTGGTAAAAAGCACGACCTTGCCCCGGACGGGCTTATTCTTCCCCGGTATTTTATTGACTAGGATATAATCCCCTTTATGCAAAGCCTCTTCCATAGAGTCCGTGGAGATGCGATAGGACTCTATGCAGAAAAGGCGTATGAGCATGACGATCCCTGCGGCTAGCGCGAAAGCTGCCAGCCATTTCATGAGAACTATCAGGAATCGTTGGATTGTCATAATACGAAGTTTTCACCTCTTAATCCGGATGAACCCAACGGAACAGGCGGTTCCAACGGATACCACCGTCGAACAGACTGCGATCCTTGTCCAAGGATAGCCAAACCAAGATCGGCTTGCCGACAATGTGATCCTCGGGTACGAAACCCCATGAGCGGCTATCTGCGCTATTATGGCGGTTATCGCCCATCATCCAGTAATAATCGTATTTAAACGTATAGGAAGTCTCGGGCTTGCCGTTGATGTAGACCTTGCCGTCCTTCACTTCCAAGGTGTTGTTCTCGTAATTCTTGATACAACGGCTGTACAACGCAAGATTACGTTCGTCCAACGGGATGGTAGCCCCTTTCTTCGGGATCCAAAGCGGCCCGAAGTTATCACGGGTCCATCCTGTATTGTATCCGGCCGGATAGGTAGGGCCGCCCAACGTCTCCGGCTCGATGATAACCTTCTTCACGGTAGGTAACTTCTCCGCTATCGCCAAGGCCTTTTTCGTGAGTGGCAGGCGATATACCGGGTTGTACTGTCCGTTCGCATTAGGCGTAAAGCCTAGGTATGACAATAGGTTTTGGTAATAACCGCCGCTGGAGGCCAGCATACGGTCATCCTTGCTTACGTCCATCAAACGGAATTGCTCCTCTGTGATCGGGGAACCGTCTGTTTCGATGAAGTAGTTGAACTGCATATCTTTCGGGTTCTCGGCGGGTTTACCGTCTATGTACACTTGGTTGTCTATGAGTTGGAGCGTATCACCCGGCATACCGATACAACGCTTCACGTAATTCTCCCGTTTGTCGACCGGGCGGTACATAACCTCGCCGAACGTGGCCTTATCCAATAAGATACGTTCCCGTCCGTACTCCTCGACCAAGGAGTAGTAATCCGGGTTTTGCACTTTCACGGCGATCGTGTCGCCTGCGGGGAAGTTGAACACTACGATATCATTACGTTTCACGTGGCCCAAACCTTTCACCCGTTTGTAGCCCCATTCCGGCCAATCCAGATACGATTTACAGTTTAAGATAGGCAACGTATTTTGTACCAACGGAAAGGAGATCGGCGTGTTCGGTACGCGAGGGCCGTAACTTAATTTGCTGACGAACAGGTAATCTCCTACCAGCAAGGATTTCTCTAGGGAAGAACTCGGTATCTGATAGTTCTGGAAGACGAACAAATTGATGAAATAAACGGCTACCAGCGCGAATACGATATCGTCCACCCATTCCAATACGTTGCGTACCGTCGGGTTCTTAGACCGTTTCCAAGCTCCCCAAGGGATGTAGTGCGTCAAGAATATATCGACTAGGACGATTAATCCCAGCAGTAACCATACGTTTTGCATCCAGATAGCGAACAACGTGTATAATACGGCCGCTATACTAAACTTGATCCATTGTTTTTTCGTGAACTTCTTCATCTTTTAGCTAATACGTTTAGAATTTGAATAAGTCATTCATGCCTAGGAAACCTTTCTTTCCGGCGGTAAACTCAGCGGCTACCACTGCGCCTAAGGCAAATCCGGCACGGCTCTTGGCATCATGCTTGATACTGATCGTATCCACGTCCGACTCATACGTGATCTCGTGGATACCCGGAACCTCACCCTCACGGATGGCGTGGATCGGCAGGTCGGTCGCGTTCTCGGCGTTCTCTAAGGTCCAGCGGTCTTTACGATCGATGTTTTCCAAGATACCTTCGGCCAACGTGATAGCCGTTCCACTGGGCGCATCCAGCTTGTGGATATGGTGGACTTCCGTCATTTTAACGTCGTAGGAGGGGAAGTTGTTCATGATTTTCGCCAGATACTTGTTCATGGCGAAGAAGATATTTACGCCGATGCTGAAGTTGGAGGCGTAGAAGAAGGTTTTGCCCTCTTTCTCGCATTTCTCCTTGATCTCGCCGATACGGTCCAGCCATCCGGTAGTACCCGATACGACCGGCACCCCTACCTCGAAACATTTCATATAGTTATTGAAAGCGGTAGCCGGGGTAGTAAACTCAATTGCCGCGTCGGCGCTCTTGAACGCTTCTGAATATATATCCTCAGCGTTATTGATATCTATGATGGAAACAATTTGATGTCCTCTTTGGATGGCGATCTGCTCGATCGTTTTGCCCATTTTCCCGTAACCTATAAGTGCAATTTTCATACTTTAATTCAATTAATGTCGCAAATATACAGAAAATGAATTACATTTGAATCCAAAATCTTAACTCTGAAAGAATATGGAACGTTTATTACACTATGTTTGGAAATACAAACTCTATGCGAGTACTTCATTGGCTACCACCGAGGGGCTTCCCATCGCTGTTATCGATTCCGGAATACAAAACACCGACGCCGGTCCCGACTTCTTCAACGCCAAGATAAAGATTGACGGCACGGTATGGGCCGGAAGCGTGGAGATCCACGAAAAAGCTTCCGATTGGTTGCTGCATCATCATGATTCAGATAAGGCATATGACTCCGTTATCTTGCATGTAACGGGTGTGAATGACGCATCTATCTGCCGGATGAACGGTGAGCCTATTCCTCAATTGATATTACCCGTTCCGGAACCTGTCCGGAAAAATATCGATTGGTTATTGGTAAGAGAGGTGCCCGTCCCCTGTCTTGAGCGGATTCAAGATGTGGACTCCGTGCATCTGGCCTCATGGATGGATACCTTGCTCAGTGAGCGGCTGGAACGAAAGACAGAGGATATATACCGTCTGCTGGATCAGTACCAAGAGGATTGGAACGAGGTGTTCTATATCCTATTAACCCGTAGTTTCGGCTTTGGCGTGAATAGCGACGCTTTCGAGTGGTTGGCCAAAAGCCTCCCCCTGCGATATATCCAAAAACAAAGAGCTAGCGAGTCGCAAGTAGAGGCGATGCTTTTCGGACAAGCGGGTATGCTCTCGGAAGAGGGATCCTGCCATTACTACCGTCTGCTGAGGCGGGAATATGAGTTTCTCCGCCATAAGTTCGATCTCAAGCCTTTGGATGAATCCTTGTTCAAAAGCCTCCGCATCCGTCCGACCAACTTCCCGCATGTGAAGTTGGCGCAATTGGCCGCTATCTGGCATCGGTACGATACGTTGTTCTCAATGATCCTGTCCGCTTCTTCTCCTAGAGAGATCAAGGATTATTTCCGTATCCAACCCTCGGATTATTGGAAGAATCATTATCATTTCCGTTATGCCTCTCCGGAGAAAGAGAAGGAGATCGGGGAGAATGCGCTTGATATATTGTTGATAAACACGGTTGTCCCTCTGCTTTTCGCCTACGGGGGACGGAATAAATTACCGGAATATTGTACCCGTGCGACTCGTTTGTTGGAGAGTATCCCACCGGAACGAAACCATATCGTAACCGCTTTCGCTCGATCCGGTATCCATGTCCGTAACGCCGGTGATACGCAATCGCTCATCCAGCTGAAACGGGAATATTGCGAGAAGCGAAAGTGTTTGTATTGCCGGATTGGGTTCAGGTTACTGAAACGGAGTGTCAATCCTCCTCTTTGAGGGATGTATGTATTTTCTGTCTTTGTGGTTGTTGGTGATATAATGTACTATATATAAGTCATTCGATTTGGTTATACTTTTGTCTATTGCGAAGATGCTGTTTTTTTAAGTGATTGATAATCTGTTTTGGCAAAACACGTGCATGTTTTTGGGAAGGGGGTGTGTCAAAATGTACATATCCCCTTAATTGTGTTGCAAAGCATGTAAAACAAAGAGTCAAAAAAACCTCATTAACAGAATAAAATGTTTTCTTTGCAGAGTTGTTCGTTTTAAGAGCTATCAAACATGGAGAGTGACTGATTGACCAAATGAACCTTGACTATACAAAGGCGTATAGCTTGGCTGTTTATATAGCCGGGCTTTTTTTGTAAACAGGCCTTTAAGGGACCTGAATGACCGGAACTTTAATTATGGCAGAAAGCATGTCCCGTGACAGGGATGCGCTTTCTTGGTAAATCCGGTTATTCTCTGGTAAGCCATAAAACATGAGGTGAAGCCTCTGTTTTCTCAACTAAAATCTTGCCTATATCGCTATTTTTCTGTAACTTAGTAAAAAATAAAAAGACAAATGCCCACAAAAACACACTTTCGGGATTACGCTCCCAACCAAACGGTTCTTTTTCCCGGCAGAATTGATGAGAACATAGCGGCGAACGATCCGGTCCGTGTGGTCAATACGGTTGTTGACAATCTCAATCTTGACAATCTCAAGAGGCTTTATAAAGCAACCGGTCGTTGTCTTTATCATCCTAAAATGATGCTTAAGGTGATTATCTACGCCTACATGAACAATATCTATTCTTGCCGTAAAATAGAGAAACTTCTTTTACGTGATATTCATTATATCTGGCTTTCCGGCAACGAACATCCGGATTTTATTACCATCAACCGTTTCCGTAATCGTGTAAAAGAAGAGATAAATAATGTATTCACGCGGTTGGTCCTAGCCGACAAGGGTCTCATCAGCCTTGACGTAGAGTATATCGACGGTACCAAGATCGAGTCCAGAGCCAACAAATATACTTTTGTCTGGCGCAAGACAGTCGAAAAGAACCGTACAAGGCTGATGGATAGGATCCGCGTTTTCATGGAGCAGGTGGACGAGGCCATAGCCCAAGAGAACTCCGCCAAAGACACCCCCGTAGAGTTCACCCCCGCCATGCTCTCAGATATAGTGAATGAACTTAAAGAGGCGCTGGAACACCAGCCTGTAACAAAGGACAGGGAACAAAAGAAAGTCATCCGGGAAAAGAAGAAACAGGTCCGGGAACTAGAGGAGTACCGTGACAAGTTGATGGAATACGACAACCGTCTTGACACTCTAGGAGAACGCAACTCCTATTCCAAGACCGATCCTGATGCCACCTTCATGCGCATGAAGGAAGACGCCATGAGAAACGGGCAGACCAAGCCCGGATATAATCTGCAAATAGGTACCCAGAACCAATTCCTCATAGACTTCCGACTGTTTCCCAACCCAACCGATACACTGACCCTCATACCTTTCTTCCACTCCTTTGGGCAACGCTATAACCGCTTACCAACTGTGGGTGTGGCAGATTCCGGTTACGGCTCGGAAGAAAATTACCGGTTCATGCAAGATAATGGGATAGAAGCCTTTGTCAAGTACAACTACTTCCATAAAGAACAGCGTCCCCGTCATACTCCCAATCCATTCCATACGGAGAGTCTCCATTACAATGCGGAGGAGGATTATTACGTTTGTCCTATGGGGCAGCACATGAACCGTATAGGAACCAGACGTGACAGGACAGTTAGCGGATACATCACCGAAAGTGCCCGGTATAAAGCACAAAGATGTGGAGGGTGTCCTTTGCGTGGCAGTTGCTTTAAAGCCCGGGGGAACCGTATCATAGAAGTCAACCACCGGTTAAACCAATACATACGGCAGGCACGGGAAAGGCTGCTCTCGGAAGAAGGCGTCAGGCATAGGGGAAGGCGATGTATAGAATCGGAAGCGGTTCTTGGACAGATGAAACACAACATGGCATACAGAAGGTTCCGGCATGTGGGAGAAGACAAGGTGACTATGGACTTTGCCTTCTTTGCTATAGCTTTTAACATCAAAAAGATGTGTACAAAACTACTAAAAGCTGGAAAGAGAAGGAGTGCACACACTATATTTATCTTTATCAGACCACGTGTGACTCAACATACGACGAATATTAAACCTTATTACCTAATTACTGAAAAAATAGTCGCATAGACAAAAAAAAGAGGAACGACTATCTTAAGATAAAAAAGGAGATGTGTCTTAGTTTTGACACACCCCCTTCCGGAAAATAGGCTGATGTTTTTTCTGCCTGAGTTGCGGTGATATTCTTCAACTTGGTTTTCAGTTCTGTTTTAAAAAGACCTCTCTGCTACTCATCGATATTATCGTCTTCGCCCTCATCTTCATCGTGGTCGCTTCCAAAACAAGGATTGTCTGTTGGCAGCTGTTGATTCATCTTCAACCAACGGCTCCAGCCCGTAGCCTTGTCAAAAGCCAGATTGCCATAGGTTTTATCTCCTGTACTCCCCCAAGATCCGATATTCTGGTCATTCATATCCGTTACGGATCCGTCCCAATTTAGCTTCAGTTTATCTCCCATTACCCATCGTCCATTCTCGATCAAGGTAACACCTAAGCTGATTGACAGACCCTCACTCGCTAATGCGCCTGTCAGCTCTTGATATACGAATATATCATCTAAGGCACGCTGCGCCTGAGCTGTGTAAGAGATCAAGTTGGGATTCATGGAATAGAACGCTAATTTCCGCATATAATCGATTGCGTCGAAAAAATAAGCACCCGGCTGAAACCGATAACAAGCATTGGTTGCGGCATCATATTTATCTTGGTCCTCTTCATAAGTATTCACCAGCTCGTCCGTAAATAGCTTTATAGCATCCATTAGTTTCGGCCATGACGATAAATTTGCCAAAGCAAGATCTACGGCGTTGTAATAAGTTGTCCCCCACAATGACACTACTTCATGGATATATTGCTTGATTGCCGGCTCAAATTCGTCTTGTTCTGTTAAATTCTCTATGAGGGATGCATAATTACCACCTACCCCCGGTATACTATGTGCAGACCCCATCGCATAATCCGCAATTTCCGTCAGGCTGCTATAATTCTCGAGCATTCCCATAAGGCAAGCGTCATAATAGAGCATCTTCAAATGCGTATCAGACTGTTTTACACCAGTGATCAGATCATCTAGGGAAAGACCTACTTGATTCAGGTTATCGTCATAAATAACACCTTTTGTTTTGGGTTGATCATCAATGGGACTCCAACCACCACCATGATTCCAAAGAATTAAGATGTAATTTTGAGCCGGGCAACGTTCTTTACTCCACTGGATAAATTCAGCTAAGTTAGCCGGATCGTAAAGCGGCAGAGAGACATCCAAGACTGTTTCTTCGTCTACATCACCATCTTTATTCTTATCTTCTAGGATGAAGCGGCGAGTCCCCTTTAAATCAGGGTCGTTTTGAAAGTCTGCGGAGAACTTCACTTGGCATGTCATCTTGACCTTGTCATTTGTGCCGGCTAATAACGCCTGATCCAAGTTACTGGCCATTGCTAGGTCCAAATTGCCTCCACCGCAACCATACAGCATCAACGTATACTCGGCCATTCCCAACTCCGGTTCCGGAGTTGGAACCGGATCGTCATCATTGCAACTTGTCAAACTCAAAGCCATGCTTAGCATCATGCATGACACGAAATAAAAGATTTTTTTCATGATTATAAAATTTGTAAAATAAATGTGTTATTTCTTTTTCTTTATTTTTCTAAACTTAGCGATGGAGGCTATAAAAGCCCCCATTGCCGATTATAGGATATATTGGGTAGTTAGTGTTTTTAAATACCTATATATTAATAATTCATCTGTTTCATGAACTTAGCGCTTCCGTCCTTGAACTTCAAGATGTATAATCCCTCCGGCAAGGACAATACGTCTATCCGTACGCTTTGCTCATCCAGCCAAGTAACCGATAAGTTCGCATACGATTTGCCTGTCGCGCTATATACCAAGACCGGGCCTTGCTCCACACCCTCGGCGATCACACACGTTGTCGCTGGGTTGGTTACCGGCTTTGAGGCGGTAGCGCTTGTTCGTGCCGGCTTCAACGCCGGTGTCTGTGCGCATAGCCCCATTACGGATAAGGAAAAAATATTTAGTAATAATTTCCTCATAACGTTTGTTATTTTTGTTTTTTTAATAGAAATGATGCAAAAGTAGCCGGATTCTTTTGTTGGAAAGAGATTTCCGTAGCGGTTGCTCTCCACGGGAATCTCTTTTGTTCTCCACGAGAATCACATATATTACTAAGAATTATTGATTCCCAGCAGTTTCAGATGAACTCTTTAGTTTGCTTTTTGCTGTAGTCATATTTGTTTATTCTTGTTTGGTACCAAGCAAGTCTTCATGCAGCTTGCTCCATCCGGTCAGTTGATCGAAGCGGCAGGTGCGATAGGTAGCCAATTCCTTCGGGTTCATCAAGTAGCCTGCGCATACATTATATATATGATTATGCAGTCCATCGCTTTGCAAATGACAGACGAGGACATCCTCCAGCACCTCGTGCAAACGGTTCAGATAAGGAACGAGCTGTACGTTGCCGCTATAAAGGCAGGCATTGCGCAGAAAGTCAGGCAGGTCGATGGCGTAATCAGCCCGGAAATTATCGAAAAAGTTATCTTCATTATGTTGATACATAGCCTTGAAGGCTTTTTGATAGCCCTTCTTGTAGGTCTCGCCCCACACGGCCGGCAAGTCGGTGGAATGGGTATTCTTTTCCTGCAAGGTAGATCGCATGAGGGTAATGGTCTCTTGTAATACATCCCATAGGGGAGTAAGCTCTTTTAAGTGACTTACCTCGACAACTGTGCCATTCGATTGGTTGTCGTGAAACTCCTGCCAGAGATTCATGGTGCGGTGAGCTGTTCGGATCAGTGCGTCTTCCACTGTACGACCTTCGGACAGATCCTCCAGCAGGGAAGCGTAATCGTAGGCAAAGTCGGGGATCGAGAAGGGTGAGCCGAGTAGGTAATCCGCCAGTCCCTCCCATTCGGCCAGCATCTCGATGCTACCTTGTAGACAGGAGTGGGCGATCATGGCCTCAAGTGGGATACCTGCGTCGCGGATCCCCTGTGCCAAGTGATAGGAAGACATCATGTCGTCTCCATCACTAAGTGTGGAGCGGGTTTTCACGGCTGGTATGTCTAAATAAGGGATAAATTCAAGGCCGTGCCCCGCAAAGACCAACAAATACTTACGATCGGGGTATTGCTGGGCCGACCAGCGAATAAAGTCGGTGAGTCTTGCCGGATCGATGATACTGAAATCGTCACTGGGGGCGAAGTCGGTGTCTTGAATCAGTTGGCCATCTTCACCGATGTAACGACGCACGCCGTTGTGCGCCTCGCCTTCACTCTTACCGGAGGCTTTGAACAAAGCGGTAATGGCTATATCCTGGCGGCCTGCGGTCGCTTGTGCGGCTTGGGTGATGGAGTTCATCTCGCTAAGATCGTGTTCCGGGTCACCTCCCGAGGCGTAAAAAAGCAGACAATAACCGTTCTCGGCCGGTTCGGGTTGTGACTGACTGTCCGGCAGGTCTTCGTTTGAACAAGATACCATTCCTCCATTTAAATTTATCATTTTAATCTAGTGCGAAATTAGAAGAAATATTATGAAAGTGCCCCGTCTTTTTACGGGTGATTCTCCACGGAGATCATTTCTATTCTCCGCATAAATCATTTTTACGATGGGTTGTGACTAGTCGTAATCCGGAGCCAATGTCAGGGAAAAGCTAAAAGAGGATACTGCTAAGTTGAGTCTTCAAAAAAGTCGTACGTGTTTAGTGGAAAATATGTACGTCGGACAGATGTGGCTGTTTTCCACCGCTTTACCATCTGTCCGGACTAATTGCGTATCGGTTCCTTTGGTATTCAGCCGGAAGGTATATTTTTCTTCATTCTTTATTTGATTTCTTTGACATGCTTGCTGGTTTCATTTAAGAGTTTTAAATAAGTGTCGATATCGCCTTTTTCAACTTCCACTTCGATCTCTTTTTCTTGCCCAAGATCATATTTTCCGTTAGAAGTTGTATAGTTGATATACTGCCAAGAAGCCATGTCGTAAGATTCTTTTTTAGGAGTGAATTCCTCTTTTTTCGTGAAAATAATTTGTAGGTTGGCCGTGAAAGGAACTTTTACCTCGGATAACGATTTTGTCCATTCTGTTTTTTGAACCGTTTCTGACACTTCTTTTCCTGTGGTATCTGTGTACACGATTTGAATATCTGCGATCTCTAGCAGATCTGAAGCACAACCGTATGCATAATCGATATTTGCGGAAACTTCTTCCGGTGTTGGCTCAGGTGTAGGTGCGTCATCTTTATCTTCGCTACATGCGGTAAAACAGAAAAGCGTTAAGCAAGTAAGTAGCACGAATGCCATCGTTTTGAATTTGTAAATCATGTTGTATGAAAGTTTGTGTTTGTAAAATAATGAACTGTAAGATTGCTTATTAGTGATCGTTTATCTGCTTGTTATCAGAAGCGTCTGGTCTTCATCGAGCGCGGTCTTTATCTTGTCGGCTCCTTTGGTGACTTTGCACAGGCTAATCTCGTCACCTTCCACTTCTTCAATCTTAAGCCGGCCGATCATTGTCTTCGCTTCCTTGCCTGCGATTGTCTTGACGAGGAAAACATCAAATTGTAGTCCCTTATACACGCCGTCGGGTGCCCCCAGATCTATATAGACCTCCTTCTGCTTGTTTTTCTTGGCTTCACCTTTTTCAACGATAGAGGCACGTAGTGGAAACATCTGGTTATAAAAGCTAGCCACCTTGGAAGTAAGGCGTTCAAGGGCGTTGTTGATCGCTTTCTCGCCGGAAGTCATCCAATAAAGGTCACTGTCGTATACGCTGAATGTCTGACTGTTGATCAACGTACCATCGTAAGCGTCTTTCAAGTTCACGGTCACGCTTATAATCCCGCGGTAAGATGTATGGGTGGTTTTATTCCCTTTGCTGTCTTTATCTGTCTCCGTTTTGGAAACGGTGCTGATATTGACTATGGTTCCATCGGCATAAAGTGCCGGAATATTGTTTGAGAGCTCTTCTTGAGGAATTGCGCCATCGGACGGCCGGAAAAGAATAACCTTGCTCAAGCCATTGACAATGCTCGCCCTGACCGCTTCGGCATATTGGGGCTGCTGTTTGGTGGTTTGGCCGCTGAGAAGGACATCCGCCACATCCTTAAGGACCTTTACGGCGGCGTTAGGATTTCCTTCACTCGGCGGGGTGTATATGAGTTCTCCCACGCCCACCTTATAGATAACGTTCCTGTCCTTTTGTCCGAATGCGGGACAGAAGCTGATAATAGTCAAAAATAAAACGAATAGTCGAAATAGGTTCATGTTATTTACTATTTTACCATAGATACGAAACCGTTCTTGTTTATATGAATGCCTGTCATTCCGGTATTGCCAATAGACAGACGCTCGCCATTGCTCATTTGCAAGGTGAAGGTCACTTCTTCGTCTATGCCGGTGAAGGGTTCTATCCTCTTGAGTTCATCATACACATCGTTCCACTCATCGCTAAGACGGTGAGTAAGATGCTTGCGGACTATTCCGGCCCGGTTGGGATAGTCGGAGAGTTCTCTGAAGCTTGGGCTGTTTTCCGACATCAATTTTCGCAAATAACTGGAGGTGGCATTCACCGGGCTGGCAACAATTGTCACTTTGTCCTTGTAGCGGTCGGGAGTTGGCAGATCAAACGTCTTTGTAGGACCATATCCATAGCAAAAATTATATGCATGGTTGGAGCCGGCACCCGAAGTGGCCGCTCCCGAAGTGATGTTATACACTACACTTACATTCAAACTGATAGGCTGGTCTTGCTGTTTGCTGGTGTTGTCGATGATCCAACACCAAGTCTGCTCAAGTGGGAAATCTTTGATGCTGATATTGGAAAATTTGTTCACACCTCCGTTTCGCCCGCTATTGCGGTGGTATTTCATGGGATTTTGAATACTATACTTCCATTGAATATACGATTTTTCAAACCGGTTGAATGTAGCAGGCATCTCGCTATAGGGTAAGGAAATTGAAGTTGAGGATGTGTATCCTATGCTCAAGTCCCCGGCAATACCGCCGGCGCTTAAACCGATCGAACCTCCCAAAGTCCATCCGTTGATGGTCTCTTTAGTGCCGTTTGCCGGATGATTGTCGGGTGCCACGCTTTCCAAGGTACTTACGTTAACGCCGGGATTCAAATTTTTTAATCTCGCATCTACTAGAACCCCTTCCAAAGCGAAACCGGCATATTTGTCGGAGTAGATTCCATGCTTAACCTTGCTCTCGCCTTGCCAAAGACTTTTACCGGGATAATATTCATTAAGGGTTATCTGATAGTAGTCCTTGTCTTGGTCGAAGGAGTAAGCGCATCGGATTTTTGCGTCGATACTGACGGTTCCTTCAGCCTCCAGAGTCACTTCCTTTGCCATGTGATGGTCTTTTTTATTGTATGTCTTGTATAAACGAAGTGTCTTGTCCCAGTGTATAGGAATTAGGGGAGGTTCAGCAAACGAATGTCCTGCCCGCGACGTGACTGCGGTAGAGCGGGTACGGACGCTGGTCTCTAATGCTTCATTGATAAATTTTGCGGCATTTTCTGCGTATAAACCATAAAAATAGTCGTTTGGCCTCTCTGCATTATCAATAACTTCCGTATGAATATGGCCGTCTTCATCCGTGAACTCGATAACTTGAGAACCTGCAACATGGATATCGTCGGTACGGTATTCAGCTCCTTGGATATTAAAGATGTAGGCATCGCATACCGGAGGAATGGCCTCGTCTGGTACATTGTTGAAGATCCCTAGCTCTAGGCGGGCTATCAATGCCGAAGCTTGTAATGCTGGCTTGTGGAAGTATATCAAACCTCCTCGGAGATAGAAGTCTTCGAGTTTTTCATACTTTTCATCGTCGTTGATAAACTGCGTTACCCCATCCTCGTCAAAAACCACTAGTTCGGTGTCGTCATTCAAGTAGGGGCTTATGAGTTCGCTCGGCAAGCGATTCTGAAACAGACGGCTCATTTCATCAAGCCCTGTTGCGAAAATCACTGTTTGAGCCGTTACCTTCGTTTCAATTACATCATGCGTTGGCAAATCAGTCACCGGAGGAGCTGCCTCCGTATCGTCCTCATTATTTATCTTTCCCAGCTCATCGTCTTTACAAGAGGTAAGAATTGTTCCAACGATGAGGATTGACGACAGTATGCCAATCATTATTTTCATACGGTTGTTTTTGTCCATAATCTTTTAGTCTAAATTTATTTCGAAATGTTGGTAATCTTTCAATGAGGTCCAATCCCCGCCCCACTCGAATCCGGCTTCGGTAAAGAGCTTGTACGCCAGATCGTCATGGTCTATCTTATATGGGATGTCGGTTCTGCTTTCGCGGTCGAAAGCATATGGTTCAGCGGTGGCAGGCTCGATGTGCCAAGTGTCGTCGTCTTTTCGCTTGACGTATGGATTGTAAAGCGTGTTGATGTCGATGGCAAGCCCAAGGCCATGTTTGGATATTTTAGTGGTCGAACCCGTCATGAAGCGGAAATTGAACGAGGAGGAGTTGTTGGCGCGCATCGCTGTCTCATCATTGGCACCATAGTTATCAATCAATGCCATCCTCTCAATCCGGTAGTCCGCTTCATAGAGCCGGCGGAATATCCCCAGTACTTTATCCGCAATAGCGGCGTTTACCACCATCTCGCCGCGCTGTGGCAATCCATCGGCATTGCGATGCAACATTTTCAGGTAACGGAGGTCGGACCTGTCCAAAGGACAATCCTCTTTCCATGATTTCAGCCACATGCGGTCGAAAACGTCATCGCTGATTTCCTCCGATTTGAACCAAGCATCCAAGCCGGTCCGGTCGATTTCAGATTCATCGACAACCGTTTCCGCTTTCCATTCGGTAAAATGAGCGGGCACGGGTTCATCGCTTGAGCAAAACGAAAAGCCAACCCATTGCATGAAGCAAAACGCAAAGCATATTAGAAAACGTTTCATTAATCTATTTTTATAGGAATTATAACGAGGAACAAAAATAATGAAAAGTGTCAAAAAAGAGGGATATCGTTTGTCAAGAAGGTGTCCGCAGAAATCACTTTAGGTCTCCGTGGAAATCATCTTTTAACTTTTAGATCATTGGTTATTAATAGGTTTATGATCTTGTTCTTCATATTTGGTTGCGTTAGCAAAGTATCTTAAGATACTTGGTCGATGAAGTTAAGATACTTTGCTAACAAGAGAATTCGCGGAAAACATGTACGACTTTTCCGGAAAATAGGCTGATGTTTTTCCGAGCCTCCTTTATTCCTTCGAGAAGTTCGGACAGGTGTACACGGCTCCGTTTTCCACCGCTTTACCATCTATCCGGACTAATCGTAGCTCGGTCCCTTCGGTATTCAGCAGGAAGGCATATTTTTCTTCCTTCTCCGCTGTAAGCGTGATGTCGTATCCCGCGTGTTTCCAGCTGTATGATACGGATGAATCATCGTTTACGTTCGCTACGTACTTATCCGGGAAGCTTAACGAGCGGATAGCGGTCGTCTCGTCTGTCGTTGTCCAAACAGTGGCTTCCACGTTCGGTAAATGGAAATCGACGGTCATGGATGATGCTAACGAGGAAATGTAATTCGGAAGTTCCTCTGAATTGAAAATAGAATGTTCTATCTTTTTATTTTTTAATAAAGCGGCTCCGGTGTATACAAAACCTGAGTAGCTTTTTTCGGCTTCATCCTTGATGTAGGAGAGTAAGTTCCGATAAGCATTGCGGGTTACATCTTCCACGCCGGTAGAATCAAAGAAGCCGACGATCCTCATCTCTTTCATGTATTTAATGTCCAAGGATCCACCCGCATTCTTTACGGAGTCTTGCATGAACGAGATCCGTTTTTCCAATAAATCATAGAAAGCCAGGGAATCGCCCGCACATTTGATATATTCGGTCTCATGGCCGAATTGTAACGTGTACATGTCGATCGTTGACTTTTCCGGTTTTGGCTCCGGCTCCGGCTTTGGTTCCGGTTCCGGCTTGTCTACCGGGGGAGTCTCGATTATGGGATCATCGTCGCCACAACCGGATAAGCATAATGTCATGCCTGACAATAAACACGCTGCCGTGTAAAGTAAACTTGTTTTTTTCATTTGTTGATTATTTAACTTGTTAATGTTGATGACCGTTGAAAACTTAGCGGGGGAGACTATAGTCCCCCCCGTTGTTGATTGTAGAATATATTTGGTAATTCTGTTAATCGAAGCAACTGATAAGAAACTTCATTTCCCTGTCTGAATATATTGGATAGCTCGTTCCAACTGCGTGTCGTTTCCTTGCATGAATGCTTCCTCGTTATATAAAGCTTCTATATCCGGGGTCAAGCCGATGCCCTCATAAATAGTTCCGTCTATATTCTTGGTATGAGACGTAGAGGTATATACCTCAAAGGCTTTATTGGCAAAGGCTCCACCATAAGTGCCATTGAAGTTACCTGTTAATGGACCATGGCCCCCCCAAGTGGTCTCCCCGATAAAGCATCCGTTCGGCAATGAGCAGATTGCCATAGGAGTTATCTCTCCCATGCTTACAGAATGAAGATCCGCTAATGCCACAATCGGAATATTTTCAAGGTTTCGCTCTATTTGTATCTCTTTGAGGTATTCAAGCTCTCCATCGGCTTTGCTTGCGGGATAGAGGATAAAAGGCGACCAAGGTGTATAGTCCAATCTTCCCATGCCGTTTTTGGAACGTGTGTATCCGAATGTTGTTTCTTGGGTGATCAATGGAGACAAAATGAAAGATAGATCAACTATGCTACCACCACCATTGCATCTTGTATCAATGACAATGCCTTTCAAATCGGGTGTTGTCTCGATTAAGCTAAGGTAATTATCCCATGTCTTTTCCACTTCCGGATGTGCTATATTATCATAAAGGGCAAAAGTATTCAGACGAAAGTACACAATGTTCTTGTCTATGCAATACGAATGCAATTGTAAATCGTTTACTTGTGCACTGCACCACTGTTTTATACGTCCTTTTTCCTCATTAGCCTCGATTGTTTTTCTAAGAGATTCTTCGGAAAATGGCAGGTGGAAGTAATCTCTTTTTTTGATATCATTATTGATTGCGGGCCTGATCTGAAACCATTCCTCTCCGTTCTCCTTATATAATGTCAAAAGATAATGATGGTCGATGAGATTTTCTGTCATTCCTTCGAACAACTCTTTTACGGTCGCGGAGTCCTCGCTATTTTTGAACTCTAGATCTTTAAAGCGGGGTTTGTATTCCCGATAGACCGCGTCCCAATCGGTCGGATCGATGTCCCAGAACGCATAGCTGTAATTCATGCCGTTCCAATACGATTCGAAAATCTCATCCCATGAGGAAAAAAACAATTGGTCTTGCGGATTGAATACGGCGGGGTTCTCTTCCCTGCAAGAAAACAATAGAGTGCTTATAAACAATGTCAGATATATTTTATAATGTTTCATTTGTCTTTGATGTGGATAATGTTTAAATCTCTTTTAAAGTTATCTCTCTTGTCTCAGTTTCCCAATGTGAACATACAACCGATTTGTAAGGAGAACGTGTCATTATAGCGGTGTATCTGCTTCAGCATATAATCTTTTTGCAGGTCAGACAAGCCGCGATAATACCGTCCTTCCACCACCAGCTGTATGTACGGGGTCAATTGGTATTGTATGCCTAGTCCGGTCATCAATCCACCGTCGAAACGATTATCGCGCCGGTTATCAAAAGGGACTTTCTCATCGAAGTGGAAGGAGGCTTGGGCATTGGGATCTATCATCCAATAGAAATATTCATATTGGGCACCTTCCGTCCGACTCGCGATCCAATATCCCATATAGGCACCAGCGTTGATAAAGCCTCTGAGCTTTTCTCCCCCGAAAGAGAAATGGGTGTAAACCGGCAGTTGCATGAATCCATTTCTTGTCTCGCTTCGTACGTCTGCGTATGTGCCGCTCCGGTATAAGGCATAGTTCTTTTGCGTGTAAGACAGATCGGCTTGTAATGCGAACCAATTCGCAAACTCATACTGTACGGGTACGCCAACCGTGAAACCGCCTAGTGCGTCGTAATGCCGGTCGTAGGCATATCCGGATTCGGTTGATAGGCTGTTGTGAGTGTAACCGGTCTGTACGCCGACTTTCCATTGAGCTGAGGCGTTGTAGACAAAGAGTGCCAATCCCATAACAGTGATCCATCGTAAAAAAGTTGTTCTATTTTTCATTTTTAAGCTATATAAAATTAATGTCTACTGTTTTATTTTTTTGATTGGACATAATGCGAAAGTAGCCGGATTCTTTTATTGGAAAGAGATTTCCGTAGCGGTTGTTCTCCACGGGAATCTCCCTTGTTCTCCACGGGAATCACATATATTATTCAGAATTATTGATACCCAGCAGTTTCATATGAACGCTTCATGTGGCTTGTTCCATCCAGTCATTCGTCAATCTGCCCATTGGACAATTAACAATGCCCATTATTAGCTCCTTACGATAGGCATTCTAAGGAGCTAACAATGGGCATTCTAAGAAACTTGATATAAGCAGCTGTCCTATAGCTTGATCTTACGCTCTACCGTACCTTCCGCCGTCTCGATACGGACAAAGTAAACACCGGGCTGGTCGGTTCCTAAGACAACCGGATAATCCACGGAGGTAGGCGAGTCCACCTTATTGCCATACCAGCTACGTCCGGAGGCATCGAACACTTGGATGCTGAAAGCGCCCGGGATCTTCGCCCAACGCACGTGGAAGCTGCCGGGAGAAGTGCCGGCGTACACGGATACCGCCTCATAAGGCTTCTCTTCGAAGATGTTCTCCGATGCGGTAGGGAGCCCCAAGACATCCAACAAGCCTTTATAGGCATCGATCTTTCCCCAACCCCAACGACTATTCGGATAGGTCTCACCCTCTTGGTCTTGAATAGCCGTGCGAGAGAAAACCTCCTTGATATCATCCGGAGACAAGGTGGGGTTCGCTTGCAGCCAAAGGGCGATCGTACCTGTAGCGAAAGGACAAGACATGGAAGTACCCTGCATATAACCCCAAGGATATTCGCGACCATTGAACGTGGAGTACTTGACTTGGATATCTCGATCTATCTCTCCGGCTTCTTCCTCCAGATAATACGAATTGTAAGAAGAAATTACAAAAAGGCCCGGAGCCGTGATATCCGGCTTGATCCGGTTATCGATCGTAGGTCCTACGCTAGAGAAAGGGGCGAGTTTTCCCAACTCGCTACCAGGCAAAGTTTGAGAATTTCCTTGTGCGTCAACCCGAACTAAACGACTCGTATAGGCACCCACGGATATCAGATCCTGGGCGGTAGCCGGAGTACCGATAGAGAAATCACTAGTCCCGGCAGTATACAAAGGGGACATACCATTATCCTTGAATGAACCATTATAGGCCCAAGCCCTGACCGGTGTGCTCTTGGTTGCCACTTGTAAGCTAAAGTCCAGCTTCCCCGCTTCCTCCGGGTAAGTAAATGCTATCGTAACATTATATTTGCCGTTGAATGGAGACAAGGATGAAGATATCCAAGCCTCATACACCGAGTTATCCGGACCGGTAATAGGTAAGGAAATCACCTTCTCCAACGTATCCACTGATAAAAAGCCCGTATTTGCCAAATACTCTTTCTTCTCAGAATCATATATGCCTAAATCTATCGCAAAGGGCTTTCCGGGCTCGTCAGCCCACAGACTAACTCCTACGGCAGAAGTTGCTCCCTTGCCAATAAAGGTACGCAACGTATCAATCGGAGACATAAGACCCACATATTCGTTGCTGCTTCCGGAATTACCCATAGAGGCCGTGATAATTCTGCCCGGCCCCGTCAAACGATCTAACATCTTTTCAAAAAGATCAGTTCCATCATGAGGTCCCGTAGGAGACCCTAAGCTAAGATTTACCACACAGGGCTTGCCCTCCTTCTCACTCTCTTGGAATATATAATCCACCCCATTTATGATATCCGCATTTTGCCAGGTCGTGGCTACCGCCATCATATCACTCTCATAAGCCACTCCTTGGTAAGGCGTGTCATAACCTCCACCGGCGGCGATGCCCATCACATGGGTACCATGTGTTTCCACATCAGAATCATAGGAACATTCGTGCTCTAAGATATCTGACTCTGTGGTATATACGGCATGGCTGAATGGGCTTGCCTGGTCCCAAACCCGTTTGAGACGATACGTTTTCCCCTCCTTGTCGTAAAAATTAGGATGTGTATAATCGAAACCGCCATCTACCACCCCAACGATGACATCCTTTCCCGTATAAGGATGCGGCAGGTTCTTCCCCGCATAGGCATCCGCCACGTTGGAATAATAACGGGCGGAATCCATGCTCAACGACATCGGTTGGGAAGCCGAGATGTATTGAACACTAGCCAACTCCGAGAGCGTCTCCACCTTCGACAGCGGGATCAATACCGTAGCGATATCCCCCGTACGGGTCTGTATCCGGCAACCGGCGGCTTCCACCTCCGCCCAAGCTTCCTCGGTCTCTACTTTCACGAAAGCGGACAGGTATTCATCCTCAATGGCACCGCGCAAAGACGAATGGATCGTGTCATTTCTCTCCAGCCGATCCAAAAGGATACGGGTATGAGGAGACATTTTTGAATAAGTCGCATCTTGGGAAAAACCGCTGACACCAGCTATCGATGCTAAAAGTAACGACAAGAGTGTAGATCTTTTTCTCATAAGCTTTTTATAATATTGTTTGTTATTTATATGAATATGAAAAATAGATTAATCACCATAAACGATTACCGTGTACTTAGAGAAAAGCCCCAATACGCTTTTAGACTGCTGGTCCACATGGCTGATCTTCGTGATACCCGCTTCTTTCGCCGCTTTCTGTATGCTGGCGTCTCCATAGGCAACGAGCCCTAAGATGCTGGTAGCGGTAGCCTCTCCTTTTTTAGAGCCTAAGGTATTTGCGGTAGCCGAAACCGCGGATTGTGTTTTTTGGTAGATAGCCCCGTTTACCGGAGCGCTGACGATCGCGCAACTAGACAATGTAAATACCGTGCAAACAAATAAAATTACTTTTTTCATCATTGTTTTGTTTTTTAATTGAACATGGTGCGAAAGTAGCCGGATTCTTTTGTTGGAAAGAGTTTTCCGTGGCGGTCGTTCTCCGTGGGAATCTCTCTTGTTCTCCACGTAAATCACTTTTACCTTTATTCGGAACTTGCGATCCAGAAAATGATCATAAAGATGATACCTATCAAGCCTATATTTAAGGTCATGAATTTCAGCCATGTCGTATATCGTTTCCAGGGAGACTGTATCGGGAATGCCTTAAACAAGGCTATTGTTCCTACGATGATCATCATGACAACCTTGAGGCCATAAGCTACGTTCGTATTGAGTAGCTCTATCGGTTTTATAAGCACGTAATTGTAAATGCAAAAGGCGCAGTCCATATAGACGCACGCCGTGAAATACTCGGCGAAATTATATTTATGGCTTCCTGCTTTTCGATAAACAATATAGCAGCTAATAGCGACTGGCAGCAACAGTGTCATCTTGAAAAGGATGTCCGATGAGAGGATGGTCTTTGCAAACCAATTGTTGGTGATTGTTATATTCTGACGGGATAAAAGATCTATCCCGAAAATGTCGCCCAGTATGGAGTATATTACTGTAAAGACGACCAATAGCTGCATGAGCATGGCGATGGGAGAGGAGTATTTCGTCCATTTACCATGGATATATTCTTTTATGACGATCCATGGATGTAGTATCAAACCAACAAAGGTTTCCCAGAAGTCGGAGGTGATTCCCGAGAAGTTCATCATAAAACTTTTGCCAAACGTTCTCATCGTGATCCGGGCAGGTGTTTGTGTCGATTGTCCGCAATTGGGGCAGTATGAGCCATTGCAAATAGTTCCGCAATTCAAGCAGATGGTTTCTTTGACTATCATAAGGGATTATCTATGAGTAAGTATTACCGGATGCGGCTATGAGAGCGCATGCCGCATCCGGTGAATGTTTATAAGGCTACTTTATATCGTTTCTCACCAACAACGATGACGTATGAGCCTTTGTTCAAGTTTACGGTAATATCTCCGGCTACCTCGTCCAAAGAGCGGATCAAGTTGCCATTGAAAGCGTAGATCCATACACGCTCCGTGGAGGGAACCGACAAATGGAGTTGCCCATCGGCAGCCCATACCTTCACGTCATTCTCCTCCACCTCGGCGTTGCCGGTCGGTGTATTCTCCGTGATACCTTCGATCGTGATCGTGATATCCTCGTAGATGCTTGAGACCGTGTACGTGCCGTTTGCATCCGGGGTTACTTCCGTGCCGTTCGCTTTTACGATGGGCTGTGACTGGTCGTAATCCGGATCCAACGTCAGGGAGAAGCTGAAAGAGGAACCCTCGATTTCCCAGTATGTACCCGCTGCCGGAGAGGTGGTGGCACCTTCTACGGATGGCAAGGTGATGCTGTAATAGGTAGGTTCGGGTTCCGGCTCGGTGATCGTGAAGTGATGGTATAAGGTAACGGCATGATTCGCTTCCCCAAACTCAGCTCCTTCAGTCCATTTCTCTGCGTAAACCCGAATACGATATTGTCCTGCCTCTAAGCCTGTATAGGTATAGGCACATTCGTGACTATCCGAAGCACCTCCTTCCGGTGTCCCTTCCGCGGAACGCATTACGCTATTATGATAAGGTTTCCATTCCCCGTTTACCAGATGTTCCAACTCACTATCCGACACCTCATAATCGCCAAAGAAGAAGTCGGAATGAGCCACTAGGCTATAACCGTTCCAATCCGTCATTTCGTATCCGGTGATGGATAGCATATTCAAGCCCTCGAGATCCACTACCTGTTGGATCGTTCCGGTCTCGTCGATGAACTTGCCGCCGTTATAAACCGTAGCTTTCAAGGATTCGAACGAATCTCCCTTTTTCAAGGTAGCGGTAGCACCCTCCTCAATGGTAAAGGCCGCCAAGTCGTTGTCCCCATTTAATGTAAGCTCATAATTCTGTTTTGCGGCGACAACGCTGGACGTGTATTCCTCATACCCTTCCACTTCTTTCAATCGGACATTGTTTAAGGTTACTTTGATCGGAGATTCTGTATTTTCATCACTGGCAAATAGCAACATATTGGCATTCTTGTACTCTTCGCTGGTTCCATCGATGGAGACGGTGGTTTCATCGATTATCTTGACGATTATCTTGTCTTTTAATGTAGTGATTTCAAACAGGAAGTATAAAGTAGCGTTATGTGCTTCATCATCTATATCAGTGGAGGTTACCTTCATACGATAAGTACCTGTTTCCGTAGTCGTGAGATTGATTACGGTTTCCGCGGATTGATCCGGGTTTTCCGCAGGGGTATCCGCACGCAATCGGGATTTCGGTTGTACGGCTTCCCACTTATCTCCATCACCAAGTTTTTCTATCGTATGCTCTCCCCATAACAAATAATCCCCATCCAATGAGTTTCCTACCGCTCTTAAGCTAACGCTGATCGCATTGTCGATTTGATAGATAACCGTATCCGTGAACTCGATCATCGTATGATTCTCCAAATCCTTTACCAAGGATACCGTAGCGGTCTCGTCCGTGAAAGAGCCTCCGTTACGAACGGAAGAGATAGAGAGCTTTTCGTTCATATCCTTACCTGCCGTTTCCGGTTTCAAAGTGATTATTGAGCCTTCGCCTAACTCAATGGAACCGAGGTTATTTGTCCCTTTCAAGGTGAGATTTACCTTTGCGTTGGACTCTATCTTTACGGAAGGCGTTTCAACGGCATGTTCCGCGATTTCAATGTTTTCCAATGTCGCATCTTTTACTTCCTCTCCATCCTTGCCGGCTGTGATCAATAGGCTGGGTAGGATAGTGGTACTATTTTCTTCTCCCATCGTCAGCTGATCATCATTGATCTCGTATTCGCTTGCGATTAGATAAGGTTTGCTATACCAAATGGTCTTGCATTGGTCTTTGGTTGTCTCGATTCTGAAACGATAGGTACCTTTTATGGCTGTCATAAAAGTGAGGGATGAATGTTGAGTCCACTTCTCCGTATCGTTTTCTTGGGTGGATCTTAATTCTGGATTCTCATTCTCAGATTCACCGCCTTTGATCTCATCATAATTTACCCATTGACCTTCTCGGTAGGTTTCCACGATCACTTTCTTGTAGAAAGACTTGATCGCGTACCGGAGGGAAACACTTTTTATTTGAGTGCTATTCGGTGCGGTAATGTCTGGATTAGGAGTGATTCCCTGTATCCATAATCCGGCCGGGCCTAAGATCATGCCTTCGTTTCCGGTCTCGTCCGAGAACTGACCCTCGTTGTTGACAGATTGTGTACTTAGCTTTTGGGGAGAGCCAGACAATGTCAGTTCTGCCCCTTTCGCGATACTGATACTCCCTAGCGTGTACGTTACGTCCTCATCTCCGGTGAAGCGTATTTTCGCTTTGCCATTTTTAACCGTGATGGTTTCGATCGCGCTGTTATTCTGTAAGGAAATATCAATTACATCCGTTGGATCCTCAGAGGTGCCTTGGATGATTAGTTCTTTTACGCGAACCTCATTCGCATAGTTTACGTCTTCTGTGATAATCAATGGCTCTGTTTGCGCTTGTTGTGCCATGACTGCTTGGGTCAATCCTGCCAATAATAGCAAGACTCCACCTGTTACTTTTCGAAGGAAAGATTGTTTCATACGGTTGTTTTTTATTAGAATTTCTCGAATATATGTATATGTGAAACGAATGTAGTATAAAGTTTATGAAAAGAGGAGAACTTCAGACAGGTAAGTGTCCATAGAAATCACTTTTGGTGTCCGCGGAAATCACCTTTTTTGTTTCTTTTCCTTTAGTTATCAAATGCTTATGATCTTATGGGGTCGCTATGGTTTTCCTTTATAGTATGTGCGTTAGGAGCTTTGCGTTTGTTTTATCCGGTTGTGCTTTTGTAAGGAATAAGTTAGGTATGGCTGTCTTCTTGTCGAAAAGAGGCTGCTTATCGTGACAAGTGATGTGAACGAAAAGGACGAATTAGGAGCGTGAAGTGGTGAAAATAAGGCTAGGGAACCGGAAATAGGGCTGTTTTTATGCGAAAGTAATGGAAAAAGGATACGCAAGTACTGCCGATTGGATGCGCAAGTACTGCCGTTGGGCATCGGAAGTAGCTGTGAACTGGATCGAAAGTAAGTGCGAATGGGCATTCAAGTAGGTTCATGAACCGGTTGAGGCGGTATTGGAGCTCTATTTTGGCTCTTTTGAGGTGAATTACGATGAATGGTTTCGCTAGAATAAAAGGCCGTTTTTCGTCATCTCTCTATCAATCATTGCGTTGCTGAAATTTTTTCTCGTTTTTGAGAGCGAACCGTACTTTAGTCCGAAATATGCGACTTTCCGGAGGATAAGATGACAAATAGTCAAAATGTCAATCGACGAATCAAACGGAACCTTGTCCTTTGTAAAGATAGATTAATTAGCGTATATATCCTTATCGTTCACAGGATTTTTCCCTATTTTTGTCCCTCAATTGAAATGAGAGTATTGAATGGAAGATAAATATGTGAGAAATAGTTTACGGTTCTTTATAGGGGTACTTCTGCTGGCCGTGCTGTACTCGTGCGCGAATATAGCCTCTCCGAACGGAGGGCCTTATGATGAGGCTCCGCCTAAGTTCGTAAGCAGTACGCCGTTGCCCGGCCAGATAAACTATAAGGGAAAGAAGGTGGAGATTATCTTTGATGAGTTGATCCAGATCGATAAGCCTACCGAGAACGTGATCATCACTCCACCCCAAATGGAGCAACCCGTTATCCGGGCGAACGGCCGGAAGGCGGTCATCGAGCTGATGGATACGTTGAAGGAGAATACGACCTATACGATAGACTTTACCAATTCGATCTCCGATAATAATGAGAAGAATGTATTGGAGAATTATTCCTTCGCGTTCTCTACCGGCGAATCCATCGACAGTATGGAGGTGTCCGGAGTCTTGCTGAACGCCGAGAATCTGGAGCCTATGCCGGGTATTACGATCGGTGTGCATACGAATCTGGAGGATTCCGCCTTTACGACGATCCCATTTGTCCGTACTTCCCGTACGAACGACAAGGGCGAGTTTACGATTCGTAATATGGCCCCCGGAACCTATCGGATCTATGCCTTGGAGGATGTGATGCGCTCCTACAAGTACAGCCAGCCCGGGCAGCAGATCGCTTTTTACGATTCCTTGATCGTCCCTGCGTTCGAGTTGACGACCCGTCAAGATACGATTTGGAAAGATAGCTTGACGATCGATACGGTGATGACAGTCGGTTATACCCATTTTATGCCGGACAATATCGAGTTGCGCCTGTTTAAGGAGAAAGTAGAGCGTCAATATATGTTGAAGCCGGAGCGTACGGATGAGAAAATACTAACCTTGCGTTTCAATACCTCCTTGGATACTATTCCGGTACCGGTTCCTTTGAATTTCACCCCGGCGGATAGCAATTGGTATTTCTTGCAGACAGCGGAGGAAGGAAAAGCCGTGCATTACTGGTTGACCGATTCTTTGATCTGGAAGCAAGATACGCTGCAAGTGGAGGTGAATTACCTGAAAAGCGATTCCATGAATATACTTCGTCCGCAGACCGATACGGTACAATTTACCATGCGTCGTCGTCCTGTGGAGAAGAAGAAAAAGAAAAAAGACGATGAGCCGGAACCCATCGAGTTTCTAGGAATGAACGTAAACGCTTCCGGTTCGATCAACCTGTATGATACGGTCGCTGTTACGTTTAGCGAACCGGTAGCGGGGTTAACGAAAGATCATTTTTATCTGGATCAGAAAGTGGATACGCTTTGGGAAGCCGTTGACTTCGATTTCTTCCCGGATACGACGAATTCCTTGAATTTCTTCATCAAGCGCCCGTGGAAATATGGCGAGGAATTCCGTTTGGAAGTAGATTCCGCCACGATATTCAGTGCCTATGGTAAATGGAACGATGTGTATAGCGGGGAATTCAAGATCAAGAAGGAAGATGAGTACGGGCATTTATATATCAATATCGAGGGAGCGGATACCACCGCTTTCGTGGAATTATTGAATAGCAGCGACCAGCCGATCCGTAAGGTGAAGGTAAAAGATGGCGGCGTGCTTTTCATGGACTTGAAACCGGATAAATATTATGCCCGTTTAGTATTAGACGTGAATGATAACGGTGTCTGGGATACCGGTAATTACGCCGATAAACGGCAGCCGGAACTTGTCTTCTATTGCCCGAAGATATTCAATATCATGCAGAACTGGCAAGTGGAGGAGACTTGGAATATCAAGGCTACACCGATGAAACGGCAGAAACCGATCGATATCACGAAGAATAAACCGAAAGAGCTAACGAAAAAGAAAAGAGATTACAAAAATGAGGGAACACAGTCTTCGTCCAATAGGAACAGCGGTGTGGGCGGCTTGCGCTTCTAAACTGTATATATGCGTTTTCTTTTTGTGTGTAGCGAGTCTTACGTCTTTGCGGGCACAAACGTTGCCGTTATCCCATGGGGAACGGGTGGATTACGATCTTTATTTCAAATGGGGGCTGATCATGTCGAAGGCCGGATTGGCTACCCTTTCCGTGAAAGAATCGGAATACCAAGGAGCGCCGTCATGGCATTATAACCTGTTGTTCCGCTCTGCCGGCGTGATCGAGAAAGTCTTCAGGATGCGTGATACGATGGATTGCCATTACTCAAAGGAGCCTCGGCTCTTGTTCAGCTCGAAGCGCACGAACGAGGGAGACTACTATCTGGTGGATAATCTCCAGTTTGAGTATCAAGGAAGCGGTAGGATCGATATCCACTCGCATCGCCATACATTAAAGGAGACGAAGATCGACACGATGCTAATGGCGAAAGGGCGTGTATTCGATATGCTGGGAGCTACGATGTATCTCCGTTCGCTGGATTGGCGGACGATGAGTTATGGTGCGGAGTTCCCTTTCATGATCGCTATCGGCCGGGAGCTCGTGAACGCTCGTTTCCGCTATACGGGACAACAGATCGTCGAGCATAAGGAGGCGAAATTCCGTACCCGTCATTTCTATATCGATATCTACGATGAGGCATTTACCCAAGCCAAGGAAGCGGCGGAGGTTTGGATCGGTGATGATGAGAACCATATCCCGGTAAAGATCCGGGCGAAACTGAAGATCGGGGCGGCGGAGGTCTATTATAAAGACTCCTATAACCTGCGTGCCCCGCTTACTTGCCGTATCGTGGTGCAGAAGAAAGAATGAACGTGGGATCATCCCTTTTTCTGCTTCTTATATTCCCTCGGTGGTATCCCCATCACCTTGCTGAACAGGCGGGAGAAGTAGTAGGTATCTTCAATTCCTATTTTAAAACAAATCTGGTTTATTTTCATGTCGGTAAAGTCCAGCAGTTGGCAAGCTTGCTGGATTTTCAATTGATTGAAGTAGGTGAGTGGTGCGTATCCGGTACGTTTGCTGAATAGTACGGAGAAGTGGGAGGGAGAATAGCCGGTATGGGCCGCTAGATCGGCTAGTGTAAGTCGTTTCTCAAGGTTCTCTTTCATGTAATGGATGGCTGCCGTGACGATATCGTTTGAGTCGGATTCGTCGCGAGCGGCTTCACGGTATTGTTGCAAATAACGTAGTGATCCGAGGTAGTAATGGAAAGCGGAGCAGGCATACAGGAGATTCTCATGGCTATACCCCATTTCCAACGTGTGGAATATTTCTTCGAAAAGATCGTTTCTGTTACTGATGCGAGACTGGATACTTGGTTTGATATCTATCGGGCGATTGGCTTGCCCGGCAAAGTAGGAAGCCAGCTTTCCCTTGAAATGTATCCAGTAGATTGTCCATGGGTTACTTTCGTCCGAACCGTATGCATGAGGTATTCCTGCGGGCAATATGAAATATTGGTTGGCTTTTACGGCATACTCTTGTTCATTGGTACGAAACCAGCCGGCTCCCTCTATACAGTAAATAAAGACAAACTGGCTAATGGGTTCCGTACGTTCCCGGAAGTGATGTAATGCCTTGGGATAATAACCTATATCCGTAATGTGCAGGACCGAGGAAAGTGCGTCTTTCTCCATCTCCTGTACAACAGACAGAGGAAGTACCAATGCCCGTTCTCCATTAAAACCGTCTTTTAGTTTGATCATGGTATCTGTTCGATTATAGATCGCAAAGATATAATTAATTCGAAAGATTGTCCATTAATGAGCTTGTTTTATCTATTTCTCTTTTAGTAGAAAGGCTGTTTCTTTGCACCATAACTTTAATTCTATTATCATGAAGCGTACAACTGCTTACTTATTACTTATTTGCCTTGTCTCTGCCATGGGAGGATTGCTGTTCGGTTACGACTGGGTGGTGATCGGTGGCGCTAAAATATTCTATGAGCCTTTTTTTGGATTGGAAGGATCTGCCGCTCTACGCGGGTGGGCGATGAGTAGCGCGTTGATCGGTTGTTTGGCGGGCGCTTTGCTATCCGGTGAGTGGAGTGACAAATACGGGCGTAAAAAGATGTTGGTCATCGCTTCTTTCCTTTTTGTTTGGTCGGCTTACGGAACCGGGGCGGTCGATAGTTTCACTTGGTTTATACTCTATCGCATTATTGGAGGTTTCGGTATCGGTATCGCGTCGAATGTTTCTCCGGTGTATATCGCGGAAGTGGCTCCGGCATCCGTTCGCGGAAAGTTCGTATCGCTAAACCAACTTACGGTTGTGCTGGGTATCTTGATGGCGCAGCTGGCTAACTGGCAGATCGGAGAATACTTTACCCAAGGGAGTGAGGTGCTGAGTGGCGAAAGTGTGGAATGGGCTTGGCGATGGATGTTCTGGGCGGAACTGGTTCCTGCCGGATTATTCTTCGTGCTTTCTTTTACTATACCGGAGAGCCCGCGTTGGCTGGCAATGGTTCAAAAGACAGCCCAAGCTAGGAGTATATTGATGCGTATCGGCGGTACCTCCTATGCCGATCGGACATTGAACGAATTGGCACAACTGACCGGCAAGCGGGAAGAAAAAAATAATTGGAACGCCTTGCTTCAACCCGGTGTACGGAATGTCTTGATGATCGGGATCGTACTGGCTATCTTCCAGCAATGGTGCGGTATCAACGTGATCTTTAATTATGCGCACGAGATCTTCTCGGAAGCGGGTTATACCGTTTCCGATGTCTTGATGAATATTGTCGTGACAGGGGTGACGAATGTGATCTTTACTTTTGTCGCTATCTATACGGTGGATAAATGGGGTAGAAGGAGTTTGATGTTTGTGGGTTCGGCCGGATTGGCGGTCATATACGCTATCTTGGGGACTTGCTATTTTTTTGAGATAAGCGGTTGGCCGATGTTGCTGTTGGTAGTGATGGCAATAGCCTGCTATGCCATGTCGTTGGCTCCGGTCGTATGGGTCGTGCTTTCCGAGATATTCCCGGTGCGGATACGGGGGATGGCGATGGCGATCTCGACTTTCTTCCTTTGGGTGGCCTGTTTCGTGCTGACCTATACGTTCCCGATATTGAATGAGGTGGTAGGAGCTTCGGGTACCTTCTGGTTGTATGGTATCATTTGCCTGTCCGGATTTCTCTTTATCCGTGCCAAGCTCCCTGAGACGAAAGGTAAGACCTTGGAAGAACTGGAAAAAGAATTAACAAAATAAATAGATTGCAATGGCTGAAAATGTGAAAGTTTGGGAAGAGGATATCCTTCTTCCTACCTACGGTATTGGCAAAGCCGAAAAGAATCCGATGTTCCTTGAGAAGCGTGTCTACCAAGGAAGCAGCGGGGTGGTTTATCCTTATGCGGTAGTGGAAAAGATAGAGGATACCTGCGAAAATAAGAGTTACCATGCTGTATGGATGGAAAACGAATATATAAAGGTAATGATCCTGCCGGAGTTGGGCGGACGTGTACAAATGGCGTACGATAAGATCAAAAAACGCCATTTCATCTACTATAATCAGGTTATTAAACCGGCTTTGGTGGGTCTGACAGGGCCATGGATTTCCGGAGGTATCGAGTTTAACTGGCCACAACATCACCGTCCGAGTACGTTCCTTCCGATTGACTTTACGATTGAACGTTGTGCAGATGGTAGTGCCATTGTCTGGGTGAGCGAACGCGAGCGTATGTTTCACCAGAAGGGAATGGCTGGTTTTACGTTGCGTCCGGGGCGTGCCGTACTCGAAATACAAGGGAAACTATACAACCCTACTCCGATACCCCAGACATTCCTTTGGTGGGCGAACCCGGCGGTGGCTGTGAACGATGCCTATCAATCGGTATTTCCCGCTGATGTAAACGCAGTGTTCGACCATGGCAAACGCGACGTGTCCCGTTATCCGATCGCTACAGGTACGTATTATAAGATGGACTATTCGGCGGGTGTGGATATCTCCCGTTACAAGAATATCCCGGTACCTACTTCCTATATGGCGATCCGTTCCAGCTATAACTTTGTGGGCGGTTATGAGAATGATACCCGTGCCGGTGTATTACATGTTGCGAACCATCATATCTCACCGGGTAAGAAACAATGGACTTGGGGGAATGGCGACTTCGGGCAGGCCTGGGACCGTAACCTGACTGACTCGGATGGTCCTTATATCGAATTAATGACAGGCGTGTACACGGATAACCAGCCTGATTTTACTTGGTTACAGCCTTACGAGGAGAAGACTTTCACTCAATACTTCATGCCTTACCGCGAATTGGGTGTGGTGAAGAATGCCTCTTCTGAGCTTTTGATGAATATTGAGCCCGAAGGCAAGGGGGCTTTGCTTAGGATATTCGCTACTTCCGCACAAAAGGACTTGCATATCGTAGTTGAGCGATCTGGCGAGATTTGCTTGGATATGACGGGTGATGTCACTCCAGAGAATATCTTTGAGGTATTTGTGCCTGTCGACAGCCTTACGGATGTAAAAGTGCGTATTTCTAATGACAAAGGAAAGCAAATGCTAGCCTGGGAGCCTGAGCCTGATGTGATCAAGGAGGTGCCCGAGCCGGCTAAAGCGGCACTCGATCCGGCAGATGTCCGTACCACGGAACAATTGTATCTGACGGGTTTACACCTGGAGCAATACCGCCATGCCACTTATTCGGCTACTGATTATTATCAGGAAGCGATCCGTCGTGACCCGACCGATGTTCGCAACAATAATGCCATGGGCTTGTGGTTGATCCGTAAGGGGCAGTTCGCCAAGGCAGAACCTTATTTGCGTCAGGCGGTAAAGACCTTGACCGAACGGAATCCGAATCCTTATGACGGAGAGCCGTTGTATAACCTCGGTCTTTCACTGAAATACCAAGGGAAGACGGAAGAAGCTTACGACTTTTTCTACAAGGCTTGTTGGAACGCGGCTTGGCAGGATGCCGGGTATTATTCGCTGGCACAGTTATCTGTTGCCCGTGGTGATTGGGAAGAGGCTCTTTATGAAATCGATAAATCATTGGTTCGTAATTGGCATAACCTGCGTGGACGTCATTTGAAGGCTACTATCCTTCGCCATCTGGGAAGAAAAGAAGATGCCTTATCTTTGATAGAAGAATCGCTTCGTATGGATCGTTTCAACTTTGGTTGCGGCTTTGAGAAGTTCTTGCTGACCGGGAATGATGCCGACTGGCAGACTTTGGTCTCCCTGATGCGTCCGGAAGCTCATAATTATGAAGAGTTGGCACTAGACTATGCTTCGGCCGGTTGTTGGGAAGAAGCGCTGGATGTGGTAGATAAGGTAATTTGCATGAATGTGTTGGGGCAGACCATGTTACATTATTATAAATCTTGGTTCCTAATCTGTCTGGACCGGAAGGAAGAGGCGTTGGCCGCTATCAGTGAGGCAGAGCGGCAAACCCCGGATTGCTGTTTTCCCAATACGCTGGAAGCTATTCTCGCTCTTCAGGCGGTAATTGATTTTGCGGAAGAAACACCGAAGGCGCTTTATTACTTGGGTAACTTATGGTACGATAAACGCCAGTATCCGGGAGCAATTGCAGCCTGGGAGACCTCCATGAAACAGGATGCTACCTTCCCGACCGTATTGCGTAACCTTTCGCTGGCCTATTTTAACAAGCTGGGCAAAGAGGAAGAGGCGGTGAGATTTCTGGAAAAAGCATTCGCTCTGGATACAACAGATGCTCGCGTCCTAATGGAACTTGATCAATTGTATAAACGATTGAATCGCCCGCATACCGAACGGTTGGCATTCTTGGACAAATATAAGGATGTAGCTTTTAGTCGTGATGATCTGTATCTGGAATATCTAACCTTGTTGAACCAGTTAGGGCGTTATGAAGAAGCGATCCACATGATTGATGATCGTCAATTCCACCCATGGGAAGGAGGAGAAGGCAAAGTACCGGCGCAATACCAACTGGCGCGTGTTGAACTGGTTAAGAGACTATTGGCAGAAGAAAAGTACACGGAAGCATTATCCCTGATCGAAGAATGTTTCGTTTATCCGCATAATCTAGGAGAAGGGAAACTGTACGGTGCTCAGGAGAACGACTTTAATTATTATAAGGCCTGTGCGTTGCGAGGTGTGGGGAAGAAGGCAGAGGCCGAATCTCTCTTTCTGGAAGCCAGTGTAGGAAACAGCCAACCCGCCGCCGCCGTGTATTACAACGACCAGAAACCAGACAAGATATTCTATCAAGGATTGGCGTTGCGTGAACTAGGACGTGAGGAGGAAGCCCGCAGTCGTTTTAATAACCTGATTTCTTACGGAGAGAAACATTTGTACGATGTCTTTAAAATGGACTACTTTGCCGTTTCTTTACCAGACTTGCAGATTTGGGAAGATGATATGAACAAGAAGAATCGTATCCATTGTAATTATCTGATGGCACTCGGACATTTGGGCTTGGGGAACGAGGAAAAGGCCATGCGCTATTTCAATGCCGCTGCCGAGATGGATAATAATCATCAGGGGGTACAGATACATCAGAAAATGATTAAATAAAAAATACAAAAAACAAACAGCTCATGTGATATAATCTGTGGATGAAAATATCCTATTTCTACAATTATTTTGTTTATTTGAATGGAAAGTACTACCTGGGAGTGAGTCCTGCTTGCTACGGATTATATCACATGAGCCAAATCTCTTTGCGGCGGAGTGTTCCCCCCTTTGTTCGCTATGCCGCTGAATGTGTGAAAGGGTCAATAATCGGTTCGTGAACAAAAAAAAGCCGTAATATCTTATGGGGAAGATGGCAGAAGATCAAGAGTGTATCTTATGTTGTTACACTTGCTTGTTGAATCAGCAAATTCGAGAAATAGTCCATCTTTATAATTTTTTTATCTATTTTATCAATGTGGTATTCATTGTTTCTTTGCTCTTAAAATAAATGATACTCATTTTTTTTGTAAGTATTCAATTGTTACTAATATTTAAATACAAATTATTATGAAAAATGGAGTCAAAAAGGGAGGTAAGGACTTCTCCATCAGAAACAGGTTAGTGATAAAATGTTTGCTATGTAGCTTAGCCCTAGGGGTACCCTTAAGCATACTTAGTTCAGAAACAGCTTATGAAGTATATGGAATACAACAAAGCCGAAAGATTTCAGGTTCCGTTACAGATTCTAAAGGCGAACCTATCATAGGTGCTAATATTCTTATTAAAGGAAGTGAAAATGGAACAGTGACAGATCTTGATGGAATGTTTACATTGGATATATCCGGAAATAATGTAATACTAATTATTTCATACATCGGTTATAATACAATAGAATATCCAGTAAAGAATAATCAGGTAATAAGAATAGAACTACAAGAAAATACAAGAAACTTAGAAGAGGTTATTGTTACTGCTTTAGGCATCTCGAAAAGTGAACGAGCATTAAATTATTCAGCTGCACAACTCTCTTCTGAAGACATCAATGAGGTACGTTCGGGAAACCCTATATCTGCTTTGACCGGCAAGGTGGCAGGTCTAGATATCACAGGAAATAAAAGAAGCGGTTCAGGAAAGATCGTATTACGCGGAGTTGGAGAAATCGCCTCCGGGTCTACCAATAAACCCTTATATGTAATAGATGGTGTCCCCGTTGATAATAGTAATCGGACAACCGCCTCTCCTTTTGGAGGAATAGATTATGGAGATGTTTTATCAAATATTAATACAGATGATATAGAGTCCATAAGCGTATTGAAAGGTCCATCAGCCGCTGCGTTATATGGCTCAAAAGCATCACGAGGAGCAATTTTGATTACAACTAAATCAGGGGTGGCGGATCAAGGCATTGGTGTTGAATTCAACTCAAATACATCGATTCTAATGCCTTATGCTGGATTAAATCAATATCAACAATCTTATGGAACAGGCCAAGGAGGTAATTATCCCAAAAGCCGTGCCGATGCCATGGCATGGTCTCTAGATTCTTGGGGTGCAAAATTAGATCCTTCCGTCACTTCCATTTTTCTGGATGGCTCGGAGCAGAAATATGTTTCTCGTTATCACCCGATGGATTTTTATACCAACGGAATGAGTACATCCAATACGTTATCTATCATGGGGGGAAATAAAAAAGCAGCATTTAGAGCATCATATGGAAACGAATATTATAAAGATATCACCCCCGCTTTCAAATATATGAAGCATAACTTCAATATACGAGCAAATGGAGAATTAACTTCTCGGCTAAGTTATGATTTAAAAGTTAATTTCAATGTATCAAATGCCAACCAGAGGCCTCAAAGTGGACATGGTATTTTCAATCCTACAACAATCTTACCTATCATAGGAGCCGATACTGATTTAAAAAAAATGGAGATAATGGGACGTGACATATCAACAGGAGGATTGATCAATAATTGGGATGGAGCCTTGAACCCTTATTATGTAATGTATCAATACAAAAATAATGATCAAATGTACAGAGGGATAACTTCTGCATCCGTATCTTATAAATTATTGAAAAACTTAAAATTAACATTTAGGCAAGGACTTGAGATGTCTGATTTTAACACAAGTGAGTTGATTCCTGTCGGTTCTAAATTCTGGACAACATATGCCGGACGCTACGGATCGATGGATAAAGGTGGGTTGGGAAAGACTAATTCTAAATTTTTACAAGTAAACTCAGACTTCTTTGCTGAATATAATAAATCAATCCAGGACTTTACGATTGATGCTATGTTTGGAGGGAACTATTGGTCTCAAAAAACTCGGGACATGAGCATACAAGCTGCCGATTTTATAGCAGAAGGACTGTATTCTCCATCCAATGCGAAAAATCAAAAATCCTCATATATGATTTATAATAAAAAGATGTGGGGTATGTATGGCTCTTTAGATTTATCTTATAAACGTTTTCTTTACCTGACATTTACAGCCCGGAATGATTGGAGTTCAACTTTACCACAAAAGAACAATTCATATTTTTATCCATCAATTGGGGGTAGTTTCATATTCTCAGAAATTATAGATTTGCCAGAATGGTTCAGCTTTGGAAAATTACGAGGCTCTTGGGCACAAGTAGGTAGTGATACTGATATGTATAAATTAGACATGTATTATGGTTTATATCCTGGTGGATATCCTACAGATTATGGGACAGAGGTTTATCCAGGCAATATCGACACCAATCAACTACCTCCTTTGGACCTAAAGCCTATGATCACCAAATCAACCGAGTTTGGATTGGATGTTCGCTTCCTTAATGATCGTTTAGGCTTGGATTTTGCTTATTATGACAACACGACCAGCGATCAAATTATTCAAGTGCCTATCCCTGCCTCATCCGGATTTTCTTCTCGTTTAATGAATGCGGGTTCTGTTAGTAATAGAGGTATAGAAATTACTTTATCTGCCACTCCGATCCAGCGGAAAGATTTATCGTGGAACTTAAGTTTGTCGTTAGCGCATAACAAAAGTAAAGTTAATAAATTGCACGAGAGTCTACAAAGTATCCAGATGTACTTCTGTGAAGCGATGAGTGTGATGGCGATAGAAGGAGAACCCTATGGTATTATGTATGGTTCAGACTATCTATATGATGAATCCGGTAACATAAAGAGGGATGCGGAGGGATATCCTTTATATGATACAAGCTACAACTCTAATTTGGGTTCTGCTATCCCTAAAGTGATCTTAGGCTTATCAAGTTCTATCAATTATAAAGATTTCTATTTGAACTTCACTATTGATAGTCGTATTGGGCATAAATATTACTCTAAGACTTCTCGTTGGTTATATGAACATGGAAATCATATTAATACAGCAAAAGCAAGAGATGAATACTATGCTTCAGGTAAAACTGGACTAGATCCTTTAAAGTTGGGCAAGATACAAAGTGTTGTTGCTTCTGAAAATGTGTATGACGGGAGTTTCATACGGATGAAAGAAATTGCTATTGGCTACAAAATACCGAAGAAATTTGCGGAAAAATTGTGGTTGAAATCGGCAAACGTGTCATTTGTCGCAAGTAACCCATTTTTCATCTGGAGAGGAAGTGACTTTTGTGATCCAACATTCTCTCTTAACTCCACAGTAGGAATGGAAGGAATAGAGAACGGAGGTGAACCTGCCATTCGTTCATTAGGTATAAATTTGAATTTAAAATTTTAACAGCCATGAAGAATATAATTAAACACGTATCAATATTATTTATTTCATTAGGTCTTGCGGGATGTAACGCCGATTTTGGCGATGTAAATACGAATCCCAATGCTATCACTTCGGTTAAAAGTGAAAATCTATTCCACAATGTAGTGGGATATTTGGGTAAGCCTTTTACTGGGGAGTTCGAATATATCGCACCTATGATGCAATATACCGCAACCACTAACGGAAATTACAATATACCCGGAAACACATATGCTATAGATGGGACAGCGATGGGTATATACTCTTCTATTTGGAGTTCTTATAGCGTTGACTTTATGAGATATTTGAACTTGATAGAAACACAATTAAAAGAAGAAAGTGGGAATACCTCAAAACTGGCAGAAGTAAAAATACTACGATCTTTATTACTTTCTCAATATGCTGATACATTTGGCCCTATACCTTATGATCAGATTGCTAACGCTCTGAATGGTATAATATATCCAGAGTATCGTAGCGAGAAAGATGTTTATTTGGGAACAACTGAGTTTAAAGGTGTATTGGAGATTTTGGATGAATCTATCCAAACATTGAAGAATTCAACGGATGAGTTGTTTGCTAATGATATCTTTTATAATGCAGATAGAGAGAAATGGATAAAATTTGCCTCATCTATTCTATTAAGGTTGTCTATTCGTATTTCTGATGTGGAAACAGAAATGGCACGGACTTATATAAATAAGGCTGTATCTTATGGGGTAATAATGGATGAAGGAGATATTGCGAAAGTGAATCATCGTCCTACGACGACGGGAGAACCTAGTTATTTAGATAACTCTGTCGCAACCTCATTGCTTACTCTAAAGAGAGAGCGTGGTTATTGCTATGCGGCTAGTTTTATCACTATGTTAAAAGGCTTTAATGAAAATCAGATAGACCCTCGATTAAAAGCGATCGCAGGTGTATATGACGAAAATGGAACTTATTTTGACAATTATCAGGATTATGAAGGAATGTTGAATGGCTGTGAGATGGATGATGTAGAATCTGTAGTTGAGAATATGGGATTCGACCAGATTTATACACCGGGGATTGGTCGATATGGTTTTGCGTCATTTAAAACAGAAACGATACTAAATAGGGAAGCTTATTATATTGTCATGGGCAATGCCGAAGTGAATTTCCTCTTGGCTGAGGCTGCTTGGAAAGGTCTTCTTATTGGAGATGCGGAAGTTTATTATCAACAAGGAATAATAGCATCAATGAGGTCAATGAAATATTGGGGTGAAACTATTCCAGAAAGTGAAATAACTAACTATATGAACACACTTCCTAAATTGGGGCAAAACAAGACAATGAATTTAAGGGATGGATTGGACGAGATATTAACACAAAAATGGTTATCAATGTTTGAAAACGCAATGCAACCATGGTGTGATTGGAGGCGGACACATTACCCTAGTATCATTACAGATAATCCAAATATGAATAAATTAGGAATTACAAATCATAAACTACCGGGACGCCTACCTTATCCTCAAGATGAGAGTATTCGAAATAAAGACAATTACGCTAAAGGTGTATCTATGTTATCCAATAAAAGCGATGATTATATGAATGACTTGTGGTGGGCTAAATCTTATTTTAAATAGTGAAATCAATAATCAGGCTGGGATGCTAATCCTATAGCCTGATTATAATATTCTATTATCGTGTTGAGGGATTAAAGTATAATATAAATATTTAATATTAAATTTATGAGATTCTTATTATTAATCACATGTTTGTTTACTTCGTTGTTGCTTTATGCAGAGCCAATAGAATTGCTTTCTCCTGACAAACAATTAACTGTTAGGGTGGAAAAAAGGGATTCTCTTTCTTTAGAGGTGTTGAAACGAGGGGAATTTCTTTACCGGGTAGACAATATTGCCATGCGGACAGATGTGGGATGTATGCCTGGTACAAAGGCTAAAGTAAAAAAGATAAGCCGTACATCGGTCTGTCAAGAGCATCGTCCCATTGTGAAGGAACTGAATGCTGTTATTCAAGAGAACTATAATCAATTGCGAATTGAGTTTCAGGACAGGGTCTCTATGGAGATTCGGGCTTACAATGAGGGAGTGGCCTATCGTTTTGTGACTCCATTTAAAGATGATTTTACGGTATATCATGAAAGTAGCACTTACTCTTTCAACGAGAAGTGCGATTTTATTTTCCAGCGTGATAAAGATCCGGGAAGTTCTTGCGAGGAATCTTATGTGACAGAGAAAGTTGGGAAATTGACTTCTGAGGACATGTGTAACTTACCCGCATTGGTCAGTACCCCCAATTCCCAGTGTATGGTATTTCTGGAGGCTGATATCCAAGATTATCCGGTTATGTGGCTGAAGACGGTGAATGGAAAGTTGAATATACATCATTGGAATTATCCCGCAGACTATCTTAATACCAATAATTATTATAATAAAAGAGCGGTTACTCAACGGTGCGATTATATAGCTAGGGTAAAAGGTAACCGTTCCTTTCCTTGGCGTGCAATGGCTATTGCCGATAGAGATATAGATTTATTGTCTAATCAATTGACTTGGTTATTAGGTGAAGAGTGCCGGTTGGAGGATACTTCGTGGATTAAGCCCGGGTGGACTTACTTTGATTGGTGGGGACGAAGGGGTATTACAGGAGTTGATTTTGAAGCCGGTTTGAATACGGAGACGGCTAAATATATGATTGATTTTTCTGCGAAATACGGTATCTCTTATTTCTTGTTGGATGATGGATGGAATAAAGGAAATTTGTTGCATCCAATTCCGGGAATGAACATTGAAGAGATTGCAGGTTATTGCCGTTCGAAAGGGGTGAATTTAATGTTATGGGTATCCTACCATCAGTTGTACGATAAGATGGATGAAGTATTTGAGCAATTTGAGAAATGGGGTGTGAAGGGTATAAAGATAGATTTTATGGCTCGTTTTGATCAAGAAATGGTTCGTTTTTATTGGGAGGTAGCACAGAAAGCCGCTCAGTATCATCTGGTTATTAACTTTCATGGGGCTTATAGTCCCGATGGATTGAGTCGAACTTATCCGAATGTACTGACTCGTGAGGCTTTAGCTGAATTTGAAATGAATGGTGTTACCAACCGTATTTCACCGATACATGATTGTACTTTGCCTTTCATCCGTATAGTGGCGGGTTCAGCCGATTATATTCCCGGTACGATGTTGAATGCGAGCCGGGGTAAGTTTAGGCCTATTGCTGATACTCCACTGGGGCAGGGCACTCGTGCCCATTCCTTGGCAATGGCTGTTATTTCCTATAGTCCGATGCAGATGGTACCCGATGCTCCTTCTGTGTATTATGCAGAAGATGAATGTTCTAGATTCTTGTTTTCTTTGCCTGTTGTATGGGATGAGACACGGGCTATTTCCGGTAAGGTGGGGGAACATGTGGCTATCGCTCGCCGTAATGGATCGGATTGGTATGTAGGGGCTATCACCAATTGGGATTCACGTAAGTTATCTTTTAATTTCGACTTCTTGAAAGAAGGTGAGTCATATAAGATGGAAATCATTCGTGACGGAGTGAATGCTAGTACTACTGCTACAGATTATAAATATGAGATAAGAGATGTGAAGAAAGGGGATACCGTTCACATTGACTTGGCAGCCGGTGGAGGTTGGATTGCTAAGATATTATGCCAGTCTGATAAATGATGAAATAGTAAAACAATAAACATAGTCTTGTTGATGAAATTACTATCTGCATCAACCTTCAGCGGAGGAAGCCCGACTTCTTCCGCTGAACTGATTACGTTAAGGAACCGTAATGGGCTTGTCGCTCAGTTCACCAACTATGGTGCCCGTTGGGTCAGTATGTGGACACCCGACCGTAACGGTAACTTGTCTGATGTTATCCTTGGGTTCGATACGATCGATGGTTATCTGAAAGCGGGGGAAAGATATCATGGTGCCATTGTAGGCCGTGTTTGCGGACGAATCAGTAATGCGCGTTTCAAAATAGGAAAGCGGGAGTATCCGCTAGCTTCCAATGATGCCTATGGTACACCTGTTCGTAACCATTTACACGGTGGAATCAATGCTTTTCATAACTGTTATTGGAAATCCCATACCTATATTACCCCCTTGGGAGAGGAGGCGGTCGAGTTCACAAATATTTCACAAAACGGTGAGGAGGGTTATCCCGGCAACCTGCATGTAAAAGTTACTTATTCGCTGAGGGAAGATAATGCTCTCAGGATGGAATGTGAAGCAACGACTGATCGTCCGACTCCTGTTAACTTGACGAATCATGCTTTTTTCAACTTGCAATCCTCTTCCTTGATACCTGGTGAAATGAATGTATTATCCCATTTGCTTGTTCTCAATGCCTCTGCTATTATTGCTTGCGACAGCGAGCTGATCCCGACCGGGCAGCTGTTGCCGGTTGATGATACACTGCTGGATTTCCGTGTATCTCGTACTATAGCCTCGTCGTTAATGCGGGAACATTCTCAAATACAGAAGGGTAAAGGTTTCTCTCTAGCTTATGCTTTGGATGAAGCGGAAGAGGGCGGATTGAGCTTTGCCGCTCGTTTGTCGGATGAAATTAGCGGAAGAAAGATGGAGATTTATACCAATCAGCCCTCTGTTCAAGTGTATAATGGTTATTTTATGGATGGAACAGATATCGGGAAGGAGCAAACTCGCTATTATGCTAGTGCTGGTATCGCTATCGAACCTCAGGGTTATCCGGATGCTCCCAACCAGCCCTCTTTCCCTTCTATCTTGATTGATGAGACGAAAAAGTACCGGCATATTACTGAGTACCGTTTTTCTTTGGATTGAGATTCTCTTTATTTTATTCCCGAAGTCCCCAACTCGGTTGAGAGTTGGGGCGGGAATGCTTTATATGGATAGGGATAGTTCTTATGAAACAGAAGGCTTATGTTGTAAGCCCCGTTTGTACAAGAGCAAATGTAATTTATGTTTTTGGAATAAAGGAGCTAAAACGGGGGGGCTGTTGTGACAAATGGTCAATTGTTATATGACATTTAGATTTTAATTTTTGAAATAGAGTGAGTTATAGAAGACCCTATAAATGAGAAAAGCCTTTGAGAATTCGTTCCCAAAGGCTTTCTTTATTAGGTTTGAATGATTTTACACCAATGGTTCGAAAGGCAATTCCGTATCTTTCCGGTAACCCGTACCGTTAAAAGTAGCGATTAATTCTCCGCTCTCATTCGTGATCCGGACTTCGCAATTCGCTAATCTTTTATGGCTGAAAGCCTCTTTTGCCTCCGCATATAAATAGCCCTTGCTCTCGGCTTTGAAAAAATTGATAGTGGAGGTGATGGACAAGGTAAGTCGTGCGTGGCTATTGGTAGCTGCCGCGAACGCTAAATCCGCCAAGGTAAAGATCGCTCCTCCTTGACATACGCCACCTCCATTCAGATGTTCCGGTTTAATAAGCATACGTGCCTTCGCGTAACCATTACCGGTTTCCAATAGTTCTACACCCGCTAGCAAGGCGAATTTGTCACCTTGAAGAAACTCTTGAATCGTCATAGCTTATTTGCTTAGTTTCCATTCCGCACCATCCTTGGTATCCTTTATCTCGAATCCCATCGCGGTTAATTCGTTACGGATTTTATCGGAAGTCGCCCAGTCTTTGTTTGCCTTCGCTTGTTGGCGGATGGATAATAATAAGTCTACGGCCTTGCTGAAAGTCTCGTAATTACTGCCACCTGCGGAAGCCTCGTCTTTCATACCTAGGATGTCGAACAAGAACAAGTGGAATACCTCTTGTAATTCTTTCAGGTCCTCCTCGGTTATGGTAGCCTTGCCGTCTTTTATCGAATTGATCGCACGGGCGGCATCGAATAGATGAGAAATCACGATCGGTGAGTTCAAATCGTCATTCATGGCCTCGAAACATTTCTCACGAAGACCTTTCGTGTCTACGGTAGAGGTAGCGGACGGCTGCAACTTCATCAAATGTCCGTATGCCTCCATCAAGCGTGACAAGCCCTTCTCGGCAGCTTGCAAAGCCTCATTGCTGAAATCAACCGTGCTGCGGTAATGCGCTTGCAGGATGAAGAAACGGATGGTCATGGCGGAATATGCTTGTTGCAACGTCGGATGATCACCCGTGAAGAACTGCTCCAGTGTGATGAAATTACCTAATGATTTACCCATCTTCTGGCCATTGATGGTGATCATATTATTGTGCATCCAATAATGAACCATGTCATCCCCTTGGGAAGCCACGGCTTGCGCGATCTCGCATTCATGGTGCGGGAAGATCAAGTCCATGCCACCCCCGTGGATGTCGAAATGCTCCCCGAGGTATTTCTTGCCCATAGCGGTACATTCGCAGTGCCAACCGGGGAAGCCGTCGCTCCACGGAGACGGCCAACGCATGATATGCTCCGGCTGGGCGCATTTCCAAAGGGCGAAGTCGATGGCGTTATGCTTCTCGTCCTGCCCGTCCAACGCACGGGTCGTATTCAACATATCCTCGATATTGCGACCCGAGAGGATGCCGTATTTATGATCTTTATTATATTTCTCTACGTCGAAATAGACGGAGCCTTGGCTTTCGTAAGCGTAGCCGTTATCCAGAATCTTCTTGACTAACTCGATTTGTTCGATAATATGTCCGGAAGCGTGCGGCTCGATGCTGGGAGGAAGTACGTTCAGCGCATCCATCGCTTGATGATAACGATTGAGGTAATATTGAACCACTTCCATCGGCTCCAACTGTTCTAGCCGTGCCTTCTTGGCGATCTTATCCTCCCCATCATCGGCGTCGTGCTCCAGATGCCCTACATCCGTTATATTACGTACATAACGCACTTTATATCCTAGGTGGGTAAGGTAACGGAATAGCAAGTCGAACGTGATCGCCGGACGTGCGTGTCCCAAGTGGGCGTCACCATAAACCGTGGGGCCACATACGTACATACCTACATGCGGCTCGTGCAGGGGTATGAATTGCTCCTTCTTTCTCGTAAGCGTGTTGTAAATATTCAATGGATGTTCCATATTCTATTATATATTTAGGAATCGCGAACTTACATAAAATCCTTGGTATTATCAAGCTGATCGTGAATAGTCTGTAGTTTTCATAGGCATTCATTGACTCTTGATGACTTCCGACGGATTCTCATTGGCTGCCTTACATACCTGTTCACGTATCGTACCTAGAACCATGCTGGTAATGGTGATGAATATTCCCACCAACCACCAGATCTGGATTTGGATGCGATAGGCGTAGCCTTGCAACCAGTAGTTCATGACGAGATAGCTGATCGGGAAAGCGATGATTCCGGCGATGACAATTAATCGCATGTATTCCTTGAAGAACAAGAAAATGATCTCGGAGGCTTTCGAGCCTACTACTTTCCGGATAGCGATCTCTTTACGCCGCCGTTTCGTGGAGGCTGTAGCGACGGCGTAGATGCCGAACAAGGAGATTAGCAAACAAGCGAAAGCAAGGAACGAGAAGATCTTCAACCCGACGATCTCGGATTGGTTCAGTTGATCGTAAAGCGTTCCGATCGGGGTGATCCGGGTATCCGCTAATGTCGGGTCTATCTTGGGCAGTAGCTCCGTGATATGGTGGGCGATGTTTCCTTCCTCGCCCGGTATGACCCGGATATACAGGTTATTCACCAGTCCACCCGAAGGAATGAATAGCATCGGATGAATACTTTCCCGGAAAGATAGCGCATGGAAATCGTTGACGACACCGACGATCTCGTATTCTTTGATCACGCTGAAATCTGACCACCACGGCATACGGATGATGCTGCCGACTGGGTCTTGTAAGCCCATGGCACGAACCGCCGACTCGTTGAGCACGACACTAAGTTCGTTGCCTTCTGTCCACCACCGGCCCATTAACATCTTTAGGTCGAAGGTCTCACCAAATCGGTGATCGGTTCCATAGAGGTGGAAGTCCACCTTTGTGTCCAGCGGTTTTCCCTCCCATTCCACATTCGTGAAGATCGCCATGGGATCGACATGATGTTGAGGCTTAAAGTTCGTGTCGGTGAAACTTTTGACTTGCGGCAGGGCACTTAACTCTTGCATCAACGTGGATTCTATTTTCCCGGATACGTCTACGAAGCCGGATAGTTGGATAAGGCCTTTTGGGTCGAAACCTAAATCTTTTTGATTTACGAATCGCATTTGCTCCATGACAACCAGCGATGCTACGATGAACAGGATACTGATCATCAATTGTAAGGTCACGGCCATGCGGCGTAACAAAAGGGGTTTGACTGTCTCTTTGGGAACGAGCGAGGTGGTTGCCGTATGGCTGAACTGCCCGAAGAATACTAATCCTGCACATTGGAGGATGAGGAATGTACCTATACCTACCCCTGCGAAAAGAAACAGGAACCGGCCCATCTCCAAATCAATCTCCAGCCATCGGGCGAAAAGCGGCTTGACTTGGACTATGAAGATCAAGGCTACCAACAAGGATGCAAGTACGGAACAGCCTAGCTCGACAGACATTTGTTCGATCAATTGCTTTCTCGTTGCGCCGTTGACCGTCCGTAAACGCCATTCCCGCACACGTTGCCGAAAGAGATCCATATAGGAATTCAAGAAATTGAAGAGGGCGGCAAACAATAATAGGGCACCAGATACGACAAACAAGCCGATGAAATTTAAGGTGAAGGGTGTATCTTCATTCAGATGATGCCGGATCTCACGGATGGGGAGTGTTCGCAACTCGATCTCCTTGTTCACCCCGATACGTTCAGGTAGCTCTTTTAGTTGATTGGCGAAGGCTTTTGGGTCTGAGCTTGGATGGAGTTTCACGTATAAGTCCATCACGAAGAAGCTCCATTGTGCCTCTGGAGGTAACTGGGAGAAATGCTGTATCATGTTATGGTTGATGATCGCGTCGAACGGTAGATTGGTATGGGGTGATGGGTCTTTCACCACAGCCGTGACGATGTAGGGAGGTAAGGAGGCTCTCATCAAGGTGTGTATCGGTTGCCCGATCGCCTTTTCCGCGTCGCCAAATAGACGGACCGCCGTACGTTCGCTCAAGATCATGTTGTTTACGATTTGTAGCGGATGATTCATTTCTCCACAAACGAAAGATTGCGGGAATACCTCTAGGAACGTACTGTCTGTATAAAGCATATTCATTTGGATATAAGGAGTCGCTTGGGTACGGCAGTTTTCGGTTGAAAGCATAAGCGTGGTGGAGGCTTCGATGGCTGGGACTTGCTCTCGTAAGCTATTTTCGATACCTTTCGAAGCTCCTTTGTTCACTTTCCCGGATTGTTTCTCGGCGCTATAGACACGGTAGATGGATTCGGAATCCTTGTAGAAAGAATCGTAAGTGGTCTCATGATCCATCCAATAGAGTATGGGCACGAAACAGACGAGGGCGAAAGCCAGCCCTAGGATACTGATGGAGGCGCTGACTTTATACTTCCAGATGTTTTTGAAGGCAATGACACAGTAATGTATTAACATGGCAATTCCGTTTTTTGATGATATCGCTGATGACTCAATTTCGCTGAATCCGATTCAAATATCATGCCATAAATGTAACGTATTAGAAAATAGAATCATAGAAAAATCTGTATTTCTTCATGTAGTGCGATAGCGTACATTTTTTGTGCGATAATGCACGTACAAGCTGTCTTTATTCCCTTTATCTTTGTCCGTATGGAAGAAAAAGGAAAGATATTGATCATCGACGATAATAAGGATGTGTTGTTCGCATTGAACTTACTGTTGGAGCCGTATATGCAAAAGGTGAAGGTAACGACACAACCGGCACGCATCGAGTATTTCATGCGGACGTTCCAACCGGACGTGGTCTTGCTGGATATGAATTTCCATCGGGATGCCGTGAGCGGGCAGGAGGGTTTTGAGTATTTGGGACAAATCTTGGAGATCGATCCGCAAGCGGTCGTGATCTTCATGACGGCCTATTCGGATATAGAGAAAGCGGTCAAGGCCATTAAGGTTGGCGCTACCGATTTCATCTCCAAGCCGTGGGAAACGGAGAAGTTGCTGGCTACCCTCTCGTCGGGTATTCGATTGAGCCATTCCCGTAAGGAGGTCGGACGTTTGCGGGAGCAGATGAAAGCCATGAAGGCGGACGACACATTGCCGGAATTGATCGGTGAGTCGCCAGCGATGCTGAAGGTAAAGGATACGATCTACAAACTCGTGGAGACTGACGCGAATATATTAATTACCGGCGAGAGCGGTACGGGAAAAGATTTGGTGGCTCGTTTGTTGAGGCATTACTCGCCCCGGCGTGACGATGCTTTCGTGACGATCGATTTGGGAAGCATCCCGGAACAATTATTTGAGAGTGAGTTGTTCGGTTACGAGAAAGGAGCCTTCACGGATGCCCGAAGATCCAAGTCGGGACGTATGGAGATGGCTTCCGGCGGTACGCTCTTTCTGGACGAGATCGGGAATCTATCCTTGCCGATGCAATCTAAATTGCTGACGGCTATAGAGAAACGTCATATCACCCGTTTGGGAGCGGTGGAGCCGATCTCGATCGATGTCCGTTTGATCTGCGCCACCAACGCCAATCTGCGTCAGCTGGTGGGCGAGGGGAGTTTCCGGCAAGACTTGCTCTATCGGATCAATACCATAGAGATAGCCATACCACCGCTGCGTGAGCGGGGAGAGGATATCTTGATGCTGGCCGATCATTTCCAGAGGCTGTATAGCCGGAAATACAAGAAAACGATCAAAGGGTTGAGCCGGGAGGCGGGGAGTAAGCTGATGAAATACCCTTGGCCCGGTAATGTCCGGGAGTTGCAGCATGTTTTGGAGCGAGCCGTGATCTTGAACGAGGGTACGGTGCTGAGACCGGATGATTTCCCTCTCTATACGGCCTCGTACGAGCGAAAGAAGGAACCGGACCCTGATTTGAATCTAGAGCAAGCCGAGCGGAAAATCATTGAGCGGGCCTTGCGGCAAAGCAACGGTAATATGAGCTATGCCGCCGAGCTATTGGGTATCACCCGTTTTTCCTTGTATCGTAAAATAGAGAAGTTCGGCTTATGAGATCGTATGCGTTCACGGTCATCTCGCACATCCTAGGCATCGTCTTGTCTACGGGACTCCTGTTCTATTGCGTGCATGAGGAGATTATCTTTTGTCCTACTTTTTGCGGGATCGCGATCTTGTATTTCTCGATTCATCTTTATTTCATACAGATGCGGCAGGTGAAGTATTGGCGTTATGTGGTGGATTGCTTGCGGCAGCAAGACTTGATCCAGATCGTTCGTTCACCTTACGAGGATAAGGTGATGCGGGAGTTGGCGGACGATTTGTCTGCGGCCCTGCGATCCTTGCGTGGCCGATTGATGGACGAGGAGGTGAGGCGGCTGTATTTTGAGAGCCTGTTGAATAAGGTGGACACTGCCGTACTCGTTACTGACAGGGAAGGGGCTATTGAATGGAAGAACCGGGCCGCCGACGCGTTGCTGGATACGAGGTGTCGGTTACCCAATGAGTTCTTGGAGGCTATCAAGGCGGGGAAGACGGTGGTGCGTTACGGAAAACCATCCGTTCCGCAAGATTGGGCGATCGATGCCACTCGTATCGACTTGCGAGGTTGCGAGCGTTGGATCGTCAGCTTGAAGAACATCCATTCTACCTTGGAGCGGAATGAGATGGAGGCTTGGCAGAAATTGATCCGTGTCTTGACGCACGAGATCATGAACTCCATCACACCCGTTATCTCGTTGTCCGAGACCTTGAGCAAACGTTGTAAAGCAGATCCGGATGATGTCCGGAATCGTTCGTATATCCAGCATGGGGTGAATGTCATCCATCGCCGGAGTAAAGGGTTGCTGGATTTCGTTGAGAATTACCGGAGATTGACCCGGATCGCCTCTCCGGTAAAGACCCGTATCTTAGTGAAAGATTTCTTTTCGGATTTAAGGCGTTTGTGCCCTGAGCCTTCTATCCGTTTCCGCTTGCCGGACGAGCCTCTGGAATGGTTCGCGGATCGGGCGCAGATGGAGCAGGTCTTCTTGAACTTACTGAAGAATGCTTGTGAGGCTTGTGCGGAAAAGCCAAACCCCGAGATTATCGTGGCGGCTCAGCGGGAGGGAAACGAACTCGTCTTTACCGTGCGAGACAACGGTATCGGTGTCTTACCCGAGGTTATCGACCGGGTTTTTGTACCTTTCTTTACCACCAAGCCCTCCGGCTCGGGTATCGGTTTAAGCATCTGTAAGCAAATAATCACCTTGCATGGCGGCCATATCTCGGTAGAATCCGAGAATGGAAAGGGTAGCTGTTTCTTTTTGTACTTTAATTGATTATCAGCCTATTGCAGTTTTTCTAAATTTCTTATACGGAAAACTTTAGTTTCTTCAAGGAAAAACTTTCGTTTCTATATAGGGAAACAAAAGTTTCTTACTGAGGAAACTTTTGTTTTATTAGGAGAAAACTCAGGCTGCTATTATAGGAGATTCGTGATAGGATTCATGAGACGGAAAGTTATTGTCTGTTTTTAGTGCGCTTACCCTGTAAAATACATACCTTCGCGGATATATTTAATTGATTTTCTATGAAATGGTATCTATGGGGGGCAGTTGTCCTGCTTTATTCCCTGTTTGGAAGCGCTTGTTCTACGGAATGGAGGTATGATTTGTCGGCTTATGGTTTATCCCCGGTCGAGAATGTGGATAATGCGCCCGCTATGGCGAGGGCATTGGAGCAGATACGGGAGAAATGCGAGGAAAACCAGACAATTGTGGTGACCTTGCCTAAGGGCCGCTATGAGTTTTATCCCGATAGCGCGGCGGAGCGTGTCTATTTCATCTCGAATCATGATCAAATGAATCCGAAGAAAGTAGGCTTGCCTTTCGAGGGGATGAAGAATATGGTGTTCGACGGGCAAGGCTCGGAGTTAATCTTCCACGGCAGGATGTTGCCGGTCTCTTTGCTGGATTCGAGGAATTGTGTCTTGAAAAACTTTAGTATAGACTTCAAGCACCCTCAGATTTCACAGGTAAGAGTGGTGGAGAACGATACGCTGAAAGGCGGGATCACCTTCGAGGTGGCTCCATGGGTACGCTATGAGATACGGGATAGCGTGTTTGTAGCGAAGGGAGAAGGCTGGGAGTTGACTCCCGGTTCCGGTATCGCCTTCGAGGGAGATACACGTCATTTGGTGTATAATACAAGCGATATCCCGGTAGGCGTGCGGGGCTTGATCGAGGTTTCTCCAAGGCTGATAAAGTCTCCCCGTTGGAAAGACAACCGTTTGGTGCCCGGTACGGTGATCGCCATGCGCTCTTGGGAACGCCCGGCTCCCGGTGTCTTTCTGTATCATGACGTGAATACGACTCTGGAGAATATCAAGGTTCATTATGCCGAGGGAATGGGCCTCTTGGCGCAAGTGAGCGAGAATGTCACGCTGGATGGTTTCTCCGTTTGCTTGAAAGGGGCGGACGATCCGCGGTATTTCACGACACAGGCGGACGCTACCCATTTCTCGGCCTGCAAGGGAGCGATCATCTCCAAGAATGGCTTGTACGAAGGGATGATGGACGACGCTATCAATGTGCATGGAACTTACCTGAAAGTGGTGAGACGAGTGAATGACTCTACCTTGGTAGGCCGGTATATGCACCCGCAATCGTATGGTTTCGAATGGGGAAGGGTAGGGGATTCCGTGCAGTTCATCCATTCGAGCACCATGGAATTGATAGGGGCGAGAAACCGGATTACCGCTATCAAGGCAGTTGATCAACCGGATTACCGAGGGGCGAAGGAGTTCGAGATCCGGTTTGAGAATACGGTGAATCCTTCGATCTATGAGGGAAGCGGTTTCGGCATAGAGAATCTGGAGTGGACGCCGACGGTCCTATTCTCGGATAACGTGATCCGGAATAACCGTGCCCGCGGTTCCTTGTTCAGCACGCCTCGGCAAACGGTCGTAGAGAATAATGTTTTCGATCATACCTCGGGGACGGCGATCCTGCTGTGCGGTGATTGCAATGGTTGGTTCGAGACCGGCGCTTGCCGGAACGTGTTGATCCGTAAGAATAAATTCATCAACTCCTTGACGAATATGTTTCAATTTACGAACGCTATTATCTCTATTTATCCCGAAATCCCGGATTTAGCGTCGCAAAGGAAATATTTCCATAGTGATATCGTGATCGACGCGAACGAGTTTATTACGTTCGATAGGCCATTGGTATACGCCAAGTCCGTGGACGGGTTGGTCTTCACGAATAATATTGTCAAACAAAATAAGGAATACCCGGCCTTCCATTGGAATAACCATCGTTTCTATTTCCAGCGGGTGATCCATTCGAAAATAGAGAACAACTATTTTGATGAAGGGTTTATCCGGGAGAGGGATGTCTTAGAGGAAAATAACGGATATGATATATAGGAAATTAATCGTCTTGGTAAGCCTTTTGATAGGCTTCGTAAACATTGCGTTCGCCGGCGTTGGTGATCTCGATACGTTAAACGTACGTTCTCAAGCCCCTGTCAAGGAGAGAATGCCTGTCGTCGCCTATAAGTTTAACCCGAAAAGCTTGATTCTTCCGGCCTCATTGATAACGGTGGGAGCCGTAGGCACGGCGATCGACGGGATGAATGACTTTCACCTGTTTTCCCGGAAAGATTCCGTGAAGCAAATCCATATCGACAATTACTTGGAGTGGGGAATGCTGGGTTGGGTATTTGTCTGCGACCTTATGGGAACAGAGAAGCATAACTGGGTGGACCAACTTTGCTTGGTCGCTTTAGCGGAAGGGATGAACGGATTGATGGTGCATGGGCTGAAGAACTGGGTAAACGAGCCTCGCCCGGACGGGGCGCCTTATTCGTTTCCTTCCGGACATACCTCGAATGCTTTCTTAGGGGCGCATATGGCTTATAAGGAATTTAAGGATAGCTCACCTATACTCGCTTACTCGGGTTATGCGATAGCGGCGTTCGTGGCGGGTTCCCGCTTATACAATAACAGGCATTGGGTGGCGGATGTAGTAGCCGGCGCAGGTTTCGGGATCTTGTCGGTAGAGTTATCGTATCTGATCTATTTCCCGATTCGTAACGCTATCGCCCGGCGGATCAATCGAAATGTGAAGAACTGCCCGATCGTGGCCGCTCCGGTATTCAGTTCGAATATGGCGGGATTCTATCTGACTTATCAATTTTAATGCGTCTTATGAATAAAGAGCATACCGGCTTATAGAGACTGGTTAATGCGCAAAAGCTCCTCTATATGCGTGCGGTCGTTGCTGAGGCGTGGGATCTTGTGCTGCCCGCCTAATTTGCCTTTCTGCTTGAGCCATTCATAGAAAGCACCGTCGTGGGCGATAACGATTTCCAGCGGTTGAAGGGAGATCTCTTTATACCGCTTCGCCTCATAGTCCGAGTTCAGCTTTTGTAAGTTCTGATCTAATAAAGTGGCGAATTCATCGAGAGATTCCGGTTTCTTGTCAAACTCGATAAACCATTGGTGCCGTCCTTTCGCCTTATCCAGCATAAAAAGTGGGGCGGCGGTATATTCTTTTACTTTCGCCCCGGTTCGTAGGCAAGTCATGGCGATCGCCTTATCGGCGTTATCCACCATTAGCTCCTCGCCGAAGGCGTTGATAAAGTGCTTGGTACGTCCGGAGATAACGAATTTATGAGGGAATAACGAGGTGAAACGTACCGTATCCCCGATCTGATAGCGCCATAATCCTCCCGAGGTCGTGATTACCATCGCGTAGTTTTTCCCGGTCTCTACCGATTCCAGCGGTAACACGGTCGGATGGGCGCTACCCACCTCGTTCATCGGGATGAACTCATAGAAAATACCGTAATCCGGCATCATAAGCAAACTGGGGTCTGTCGGATCGTCTTGCAGCCCGAAGAAGCCCTCGGATGCGTTATAGGTCTCCATATAATGCATCTTATTCGATGGAATCAAGGTTTTATATTGCTCCCGGTAAGGCTCGAAACTGATTCCCCCATGGAAGAAGACCTCCAGATTAGGCCATACGTCCGTAAGATATTCCCTACCCGTTTTTTTCAATACGGCCTTGATCAATACCAACATCCAAGAAGGAACACCGGATAGGCTGTTTACATCCTTATTCCAAGTGTTCTCCACGATCGCCTTGATCTTGCTTTCCCATTCATCCATTAGGATAATGGGTTTCTTGGGGACGCGTATTAAATTGACGAGCGGATTGAGATTTTGAAGTAATACGGCGGATAAGTCGCCTTGATGAGCCTCGGAGTTTAGCGGGGAAGGGCTATGGCTGCCGCCTAATATCAAGCCTTTCTTGGAGAAGAAACGGCTTTCCGGGTTGTTCCGCAGATAAATGGCTACGCAATCAAAGCCGCCTTTATAGTGGCAACCCTTTAATATCTCGGGGGTGACGGGCAGGAATTTACTTTTGTCGTTCGTGGTCCCGCTACTCTTAGCGTACCACCGCACCACCGAAGGCCAGAGAATATTCCTTTCTCCGTTTATCATTCGGGTGACATACGGCTTTATCTCGTCATAAGTCTGTAAGGGAAGACGTTGGCAGAAGTCAGAATAAGAGCGAATGCTTTTATAATCATATTTGAGTCCCCATTCCGTCTTGCGTGCCGTCGAAAGCAGAGCATGCAGCTGTTTGCGCTGGATATGGTCTATATCCTGCCCAAATCGTCCGATCTCCGTTTGTCGATGGCGGAAAAGGAGCGAAATCGTCTGTGTTAAAATATCCATGCTCTTTTTATTTGTTCGAGTGCAAATGTAGGCATTCTCTTTTTATTTATATCTTTGCTAGGTACTAAATTAACGTTACGATGAAAATAGGGATTCTCTCATCGGGTGGCGATTGCCCCGGTATCAACGCTACGATCCGTGGTGTTGGCAAGACCGCTATCATGCATTACGGCATGGAAGTGATAGGTATTCATAGCGGTTTTATAGGTCTTTTGAATAAAGACGTCCAAGTTTTCGATGAACGGAGCTTATCCGGCATATTAAATTTAGGGGGAACCATTTTAGGAACGTCCAGAGAGAAGCCTTTCCGTAAGCTCTTGGCCTCGGGAGATTCGGAAAAGCCGGAGATCATTAAGAAAAATTATGAGGAGCTGGGGCTGGACTGCTTGGTTTGTATCGGAGGAAACGGTACGCAGAAGACGGCCAATCTGTTATCTCAGATCGGATTGAACGTGATAGGCGTTCCCAAGACAATCGATAATGACATATGGGGTACGGATATTACGTTCGGTTTTAATACCGCCGTGAATATCGCCACGGAATCTATAGACCGTCTTCATTCTACGGCTAGTTCACATAAGCGGGTGATGGTCGTGGAGGTGATGGGCCATCATGCCGGATGGATCGCCTTGTATGCCGGGATGGCTGGAGGTGCCGACGTGATCTTACTTCCGGAATTGGGATACGATATCGATAAGGTGAACGAGGCGATCTTGGATCGGGCTCGCAGGGGCAAACCTTATTCCATCGTTGTAGTAGCCGAGGGTATCGAGACTCCGGATAAAAAGCGTCCTTCTGATTATATTACCCGGGCTATCGAGGCGGGAACGGGTATCGAGACCCGGGATACCGTATTGGGATACACCCAACGGGGTGGAAACCCCTCTCCGTTCGACCGTAACCTTGCGACTCGCTTGGGAGGCCATGCCACGGAACTGATCGCTAATGGTGAATTCGGACGTATGGTTTGTATGAAAGGAGATAGGGTAGAATCCATTCCCTTGTTAGAAGTAGCGGGAAAACTAAAATTAGTGACACCGGATCATGATTTGATCGTACAAGGAAAACGGATGGGGGTAACATTCGGGAAATAAAATAAAAAAGGTTGTGTGTCAGAGAACGCACAACCTTTTTTACTTTATACTAGTAGGCGGCCGTTTATTTCTTAATACCTTGAACGGTTTGGCTTCCCTTTTCGGTAGTCAAGCGGAAGATATACATTCCAGTGGCAAAATCACCCGTGCTGAGACTGCTTCCCGGTTGCGGGACGCTACGTATCAACTTTCCATCGGCCCTGTAGATCTCAAGCGATTTCAGTTGTTGATAATTCTGGATCTGTACTTCATTCGAGAAGATACGTGGTTGAATATCTACTTCTTCGCCTGTTGGCTTCAGTTCGTTACCTACGCTCGTTTCCGGAATTACCGTAACCGGGGCGCTCTCATCGGTACCATAAAGTGCCGTTACTTGGAGCAGAGGGGTACTTGTTGTCAGATTTTTCACCGTATAATTCCGTTGAGAAACAGGTAATGTCGTCAGTTCCCGGGTATCTTGATATACCTTATAACCGGTCAGCTCCGGAAAAGCCGTGATCAACTCTGCTTCTTGCGCATCAGAGGCGATAGCCAGTTTCCGGAATGATAATCGGCCCGTTCTCATGGGTTGCGGTTTCTCCGAGAAAGTGCTCGTGGAGAATACGGAACTTGAGGGGAGCTCACCTTCTTCCGCGCTTATTACGATCGATAACACAACATTGGCATCTAGCTCATCATCTGAGAATGTTTCCCATTTTTTTCCGTCCAAAGAATATAAATTCCCTTTTCCGTCGACTGCGGGGCCTTCATCGGAGCATGCCGGGTATGTGTTATTGGCATAGCTTATCACATGAATGGCTACCAGTAAATCCAGCTTCGCGTCGATTACGAATGGTGTTTTAAGTGTGACCGAATTTATTTTACCTGATTTCAGTTGAGTGAAACTCTCTTCATACTCCCGGTTTCCCTGTTTGATATAGACTCCATAAGTGACCCCTTCCTGTGGATAGAAATTAACCTTCCGGATCGTTTTTTTATGCACCGGTTGTAGATCTTTCGTATCCCATTTCTGAGCGAAATAGAATGGATCTCCTCCGAGACCGAACTGTTGATAACGATCTTGTGATCCCCAACCAGCTATTTTTTCGAGAACTGGGGCATTCCATGTCAGTTGAATCTCACCCGTGGAGATCTGTTTGTATTTCAAATCAGTCGGACCTTCATACTCGTTTCCGATCGTTTTCCCATCCTGCGTCATTCCCTGCAACGAGGTGACGCCCGTTCCGAGTGGATCTAGCCAGACATCCATCCGGGCTGTATCATTATCACTGTATTTATTCCAGTGATAATACAATTTACCGTATAAATTCAATCCTTCGGGCAGTTCGCAACTGGAGCTTCCACCGCTCAGCGTACCTATAATCAAACCTTTGCTATTAAATAAAGGCGAGCCGGAAGAACCTCCCTCGGTCACCCCGTGTCCGTTTAGCGTGGCATCGAAAGTTGCGTTCCAATGAGCGTTCGTGGCTCCGGTTTTCCCAACATCACTATTACGCCATGTAATCGATTCTGTCGGATAATTTCCATAGGTGGAGATTTTCATATAATCGCCGGAAGGATGATGGATGCCTACGCCCGAGAGTGAAAGCATATTTGAACGATCCCATCCGTTAAAGAATACATTATAATCGTCGGGGATCTCGTCGTTAAGCAACAGCAACAGTCCGTCGGAACCGTTTTCGACAGGGGTAGAGGCCTTCCGTGTACATCCTACCATGGTTTTTATCGGATAAATGGGTGACTCATTATCGCAGCCCACATGTTCTTGGTGGAAATAAAACAACCAGACCGCTAATTCCTCGGGAGTAACCGTCTGTTCGCCCAGCATATCTTGCGAACAATGGAAGGCGGATAATACATAAGGCTTTTTGTCACGGGCCGTATTATTTACCAGAGAAGCCGTACAAATATAGCTTCCTCCTTCTCCCTCTTTATTACGGATGTATTGAATCATTTGTATCACCCCCTTCTTTTGCTCCTGCCAATCGGCTCCCTCCTCGCAATTGATATTCACTTCGCAAGCTTCTGAAAAGCCGGCTCCCGGCGCTTCCTGTACTTCTGGCATGATCGCTTCAAGATGATTATACCCGTAACCGACCTCCCGGATGCGTAGTCGAGGTGTCTCGCCGGATGGTGCCGGTACATATTCGAGGATCACTTCATCGCCTGCTACGGCTTGGGTTGCGAACGGTCCGTTTTTAGGATGCGTACGATGCGTATAGGCACCCAATACTTGGGTTTTCGCTGCGTTATACAGGTATAACCGGGCACCTTTGGGTATATAAAAATCGGAGTAATACAGGATCAAGGCGATCGCTCCTTTCGCTTGAAGGTGAAGTTGCCATACTTGGCTACCGTCAGGTAGTGAAATCCAATCGCCGCTATTGGCGATGTCGAAGCTGGTTGGAATCGACTTGGCTACACGCAACGGAGCGCCTTGGCTGACCCTCCACGCATCGACCGCCTTGAGGTCTTCCACACTGAAATTCACTGGAACTTGTTCTGCTAGCTTTTCACTTCGAAGTGAACCTGCGAATTGAAAGCTGGGGGGGAGTCCTCCTTCGCTGATCTGCGCCAACGAACTTGAAATCGAGAAATAGCCGATATATAATATGCTGGTTATTAATATTCGGAGAAATTTACTGTACTGTTTTTTCATACATACAACTTTATATGAGCTTATTCTTATATAACTAAGAACTTGGGTATATCAAACGATATACCCAAGTTCTGCTATTTATCATACAGTTTCTTCCTCTGGGAGGTCAGAAAACTCTTTTTCATCGGTTAGTTCACCAGTCTTCTTTTTCTTTGTGGCAGAGATACGTTGCTGGAGTTCTTTGTCTGTCCGCAATCTTTTGACCGCCATTTTAGAAGCCGCTTGCTGGGATTCTTTTTTGGAGTAACCGATACCTATGCCAATTTGCTCGCCGAGCAATTTAATCGCGCTTTGGAATACAGGATTTCCATCATGATCCGTAAAAGACTCTATTAGATCGAACGAGATCGATATTTTGTTCTTTTGGCTCCATTCAATCAAGTTTGACTTGAAATTTATCTCTTTCCGGACGAGTGTATCTACATCGATATACTTTTCTATCATCACGTCACGGATAAACTTATAACAAACGTCATAACCTTGATCCAGATAAATAGCGCCGATCAAAGCCTCGAGCGCATTACCATACATATGATTGTTATGAGAGTTTATCTTGGTTGAATAGACTACCATTTGATCGAGGCCGAGTTGTACGGCGACCTTATTCATCGTTTCCCGTTGTACGATCTTGGAGCGTGTGTTTGTCAAAAAGCCTTCCCGCTTATTCGGGTAGCGCTTATAGACAATATCGGCGACCGCCGCATCCAAAATGCCATCTCCTAAAAATTCAAGACGCTCATTGTTAAGCCATTTACCATCACCCGTCTCTACTGATGATGATTTATGCAACAAGGCCTGCTCGTAAATCTGGAGATTATCCGGATAAAAACCTAGAATCTTTGATAAAGACAAATAAGGCTCCCTACCTTTATTATGCAGGAGCCTTATTCTTTTATGTAGCTGTTTGTATAGCTTTCTAAACACGTTATTTCACGAATTTTTTAACAATGGCGCAAGCGTTGTGTCCACCGAAACCAAACGTATTCGATAAAGCGGCTTTCACTTCTCTCTTTTGAGCCTTATTGAATGTGAAATTCAGTTTATAATCTATTTCAGGATCATCGTCGCCTTCCGCATGGTTAATGGTCGGCGGGATAATACCATCGTTTATAGCCATAATACACAGGATCGCCTCTACCGCTCCGGCAGCACCAAGCAAGTGACCGGTCATTGACTTTGTAGAACTGATATTCAGTTGATAAGCATGTTCTCCGAACACATCTTTGATCGCCTTAACCTCTGAGATATCGCCTACGGGAGTCGATGTTCCATGAACATTGATGTAATCAATATCTTCCGGAGTCATTCCCGCGTCTTCCAATGCGTTGCGCATAACCAGCTTCGCTCCTAAACCATCCGGATGAGAAGCGGTCAAGTGATAAGCATCGGCAGACATTCCGGTTCCAGCGATCTCGCAATATATTTTAGCGCCACGAGCCAATGCGTGCTCCATTTCTTCCAATACCAAGCAAGCTCCACCTTCACCCATCACGAATCCGTCACGGCTAGCGCTGAACGGGCGAGATGCGGTCTCGGGAGAATCATTACGTGTCGATAACGCATTCATGGAGTTGAATCCACCTACACCCGATTCTGAGATAGCAGCTTCCGCTCCACCGGTGATGATGACGTTAGCCTTGCCTAAACGGATATAATTGAATGCGTCACTGATAGCGTTTGTAGAAGATGCACAAGCTGAGACGGTCGCAAAGTTCGGGCCGTGGAATCCATAAAGCATGGAAATATGTCCAGCCGCGATATCCGAGATCATTTTCGGGATGAAGAACGGGTTAAACTTCGGACCGATCGTATCCTTGATCTTCGCATAACTCAATACTTCCTCGTCAAATGTCTTGATACCACCGATACCTGAAGCGAAAATAACGCCGATACGGTTCTTATCTTCGTTATCCAAGTCCATTGCCGCGTCCTCGATCGCTTGTTTCGCCGCGTCGATCGCGAATAAGCTATAACGATCACACTTGCGGGCTTCCTTACGATCCATAACTTTCAACGGATCGAAGCCTTTAACTTCGCATGCAAATTGTGTCTTGAATTTGGATGCATCAAACTGAGTAATAGGTCCAGCGCCACTTTTTCCATTGATAATACCTTCCCATGTTTCGGGGAGGGTATTACCAAGAGGAGTAATAGCTCCAAGACCTGTTACTACAACTCTTTTTAATTCCATACCTTTAGTTAAAAGGATTGATTACTTCGCGTTAGCCTCGATGTAAGCGATAGCGTCACCTACAGTTGTAATCTTTTCTGCTTGATCGTCAGGAATTGAGATACCGAATTCTTTTTCGAATTCCATAATCAATTCTACAGTGTCAAGAGAGTCTGCTCCTAAATCGTTAGTAAAGCTTGCTTCGTTTGTAACTTCTGTTTCTTCAACACTTAATTTGTCAACGATGATAGCTTTTACTCTTTCAGCAACTTCAGACATAACTTTTTCAATTTAGATTAATAAATACGAATATACTTTTTAAATTTGCAGTGCAAAGAAAAGAATTTTTTATGTTACAAAGCAAATTTAATAAGCTAAAAATGCGGAAAACTGCACATTTTTTCTTTTCTTGTGCATTTAAACATCTAAAAATATGAAAAACATAGCGATTTTTGCTTCCGGATCTGGTACGAATGCCGAGAACATCGCCCGATATTTTGCTAACAGTGAAAACGTTAATGTTGCGGTTGTTTTATCAAATAATCGTAATGTTGGCGTGCATGGGCGGGTAAATAAGTTGGGCGTACCTTCTTTCGTGTTTTCACGGGAGGAATTTATTGCCGGTGTGCCGATCTTGGAAAAGTTGGCGGAATATGATGTCTGCCTTATCGTGTTGGCCGGTTTTATGAATAAGATCTCAGACGTGATTCTTCAGGCTTTTCCCGGTAAGATCGTGAACATCCATCCCGCGTTACTCCCTAAATATGGCGGCAAGGGGATGTATGGCATGCATGTGCATGAGGCGGTCGTGAAGGCTGGTGAGCGGGAGTCGGGTATTACTATACATTATATTAATGAGCATTATGATGAGGGCGCTATCATCTTCCAGGCTTCTTGTCCGGTATTACCTTCGGATACGCCGGAGGAGGTAGCCTCGAAAGTGCATGCCCTGGAGTATGCGCATTATCCTCATGTGATCGAAAGTTTATTGTAAGGCTTTTTTGTCATTAGCCTACTTGAAAACCTAGTTTCTGGAGTACGGCGAATTCTTCCGGGTCAGCTTTGATCGCTTGGTAAGCATGGAACTCACGGGGATGGTCATACGCTGCCCTAAATCGCTCGAAATGATGAGGATTCGCTCTTAGTGCTTGGTCGATTACTTCTGGGTTGAAACTTCTCAAGATGGCTTCTTCCACCCGGTGCTCCTTGAATTGTCCCAAGTCGATGAACGGGTTGGTTGGGGCAGGTGGAATGACTTCCTTGATCTTTTCGATACGGATACCGAAAAAGCATCCTATATTCTCTAGGCACATTCGTGTCCCGTTCGCCTTCCCGTCGGCGGAGAAACCGGCTATATGAGGAGTGGCGATCGTGGCTTCCGACAGTAATTTCCGGTCGATATCCGGTTCGTTCTCCCAGCAATCGATGATCAGTTCGCTGACCTTGCCGGTTCGTTTGGCCTGCAATAAGGCCTGCGTATCATGTACGGCACCCCGGCAACTGTTGATAAACCATGGTTTTCGTTCCAATTTGTCGAAAAAAGCAGGATCGGCGAGATGGCGGGTGGCGAAACGTCCCTCTTTGGTCAACGGCACATGCAAGGTTATGATATCCGCCTCTTTCGCGATCGTGTCCAAGGATACGAATCCATCCTCACCTTCCTGCTCGGCACGGGGCGGGTCATTGCGAAGCACACGCATCCCCATGGCCTCGCATAGCATCTCCACGATACTCCCTACATGGCCTACGCCAACGATACCGATAGTCTTCCCTGCTAGTCTCTCTCCTTTGCGGAGGGCGACGGCTACCAAAGAGGATAATACATATTGCCCCACGGAAGCGGCGTTGCAACCCGGGGCGTTCTTCCACGTGATCCCTGTCTTCTCGCAATAATGGATATCGATATGGTCGTACCCGATCGTGGCTGTCGTGATGAGGCGAACCCGGCTACCTTCCAATAGCTCGCGTGTACATTTATCTATGCTACGTACGATCAAGGCATCCGCGTCTTTTATGTTCGTGGGAGTAAACTCTTTGGAGTCAAGGTAGGATACGTCCGCTATCGGCTCCAAGATCCCTTTTAGGTAAGGAACCGTGTTATCTGCTATTATTTTCATCTTATCAGCTTGATTATCGTTACGCGATATTAAGTAAAAAACAGGGGATATACAAGTGATGATGGCTTCTTGTCGATTTCTATATGCGCTTTTGTTCTCAGCCGAAAGATTCGGGAAAACACGTACGAGTTTCATCCAAAACACGTACGACTTTTTGAAAAAACATGTACGTGTTTTGACGGAAAGATTCTCGTGTTTTTTTGACGCTGATTCTTAGCTTCTTACGTGCGCAGTTCATGAGTAGGCTTATTGTATGGAATTAAAGCTTCTCGGCTTAACTAAGAACGGATAGATTAATGGAAGAGCCGTGCAGTACTTATCTCAGCTTGTGCCGGTTGAAATGCGGCCCTGCCTTGAACAAAAAGAAAAACGTAGACAATACCGTAAGGCAAGCGCCGGACAGGTAGGCGTAGTTGAAGCCACCTAGCTCTTGTGCGATGCTGCCCCCGGCCATCAACCCGATACCGATACCTACATCCCAACTAGTTAGATATGTAGACGTGGCCGTACCCCGCTGGTTATTGGGTGCCAGATTCACGAAAAGCGTGTTGAAAGCAGGGAACATGGTTCCGAACGCCACGCCTTGCGAGAGGGCTATACCTATGTAGAGATAAGAGGAAAATACCGGATTCCAATGCATCAACTCCTTGAGCGCCGCAAGAAGAAAGAATGTGGCCGCCGCCAAATACATCCCGAGGGAGATAACAAGCGTGATCCGTCCTTTATCCACTTGCCGTCCGGAGAACAGGCGGGAGACGGCTAGTCCCATGGCCATAAAGGTGAAATAAAGTCCGGAGTTTACGCTGATTCCGATCTCAGCGGCGTACATCGCTACATAAGTGGTAGTCATACCATAAGGAATGGAGAGCAATAATAGGGAGATACCCGCCCAAGTTCCCTTCACCAAGAAAAAGCGGTCTAGGGAGATCGGTTCTCGTTTGACCGGTTGCTTATAAGGAGTCTTGACCATATAGGCCATGATAAAACCAAGGCTTCCGGATAGCAACGAGCAGGAAAAGATCACGTCGTATGTGAAGTTCCCTTGCATGAACAGACCGATCATCGGCCCGAAACTCATGGCGATGTTATTGGCTAGACCGTAATAGCCAATACCTTCCCCACGGCGGGAGGAGGGCAAGATGTCGATCAGTATCGTATTTCCGGCCACCGTCACCATGCCGAAGGCGAAACCGTGTACGACGCGTAAGGCGATAAAGAGGGTAAGCGCCGTGGCTACCATGTATCCGCCGAATATGGCGGTGAAAATGAAATAAGCCACCAGATATAAGGGACGGCGGGCGAAAGTATCCAGCAAATATCCGGCGAACGGACGGATACAGAGCGCCGCTAGCGTATAGCACGACAAGATAAACCCGATCATAGACTTCCCGATCATGAATTCTTCCTTCAGATAAAAAGGCAAGATCGGCAGGATTAGATAGAAAGCGAAAAAAAGCAGGAAATTCGCCGCTAGTATATAGCAAAAGCTGGGGGTGACGATCTTATCATTATTCATAGAGACGTGTCGTTTATAAATGACGCGAAATTAGATGAATTTATTGAATAAAAGGGCTTAAAGTAAGTTTTTTGTACGGGATTGGGACCGATTGCCGCAAATAGTTAATTTAATTCACATGTAAGGCTTTTTTATACTCGGTAGGCGTCATCCCGATCTTATTCTTGAAGAGGCGGTGTAAGGCACGTACGTTTCCCAATCCGGAATCGAGGGCGATGGCTTCTAGGTTGTAATAAGGATATTGTTTCATTAGCTGTATGGAGTGTTCCATGCGGAGGTTGCTGATATAGTTTGTGTAATTGTCTCCCGTGTTGCTCTGTATCATCCGGGCAAAACGGTTTTTGTCCATGCGGAGCCGTTTTAGTACGTCCTCACGGGTAAGATCTGATTTTAGATAGAGTTTCTCTTTATGCATTATTTCTTCCAACAGGATGAAAGAATCTTGGTCGATTGGTTGATCTGGGTCAGTTTGTGTCTTGCTATCTGATTTGGGAAGTTCTTCTTGGTGCGATAGTTCTGCCTCTTTGTCACGTTCCTTGATCGCCAATAGCTCATTCTTGTAGGCTAGGAGTTGGTTTACTTGGTTCACTGTGATCTTGTTCTTTCGCTTGATGACCTGGCTGTTCCGGTACGAGATCCAAAGCAAGAGAATAAGGAGGATTATGATGCCTAGAGAGGCTCCGAGAAATGTGTTGCGCTGCTTCAGCTCCATTTCCTGCTTGATGATCTTGGTTTCCTTTTCGTTCGTCTCATAGGCGATGGCAAGTTCCATGGCCGCGTTTTCCTTGTCGCGGGCATACAGTTCCTTTCGTATGTTGGAGAGACGATCACTGTATTGGAGAGCTGTTTTATAGTCCCCCATTAAGGAATAGGTATTCTTTAGCTTCGCTAGCATCACCGTATAATCTTTATTGATGGTATCTTGCGCCGGAGTCAGTCTCTCCCGTTCCAAGGTGTTATGGATCACTTGCTTATAATCATTTATTAATAGCAGGTAAGGGTCCGCTCTCGTTCTTCCCTGCGGCTTTTGGGCGAATTTGGTGGTGAGGAACTTTTGGTAGTAACTGGCCGCTGCTTGTTCCTCTCCGATCAGTTGATACGCTTCGCAAAGGAAGCTATATAAATAACCTAGGTGCATATCCACCCTTGTCTCTTGCATGTCGCCTGTTTGTTCCATCTTTTCCAGAAGTGCCTCTACTTCCTTTCCGGTATTTATTGCTTCTTCATTTTTCTCCTGGATCATGATGTTTCGTAGCTTCTCCATATAAAGTGAGATCAACGTACACTTTTCTTCCGGATCGGTGGTGCCTTGTAGCAGTTCAATCGCTTGGTCAAGTGTCTCGATAGCCTTGTCTTTTTGTGCCAGCTCGTTTTGTGCCCGTGAGATGGAGATCATAGAGGTAGCCTCGACGCTCTTATTGCCTTGGGAGCGTGCGATCTGTATCGCTTTCGTTGCGTATTCTATGGCTTCGTTCTGGCGGGATAGCTCGATATAGCAATTACTTAGTATCTGGCAAACATTCATGTAGGCCGTGGAGTCGTTTTGTACGGAATCGGTGTGGAATGCGGCTAGAGCGTATTCCAGCGCTTTCTTCTCGTTTTTCAACCGGGCGTATGCCCGTGACCGGATGATATGTGCTTTGTATTCCGGTATGATCCGTAGGTTCTCGGCGCTATCGGCTAGGTTTATCGCTTTTTCGGGGGTTGCGATGATCTGATTGAATATGGATTGGTAAGATAATTTTTCTTGGGGGCGGTTATCTGCGGAAGGGTTTGCCGCTCTCAAGAGTACGATAGAAAAAAAGAATAAAGTTATATATGTTAGTTTCATTCATTTACTTTTTAGCGAACAAAAATATAAATTTTTCTTTGATTTATAAGTGTTTTTGGTGACGATTAGATATGAAAAGGGCCTAGTTTACCTCGAATCCGGATTATATGTCATACTGTATTGGACTAAATGTCGTAAGGTAGCTGGGTCTCTTAATGAAAGTCCGCATTTAAAAGCCTTACTTTGTATCATAATAAGACAGATAAAATGGCGCATTTAAAATGTCGTGGCTGGCGTGATGAGATGAGCTTTACGTCTTAATTGAAATATAATGGAAAAGATGGTTAATATGAAGAAAAAATCTATTTTGTTATCGCTGCTTCTAGCGATTTTTGTGGTAGGAGGGATGTTCGCCCAAGAACCTACGCATTCCAAGATGTCTCCCTATACACGTATCCTTTTAGACAAATTAGCGAAGAAAGATACGGCGAACTCGTTGTTGAGGAGTTCTATCTCGGGAGATTATCTCTCGGCTTTCGTGAAGGTGGCGACGGATGAGGGATGGGCTTCCTTGGATTCGGCCGGGTGCCGTATTCGGACAAGGACGGGAGATATCGCTACGGTGTTGATCCCCCTGTCTGCCGTGGAGTCGGTGTCTGAGCTGGGTTGTATCCAATATGTATCCGCTTCACAACCTATGAGGGCCAGTATGGACTCGGCCCGTTACTACTCGGACGTGGCGGACGCCTATGCGGGGACTAAGCTTCCCCAGCCTTATACGGGTAAGGGGGTTATCGTGGGTATAGTTGACTCTGGATTTGATTTTACTCACCCGAACTTCTATGACAAGGAGGGTAAAGCGTATCGTATCAAACAAGTTTGGGATCAAACGAGTCCTTATAGTAAAGCGGAATACAGGACGGAAGAGGAACTGCTGGATGCGGCTTGCTCGTTTGATTCGAATGTAAATACGCATGGTACCCATGTCGCGGGCATAGCTGCCGGAGGAGGGTTTGATACGCCCTATCAAGGTGTTGCCAACGAGAGTGATATGATCTTGGTGGCTACTACCATGCAGAATTCTGATATCGTAGACGGAGTGGACTATATATTCAGAGAGAGCGAGAAACAGGGTAGACCTTGCGTGGTGAATCTTAGTTTAGGGGATGGTGTTGGAGGACACGATGGTACTAATTTTATGGATATAATGTTGGACCGAATGGTCGGGCCGGGTAAAATTATCACGGTGGCTATGGGAAATTCTAGGGACCTGCCCGTCTATACCGAACTGATGTCGCCTAGGGATACCTTGCGTACTTTTGTTAGCAGGTTTAATACGGGTCTTTCTTATGGCATGGTGGATATCTGGGCGGACGAGCCCGGGGAACCTTTTTCTGTTTGTCTGGATCTGTATGATAGTGAAAGCGATGAGATATTAAATACGACCGGGTTCTTTGCCTTGGATACAATGCCTAAATCTTCTGTTTTTACTAGTGAGAGCGTGGATGGTACGTTGGTGTATGAGGCGCAAATGGAATCTGAATTATATGTGTTTAATGGGAGATACCGTCTTTTTATTCAGTTCAATTATCCGGAAGGCACCAAAAATGAAAAGATATTCTTACTTCATGTGGCGACAAATAACACGCCGGTCCGGGCTTGGGGCAACAATGGCGAGAGTTTGTTTACGGATTTGGGAAAGGGAGATCCTTATACGATCGGAACGGGAGATTTTACTATCGGCTCTCCGGCATCGGCCAAAAACGTGATAGCTGTCGGGGCTTATGCCACTCGTATATGCCCGGTAAATGTAGATGGGGGTACCTCTTATTGGCCAGGTAATAGTTTGGGTGAGTTAACATCATTTTCAAGCGTAGGCCCTACGGTTGATAATCGCATGAAACCAGATATAACAGCACCCGGACTTTGGGTGGCGTCCTCTTATAACTCATTCTATCTGGAGGGTGAGACCGGTGAAGGAGACAAGGTATATCAGGCTCGTTATTCCACATTTAATGGACATAGATATCCGTGGGGCTATATGAGTGGTACATCAATGGCTTGTCCTTTCGTGACAGGCAGTATCGCTCTTTGGCTACAGGCGAACCCTACTTTATCCCCGGATGATATCAAGGATGTTTTCTCCCGTACGTCTGTTCAGGATAAGCCCCTCTCTTATCCGAACATGCAATGGGGATGGGGAAAGATAGACGTGTATAAAGGTTTGCTGGATATATTGGGAATCCCTACCTCTACGGAGAACGTATTCGAGGAGGCTCCGCAAGAGGCCGTGTCCGTATATGCTAGCGGTACGAAAGGAAGTTTCCATGTCCGTTGGGCGGAGGTCCCTAGTTCGTTCAGTATCCATGTGTATGACGCTTCGGGTCGTCATCTGTATGAAAAGAAGGTCGGTTTACCTGCGTCGGTGGATTACGCTGTTTCCTTGGGAAATGTCCAGCCCGGCGTTTATTTCATACGGATAGATACGGCAGAGGGTACGGTGGAGCGGAATATACGCCTATAACCCGGACTCGTCTGGATCGTTTATAGCTGGTAGCGGATCGCTACCAGAAACTCCCGGGGACGGATACGTACCCATGAGGTATAGCTTTCCAACGATGCGTATCGTGTGTATCCGTAGGTACGTTTGTCGAACAGGTTTGTCGCCGTGGCGGTGATTTGCCAACGCCGGGATTTCCATAAGACCGAGAAGTCCGCGAAAACGGCGTTGACGGATTGGTCTTCATTCACGTCATTGTGATAATGATCTACGGAAAGGCTTGCCTCTATGGGTGAGAAAATGTAGGAGAGTTGTACTTGTTGGGTGACGTTCCATAAGGGCGCCAAACGGGTACGTTCTCCTATTTTACTTCCTCCGTACCGGATATCGGTTTGGTAACTGGTCTCCCAATGGCGGTTGGGAGTCCAGATCACTTTGGGTTCTAGGCGCATGAGACGATATTGATAGGGAAGCCTTTGTCCCCCGCTGATTTGCTCGGCCTTGCTGATATTGAGGAGCGCCAGGAGCGAGGTCTTTAGCCCTAGATCGTAAAAGCCTTTGGATAGCGTGCTTTTGACGGTATATCCGGAACCGTGGTTGGACAGTGGTAAGGAGACTCGTTGTATCTGTCCGTTCTCTATACGTTGCTCGTATATACGGTTGTACCACTCCCGGTTGTGTGTCAGGTTTACCGTGGCGAAGAATTCCCGTGCCGTATTCTTGTACTCCCCATAAACGGAATAAAGCTGTTGTCTGTAAACCGGGAGGATTCCGCAATTCCAGACGCTATTCCGGTAATCCGTTTGATAAGGCCGGTCGTATAAGTCGGTCATCTCTCCGTATCTTTCCTTATAGGAGGCGTGTACCGTGAAACGCCATGCGTAATTCAGTTTGTAGATAATGGACAGGGACGGATTAACCGAGATGCGGGAGAAACCGACCTCTGTATATCCGGTCCATCTGAGAGGAACGCTGAGGGATAGGGTCCATTTATAGGTATTCCATTGGTAATCGGGTGAGAGATAAGTTTGCAGGCTTTTCTCGATATTGCTGATCTCCCCGTTTATGCCTACCGTATATCGCTGGGTGAGGGAACCGCTCTTTTTCAGGAATGAGAAGGAATTATCGGTATAAAAGTCGCGTAAGTTCATCGGATAAGGGTGGTTATCCAAGCGAAGATCGGCCGCGTTGCTGTGGTAACGGAGCAAAGACTGGACTTCCAACGTGTATTTGTCCAAGCTCCACAGGCTCCGTAAATTATTACGCAAGTCGAGGTTCGGGGTTTTGATGCGTTGGTTCAATGCTGTACGGCCGGTGGAAGCCATGTTTCCGGTTATATGGGAAAGGCTGGATTGCCAATCTCCGGTGGCTGAGGACTGGTTCTTGAGATACCTTTCCTGCGAGTTGTTTTCCACTCCGATATTTAGGTTGGCTTGATCCGAGCGAATGCGGCTATCGCTTTGCTCCGTTAGATGAATCGTATCCTCGGATTGGTAATAAGTCGTCTCACTCCCCCTTTCCTGTGTTTGCCGGTCGTGGATATAACCGGCGTTTATACGGAGTTGGGTGTTCTCGTTCAGTTTATATAGGCGATTTGCGGATAGGCTGTGTATATGGTTGAACAGCCAGCGCTCTTTCTTTAGCGGGGCGGAGAATGAGGGCTGTAGCAGAAATTGGGGAACCTTGGGCTCGGATAAACGGGATTCGGGTGATTCGGTAAGCGTATTTTGCTCGTCCGATACATCCTGCCCGGTATTATTCCCTTTATATAGATAAGCGGATTGGCTGCTGCGGCTGATCTGCAAGGCGTCAGCGGCTCCTTTCCATAAGAACGGGGATGCGCCGAGACCGCCTTCGGCATTGATCAACCAGCGATCTCGGAATTCCGGTCTCAGCTTGAGGTTCAACGCTACGTCTTCGGTCTTGATCTTTCTCTGTAACACACGGATCGGTTGGTGGTTCTCCATCACTTGTATGTTCTGTACGGCGTCGGCTCGCAGGTTCTCGCTGATTTGCTTGTATTTCCCGTTGGTGAGATCCAGTCCCTCCACATAGAAATTACGGATCTCTTTCCCGTTGTAAGAGATCTTCCCCAGATCATCGATATCGATACCCGGAAGTTTCCGTAATACGTCCTTGATGGATTGATCCTTTGGGGAGAGAAAGCGAGTGACATCATAATTGATCGTATCTTGCCGCCCCCAGACACGTCCCGGACGGATTTCCACCTCCTTTAGGCTGAATACCTGCGGCTCCATCTCAAAACGAAGCGTTTGTCCGGCATGTACGGCTTGTTGCTGGGTTTGGTACCCTAAGAGCGAGACGGAGACGAGAAGTGAGTCCGTCCGCTTCGGTTGGGTGAGGGTAAAGGTCCCTTCATTATTACTTAACGTATAGTTGATAGGAAAGGAGACGTTGCCTCTGGTTAATTGCACGGTGGCCGCTTCTACCGGCAGTTGGCTTTCCCTGTCGATCACGATCCCTCGGATGACGGATTGGGCGGCCAATCCTGCCGGGCAGAGCAGCGTAAGTAAACAAAAAGTGTGTATATGCAGTATGATCCGTTTCATCTTTCTTCCCTTTCTATAGGGTTATACGGCATGTTCTTGGGTTGGTAAGGTTTTCCGTTATCGTCGGTGACGGTCACTTTCACCTGTGGCGAGGTCAAGGCGATGTATCCGATAGGATCGGCGGCATATCGTTCGTAAGCCTTTTGCAGGTTCTTGCGGCTGATCGGCTCGAAATCGTTTCCCCCGAAAAGGATCGGGTTCTTACCCCGGCTCAGTTTGATACCCGTGCAGATGAAAGTGTAATGTCCTTGGCTGTCTTGGGCTTTTAGGATCAGGCCCGGTAATCCGCATAATTTCCAAGGACCCTCGCTTTTCGGTATCTCCGGCGTGTACCAAGCCTCATAATGCCTGCCCTTGAAATGACATGTCGCTTTCCGGCAAGGATAGGACAGGATGGTCATCGTATCGGGCAGTAAGGTCCATTCCGGGCGCTCCTCCTTTTCCTCGCAGCGAAAGCGACTGGCGGCAAGGGCATCCAAGGTCGTGGTCTTTCCCGCCGGATAATTCTTGTAGACCTGTGCATTGGTCTTGGAGGAATATCGTTGCAGGTGTTCATTGATGACTTCTTGTGAGGCTCCGGCGGCTTTGTCGGCCTCTAGTACGGAATCGGTGAGGAATTTGGCGTAACTATAGTAAACGGAGCATTTATCCCCGACCTTCAGCATGAGGGTCTCTTCCTCTTTCTTGTCGGGTTGGAGCGTGTCCGGCATGGACGTGGTTTGGTATTGTACCGTGAAACGTGTCTCGTCGATGGGCTTGGCTCTTAGTACGTCGTTTAGGTTGAAGATGTTGATTGTCACTTGGGCGTTCGTCTCGTGTCCCGCCCCTGACAGACCTACGCAAAGCAGGCCGATTGTCGCTATGATTCGTTTCATGATCTGTTGGTTTTAGAAGTTATTTGTCGCGAATGTAAGAGAGGAACGTTCGCCGTAAGGAAGATTTTTATTACTGAAATATTACTCCGCTTATAAAAATGGCTACATGTACGTTGTAATCATGGAGTAGCTATCTATCTTTGCCGGAAAGGAATGAGACATGGGAAAGAGAATTCGATGGATATGGGTAATCTCGTTGTCGGCGGCTTTGGCGGCGATCGGGGTACAAGGCTATTGGCTGTTCAATCAATTCCGGTACGAGATGTGTACTTATGCGGATGAGATCGCCGGTGAGGTATTTCATGCCGGGCAGGAGGAATTTCGTATACGGAAGGAAGAGGCGGAGATGACGAAAGGTACTTATATCATAGAACGCCAGTCGAAATACCAGTCTGGTGATAGCGTGTTAAACGGGTTGAAAAACTCGTTCGGTTTCCAGCTTTATCCCAAGGATACGACAAAGATCCATAGTTTTCGGCTTCATCTGGACCCGAATATGCCGGAAGATAGCTTATTAGTTGGGGTAGATCGTTCGGTCGTGGAGTTCTTCGTGCCTTTCTCCGCAGAGCGTTTGGACTCCATCTTGTCTGCCGGTCTGCCCGGTCTGGATTATCGGGTACGTCCGTTCGTAGCGAGCGATACCTTGTCCGGACAGTCATCGGCCTTATGGTTGCCGTTATCGAAAAACCTGTTTTCAACCTCTATCTCGATATGCTATGTGTTCGCCCCGATCGAGCGAAAGGCGGTGTGGGTGGATGTGGATCTTCCTATGAATCCGTTATTGGGCCGGATGGGATGGCAGCTTTTCCTAAGTATTTTCCTTATCTTGTTATTGCTGGCTTGTTTGGGTCTCCAGATCCGTACGATCTGGGAGCAAATGCGCTTGAACGAGTTGCGTGAGGGATTCGTGCATACGATGATCCATGAGCTGAGGCGACCGGTACAAACCTTGAAGGTATTCGTCTCTTTCTTGAATGACCGGGAGATGCGGATGGATGAGGCCACGACGGAACGGGTCCTTCAAGACTCCATGTTCGAGTTGGATAATCTTTCCGCCTATCTGGGAAAATTGAAAGATATGGTCTGTGCGGACGAGCGGGAGACGCTTCTGAGACCTTCCGCTTTTAATCTCCGTGAGTTGGTGGAGAAGGTGGTACGCCTAACCAATATCCCCGCCGGGAAAAAAGTCTCTTTCTCGACGGCCTTTCCCCCGGATATGCCGGATCTGACGGCCGATCCGGTACATGTGGCGAATGTCTTGTCTAACTAGATAGAGAATGCGATCAAATATTCGGGAGAGGAAGTGGATATCGATATCGTAGTGCTTTGGATTCAGCAAAGGGTGGAATTGACCGTTTCGGATAATGGCTTCGGTATCGCTCCGGATGAGCGGCGAAAGATGTTCGATAAATTTTACCGTTCGTCTCATCTGCCGGATAAGCAAATTCCGGGTATTGGGTTGGGATTGAGCTACGTTCGCCAAATAGTAGAGGCGCATCATGGCTCTGTATCCCTGCGAAGTGAATTAGGTGAAGGCACTCGAATTACTATAAATCTACCGACTACAGCCTTATGAAATCGACATTGAAAATACTTTTCGCTGACGATGACCTTAAGTATTCCCTCGTCTTGAAGCGATTCTTGGAACGGGAGGGGTATGAGGTGACTTATACCGGCAATGGTACCATGGCTTTGGAGCAATTCCCGGTCGTGAAACCGGATCTGGTCTTGCTGGATATCAACATGCCCGGCCTAAACGGTTTCGAGGTAGCGGAAAAGATCCGTGAGCAAGACCGCCATGTCTTGATCTTTTTCCTTTCCGACCGTTCCGATAAGAACGACCGTTTGAAAGGTTTTAGCTTGCGCGGAAACGATTACTTGGCGAAACCCTTCTATCCGGAAGAGCTGATCGCCCGTATCAAGGACCGTTTTGAGATCGGTGTCCATGAAAGCGTGCAGGAGGAGAGCTTCCATTTCGGAAACACGACCTTCAACTACACCACGAACGAGATCCGTACGGGCAATAACAAGGTATTGATCACTTCCCGCCAAGCGGATCTTCTGCGAATCCTGGCGACAAACCTGAATCTGGCGGTGGATCGTGACCTTCTGCTGGAAACCGTCTGGGGAACTAGCTCATACGCCAACTCCCTGGCCTTGAATGTGCAGGTCACCTATCTCCGTAAAGCGCTTCATAACGATCCGTCTACCGGCATCGTATCCTTGCCGAAGAAAGGATATATGCTAAGAGGATAGAATTTATCCGGTAGAATTGGGTTTCTGATCTGTAAGCATTATCTTTGTCCCACAAAGTATTCACAGAAAGAAAATGAATCATATATGAACTTCAGCGAACAATGTTTCCGCATTTTTGAGCAAGCTACGGAGGCTTATCATGTAACTGACAATGTAGATGCTACAGTGCATAATCCCTATGCGGTAAAGAGCATCGAGTTTTATCTTTATCTTAAGAACTGGATCGATGCCGTACAATGGCATTTGGAGGACATTATCCGGAATCCGGAGATCGACCCGGTGGAAGCGCTGGCTATCAAACGCCGCATCGACAAGTCGAATCAAGATCGTACGGATTTGGTAGAGTTGATCGATAGTTTCTTTCTGGATAAATACAAGAACGTGAAAGTCTTGCCGGACGCTACGATCAATACGGAAAGCCCGGCTTGGGCGATCGATCGTCTGTCGATCCTTACGCTAAAGATCTATCATATGCGTGAGGAGGCAAACCGTCCGGATGCTACTGCCGAGCATAAGGCTCGTTGTGAGCAGAAACTGGCGGTGCTGATGGAGCAGAAGAAGGATTTGTCGATGGCTTTGGATCAATTGCTATCCGATATCCGTGACGGTAAGAAATACATGAAGGTCTACAAGCAAATGAAGATGTACAACGACCCGGCCTTGAATCCTGTGTTGTACGGTAAGAAATAATGGCAAATATATTAGTAATACGACTTTCGGCTATCGGGGATGTGGCGATGACCGTTCCCGTTATCTATTCCGCAGCCAAGGCGAATCCTACGGACTCGTTTACCGTGTTGACGCAAGCGTTCTTGATCCCGGTTTTTATCAACCGCCCGAAGAACGTGAACGTGATCGGTATCAATACGAAGAGCACGGAGAAAACGTTGGCGGGGTTGCTTCGTTTTGCCTCTGCCTTGGTAAAATATGATTTCGACGTGGTTCTGGATTTGCATGACGTATTGCGGACCATGATCATCCGTACGCTGTTCCGCTTGAACGGCAGACGGGTGTTTGTCGTGGATAAGGCCCGGAAAGATCGTGCCCGGTTGACCGACGCGAAGCATAAACGATTTAAACAACTTCGCCCGGTGATCGAACGTTACGCAGATGTGTTCCGCAACGCCGGGCTTAACTATACGGAATCGTTCACCTCGCTTTATGAGACCTCGACCCCTGATTTATCCGCCTTGGAACCCCTTGCGGGAACGAAGACGGGCAAATGGATCGGTATCGCCCCCTTCGCCAAGCACCGGGGAAAGATTTATCCGACCGGGGAGATGGAGCTGGTCATGGCCGAGCTTTCCGATCGAGAGGATTTTACCATCTTCCTGTTCGGTGGTCGTGGCTACGAGGAGGCGCTCTTGGATCAATGGGCTTTTGAGTATCCCCGGGTAAAAAGCGTGGCGGGCAAGTATTCCTTGGATCAGGAACTGGCCTTGATCAGCCGGTTGGATCTGTTGATTTGCATGGATTCCGCCAATATGCATTTCGCTTCCTTGGTCGGTACACGGGTGCTTTCCGTTTGGGGCGCTACCCATCCCTATGCCGGATTTTACGGATATCATCAGGATCCGGAAGATTGTATCCAGTTGGACTTACCTTGCCGTCCTTGTTCCGTATTCGGCCAAAAGCCCTGCCTGCGGAAGGATTGGGCGTGTATGAAACAGCTCAATCCGGATCTAATCATAAACAAGGTATTAACCTCTTTAAATGAAATGGTTTCGGATGAAGGAGGTCATTAACCCGGCGTACGGGCGATTCGAGGATTTTGTAAGGCGTGTACCTCGTATATTTTCAGAAGAGGGAAAAACGATTTATAAGGCGAGGAATGAGATCAAGGTTTTTGAGGTAGATGGTGTGGAACTGAATGTCAAGCGATATAGAGTCCCCCTCTTGATAAACCGTATTATTTATCGTTTTTTTCGTCGGCCCAAGGCTGTGCGAGCCTATGAGTACGCTCTGCGTTTAGTCGCCAAGGGTTTTGAGACTCCTGCCCCGATCGCTTATATCCTTTTTAGGAAGAAAGGGTTTTTGGAATATAGTTATTTTATCAGTCTGCAATCCAGCTATCAGACATTGTATAAAGTCGGACAGCGTCCGGTAGAGGAGAACGAGGATATTTTCCGTGCGTTAGGTACTTATATGGCAAAGTTGCATGAGGCGGAGATCTATCATGCCGATTTCTCTCCCGGAAATGTATTGTACGATCGTACGGAGGAAGGGGTTAAGTTCTCCTTGATCGATATAAACCGGATGCACTTCGGGCCTGTCTCGCTGAAACGAGGATGCGCGAATTTCTCCCGTTTGTGGGGACGGGAAGCCGCTTTTCGTTTAATGGCGGAGACCTATGCCGAGAGCCGGCATTTTGATAAAGCGGAATGCCTTCGTTGGATATTATACTATCGAAATCGTTTCTGGAAGAAATATGCGTTGAAGCATGAGATTGAATTTGAATTATAGACTTTTATGAAAATACAAATACTCCGGTTCTGTTTAGTTGTTAGTTGTCTTTTGCCCTATGTATCTCCGGTTAAGGCGTTAGAATGGTGGGAAAAGGTAGAGTATCTGACTTACTCGCCCCGTTATTTCGGGCCAAATGCCTTTCCGATTCCCGAGTTGGTAGGAGGAAGCCTGTCCAGCCGTTGGGAAGTGGAGCTTCGGGGGGAATATCATAAGACGCGAGGCGATCAGACGAAAGATATCTTTACCCGTTTGTACATTCCTGTCGTAAAGGGGCGTGTAGGAGTGAATGTCAGTTGGGTATTCCAAGAATGGTATGAGATGTCGCCGGAAGTGCGGGATGAGCGTTATGCGGTAGAACTGAAATCCCCGATTGTTTGCCGGGGCGACGTGATCTTTAATTTTTATTTCCAAGCTCTCCGGAGCGAGAAGTGGATGGATATCGTGGTAAGCGCCAACCTGAAAACCGCCAGTGGCGGACGCTTGTGCGACGCTCGTTATACGGATGCGGCCTCTTATTGGTTCGACGCCAATCTGGGACGTACGTTGTGGAAGCGGAAAGATGTAAACGCTTCGATCCGTGTACAAGCTTTAGCGGGTTTTTATTGTTGGATGACGAACGATGTCGTTAATCGTCAGAACGACGCTTTCTGTTATGGGGCAGGTGTGTTAGGAACCTATCGGGGGTTCTCGTTGGATTGTAATTATGCCGGTTTCCGGGGATATCGGGATAATGGGGATAAGCCGATGATTCTACGGACAAAGCTAAATTATGAGCTTAAGAAAAATATCCTGTCCTTCCAATATAAACATGGAATGAAGGACCATCTTTATGATAGCTATTCATTAGCTTATATCCGTTGTTTCTGAATCTGTAAATAATCTATGCTTTCTTGATCGACCTGAATAACGTGGCGAAGCCGTCTGTATAAGCCTTTACGCTGAAATCTTGGATGATATGCTCACGTGAGGCCTTGGCGAACGCTTCCAATCGCTCCGGGTTATCGATAAGCGAGCGGATAGACGCCGCCATTTGTTGAGGAGAAGAAGGCGGCACTAACAATCCGGTGACTCCGTCTATGATTAAGTCTCTTGCTCCCGGTATGTCTGTTACGATACAAGGTACGGAACAAGCCATAGCCTCCCGCACGACTCTTGGGGAGGCATCCCGGTGCGAGGGAAGTATAAACAACTGGGACGTGACCAGAAAAGAGATGGCGTCGGAACGCTGTCCCAGAAAATGAATTTGTGCGCTTACCTTCGACTGTTGGGCTAATTGGAAATCATTTTCCCCATATTCTCCCACGATCGTAAGATGTACCCGTGGATCATCCAATAAGATAAACGCGTCGATCAAATCGGTTAAGCCTTTGAACGGCCTGTTCTTCGTCGCCCCGATATAGATGCAACGAAAGGCGTCGTCCGGAATACCGTCGGCTTGTTTGGGCGTACGGACTGCCTCCTTGATCCAATCGATATCAAATGGCTTTGTGCTGGTCGTTAGCCTTTTTCGTGCGATGAATCGGGAGAGATATTCCTCGATATCTTTGGTCTCGCATACGACATGCTCCACGGCGGGATTTAATATGCCTAGATAATAGGTCGGATCGAACCGCTTCAATTTAGCCTGCGTACCTCGGTATGCGATATTCTTCGCCCGTGTGCCTATGGAGGCGAATAAAGCGTTTGATAAACCGGAACTACTTGGTGAGTAGATAAGGTCGATCCGATAAGTCTTGATGATTTTGCGCAGGGCACGAATAACGTTCCAGTTGAACTTCGAGGTAATGACCGGCAGATCCAAGGGTGTACAATTCCCATAGATCTTTTTGTCGGTATACGATTGGGGAGAAGCGATATAGATGTTGAAGTCCTCAAGCTTGGACAATCCTTCCAGCATTTTGTAGGTCGCTATGTCGGCTTCTTTATAGACTAAAAGTATATTCATTGTGTATGGATAAAATGGATTTGCTAAGATCGTGAGATATTCTCGTATACTCGCATGAAATGAGCCGCCAATACGTCGGGCATGAATCGCCGTATATTCTCTCGTCCGCCGGAACGCATGGATTCGGCCAGCTTCGGCTCGTTCAATACGGACTCTATCAAGCCGCGCAGCTCTTGTTCGTTTCTCGGATCGGTATATAAAGCGGACGGTCCGCCCGCCTCTTCCAGACAAGAACCGGTAGCCGCTATCACCGGAATACCGGCAAGTTGGGCTTCTAAGATCGGGATACCGAATCCTTCGAAAAACGAGGGATAGACAAATAAGGTCGCCATCTGATAGAAAGCGGCTAATTCGTTAAAAGGTATATGGGTCAAGATACGGATGCGACCGGACAGGTTGTTTTCCCGGATATAGGTCTCTACCGTGTCCGTATAAGGCGTATGCTTACCGATAGCGATCACGGAGATATCTTCTTTCAGCTCTTTCAGGGCTTTTACCAGAAGCAATAAATTCTTCCGTTCCTCGATGCTCCCTACATATAATATATAAGGCCCGTTTATCTGATATTTCTCGCATACGGACGATTTCACGTCTTCTTGAACCGCTTGTCCGAATATCGGGTCACAACCTTGGTAAACCACCTCGATCTTGCTTTCCGGAATGTGGAAGAAGTCCCGGATGTCTCGCATCGTCTGTCGGCTGATCGCTATGATCTTGTCCGACCGTAAACAAGCTTGCTTGAATTTGTAGGTATAGATGGAACGATCGATCGGTTTATAAAGCTGCGGGTAACGCAAGAAGATCAAGTCATGTATCGTTACGACCGCTGGGATTCCGTTCTGTTTTAGATTCATAGGAATCTCATTACTTAAGCCATGGAACAGATCTACGTGCTCTTTTCGAAGCGTAGCCGTTAGGCCCGAGGTACGCCATAAAGACGGAAATAGTTTATCGAACCTGCCTTCCGGATAATGGAATGAGACACTTGGACGCTCCTCGATCCGTTTCCGTAACGCCTCTTTGCCTTTGCCCGGCGTATAGAGTTGATAGATATGCTCCGGGAAAGAAGCGGACAAACTATTCACTACGAACCGGCTATAATTACCCAGTCCGGTAGCGTTATGCGTAATCCGTTTTGCGTCGAAAGCGATCTTCATAGGCTTGAATTCGATATATTGGGCAAATATACGATATAATTTTAATTACCTTTACCTCATTTCCTTCCGAAATCCGCCGGGATCTCCCCCCATACGGATGTTTCCCATTTGAGGATCCGGGTGGTATAGGTATGGGTGTTCAACCATTTCTCGGCCCGCTCGATGAGGTCGAAGATAGGTTCGTTGATCGGTTTACGTGCTAATAAGGTTTTGCATTTCTTTTTCTTGACCCAGCTGATGGCGTTGCGGCTATCCGAATAGATCGGCAGGTCGCTTCCCTTTTGCTGTAGCAAGGCGAGGCCGTGTACTAAGGCGAGGAATTCCCCGACATTGTTCGTGCCCTCCTTCAGCGGGCCGATATGGAAGATCTCTTGCCCGGTAGCGGTATAAACGCCTCTGTACTCCATATCCCCGGGATTACCGCTACAGGCGGCGTCTACGGCAAGACTCTCATTGATCGGGTTTCCGATCGGGGCTTCCGGCGCGAGACGGGCCACGGCTTTCGGGGAAGAGGCGGTCTTTAGGTAATGGGTATAGCCGGCCTCGAAGGCTTTGGCGGCTTCCTCCCGGTTCTCGAAGGATTTATATTTGGCTCCCTCTTGTCCGTCTACCTGTGCCTTGCATTCCGCCCAGTTATCATAGATTCCCGGGTTCAACCCTTTCCATACGACATAAAACTTATTCTTGGCCATGACTCTTACTCAAGATTTCTTGTGAGAATTGCGTATAGGTACCAAACGGCGCTCTTTTATCCTTGAAGAAACGGATCAAGGCGTCCAGCCTTCTTTCCATGCCGCAACCGGAATGGTTGGTCATGATAAACGGTAACTTTAGCTCTTTCCGATCACTTAAGGAGATGAACTCCCACGGATGGAAATAGGTTAGGAAATAACCGTCCTCTTTCCAAGTCCAAAGCGCTAACTTACGGTACAAGGTGGCCGGAAGGTTATGGTAAGCCAGCCAAAATAAGGGGAAACGGACGATCGGGGTCACCGAGGCGGGCAGTTGCAATACGCCATCTTTCATGAAATAGGTGCGGGGCTGCCCCAGATGATTGTAACGGCCGGGAATACAAGTCGGGTTCAAGGACGAGTTGTATAAGTAACCGGCCTTATGTATCTCTTCTTCTTCGACGGGCATCATGCGGGCCATACGGAAACCGTTCACCGGTTGTCCGGTCAGTTCCTCCAACGCCTCTTTGGACTTGCGTAGATCGGCGGTCTCGAACGACGAGTGATAAAAACCATGCGAAGCGATCTCATGTCCACCCTTTTGGATGTCCAAGATCAAATCCTTTGCGTGAAGGGCGAAGTTCGCCGTGCAAAAGAAAGTCGCTTTTACCCGGTGACGGGCCAGACATGCCAGTATCTTCCGGGTTCCTTCTACGGAAGTACGCATTTGTTCCTCGAACGGCAATTCCACGCCGTGTTCCAATGGAGCGTCAAACTCCTCGATATCAAAACTAAGTAATATCATGTATGTCAATTAATCTCTATGAAATAAGATGGATAAGAAGTTCAACGCTTCCCGCCGCAGGACCTTGAATCCCATATCGGATACCGCCAGTCCTTCTTTGATGTTCGCGTTGATCGTCCGTAAGTTTATCTCTTTCCGGCGACTTGCCTTATAGATAAATTCCGTATCGAATAGGAAGCTATTGATACGGGTCGTTAGGAATATCGCCTGTCCCGCTTGGCTGAATCCCTTCATGCCCCCTTGCGTATCCTTGATCTTGATCCGCAAGACCCATGTATTGCATATGTGGGACAGTTTGGATAACATTTGCCGGAAAGGAGGTAGATTATCCTGATAACTTTTGCCGCGGGTAGCCACGACTACGTCCGCTCCTCCTAGCAACGCCTCGACCATCCTGCCGAATGAGTCGTTTGTATATGGAAAATCGTAGTCTGTATAAATAATGTAAGGAGAGGTACATCGCTTTACCGCCTCTCGCAAGGCATATCCTTTTCCCCGGTTAGGCTTATAGTCCACGACGCAGACATCCGGTATCAATTGCCGGAGGCGGTCGATCGTCTCCGGCTCGTATCCCCGTCTCGAACCATCACTGACAATAAAAAGGTGGAAACGTACCGGGCTGAATAATCGCTCCACTTCGCGGAAATGGGTGGCTACTTGTTCCTCCCAGCCCGAAGGCGGGTTGTAACAAGGTAATACCAAATCTATGTCTGCTCGTGCGTTCATTCCATTTATACCTTTACCGGATTATAATTCCTCGTACACATCTCAAATGTCAGCTTTAGCCAGATCAGCATACAAGGCAACGCTTTTAACGCATACGGGTATACATAATGCACTCGTATGTATTTCGGGAAAAGATCGGACGGAGACATGCTGGTCAATATAAAGGCGAAGACCATCAAGACAATATCCAATGTCGAACGTTTCCACGGTACAGCCGTATACCAAATAGCGACTCCGATAAACGCTATGATATAGGTACTGGACTCGCTACCCGTGCTGAACAGTACGACAAACATCAACACCGAGGCCAATAACGTTTTCCGGAAAGCCTCATATTTATATTGACTGATGCGTAGATAAGGCAGGCCGAATAATAGTAATCCCCCTATTATCAGATAAATGTCCGAGTAACTGACCGATCCCGATATCTTACGAACCATTCCCAAGAAGGAAATGTTCTGCATGAGTGCGAATAAGTTCTCTGAATTTTTTCCGGATAAGTCCTCGAACCAACCGGTATATTGGGACATTATATAATCCGGCCCGGACAATATCATCGGGGCTACGACCATGACGACCGCCCATCCTACGCAAGATAGGCTGAACTTCATCTTATGGCGAGAGAAAAAGAAGAACGCCAATCCCGTGATCCCATACAATTTAGTAAAGGTACCCAACATGATCACGAAAGCGGCCCATACGTCTTTCTCTTTCTCTATCAATACGTAAGCGAGGACAATGATAGCGGCGATACTGATATTGAATTGCGACATGAAAAGCGAGGTAAGCAACTCGTGGGCACAAAACCAATAGATAAAGATGCGTTCCCGCTTGGTCCCCGGTAGCATCTTGACCGCCCAGAATAAAAAAAGGCTTTGCGCCACCGACCAAGTAAGCAGTCCTAACCATAACGGTGTAATGGCGAACGGAGCTACTACCAAGCTAAATACCGGCCCGTAGTGAAAAATATCGTTGTATTCTTCCGGATAGGCGGCATAGAGCGGTAACTCATTCAACGTATGCCAAAAGGATTGCCTGAAGATCGAGAAGTTGTTATATTTCCCGGGGAAATACTTGGTAATCCATGCGATAACCCCCAGCAATGCCCATAGCCCCATTAAGGTACTATATTTGCTGAAAAATGGCTTATGGATAATTGTATTGAACTTATCTATAAATTTCATCATCGAATCTACATCTGTCTACGGGGCAAAATTACATAAAAACGGTGACTTTTATGCGAGTTAAATAAAAATACTATTTTTGCGTCCAAAACTGGTAAGAGATTATTTATGAATGAAATGTTGAGATACACGATCATTCGTGTCATTCTGTTTGTAATGGGAGGCTTTCTTGTTCTCGGATGTTCGGATGAAGATGATGTGGATAATAGTGGAGGAACGAGTAAATATGGTTTAATACGGATGGCGGAGGAGGATTATGATTCGTCGAATACTTCTTATATCCTTCAGGATGAGGAACCGGACGAGGTTCTTTTCGATTCGTCAAAGCGAAAATTCAAGGTGAATGAGCCTTTGCAGGTGTCAGTTACCGGACAGAAGGAGTTGATGCTCCGTTTCTATTCTCCTAGAGCTATCCATAATGTGATTGTCTGGGCTACGGTTGAGGGTTATGAGGATGAGGTACGGTTTGCGGAGTTTACTACGGTTTTACCTTTTCAGGAGTTTAAAATGAAGTTGCCTTTTCTAGAACGGGCGAAGGTTTATTATACACGTTCCGGCGAGGAGGTTACCATAGATGCCCATCCGGATATCGTGGCCGAGAATATAAGTTTGCGGGTTGAATGTGGAGATCCGGTCTATCAAGGAATGATAAACGTGAAACCTAAGTGGGATATTTGGTTTGGTAAATATTCCGGTTCGAACTGGGGCAACTTCAGGCCACATCTGGCTCGTGAGGCGGTTGCCCTTTCCTTGAATATGGCCGCGATGTTTTCTTCCTCGCTTTTTGATGAGGAACTGGAGAAGTGGCGTGGCAAGCTGATAAATAACGAGCAAATCGTGGATATAGATGTGTTGAAGAAACAGATCACGAATCATGGCGGGTTGTGTTATGGACGCGTGGTGAATGTTGTCGGTCTGGGTGGAGGAAATACCTTTGGGCTAGGTGAATATGTCTATCTGACCCATTATGCCGACGATGCCAATGGTTCTGACACGCCGTATCATGAGCTGGCGCACTGCTTGGGGTATGGGCATAGTGGGAATATGACGTACTATCCGGCGGAAGGCGGTTTCCCTACAATTTGTATGAAGGTTTACTCACAGCTTTCCGTGAGCAAGAAATTACCGGTTTATTCCCGCCGTTTCTTGCATACCCGGAGGAATAAGAATCTGGTAGAGAATAAAAACGTGTATACTTCCTCGAAATACATTATCGATGATCCGGAATTGGATGCCATAGATGGCGGGCTTGGGCTTGCTCCGATGGAGACGGATAGGGCTGGTGATGAGGGTTCTCCTCTCTCATTTACACTTTCTGTCTTGGATATTCCCGGTGCCACTGTGGAAACTTTTCATCCGAAAGCGGTCCATCTTTATGGGAATACGCTATATGTAGCAAATGACGCTCCGGGACATTATAGTTTGGAGGTCTTTGATGTATCTTCCGGTAATGTGCGTCATGTGAAAAGTATGGTTGAGTGGATGAACGGAGATAAGAAAGAGACCTTTGCGGGGGAGCCAAACGGCGTGACTCGCTCGTATGGGAAAATATATGTCACGAATACGGGAAGCCGTACGGATGTGTTTGATGCGGAAACGTATGAGTTCATTACTTGTATCGGTACGGGTACTTGGGGTGAGGGTGGTTATCAGACCGTTCATGCGTTTGATGTGACGGCTAGTCAAGGGGCTGTCTTTATCCGGGATAAACGGAAACTGGTAGTTGCCTTGGAGCAAGATGTACAGCCCGGTTCCGCTGCTCGGGTACCTATATATAGCCGTAGCGTAAATTTACAAGAGGCAATGGGTACTTATGCGGTAGCGGCACGAAATGATGGCTTTTTATATGTGACGGCCCAGAATAAAAATATGATCTATTTATTCGATCCTGCGGACATTCGGGCAGGGGACACGGGCTTTGCGCCGTATCTGGTGACATTGGGATTTGAAAAGTCTCCCCAGTCGATAGCGTTTGTAGGGGATCGTTTGTTTGTTACGCTTCGTGTCGATGATAAACGGTCGGAGCTATGGGAGATCAGCCCTAAGAACGGAAAATTATTGCAGGACTTTACAGATTCGATGGTCTATCCCGAGAAAATAGCCGGTGCTCGTCATACTTTATTAGTAGTGGATCGTGCGACCCAGACCGTAAAAGCCATTGGCCTATGATTTTTTTATTGATTCTTAGGAATAAAGAAGATAGAGTTCCCGGAAAAAGTTTACATTTGCGAAAACTATTATAATAACGTATGAAACGTGTTTTTTTGGTCGGATATATGGGAGCGGGCAAGACAACGGTGGGAAAGGAGCTTGCCAAGCTCGCCGGTCTTTCGTTCATAGATCTTGATTACTATATCGAAGGGCGTTATCATAAGGCCGTTTCGCAGATATTCGCCGAGAGAGGGGAGGAGGCTTTCCGAGAGATAGAACGGAATATGCTTCACGAGGTCGCTGAGTTTGAGGACGTGCTGATCTCCACGGGAGGAGGCGCTCCTTGCTTTTTCGATAACATGGAGTTTATGAACGCTTCTGGCACGACGGTTTACTTGAAGGTGTCAGTCGAGGAGCTGGCGAAGCGTCTGGAGTTGTGCAAACATACCCGTCCGGTGTTGAAAGGACGTTCCGGGGAGGAACTGAGGGCGTTTATCGCCGAGAGTCTGGAGAAAAGGAATCCGTTTTATACGAAGGCGTCCATAACGTTTGATGCCGAGAAGATGTTAACAGAATCTGATGTACATGACATATCGAACGCGTTAATGAAAATCCTATAGCATATGGAAGCGAACGATGGCCGGCAGGCACAGGGGGCCTATATCCCGCAGGAATTATTGAAAGAGATCAGCAAGGTGAATAACCGTTTGCTTATCGGTATTCCTCGTGAACGATGCGAGGCGGAAAAACGTTTGCCGTTGACTCCGGAGGCGGTGGATATGCTGACCGATTGCGGTCACCGGGTGCTGGTGGAAAGTGGCGCCGGATTAGGCATCAACTATTCCGATAATCATTTCTCGGAGGCGGGGGCGGAGATCGTCGATACGCCCGCGGAAGTTTTCCAAGCGGATCTGATCTTGAAGATATTGCCTCCGTTGCCGGTGGAAATCGCGCTTATGAGACCTCGCACGACGGTTTTCTCATTGGTGCAGTTTAATTTATTCGCTCAAGAGGCTTTCGAGTTGATGATGGCGAAACGGATTACCGCTATCTCTTATGAGTTGATGGCGGATGACAATAATCGTTTCCCGGTGCTGAATGTCACTTCCGAGATCGAGGGGGCGGCTTCCATAACGATCGCTTCCGAGCTGTTGAGCAATACCCAAGGAGGTAAAGGGATCTTATTAGGCGGTATCCCGGGCGTATCCCCTACGGAAGTGGTGATCATCGGGGCCGGAAACGCCGGGACCGTGGCCGCGCGTGCCGCGTTGGCCTTGGGAGCATCCGTGAAAGTATTCGATGACGATATCAATAAATTACGTACGATACAACAAGTCTTGGGGCAAGGGCTTTTTACTTCCACGTTCCATCCGAATGTGCTGCATAACGCGTTTCGTAGCGCTGACGTGGTGATCGGTGCGATGCGTTATATTAATACGAGACATCGCTATATTATCGCTACGGACTTGGTGCGTACGATGAAAAAGGGAGCTTTGGTGATCGATCTGAGGGTAAGCCAAGGCGGTTGCTTTGAGACGACATGCTGCTTGTCGAGGGAAGATCCTGCGGTGTTCGAGCAATATGGGGTATTACATTATTGTAAACTGAATATCAGCAACCGGGTGGCTCGTACTACCTCGATGGCTTATAGTAATATATTCGTGCCTTTATTATTGTCGTTGGGCGACGCCGGTTCCGTGCAAGGAATGATCAAATCGGATAAGGGCTTTAGGGCGGGAGTATATATGTATTACGGGAAGACAGTGAATAGTTATGTGTCTAATCATTTTAATCTATCATCTAATAATCTTGATCTATACCTCTCTGCTTTTTGATGCGGAAAAGTTTTGAACTCGCAAAGTTTATGCTTTACTTTGCGGACGATCTAAATACCAATAAGCGATAAAGCTAATAAAGTATATTATGGCAGAACAGACAAAAGTTAAGACGCTGGAGAAGGTTGTAATTCGTTTCTCGGGAGACTCGGGAGATGGCATGCAGTTAACCGGTACAATCTTTTCAAACCTGTCCGCGGTTTTCGGGAACGAGATTTCTACATTCCCAGACTATCCGGCAGAAGTACGTGCTCCACAAGGAACACTAAGTGGTGTATCTGGATTCCAAGTGCACTTGGGATCGCGCAAGATCTTCACACCCGGTGATAAGGCCGACGTATTGGTGGCCATGAATCCCGCTGCGCTAAAGGTGAACGTAAAACACCTAAAACCCAATGCGATTGTTTTAATCGACACGGACTCTTTCAAGAAAAGTGATTTGGATAAGGCCTTGTTTACGACCGATGATCCGTTTACTGAGCTGGGATTGACTGGCGTGCAGGTTGTTGCCGCTCCGATCTCTACGATGGTAAAAGACGGATTGGTTGAGTTTGGCTTGGACAATAAATCGGCTCTTCGCTGTAAGAATATGTTCGCCTTAGGACTTGTTTGCTGGTTGTTCGAGCGTCCGCTGGAGGAGGCTATGCACATGTTGCAGAATAAGTTCGCTAAGAAACCGGTTATCGCCCAAGCTAATATCAAGGCTTTGACGGACGGTTATAATTATGGTAATAATATCCATGCCTCGGTTTCTACGTATCGTATCGAGAGTAAGAAAGCCGAGCCCGGATTCTATACGGACGTGAATGGTAATAAGGCTACTTCCTATGGTTTGATAGCCGCTGCCGAGAAAGCTGGTTTGCAGTTGTTCTTGGGTAGTTACCCGATCACTCCGGCTACTGATATTTTACATGAATTATCTAAACGTAAGGATTTAGGCGTTATCACGGTTCAGGCCGAGGATGAGATCGCCGGTATCTGTACTTCTATCGGAGCTAGTTTCGCCGGTTGCTTGGCGGCTACGTCTACTTCCGGACCAGGTCTTGCCTTGAAGAGCGAGGCGATCGGTTTGGCTGTAATCGCCGAGTTGCCTTTGGTGATTATCGATGTTCAGCGTGGCGGTCCTTCTACGGGCTTGCCGACGAAGAGCGAGCAAACGGACTTGATGCAGGCTCTGTATGGCCGTAATGGTGAGAGCCCTGCCGTGGTAATAGCGGCCTCTACGCCGACTGATTGTTTTGATGCCGCATTTTGGGCGGGTAAGTTGGCCGTGGAGCATATGACTCCGGTTATCTTGTTGACCGATGCCTTTATCGCTAACGGTTCTTCCGCTTGGAGAATTCCGGAAATGGATAAATATCCGGAGATTAAGCCGAATTACGTAGCTAATTATCAAGACGAGAAAGTCTGGAAGGCGTATCGTCGTAACAAGGAAAGCTTGGTTCGTTACTGGGCGATTCCGGGAACGGAAGGTTTCGCTCATCGTCTGGGCGGTCTGGAGAAAGACTACGAGACGAGCGCTATCTCTACCGATCCGGCTAACCACCAGAAGATGGTGACGACCCGTCAGGCTAAGATCGATAAGATCGCCGACTATATCCCCGAACTGGAAGTGATCGGAGATGAGGACGCTGATTTATTGATCGTTGGTTGGGGTGGAACCTACGGACACCTTTACGAGACGATGGAGACGATGCAGGAGAATGGCAAGAAGGTGGCTTTCGCTCACTTCAAGTTTATCAACCCGCTGCCTAAGAATACGGCTGAGGTTCTTTCTAAGTATAAGAAAGTGGTGGTGGCTGAGCAAAATAACGGCCAGTTCGCTAACTATTTACGTGGAAAGGTACCCGGATTTAACCCGTATCGCTTCAATCGTGTAAAGGGACAACCTTTTGTCGTTGCGAGATTAGTTGAGGAATTCACTAAAATATTGGAGGCTTAAAAGATGACAACAGAAGAAACTAAATTTCAACCGAAAGATTATAAAAGCGACCAGTACGTACGTTGGTGCCCGGGTTGTGGCGACCATGCGGTACTGAATTGCCTGCATAAGGCTATGGCCGAGGTAGGAGTGGCTCCTCACAATATGGCAGTTATCTCAGGTATCGGCTGTTCTTCCCGCTTACCTTATTATATGAATACGTATGGCTTCCATACGATCCATGGTCGTGGAGCGGCTATCGCTACCGGCGTAAAGACGGCTCGCCCGGACTTGAGCGTATGGTTGATTACGGGTGATGGCGACTGCTTGGCTATCGGCGGTAATCATTTTATCCACGCTGTCCGTCGTAATATCGATTTGAATATCGTTCTTTTCAACAATAAGATCTATGGTTTGACGAAGGGACAGTACTCCCCGACATCCGACCGTGGTTTCGTATCCAAGAGTTCTCCTTATGGGACGGTGGAAGATCCGTTTATCCCGGCCGAGTTGGCGTTGGGTGCCCGTGGTAATTTCTTCGCCCGTACGATTGACGTGGATTTGAAGAATACGACCGAGGTATTGGCGGCTTCCGCCCGTCATAAAGGCGCTTCCGTTACGGAGGTACTGGTGAATTGTGTGATCTTTAATGATGGTATCCATAAAGGTATCGTAGACAAGGAATACCGTGCGGATCGTACGATTTTCCTTCGCCATGGCGAGAAAATGGTTTATGGCGCTAACATGGATAAAGGTCTTGTGCTAGATGGCCTAAAACTGAAATCCGTAACGATCGGACAAGATGGTTATACGATGGATGACGTATTGGTGCATGACGCCCATGAGAGGGATAACACCTTGCATATGATGCTTGCCATGATGAGCGGTGATATGCCAATTGCGTTAGGCGTAATACGAGATGTGGAGGGACCGACCTATGATGAGGCTGTCCACCAGCAAATCGAGGAGGTACAAGCGAAGAATCCTACACGTAAATTACACGACCTTTTGATGAAAGGTGAGATTTGGGAGGTAAAGTAATATATTTCTGATCGGATATAAGAGAAGGCGCAAGATATTTATCCTGCGCCTTTCTTATATTTATACGCTGGATTTGTTTGTGCGGAAAAAAGTATATATCTTTGTTTCAGTCACAATAAAAGCGAATATCTATGATGATGACTTCGGAAATAGTTGAGATGCTAGCTAAAAGTATATGATTTGTAAACTCCATATTACAAATAGACTAAGGGTTTTGTTAATTGCATGGAAAAGAGTAATTATTACTGAAAAATTTCCTTAATAAGCTGTGTACGATAAAAAAAAATATTACTTTTGTACCGCGGTTAACAAGGTGGAGTCGCAGCAAGCTCCAAAAGGTCGGAAAGCCTCACCGTGTCGAACTAGAGTAGAGAGAAAAGTTATATAAAGTCAATCATTTAAATTAAATTCAAGATGGCTAATTTAGATTTAAGCAAGTACGGAATTGTAGATGTGAAAGAAATCATTCACAATCCGTCTTATGATGTTCTGTTCGCAGAAGAAACTAAACCGAGTTTGGAAGGCTTCGAGAAAGGCCAAGTAACTGAGCTAGGTGCTGTAAACGTGATGACTGGTATTTATACAGGTCGTTCTCCTAAAGATAAATTTTTCGTAAAGAATGAAGCCAGCGAAGATTCTGTATGGTGGACTTCAGATGAATATAAGAATGATAACAAGCCTTGTTCTGAGGCTGCTTGGGCAGACTTGAAGGCTAAAGCCGTAAAAGAATTATCTGGCAAACGTTTGTTCGTTGTTGATACATTCTGTGGCGCTAACGAGGCTACTCGTTTGAAAGTACGTTTCATCATGGAGGTTGCTTGGCAAGCTCATTTCGTAACAAATATGTTCATCCGTCCGACAGCTGAGGAATTGGCTAACTACGGTGAGCCTGATTTCGTATCTTTCAACGCTGCTAAGGCTAAAGTTGATAACTACAAAGAATTAGGTTTGAACTCTGAGACTGCTACTGTTTTCAACTTGAAGACGAAAGAGCAAGTGATCTTGAATACTTGGTACGGTGGTGAGATGAAGAAGGGTATCTTCTCTATCATGAACTACTTGAACCCGTTGCGTGGTATCGCTTCTATGCACTGCTCCGCTAACACGGATAAAGAAGGCAAGAGCTCAGCAATCTTCTTCGGTTTGTCTGGTACAGGTAAGACTACTTTGTCTACAGACCCGAAACGTTTGTTGATCGGTGACGATGAGCACGGATGGGATAACGAGGGTGTATTCAACTACGAGGGTGGTTGCTACGCTAAGGTTATCAACTTGGATAAAGAGAGCGAGCCGGATATCTACAACGCTATCAAACGTGACGCTCTTCTTGAGAACGTAACAGTTGCCGCTGATGGTAAGATCGATTTCGCTGATAAGTCTGTTACAGAGAACACTCGTGTTTCTTATCCGATCTATCACATCGAGAACATCGTTAAGCCGGTTTCTAAAGGCCCGCATGCAAAACAAGTTATCTTCTTGTCTGCTGACGCGTTCGGTGTATTGCCTCCAGTATCTATCTTGACTCCGGAGCAAACTCAATACTACTTCTTGTCTGGATTTACCGCTAAATTAGCAGGTACAGAGCGTGGTATCACAGAGCCGACTCCTACATTCTCCGCTTGTTTCGGTGCTGCTTTCTTGTCATTGCACCCGACAAAATATGGCGAAGAGTTGGTTAAGAAGATGGAAATGACTGGCGCTAAGGCTTACTTGGTGAACACAGGTTGGAACGGTACTGGCAAACGTATCTCTATCAAAGATACAAGAGGTATCATCGACGCTATCCTTGATGGTTCTATCAACGAGGCTCCGACAAAGAAGATCCCGTATTTCGACTTCGAGGTTCCGACTGCGTTACCGGGCGTAGATCCGAAGATCTTAGATCCTCGCGATACCTATGCTGATCCTGCTCAATGGGATGAGAAGGCTAAGGATTTGGCTGCTCGTTTCATCAAGAACTTCGCTAAGTTCACGGGCAACGAAGCTGGTAAGGCATTGGTTGCTGCTGGTCCTCAGTTATAATTGCTTAAAAAACCTTGATCAAAAAGGGTCAAGGTTTAAAAATATCTTTATAAAGAAGCGTAGAATCACTGATTCTGCGCTTTTTTTATGATAACTACGTTAATTTTATTATAAATGTAAAGTAGTTTTAAAAAATATTCCTATCTTTAGACCGAATTATCTGTTATAAGAAGAGCTTAAAAAGGAGTAATGATAAAAAAACTGGCACTTATTATTGGCTTTATAATTTGTTTGTCATCTTGTGGCAAGGATTATGTCTATCGGATTGAAGGGGAACTTTCTAATCTGGAAGATCAAACCGTATATGCTGTATTTGAGAAGGATAATTATAAAGTGGTTGATACAGTGGCTTGTACGAAACCCGGGCAGTTCCAGATCGATCAAAATGAAGCGGGTTTCCATTGTGTGACTATCTTCTTTGCGGATAAAGAGCATTGGGTTACGGCTTATCTGGAACCGGAGGAAACGGTAAAAATCACGGGCGACGCTAACTCTCCATTGCTATTGCAGGTAAAAGGGGGACGGACAAATGATAAGTTGACCGCTTTTAAGAAAAAGCTCGCTCCTTTATTGACAGAGTTAACAAATCTATCAAATTCTTTAAATAGCAAGGATTTGAACGATACGATCGAGGAGACAGATATCGCCGCTCGTTTGGCGAATGTGAATATGCAACTGAGCGAGGAAGCGATCCGGTACGTGAAAGAGAACCCGGATGAAGAGGCATCCGTTGTCTTGATTCAATCTTTTTTCTCAGATCCCGATGATACTCGTAAAATTGATGAGTTGTTGGCGTTATTGAATCCAAGGTTGAAAGACTTTTATCTGGTGAAGGAGCTGGAGCAATATAGCGCCCGTGCGAAACGTACGGCTTTGGGTGCGGAAGCCCCAGATTTCTCCGTAAGGAATATTTATGGGAATACGGTAAGTTTGGACTCTTTCCCGCAGAAATATTTATTGCTGACGTTTACCGCTCCTTGGTGTGATATGTGCCAGACAGAGGATCTATATCTGGATAAGGTAGCGATGAAATATCCGAAAGATCAGTTGGACATTCTTTTGGTTAGCTTGGACGATAATCCGGATAATGTCCGGGATGTACTGAAGAAGGATAGTATAGCGTGGAATCTGGTAACGGATTCGGCCGGACAAGCGGCTATGTTGATAGATCTGTATAACGTAAGCGTATTGCCACGCTGTTTCTTGATAGATGAGGATCATAAGATCTTGATGAAAACAGAGAATGGAATCGAGATCAAGCAAACACTGGAGAACTTGTTCGAAGACTGAGCGATTGAAAACAGGAGGTTCCGGTTTTAATTTGTAATTAGTAACTCAAAATTCTTAACTATGTTAGTAAAATCTTATGCCGCTGCCGTGCAGGGGATTTCCGCTACGGTCGTTACCGTAGAAGTGAACTGTTCCAAAGGTATCCAATTCTTTTTAGTCGGTCTTCCGGACGTGGCTGTTCGTGAGAGCCATGAACGCATTATCTCGGCTCTTCAAGTATGTGGTTATAAATTCCCCCGCAATCGTATCGTTATTAATATGGCCCCCGCAGATATCCGTAAGGAAGGGTCCTCTTATGATCTGCCTTTGGCGATCGGTATTCTGGCGGCGGCAGAGCAGATAGATTCATCCAACTTATCCAAATTCGTATTGATGGGCGAGCTTTCTATGGATGGGAGCCTCCAACCGATAAAAGGGGCATTGCCTATCGCTATCAAGGCTAGGGAAGAAGGCTTTAAGGGCTTTATCTTACCCAAGCAAAACGCTTGTGAGGCCGCGGTGGTGAACGATCTGGAAGTGTATGGAGCTTCGAATATCAAAGAGGTGCTGGAGTTTATGGAGGGGAAACCGACATTGCGGCCTACGGTCATTGATACCCGTAAGGAGTTTTACGACCGCCAGCAATTGTTTGATTGCGATTTCTCCGATGTCCGGGGACAAGAGAGCGTGAAGCGTGCGATGGAGGTGTCCGCCGCCGGCGGACATAATCTGATCATGGTAGGCCCTCCCGGAAGTGGCAAGTCCATGTTGGCGAAACGTCTCCCTACGATCTTGCCTCCCTTTACCTTGCATGAGTCCTTGGAAACAACTAAAATCCATTCCGTAGCCGGTAAGATAGGAGGTGGCACCTCCTTGATGGTACAACGTCCTTTTCGCTCTCCCCATCATACGATCTCTAATGTCGCCATGGTAGGAGGGGGCACTTTCCCGCAGCCGGGAGAGATCAGCTTGGCTCACAATGGTGTACTTTTTTTGGATGAGTTGCCGGAATTTAACAGGAGTGTCTTGGAAGTCATGCGGCAGCCATTGGAAGATCGAGTGATCAATATCTCCCGTGCCCGTTTCACGGTGGAATATCCGGCCGGCTTTATGCTTGTGGCCTCCATGAATCCTTGTCCCTGCGGCTACTACAACCATCCGGACCGTCCTTGCCTCTGTTCTCCCGGAGCCGTCCAGAAATATATGAACCGCATTTCCGGCCCTTTATTGGACCGTATCGATATCCAGATAGAGATTGTCCCTGTCCCTTTCGAGAAGATTTCCGAGCAACAGCCCTCAGAGCCTAGTATCGCTATCCGTGAGCGGGTCATAAAAGCCCGTGCGATCCAGGAAAGGCGTTTTGCCGCTTATGAGGGTATTTATTGTAATGCCCAGATGAACTCCAAGCTACTCCATCAGTACGCCGTTCCCGACGCTTCCGGCCTCTCCATCCTCAAAACCGCCATGCAACGTCTCTGCCTCTCCGCTCGTGCCTATGACCGTATCCTGAAAGTCTCCCGCACGATAGCGGACTTGGATAATTCGGAACATATCGAAGTCCGGCATTTGGCGGAGGCTATACAGTATAGGAGTTTGGATAGGGAGAATTGGGGAATGTGAGTATCGACTAACTATTTCTGTACTCCTGTGGGCTCATGCCCACATACCGCTTGAAATACTTTCCAAAAAAAGACATATTCGTGAAATTTAGCGTATAGGCTATGTCGTGGATGGAAAGGTTCGTTGATTTCAGTTGAGCTTTAGCGTCCATGATTACCATGGAGGTTATGATCTCTATGCAAGTTTTTCCGGTAGTTTGTTTGATAATGCTGCTTAGATGCGCTTGTGTGATGCCAAGCCGCTTGGCATACCATGCAACGGATCGTTGCATGGTATAGTTTTGCATGACTAATTGAGTGAAGTTCTTGCTGATAATTTCGGCTTTAGAGAGATTGGACGTGTCTGTTGTCTTATCTTTATACATGATGCTGACTCCCATTAATATTCCGGAAAACAGGTGGTTGATGAGACTCCTGTTTAATTGCGAGACACAAAACTGATATGTCTTGATCAACAATTCGAAATAATCTCTCAATAATGATTGGGCTTCTTCTTTTAGTTTGAAAACAGGACTATCTTTTATGGCATAGTGCATATCCATGACCGATTTATTGATATTCGCTTGATTGATGAAATCAGACGAGAATCCCATGAAATAAATTTGCAGATCTCTATCCATTCTATGAATCTGGAAAATCGTACCCGGCAGAATCGTAATAAAACTCCCGGCCTCTACTTTAAATTGCGTCAGATTTATAGATGCTTCCACTTCTCCCCTTAGGCATAACACGAATATTCCCGCCTTTAGTCGACAAGGATAATTAGCGTATAAATTCAGCAATCCAATGTCTTTCTCCGAGAGTTTTCCTATTACCCAATCTTGTGGCAGGTCTATTTTAGGGATGTCATTTTCCATATTCTTACGTAATTTTGATGGCAAATATACGTTTTTTTGAGGATATTTTTATTTGGACTCAATCTAATAAATAGAATAATGAAGAATAAAAACAGGACAGAAGATAATCGTAAGACGCTCTGTTCTTGTTGTTGTATAAAATGGAATCTAAAAAAAAGAATAGGTAATAATAAAAATTGACCTTGTGAGATTCCTAACGAAGTCGTTCTTTTGTACACTTTTTATTAGGTAAATTAAAAAAACAGAAATCAATAAATTTTTGCATGAGAAAATTGAGGACTTTATTAGTAAAAATGGTCTGTGCCTTGGCGGGAGGCCTAATGTTGAGCGCTTGCTCCTCCGAGGAGGGAGGCTCGCAGGCTATGGGCGGAAAAGGTGCGGTAATACTAGACCTTGCCGCCGAGACGGTCTTTGATACGAAGACGAAAGCTGTCGATGAGAGTACATACCTGACGGATCGTCCCCTTGCGGATTACAAGGTGAAAATCTTGGACGCGCAAGGCCATGTGGTATCGGGCTGTGAGTGGAAATACTCGGAAAGGCCCACAGGTTTGATCGAGTTGAGCAACGGCTCTTACACGGTAGTAGCTTCTGATGGGGAAGAGTTTAACGTGAATGCCTCCACCCGTAACGGTATCTATATGTATGGCTCTAGCCGATTCGACGTGAATAGCGATAAGGTAGCGGCTGTAAATGTGGCTTGTAAGCCGGCCTGCGGAAAGCTGGTAGTGAAATTTGGCGATACGATGGCTACTTATTTCTCTGATTACGCCGTTCATTTCTCTACCCAAGCGGCAGGTGAGAACGGTTCGATCATCTGGCCGAAGGGGGATACGGATCCTCTTTACGTGAAGCTGGCCGAGGCCGGGGAGAACGTGACGGCGACTTTCCAGTTTACCAAGAAGGCAGATGGAACGAAGGCCGAGGTCAATACCTTGACCCGCGAGATGAAGTGGGGCAGCATGTGGACAATCACTGTCAACCCGAAAGTAGAGGATACCACCGGCAAGGTAGGCATCACGATTACTTTCGATGATTCCACGAACGATAAGCCTATCGATATCGAGATCCCTTCCGATTGGCTCTAATAGTTATTAGGATGTAAAACCAGTAGAACGAATTTAATGATGAATATAAAATATACGATAATGGCAGGTTGCCTTCTAGTAATGGGGCTGGCTTCCTGCGAGATGAAGAACGAGATCCTCGGGAAAGAGGATGGCTCCTCCGAGATGGGCTTGCTGAATCTTGGGGTAGCTGTAGACGCGAAGAACAACGACGTGCAGACCAAGGCCGATGCTAACCCCGGAACTCCAGAGTCTATCCCATCGGTGAGCGCCACGGGATATATCGTGGAGATCAGTAACAGCACGGGCGTTTACAAAACCCTTACTTACGATCCTACGAATGCCTCCGTGGAACTTCCGGTAGACAGCTACACGATGTATGCCCATAAGCCGGGCGGTCCGACAGAGACAGATCCTTACTATGGTGGAAGCACCTCTTTCGCCGTGAAGAAAGGTGAGGCTACCGATGTCACCGTTACTTGTAAGATGGAAAATACGAAGATACAGCTTGTTTATTCCACGGAAATGCAGACTTCCTTTACTAGCTGGTCGATCACGGTGAAGGCCGGTACGCGGAGCAAGGTGCTTACCTACTCTGGAACGGAGGCTTTCGCGCAACCCTCCGCTTTCTATTGGATGCTAGATGAGGGCGTAAAGGAGATAACAGTCTCTTTCGTGGGAAAGAATAAGGATAATAAGGATATACGCGAGAGCCGTGTGATCACGAAGCCCGCCTCGGCCGAGAGCTCCGACTGGCTGGGTGGCGACGCGTTGGCCATCACGATGAAGCCGGGCACTTATGATCCGGAAAATCCGAATGGTTTGCAGGGTATCGAGATCTCTGCTGAGGTGACGTGGAATGGGCTGACGGATTCCGTAGATGTGCCGGTGGTGGACGATGGCGGCGATGAGCCGGAGGGTCCGGTGGATCCGAGTGATCCTTCCGCTATAAAAGTTTCAATACCTCTAACTACTTATACGCTACCGGATGATACGGATAAAAAAGCGGAGGCAATAGCCTCTATTACGAGTGAGAGCGGACTGAAAAGTATGAAAGTGGTTATAGAAGCAGGTAATTCAGGCTTTGACTCGGTAATCAGTGATCCACAATTAATAGAGAAAGGTTGTGATTTTAGCAAGGGAGTAGAGTTTGTCGGTGCGACTGATAGCAGTCCGGTAATGACATTAATAAAGATGATCGCTCCTAATCTGAAAGCTCCTGCTGCTGGCGCTACTTCTTACCAATTCCCCTTAGGCGAATTCTTTCAAGCGGTAAGTATTTATCAAACGACAACTTCTGCTAATGGCCATGTCTTTAAGATCCGTCTAGAAGATAATGATGGAAATGTTAATGACGAGACCGTTTTATCTATCATAGTAAAGTAAAAGGAGGAATAGAAGTATGAGACAAACATATCAATTTATATTATTGCTTTTAACCGGTATTTTCTTCTATTCTTGTCAAGGTGATGAATTGAGCACACAGGGAAGCGAAGGCTACTTGCGTGTGACCTTGGAGCAAAGCGCGGAGGTGAACACGAAGGCTGACGCTACGTACAATTCCAAGCAGATGCGTGTGGTGATAAAGAACGCCGCCGGTGTGACCAAGTATGAGACGAACGACCATACGGAGTTGTCCGGCAAAGAGATTTCCTTGAAACAGGGAGAATATACCATCGAGGCCGTTTCCAACGGATGGGACGGCAATGCCGGAGCGGATCGTGCCTATTACACGGGCAAGACGACGGTGACGATCGAGAAAGGCAAGACAGCGACAGCCAATTTGGTTTGCTCCTTGGCGAACGTGAAGGTGACGGTGGCTTTCGAGCAGGCTTTCTTGGACAAACTGGGCAACGGTTCTATCAAGGTGCAGGTGAAGAGCGCTACCGCTTCGATCACTCCGGTGGATTTCGCCCCGAAAGGTACGAGTGTGGCCTATTTCCCGGTTTCCGACTTAACGGTGGCCTATACGGTCACTACCGCTGCCGGAAAAACGAACTCCAAGGAGCAAAAAATCTCGGAGGTCAGTGCGAAAGATCATTATATCTTGAACTTTAAGAATCAGGCTACCGGCACAGGAAATGTAACCGTAACGATAGATCCTACGATGAACCAGTACACATACGACTTCACGATCGATCCGAACGCAAAGAGCGGCGCTACCTTGTCCGCGAACCCGTGGAGCCAGCTCGCTTATCTGACGGCTACTGACATAACGCTTGATTCCGGTGAGCTTTCATCCTTGAAGTTCCAGTATCGTCCAAAGAATACGGATACTTGGATGGATGTGGCGACCACGGTTAATACGGCGGCCTCTTCCGCCTCGGCTACCTTGACGGGATTGACTTCCACCACGGCTTACGAATATCGGTTGACAGACGGAGAGATTAGTGTCGCTACGGGAGAATTTACTACGGCGGCGGAGATTGCTTTACAAAATGGATCCCTGGATGGCTGGGATGGTAGCTCACCTAATGCTGCCACGGATTCCAAATTTTGGGATACAAGTAACGAGGGCGCGAAGATGGGTGGTTTGACCCCGACACAAGCCGTCACGGATTTTGTTCATACGCAAGGAGGTAAGGCTGCTAAACTGGAGTCTGGTAAGGTGGATTTGATGGGGGGAATATTTGCCGCAGCCAGTTTGTACACGGGATCATTTGGTTCAACAAATATATGGACTCAGACTGCGACCGTCAATTTTGGTCAATCCTTTACCGCTCGGCCTATTGCGCTGAAAGGTTTTTATAAATATACGCCTAATGTGATAAATCTAGTAAAGAATGTTCCAGCAGGCGTAACTATTGTAAAAGATCAGACACTCGACCAGTGCGCTATTTATATCGCTTTGGCGAAAAAGACCTATACGATTGATAATGGCAATCAAAGTACTTTCATCGATTTTAAGAATGATGAAAACATCATCGCCTACGGCGAGCTCCCTTCCGGGGCGGCTACGGAGGGCGATGGCTACGTGGAGTTCAACATCCCGTTGAAATATAAGAACCTGACGGATCAGCCCACCCATATCATCGTGGTTTGCTCATCCAGTAAATACGGCGATTACATGACCGGAGGCGCGGGAAGCACCCTATATGTAGACGATCTTTCCCTCATTTATGACGGAACGCCTACTATCTGGGAATAATTCCCTATATTCGCGAAACCCGTTTCGACCCCTCGAAATCCATTTCCTAAGACCGGTAAATGCCTTTCGGGGGCTCGAGATGCTTTCCCGGGACAAGAAAATACATTTCGAGGTTTCGAGATCCACCTCCTGAAGCGGGAAAACGGCTCTCGACTCCTCAAAATCCATTTTTGGAAACCGGAATGGGCTTTTCGACCCTTCGAACGGGTACAAACGAATAATAACCTTCAAAAAAAATCGAATTATGGGTACATTCACATTGATTCCTCCGATGTCGTTAGGTAACTTGAACAAGGCCGAGAAGCTAAGTCTGTTGAAACGCTACATGAAACTGATGCCGAGCGGCTCCGATTCCGAATCGCCGGACGAGATCTCGTTGCTAGCCGATAGCGGAGTGCCCGTGCTAAACATTTCCGCCGGACAGGTGACGCGTATGAACGGCATTATCGATGAGCTGACCGAACTGACGATGCAAGCCTCCTCCTCGGAGGAGACCCCGGAAATGCAGCAAGTGGAGGCCGATCGGGATACGGCGGGTAACTACATAGTCCGCCGCGTGCTCGATTACGCCAAGCTGCCCCTTGCCGCCGAGCGTACCGCCGCCCAACGGATGGAACCCGCCTTGCGCGGTTACCGCGACTTCGCCAACCTGCCCACAGCGCAGGAGACGGAGGTGATCAATGGCCTGCTTATCGACCTAGCGAAGCCCGAGTTCGCCGACTCGGTAGTCACTCTGCAACTGGCACCTTACATCGCCGAGCTACGACGGCTCAACGATCGCTATGCCGAGCTGGCCGCCCTACGCGACAAATCGAGATCGGTACGCACAGAGAATGTGACCTCCAAGGAGCTGTCCTCCGAGGCGCAAGACCTGCTGGACGATATGTGCGCACTGGCCAATGCCTCCAGCCTGTTGCAACCCTCGGAAGAGGCGCGCGTATTTGTTCGTGACGCGACTCATCTTTTCGCCCAGGTACGAACCGCCTACAAGCAACGTTCCAAGGGCACGCCCTCTGGACCCGCCGAACCCGGCACGCCGGAGCTCGGTGGGGGAGGGGATTCCGAATCTCCCGATGAAATATGACTAGAATAGGAAAAATGAGAATAAATAAACTAATCTGTTTGGCCCTCCTCTGCGCCCTTTGCGTAGGGGAGACTTGGGCCCAACGTGGCAAGAGAGCCATGAATCGTATCGACCGAGAAGTGCAAGAGACCGTCTTCATCCCGAAAGGTACGTGGATGGCGGGAGGAACTGTTTCCTACTCCGAGCACGATGAGGGGAATCTGAACTTCCTCGTCTTGAAGAACGTGGAGGGAAAAGGCTACAACTTCGGTGTCAGTCCCTACGTGGGTTACTTCTTCCGCAACAACATCTCCGCGGGCATGCGTTTCGCCTACCACCGCGACTACCTCGACTTGAAGAACTTTGAGTTGAATCTCGGCGAGGATTTCAACATCAGCCTCGACAACCTCTATTATCTGGAGCATAAGTACGAGGTATCCGGCTTCCTGCGCACCTATATGCCTATCGGGCGCAGCAAGATATTCGGCCTTTTCAATGAGGCGCGCCTGACCTATGGATACGGTACGGGCAAGAACTCCACCGGTACGGGCACCACCTACGACGGTTCCTACCAGACGTCGCATAACCTGCAGATCGGTATCGCCCCCGGGATGACGGCCTTCATCACCGACTGGTCGGCCGTGGAGGTATCGGTTGGCGTGATGGGATTCGATTTCAAGTGGGTCGATCAAAAGACGAACCAGATAGAGGAGGGCCACCAGCGCGTCTCCTCCGGTAATTTCAAGATCAACCTATTCTCGATCAACATAGGTATGACTTTCTATCTTTAATAGGGAAAATTTAATTGAATGAAGGTACAACGATTGATGCTTAAAGAGAATTTACGCATAGCGAGCCTAGTCGCCTTATTGGGACTGGCCTCGTGTATCGAGAACGATATACCCTACCCGCTGGTGGAGGGTACGATCGGCGAGATCGTGGTGGAGGGCCTGCGCGCCTCGGAAGACGGGACGGTGGCATCCGGCGTGGACATAGACCGCACGGTGCGTACCGTGACGCTTTACGTGAACGACTCCGTAGACGTGTCGCGGCTAAAACTGACGCGCCTCATACTTGATCCCCGCGACGCTACGATCGAGCTGGATTCTGCCCGCTGCGACGATAAGGAGAAATTCCCTTTTCATGATTTCGCCTCGCTCGACAGCCTCTCGTTATCGGCCAATACGCGGCTCGACCTCTCTACGTCGCTTGAACTAAACGTTCGTACCTACCAAGATAATCCATGGACACTTACCGTACGCCAGATCGTGGATCGTACGGTAGACGTAGACGGTATGGTGGATCACTTGGTAGATCCTGTTAGTCGTGTAGCCATGATCTACGTGAGCGCGGATCAGGATCTTTCCAACATCAAGATTCGTACGCTTAACCTTGGCGGGGCCTACGGACGTGTCACGCCCGATCCTACTACCGTGCGCGACTTCACCTATCCGCAGACTTTTTATGCGGCTCGTGCCGGCGAGGAGGTATGGCAGGAATGGAAAGTGGTGATAGAGCAAAGCGAGGGCGGTGCCTCTACCTCGTCTAGCGTCTTCCCCATGGTGACGAAAGCCACGCTTACCGGCTCTGTGCAAAGCGGCAAGACCCCGGTGGTGGAATATAAGGAACAGACGGCTTCCGCGTGGAGCACGACGGCGGACGTGAAGACCTCGGGTACCTCCTTCACCGCTACGATCGGCGGGCTGCGGGGCGGTACGGCCTATGATTATCGCATCAGCGTAGACAACGCGCAGACGGGCAGCGGCTCGTTTACCACCGCCGGCGAGGTAGCTTTGACAAACGGAGGCTTCGAGGATTGGTCGCAAGACGGCAAGCAATGGAATCCGTGGCCTTCGGGTGGAACCTCCTTCTGGGGAACCGGCAACCCGGGTGCGGCGGCTTTCATCGGTAACCTGACGACGCCTACGACCGAGAGCGTGTCAGGGAAAGCTGCCTTGCTGGAATCCAAGGACGCCGTGATCAAGCTGGGGGCCGGGAATATCTTCACGGGCGATTTCGCGTTGGACGGCACGAATGGCGTGCTGCAATTGGGCCGTCCGTTCACCTCATTCCCTACCTCCCTCAAGTTCCAATATAAATATACCTCTACCACGATCAATCGTATCGGGCAGGATGTGGGCAGTCTGGAAAACCTTCGGGGCCGTCCGGACTCTTGCCAGATATATATCGCCCTCTCGGATAAGCCAGAGCCTTACGAGATCCGTACCAAGCCCTCTGTCCGGCAGGTCTTCGACAAGAACGACCGTAATATCATCGCCTATGGCGAGTTCATCAGCGGACAGTCTACCACGAGCTATAAGCAGATTGAGATACCCTTGGAATATCGTGCGACGAATCGTACGCCCAAATATATCGTCATCGTGGCGGCTGCTAGCAAGTACGGTGATTACTTCATCGGGGGGGAAGGCAGTACCCTTTGGATAGACGAGATGGAATTGGTTTATGAATAAAAAGCATTGATATAGGATATGAGAAAGATGATACGACAGATAATGACCTTGGCCACCCTTTGCTGGATGATGGCGGGTTGCGCTGATGAGGTTATCGACCGTAATGGTGGCAAGGGGGAGGGACGTTTGCTCCTCACGGGGATCGAGGTGGAATCTGCTGTCGGCGACGTACAGACGAAGGCTTCGCTGGCGGAAGGCGTGATTCCCACCGTCTCAGATTTTACGATAACGATCGTCAGTGCCGCTACGGGTGAGACCGTGAAGATCCTGCCGCCGGGCGTGGAGGCGGGCTGTTTCCTGCCTGTGGGCGAGTACCGGGTAAAAGCGGCTTATGGCGAGGAGGTGGGTATGTCCGCTGTCCCTTATTTCTATGGCGAGAGTGATAAGGTAACGATCGTGGAGGGCGAGGTGAAATCGGTTTCCCTTACGGCTTTTTTGGCGAGTGCTGTTATTCGTCCTCAGATGGCGGATCAATTGGTGGAACAATATAATTTCTATACCTTGACTGTCTCTGAGACTGGCGGCTCGGGAGTTACGCCTTCACAGACATTGACAAACGGTGAGGACTTCTTCGTCTCAGGGGGTAAGGGTAAGACCTATAACTTGATCCTTGCCGGCCAGAATAAATTAGGCGAGACGGTTACGCATACATGGAGTTATAGTGATTTAGTGAGACGTACACGCTATATCGTTCAATGCGATCCGGATCTTCCAGCCTTCACCCTTCCCGCGCAAAGCGATGGCGATGTATGGAGCAAGTTCATCTACATCACGCCTATGACAGTCGATAACATGACTGCTCATAAGGCTGACATGGCCGATAAGGTGATCGCCAATGTTGTGTACGAGGCTTCTGCCGATAATGGAGAGACTTGGATCCCCTCGGACAAGACCTCTGATGGCCGCTATGTAATCAAAGGTTTGGAGCCATCCAAAAACTATACGATCCGCTCCCGCTTCGGAGGCGTATTAAGCAGCAATACTCAAACGGTGACAACGGAAAGCGCACAGGGGATTGCGAATGGGGATATGGAAGCGTGGGAGTCCGTGAAAGTAGCTAACGCTTATAATGGTAAGTCTTTTTATAATTATTTTTTAGGTAGCCAAAGTAACCATATTTGGGAAACAAACAATGAGGAAGGACTAAATGGGGCTACTACTAATGCGACGAGTAACATAGGAACCTATTGGCGTTGGTGTGCGGGAACTCAAAATACCACGGATGTTTCAACATTGAATGGGGATATTGTATCAAACAATGCCGCAGAGATATCTACATTGGGATTTTATTCAAAAAAAATTACAGGATGGTATGCGGGAACTATCTCTTCTGATAAGATTATTTCGAATTGGCTGTCGGATGGAAACCGTATTTGTTTAGGATTGTTATATGTGGATAAAAAACCTTTGAGTTCACGTCCTTCTGCAATTTCTTTTGATTATAAATATGAACCGGTTACAGGAGATTCTGCTCCGATTGAAATCGCTTTGTTTGATTCGAATTTAGAGGAACTTTGGCGAGAGTCCATGAACTTGGGCGCTCAAACAGATTATCGAACGAAAACTGTTTATATTGGTCATCAATTTTTGGATAGGAAAAAAGTGGCTTTTATAACTCTTCGTTTCCAGTCTGGGACAAATAAAGATTATACGTTGATGCATGTTGTTAAGGGTGATTATAATTCTTCTCCTAGGGTGACAGACCGTGTAGTTGGCAGCGTCCTTAAAGTAGATAATGTAACATTGAATTATGATTATGAATAAGCGAATCCTATACCTATTATCTGTCCTATGCTTTTTCTCGTTCTCCGCTTGCACGAGCGAGGAGGAAACGGTACTCACTGAAGAGCAGGGCGAAATTTGGCTATCCGTAGTCGATACCTCGAAAGTCGAGATTGTTACCCGTGCCTTGTCCGGCTTTGATGTGAAGGATTTCAACGTGAGCCTTTCCCGTGGCGAGACGGTGGTCTTCTCTTCTCGTAAATATGGTGATATCGCCGGCTCGCCGATCACTTGCAGTGCGGGATCCGGCTATCTCCTTACGGCAGAGAGTTGCACGGAGAGTGAGGCAGAGCGTACCAATAGCGGTTGGGGGCAGGCTCGTCTGGCAAAAGATACCTCGTTTACTGTCAAACCCGTGGAGCCAACGGAAGTAACGCTGAAATGTGTCTTGGCAAACTCCTCGGTAAATGTCGAGTTCAGCGATTTTATCAAGAAAAACCTCTCGGATTACGCTATCACCCTGTACGCCGTCGATGTGTCTAGCCGTAGCTTTACCTTCAACAAGAACAACTATAGCTATAAGACCGCCTATTTCAACGTAGGTGCGGTGGGGAGGGCCTTGCAATATACCATCAATCTCACCTTGCCCGGCGAGAAGGAACCTCATACCTATTCGAACGTTTTGACTTTGGAGCCTTCGCATAGCTATCATCTTACGGTGAAACTGGATGATGAATCCAAGTCAAAAATCTCGATCGGAATTATGGTGGATGGTACGCTAGTCGATGAAAAGACTTCCACGGAGATTATCAATCCTTATGAATAATCGGAATGTTTGGGCATTGAAGGATGGGTGCAATCTTTCAATGCTAAAATGCATATTCTCAATTTAAATTTAAATAAATGAGATTAAAGTCCCTTTCTCGGAAGTCGTAATAGCCGCCGTGTAAATCTTATCTTCGATCTTTATTATAATAATCTTCTTTTTGTCGAAGAAATTACCTTTTTCGATGATGTCAAGAGCTTCCGCCTTATGTCCCCTAGCGGTAAGCTCTTTTTTTATACCTTGTTTTTATGTCTTCTTCCCATATATATTATTATTAGAGGTAAAGTTCCTAGCCTCATTAAGAGGAAACTCACTCACAAAGGAAATTATTCTTTTTCGTCTAACCAAATTATTCCGTACCTTTGCCCTTCAAAAAGAGAACACAAGGTATGGAAAAACATTTTAAGAGAACGCTGATTACTACGGCGTTGCCGTATGCGAACGGACCGGTGCATATCGGACACTTGGCCGGGGTGTATGTGCCTGCTGATATTTATGCCCGTTACCTTCGTTTGAAGGGAGAGGAAGTGTTGATGATTGGTGGTTCGGACGAGCATGGGGTACCCATTACGTTGAGAGCGAAGAAAGAGGGGATCACACCGCAGGATGTGGTGGATCGTTACCACGGTATTATCAAGAAATCGTTCGAGGAGTTCGGTATCACGTTTGATATCTATTCACGTACTACTTCCGCTACGCATCATCAGATGGCCTCGGATTTTTTCCGTACATTGTATGATAAAGGCGAATTCATCGAGAAAACAAGCGAGCAATACTACGATGAGGAGGCGAAGCAATTCTTGGCCGACCGTTATATCACGGGTACTTGTCCGCATTGTGGAAACGAGAAGGCGTATGGCGATCAGTGCGAGGCTTGTGGTACTTCCCTTAGCCCGACGGATTTGAAAGATCCGAAATCCGCTATCAGTGGCAGCAAGCCGGTGATGCGTGAAACGAAGCATTGGTATCTGCCTTTGGATAAGTGGGAGCCATTCTTGCGTAAATGGATCTTGGAGGATCATAAGGAATGGAAGCCGAACGTCTACGGGCAGTGTAAGAGCTGGCTGGATATGGGGCTGCAACCCCGTGCGGTGAGTCGTGATTTGGATTGGGGTATCCCTGTTCCCGTGGAAGGGGCGGAAGGAAAGGTGCTGTATGTATGGTTCGACGCTCCGATCGGTTATATCTCTAATACGAAGGAGTTACTGCCGGATAGCTGGGAGACTTGGTGGAAGGATCCGGAGACTAAAATGGTCCATTTCATCGGTAAAGATAATATCGTGTTCCATTGTATCGTGTTCCCTTCCATGCTGAAAGCGGAAGGTTCTTATAACTTGCCGGAGAATGTCCCCGCCAACGAGTTCTTGAACTTGGAGGGCGACAAGATCTCTACTTCCCGCAACTGGGCGGTTTGGTTGAACGAGTATCTGGTGGATATGCCGGGTAAGCAAGACGTGTTGCGCTATGTCTTGACGGCGAACGCTCCAGAGACAAAGGATAATGATTTCACATGGAAAGATTTTCAGGCTCGTAATAATAACGAGTTGGTCGCTATCTTAGGGAACTTCGTGAATCGTGCGTTAGTCCTTACGGATAAGTATTTCGAAGGTAAGGTGCCGGCGGCTGGCGAGTTGACGGATTATGATCGTCAGACCTTGAAGGATTTTGCGGATGTGAAAGAGAACGTGGAACGCCTGTTGGATACCTACCACTTCCGTGACGCTCAGAAAGAGGCGATGAACCTGGCCCGTATCGGAAATAAGTATCTCGCTGATATGGAGCCTTGGAAGTTGGCGAAGACGGATATGCCTCGTGTCGCTACGATCATGAACATCGCTTTGCAGATTACGGCTAATCTGGCGATCGCTTTTGAGCCGTTCTTGCCGTTTAGCATGGAGAAACTGAATAAGATGCTGAATGTAGAGCCGTTGGGATGGAATCGCCTAGGTGCTACGGATCTATTGGAGGCCGGTCATCAATTGGGCAAGGCAGAGTTGTTGTTCGAGAAGATAGAGGATAGCGTGATCGAGGCCCAAGTGCAGAAATTATTGGATACGAAGAAAGCGAATGAGGAAGCGAATTATAAGGCGAAACCGATCCGTGAGAATATTGAGTTCGATGATTTCATGAAACTGGATATCCGTGTGGGTACGGTGCTGGAATGCGTGAAGGTTCCGAAAGCGGATAAGCTGCTTCAGTTCCGTATAGACGATGGCCTGGAGAAACGCACGATCGTATCGGGCATCGCCCAGCATTATAAACCCGAGGAATTGGTAGGCAAGCAAGTTTGCTTCATCGCTAACTTAGCTCCCCGTAAGCTGAAAGGTATTGTTTCCGAGGGCATGATTCTCTCCGCCGAGAATTTCGATGGAAAGCTGGCCGTTATCACCCCGGAGAAAGAGGTGAAACCGGGTAGCGAGGTGAAATAGGAAATCCTTCTGGAATGGCATAATTAAAAGTAGGGACATTCAAGTGCTATTTGAATGTCCTTCCTTTTTCATTTTTAAATAATAAGATCGCAGATATGGAGAAAAAAATACAAATGGTTGATTTAGTTGGTCAATATCATCGACTAAAGGAAGAGATAGATGAAGCTATGTTTTCAATGATAGAGAGTAGCTCTTTTATTAATGGCCCGATGGTGAAGGTTTTTGGCTCAAATCTGGCAGCTTATTTAGATACGGAGTATGTGATTCCCTGTGGAAACTGTACCGATGCTTTACAAATCGCTTTGATGCGTTTGAATTTAAGGCGAGGAGATGAGGTAATAGTGCCGGCGTTCACATATGCGGCGGCGGCTGAGGCTGCGGTTTTATTAGGTCTGGTTCCTGTTTTGGTTGATGTAGATGAGCGTACTTTTAATATTTCTCCGGAAGCCATAGCTGAAGCTATAACGGATCGTACGAAGGTTATCATTGCGGTCCATCTTTTTGGACAAAGCTGTGATATGCATCCGATATTGGAATTGGCTAGGAAAAATGATTTATATGTTATTGAAGATAATGCGCAATCATTGGGCGCGGAATATACATTCCCGGACGGAACCTCAAGAAAGACCGGGACGATAGGCGATATTGGCGCTTTGTCTTTTTTCCCGACAAAGATTTTAGGATGTTATGGTGATGGAGGAGCTGTGATCGTACATGACGCGGACTTGGCAGAAGAAGTCCGTATGACTACGGTGCATGGACAAAATGTAAAGTATCATCATCAGATTATAGGTTGTAATTCCCGCCTTGATACCTTACAGGCGGCTATCTTAAATGCTAAATTAAAACATATAGATGACTTTATCGCCTCCCGACAAGCTGCTGCCCGGCGATATGATGCAGGCTTATCAAGTTTGGATGGTATATTGTTGCCTACTTGTATTCCTTCCTCAACACATGTATACCACCAATATACGATACAGGTCTTGGATGGCCGTCGTGAGGCTTTGCAAAATTATTTAAAAGAACATGGAATCCCTGCCTTGATTTACTATCCCGTTCCAATGCAAGAACAAATTGCGTTTAAGGATCATGTTCGGCATGGAGGCGACTTGTCTGTAGCTAAACGCCTTACACAAAACGTCCTCTCCCTCCCTATACATACGGAGATGGAAGAGGATGTTCAAGAGTATATTATAGATATACTACATGATTATTTAAACCACTAAAGAATCTATAAATTGATCAGGCTTTTCAAATATTTTCCAGATACGAGATGCTTTTAATGAGGGCTTGAGTTTTTTCTCAGCGACTAAAATATCATATCTAATAAGTATATATTGTAATGCTAAGATTTCAAGTTCATTTAATCCTCCTCCATAACAAGGAGAACTATGCATTATGAACTTATTTATCTTGAGATCGAAATCTTTGTCGGACATAGCATCTATCTTGCATAAATCAATTTGTATTTCCTCTTTTTTGTTTGTATCGTCATATAAGGCAATGTATGTATCTTCTATATAGAAGGGGTTTTTTTTGTCATTTCGTTGAATTCCTTTCCCCCAACCTTTAATATGAGAGGTTTCTAGCTTATGTAGAGATAATATTTTTAATAAAAGTTCCTTAAATATGTTGGATGCGTTAAAAGTTGTAGACCAATAGTAATTATTCCCATAAGTATATAGGTCATAAAGCTGTATGTTTTTTTTGTATAGGTCAGCTCCTAGATTAGTGGAAAATCTATAATTTTGAGATAGTTCCTCTGGTGAATAGTTGAGATTGAAATAATATATTAGGTTTTGTGGTCTGATGTTTATATTGTTGATAGTATTGAATTGTAGTATAATATCTTCTTTCATGGGGAAATTTATAGAATAAATAGTGTGTACTTGATTATTCTTTCTCTTTATATGAATTCGGTAAAAATACAGAGTTTTCTTTGTCTCGTTACTTTTGAAATCAATGTTTAAAAACTTTAAATTATTTGTTGTACCTGTTTCTTTATTTTTACTTATTTGATAAAAACTTATAGGTGTTTCTGTCATTTTCTCAAGTTTTCGTACCGCACATAAAGGTGTATTAGATAAATGTATTGATGAAGATAGAATTGTATTAGGGATTTCCTCTGAAGCTAGAAAATAAAGTCCGAAATTAGGGTTGTGAAAATCTTTATCATTAGAATTAAATTGGCCTGTTGTTTGTAATGGTTTTGCATTGCCATTCCATAAAGGTACCCATGGATAAATACTACTTTTGTACTTGCCTCTGGATTTTTTTAACTGATAAGAAGATATGATGGAAAGTATGGTGATAACTAATGCAAATATGGTTGATATATTTGTGTTGTCTTTTAAAATTTCTATTGAAAAGTTATTTAATAAAATGCTTTTGTATATTTCATGAATTGATTTGATTGATGATAATAATGTATATAGTGCGGATATAAATATGATTAGCGTTGAAATATTGAATAAGCGAGTTTCTCTAATAAAGGTCCTAATGAAAATAATAGGGGCAAAACTTATCCATGGAAGCCTTAGCTTTTCATTTGCCGTTTTTTTATAAAAATGATCTCCTATTCTATTAGGGGATATGCATATTTTTTTAAAATAGAGTTTAATTAATGATGGAAATTCTGCAATGAAAAAACCTTCACTCTCAAGATATTTATCTTGTGCTGGATAAAACTGTAACTCTTCGATGTCCTCTGTTTTAATAGTACAGCATAAACCAATCTCTCCATTATCTGTAATAATGCTAAAGTCAGAGAACAGTGGTATTATATCCTTAGCATTTTTATTAGATATTCCTATTTCTTCTTTCAGTCCACGAATGATCCATTGTTGTACATCATATTCTCCTTCAGGATTTTTATCTGTCTCGGAAAAAGCTTCGTCAATAGAAACATGAAGTCGAGATTGCTTTTGTGCGTCTATTTTGGATGAACGTATAGTTATGAGACATGAGTTTTTATTCTTCCCATTTTTTCCGCAGACAATTGCATCAACTCCCATTGAAGAGAATATGTAAGTCAAAGTTCTCATTAGTAAACTCTTTACTGTTTCGTTGTCTTTGTTTTGATATAAGGATAAGAATAGCCGCTTGAAAAAGTCGTTATTAGATTCTTTTCCATCTTCATTCTTTGTTTGATCAAGATATAACTCTTTAAATATTTTCCATGTGAAATGATCTGTAATATAGCACTTTAATGTAATATCATCTTTCTTGATATTATAATCATATAGTCCCACTTTGTCTCCAATAAATGCCATATCTAATTCCTTGTTTTTGCGACGATTGTTTAGCCTATCGATTATAGTGACTATTTTTGACTCATCTAAGACAAATTTTTGGATGAAATTTATATCTTCAATAGATATAGCATCTTGATATTCAGGTTTTATTTCTTTTTTAATTCGTTCATAGTAATCATTTAAATGTTTAATTCTATCTTTTAATAATGATGTTGCCTCATTGTTTTTTGTTAATTGTGTATTTCGATTCTCAAAAGGAATATTTTTCCAACCATGTTCTAAAAATGAGAAATCATACTCGGAAGAGTATTCTGTTCTAATGTTATGTATTTTGCGTTTTAATACGTATGCAAAATTATTACTTTTTAATTGTTGTTCATGTAGTTTTAATAATGTGCGTTTTATTATTGTTTCAAATGCCTTTATTAATATAAATACAATAGTTATACTTAATGTTATGAAGAAATAATTCTCTGCTAGATATGTTATAATAGATTCTATCATGATATTATATTTAAGATGTTACTGTATGATTCTTCCCGGATTCCCTATCACGACCGCATGTGCCGGTACGTCCTTGGTTACGACCGCTCCAGCACCTATCATGGCCCACTCTCCGATAGTTATTCCGCAAACTATAGTAGCGTTCGCTCCGATAGAGGCTCCGTATTTTACGATGGTTTCGGAACAAACCCAATCTTCGGAGGTCTTTAATTCCCCATCTTCCGTGATCGATCTAGGCCATTTATCATTAGTGAAAGCGACACTGGGGCCAATGAATACTCCATCCTCGATCGTAACTCCGTGCGGAATCATGACATTATCTTGAATCTTTACTTTATTCCCTATTTGCACATCATTGTCTACGTAGATATTCCGGTGTATTTTACATTGTTCACCAATCTTTGCATTCTCTCCGATTATTGTATGGTTCTCAATAATGGTTTTATTCCCGATGGTAGCGGAAGGTGCTACTTCTGCGGTTGGGTGGATTATATATTGGGATTGATAAGCTGATAATAGTTCCTGTATGTAATTTTGCGCAGCTTCTGTTTCTTGGGGTTTTGGAGCCCATGGGGCCATATCTTTAGGGTCTATAGGAGCAAATGGCCCTTGTTTGATTTCATATATAACAGTATTGGTTTCTAGAACAATAAAAGAATGCCATATATCTGGCTCTATCTCCATTCCGAAAACACCTTTAGCAGGGTTAATCTCGTGGATTTGTGTAATTGTGCCTTTGTCATCAAACAAAAATGTAAGTACACTCCCTCTTAGTACGAGGAATATCTCTTGTTTTTGGGCTTGGAGATGCCTATGAGGAGGTAAATATGTATTTGGCTCAAGAGCATTTAATAATCTTTGAACAGGCTCATCCATTTGTTTATGGAAGTTATAATTCATTCGTAAGCGTGAGTTTGTCTTAGCTTGTTCGCTTACGGTATTTAGTAATGTGCTATCAATGATTTTCATTGTAAAATGAGTTTTTAAGATTAACGTCCTAAATATCGGAATAAATTTAATATGAGTGTGAATAATATAAAGAATAAGATAGTTCTCAGCCCATTTTTTGTTTTTAAGGCAATATTTAGGTTCTTGTTGCTAAAAGAAGTACTTTTGTACTTCTTTAATGAATAAGTGTTTTATGAATAAGAAGATACGTTTCGCCGTGATCGGCTGTGGTCATATAGGTAAGCGTCATGCCGAGATGATTACCCGGGATGAAGGGGCAGAGTTGGTCGCTTTGTGTGATATCCGTCCGAAAGAGGAGCTGGGGATCGAGGCTTACGCAGTCCCTTTCGCCCGGAATATAGATGAACTATTCCGTTTGGGATTGGATATAGATGTGGTGAATATTTGTACACCCAACGGTTTACATGCCGAGATGGCGATCCAAGCGATAGAAAGCGGACATCATGTGGTCATAGAAAAGCCTATGGCCTTGACCTTGGCGGATGCCGAGAAAGTGGTTTATACCTCGCTGAGATTCCGTAAGCAGGTATTTTGCGTGATGCAAAACCGATATTCCCCGCCTTCGGTCTGGATCAAGGAGATGGTTGAGTCCGGAAAATTAGGCCAGATTTATATGGTGCAGCTGAATTGCTACTGGAACCGTGACGAACGCTACTATAAACCCGGAGGATGGCATGGCGACGCTGCCTTGGATGGTGGTACCTTATTCACCCAATTCTCCCATTTCATCGACATTATGTACTGGTTATTCGGGGATATCTGTAATATCCAGACCCGTTTCGCCGACTTCAACCACGAGAAACTGACCGCCTTTGAGGATTCCGGTTTCGTGAATTTTAATTTCGTGAACGGTGGAATGGGTAGTTTGAGCTACTCTACGGCGGTATGGGACAAGAATCTGGAAAGCAGCATGCTGATCGTGGCTGAGAATGGCAGCGTGAAAATCGGCGGTCAATATATGAATGAGGTAGAATATTGCCATATCAAGGGGTATGAAATGCCGGAATTGGCCCCTACCAACCCCGGCAATGATTATGGCCCTTACAAAGGCTCCGCCCAAAACCACAACTTCGTGATCCGTAACGTAGTCAATGTCCTTTCTGGCGCCCCCGGCGAGATCATAACGACCAACGTCTTGGAAGGTATGAAGGTGGTGGATATTATACGGAGGATTTATGCGGGGAAAAGTGTGAAATAGCAGTGAGTAGATATGTGAAATCATTACAATAAGGTGATGATTTTGTGTGTCGCTATAATTATTTGATAATCAGGGCTCCAAAAAGACGTGCATGTTTCTTGGAAAACATGTACGTCTTTTTTTGGAAAGTTGCTCATGTTTTTAAGAAAACACGTACGTGTTTTTCTATGGAAGATAAAGAGGGTTCGAGGGATAAAAAGAATTTTTACAATAACTCTTTGTTTCCACATCATCTGCGGAAGATCGTAAATATACATAAAGCAAAGAAAAGCTTTCATTTTTTTAGTGTTAGCCAAAGGTAAATGCTTATCTTTGCCGCACTTTACCATACGTATCAAATGGCGGAACAATCATTAAAAGATAAGACAGCGAAAGGGCTCTTCTGGGGAGGGGTAAGTAATGGTGTGCAACAGTTGTTGGGGATGTTGTTTGGTATTTATCTGGCACGTACACTTAATGCCGAGGATTATGGATTGGTTGGGATGTTGGCGATATTTAGTGGTATTGCAGGTACGATTATAAATAGTGGATTTACAGTGGCACTGACTAATAAACAAGAAGTTACACATAAGGAATATAATGCGGTCTTTTGGTTTATGGTTTTTACAGGTTTGCTTTTGTATGTAATTTTATTTTTTAGTGCGCCTTTGATTGCTGGGTTTTATAAACGTCCTGAATTAATAGCATTATCTCGTGTGTTATTTATTAGTTTCTTTTTAGCTGGTATAGCAGGGGTTCCATATACGGTAATGTTTAGAAAACTGATGGTAAAGGAACAAGCTAAAATTGATATTGTTTCTTTATTATTATCAGGAATAGTGGGTGTGTCGTTAGCGGTGAGTGGCTTTGCTTATTGGGCTTTAGCGATTCAGAGTTTGGTATATGTCGGAATGAGCTCTTTGTTGAAATGTTATATATCTCCTTGGAGACCAACTTTTGAGCTAGACTTTAGGCCTCTAAAAGGAATGTTCTCTTTTAGCGTGAAATTGTTTTTGACCAATGTGTTTACTCAAATTAATAATAATATTTTCTCTGTTTTGCTAGGACGATTTTACAGTGCAAATCAAGTGGGATATTATTCTCAAGGTAATAAGTGGATGACGATGGGTGGCTCTGTTATATGCGGTATGATTAATAGTGTTGCACAACCTATTTTTGCTCGATCATCTACAGATAAAGATTACCAAGTTAAAATTTTTAGAAAGATGTTGCGCTTTACGGCATTTGTATCATTCCCTTTGATGTTGGGGTTGGCTTTTATCTCAAAAGAGTTTGTTCTTCTGATACTTGGTGAAAAATGGTCTAATAGTATTTCTATATTGCAGTTATTATGTATTTGGGGAGCTATATCTCCTATTCAAGTCTTATATTCACAAATTGTTATTAGTTGTGGACGTTCTGATTTCTACTTAAATAATCATGTTGTAATAGGATTAATTCAATTTTTCTTGGCTTTTTATATGACAAGGTACGGAATTTTAGCGATGACAGCAGGTTACGTAGGTGTGTATTCTATTATTTGGATGTTAATGTGGCATGTTTATTTGAGTAAATTAGTTCCTATTCGTTTGTCAAGTGTATTATGTGACATTATGCCATATTTAGTATTGACTTTATCCTCAATAAGTATCGTTTTCTTTATCACAAAAAATATGGAGAATCTGTTGCTTCTATTGATCTTAAAGATTATCTTAGTCGCAATATTGTATATATTATTTGTTTGGTTAACAGGTTCTAAGATATTTAAGGAGAGTATTGTTTTTATTAAAGGACTTAAATCGTAACAAGATGGCAAGATATGATGTAGTAATAGTTGGTGCGGGGTTGTTTGGCTCTTTGTCTGCATATAAATATAAAAGCCTCGGTAGAAAGGTTCTTGTAATAGATAAACGCTCTCATGTTGGGGGAAATTTATACTGTGAAAGTATAGAAGGAATCAATGTACATAAGTATGGGGCTCACATATTCCATACTTCTAACAAGAAAGTATGGGATTTTGTAAATTCATTCGTTGAATTCAACAGATTCACAAATTCTCCATTGGCTAATTATAAGAATGTCTTATACAATCTGCCTTTTAATATGAATACTTTTTATCAGCTTTGGGGTACCAAAACTCCTGCGGAAGCAAAAGCTGAAATTGAACGTCAACGCGCAGAAGTGCAGATTGATGACCCTAAGAATTTGGAAGAACAAGCACTATCTCTTGTGGGAAAGGATATTTATGAAAAATTGATCAAAGGATATACGGAGAAGCAATGGGGAAAAAGCCCTCGTGATTTACCCGCTTTCATAATAAAACGTATACCTCTTCGATATACTTTTGATAATAATTATTTCTCTGATATTTATCAGGGTATTCCTGCAGGAGGATATAATGGTCTTATATCAAAACTATTGGAAGGGTGTGAGGTGCTTTGTAATGCTGATTTTTTTAAGGATCGTCCATATTTTGAGGCGTTAGCAAATCAAATAGTGTATACTGGTAGAATTGATGAATATTTTACCTTTAGTGAAGGACATTTGGATTTTCGAAGTTTATATTTTGAACAAGAATTATTAGATATTGATAACTATCAAGGTAATGCAGTCATAAATTATACAGATGCTGATATTCCTTATACAAGGATTATCGAGCATAAACATTTTGAATTTGGGACACAGCCTAAGACTGTTATTACACGTGAATACCCTATCTCTTGGCAAGAAGGTGCAGATCCTTATTATCCTATTAATGATGAAAGGAATACAACTTTGTTTGAAAAATATAAATATTTGGCAGATCGTGAAAAACATGTTTGTTTTGGGGGACGTTTAGCTGAATACAAATATTATGATATGAACCAGATAGTAGAAAAAGTTGTCATTGTATGATACAGGCTAGAATTTTAAAACATCAGATTTATATTTATTGTCCTGCAAATTTTGTAACAGGTGGGACGGAGTTATTGCATCAATTGGTAGATGTGTTGAGGAATAATGGTGCGGAGGCTTATATCTATTATATAGGTGAACCAGATGCGGCAATCCCGGATGCTTTTAAGAGATATAATATTCAACAGAGTTTGGAAATTGTCGATAGAGAAGACAATATTGTCGTATTGCCAGAAACATTGTTTAAACATCATATAGACATCAAATATGCTCGCATTTACTTATGGTGGTTGAGTGTGGACAATTTTTATAATGGTTGTATGTTTAATTTACCATTAAAAGAGTTGTTTGACTTTAGTAAACGAATGTTTGTAGATCGTTTCATTCTGAATTTTAAGGGATATGCAAGTCCAGAGGATAAGAGAGGTCGGATTTCTTTAAATAGCCTTTCTTCAGAACGGTATGTGTCCCTGTATCAGTCGGAATATGCTCATCATTTTCTTTATACGAAAGGGTTTAAATATGTATTGCCTTTAAAAGATTATATCAATACGGAATTTTATGAGATACCTAAAGTTTCAGGACGTGAGAATATCGTGTTATATAATCCAGCAAAAGGTATGGAATATACTAGGCAATTAATACGTTTGTCTCCTGACTTAGAATGGCGTCCTATACAAGGTCTTAAACGTAAACAGTTAGTAGAGCTTCTAAGGAAAAGTAAATTGTATATAGATTTTGGTAATCATCCGGGGAAAGACCGTTTGCCTCGTGAGGCAGCATTGAATGGTTGTTGTCTTATTACAGGAATTAGGGGAGCTGCTTATTTTTACGAAGATATTCCAATTCCGGATATTTATAAGCTTGATGAGAAGAAAGTTTCTAAGGAAGATGTCATTTCTTTGATAAGAAATGTATTGGCAGATTACGAGAAATGTTTCTCTGACTTTAATTATTATAGGAGTCGGATTTTGATGGAAAAGGCTGAATTTGAGGAAGATGTTAAAAAGCTTTTCTTGAGGGAGTCGGTATGATTAGTATTGTATATGTAAATTATAAAACAGCTTCGTTGGTAATAGATAGTATTAAGTCTGTTAAGGAAAATACAACAGGGGTAGACTATGAAATTATAGTTGTGGATAATGCTTCTGGTGACTATTCCTTGGATTTGATAAGGAAACAATATCCAGAGGTTATTTGTATTCAAGCAGATGATAACTTGGGTTTTGGAAAAGCTAATAATTTGGCTCTTGATCAAGCGAAAGGTGATTGTATCTTGTTTTTGAATCCTGATACACTATTGTTGAATAATGCTCTTTTCGAATTATATTCATTTTTAAGGTCCTCGGATAAAATAGGAGCTTGTGGGGGGAATTTGTATGATGAGGATAATAAGCCGACAACCTCGTTTAGCCGTAAATATCCGTCTTTCTTTTGGGAGCTACTATCTATTATGTACATATCGCCAATCTCTTTATCTCATCCTCGATCTATATTTTTCAATGTTTCAAATAAACCCATACGGGTTGCTTCTATTGTTGGTGCAGACCTGATGGTGAGGAAATCTGTTTTATCTCAGGTAGGTGCTTTTGCTCCTGAGTTCTTTATGAACTATGAAGAAACAGAGTTGTGTCATCGGATCCATAAAGCTAAATTTGATATTTATTCTGTCCCCTTAGCAAAGATCACACATTTGGAGGGTCGTGCTTCTTATATAAAGCAATCTCGTCTTTATTTTTTATATGAGGGACAATACATTTATTTTCGAAAGGTTTATGGTATCTTTGGCTGCCGATTGATCTTTGCTATTACCCAGTTGAAAAGTTATATTCGTATTCTTCAATTCTTATTGTTGGGAAATCCGGAAAGACGTTCTTATTGGAAGATGAAGTTGGAGACAAATAGGAAAGTATGGAACTCCGAAAAGATAAAACGCATTTTGAAATGAAAAAGAAACTTGTGGTTTTTCATCCGGCGATAGCTCCTTATCGAGTAGATTTTTTTAATTCCTTGAATAAAGAGTTTGATGCTATATTCTATTTTGAGTTTGGAGATGTATTGGAGCAATCATTCGCTCAAGATGAGTTGAGAGGGCGATTGGAATTTGTACCTCGCTTTCTGGCTTCGGGATTATTCGGGATTAAGAATCTTAGGACACAGGTTTTCTCGATATTGAGGAAGGAACAGCCGAATGTGGTATTTTGTAGTGAGTATAATATATTGGGTTTATTATTGTTGGTTTATAAATTCCTATTCAACTGGAAATTGTCTATTTTTACGATTTGTGATGATAGCAAAGAGATTGCTGAAAGCGCAAGTCTTGTGAAAAGATGTATGCGTTTTATCGCGGTTAAGTTTTACAGTGGTATTATCTTGACAAACGATGATGTGCTGTCTTGGTATGTTAAACACTTTCAGGCGAAGCGGAAATTTTTGTTTTTCCCGATTATCCAAAAAGATCAAGATTTTAGGTTGCTATTGGAGAACGCGTTGCCTGTTTCTAAGATATTGGAGGATATGTATCATTTGGAAGGAAGGCAAGTCTTGTTGTTTGTCGGTCGTTTAATAGATATCAAGAATTTATTCTTTTTACTGGATGCTTTAGCCTTGGTTGTAAATAGGTATCCTAAGGTTATTCTTTTATTTGTTGGTGATGGTGATCAGCGAGTGGCTTTAGAGCGACATGCGGAGAGAAATGGATTGGCTGACCATGTGATTTTCGCTGGGAAAAAGCAAGGTAAGGATCTATATGCTTGTTATAATGTCGGCCAGATATTTGTGCTGCCAAGTTATTATGAGCGTTTTGGAGCGGTGGTGAATGAGGCATTATTGGCAGGTTGTTATACCTTATGCTCTGTTGTTGCGGGAGCGGCTTGTTTGATTGAGCCGCAAAAAAATGGTGATCTATTTGATCCGGCATCTAAAACATATCTTGCGGAGAAATTGGCGCAAAGTCTGAAGGATTGTGAAGGTCTTAAACAAATTTCGTTGAAAGCGAATAAGATGTGTTATAGTTACGATCAGTATATAACCTCTTTTTTCAATCAGTTAAATTCTATAATAGATAAGTAAGAATGGATATTCGTTTATATTGGGAGAAAGTTTATTGGGCGTTAGCGAAACGTGTCTTTAAAAGAAAGCAGAAAACTTATGAGGATTGGTTGGCGAAAGGATATACCAATCAACCGCTTGTCAGCTTTATTATAGAATCTCACAATAAAAGTGTGGGAGTCAAATGTATTGTCAGTAAATTACGTGAGTATCCGAATGCTGAGATCGTAGTAATAGATGATGGTTCTGAGTACAGACATACTAAGTCTCTTATGAGGTATCTTACTCGTGGTAATGAATTTTTAGTACGAGCTAATGATTTATATGAGAATGTGATGTATGATAAAACCATTCGTTTTGCGAATGGAGAATATATTGTCTTAATGCAGGATGATGATGAGATTGCTGATTTAGGTTGGATTGATAAAGGTATCTCTTATTTCAAAAAATATCCGGATATGGTTATTTTAGGAGGGCTGAATGGATTAGAGTTTATTGTAGATGATAAGGAAAAGTGGGGATATGTAGATTTGTATAAGGATGATCTGTTGGAAGATAAAGATTTCTATTTTGTGCATGCAGTGAATCGGGCACCGATGTTGTTGAATAAAAAATTATTTATTGAACATTTGGAGCATATTGATTTTTCTTTTGCTCCGTTTCAATGCGATGATTGTGAGTTATGTTTACGTGCATGGTTGTATGGTTTGAAAGTCGGGTGGTATAATGCTGGTTTCAAGTCAATGGTCGCAGGAGGAATGCGTATTTGGAATAAGGGACTAATGGGTTTTCAAGAAATAAAAAATCGAGGTAAGTTATATGAAATGTATAAGTCTTCTCTGGAAGAAATTACAGGATTGGTGACTGAAGCGAATAAGACATTGTGATGAAAGTTGGCATTTTATATATAGGTATTGGTAATTATACATTATTGTGGGAAGATTTTTTTAAATCTGCAGAGAAGTATTTGTTCCCGAATGTTGATAAACAGTATTTTCTGTTTACAGATAAAGAATTGTCTGTATCTAAGTCTGTCTCTGTTTATTATCAAAAAGACCTAGGTGGATATAATAATACATTGTATAGATTTAAAATGTTCTATGAGCATAAAGATGATTTTGATAAATGTGATTATTTATTCTTTTTCAATGGAGATACTCTTTTTAAACGGACAATCCATCTGGAGGAATTGAAACCTTCTGCGGAGGATGGCTTTTTAGTTGGTTTAGTTTGGCATATATATAGAATAAAAGATCGGGACAGTTTTCCTTATGATCGGAATCCGGATTCAATGGCCTATATCCCTTATGGTCAAGGTCTCTATTACTTTCAAGGAGGGTTTAATGGTGGACGAACATTTGAATATTTGCAATTGATAGAAGCTTGTATGCGTGATGTTGAAATAGATTCTAAAAAAGGTGTTGTGGCATTTGTGAATGATGAATCTCACTTAAATAAGTATTTATTGAATAAAAAAGTAAAAATAGTAGGAACAGAGTATGGAAAGCCTGAAAAATGGTTTTTTCCTGTTAACAGGAAAGTCATTTTTAGGGATAAAAATGACTTTTTTCGTACTAAAGGTCTGAATTATGATAAAAAACCAGATCATACATCTGCTTTAGTTGCGTTTCTTGTTGATTTTAATAAGTATATTCGAGCTGTATTGAGAGGATGAGATAGATTATTTTTAATGAAATAGGTAGATAAGAATTACATAGAACGCATAGGTGTAGATAAAAATGGTTATTGGAAAATAATAGAGAAGCCATGAATATATTGATATTAAATACTTCTGAATTAACCGGTGGAGCGGCAGTCGCTGCGAACCGACTAGCGAAAGCATTGGGTAAATCTGGTGTAGAGGTTTCTATGTTAGTACGTGATCGGAAAACAGACCATGTAAAAGTTTTCTCTGTAAATAATTCATGGACTTCACATAGGCTTAATTCTTTTCGCTTCATTTGGGAACGACTGATAATCTTTATCTGTAATTTCTTTAGCAAGAAGAACCTTTTTCAAGTTTCCATAGCCAATACAGGCACGGATTTATCGAAGCACCCATTAGTGCAACAGGCGGATGTGATTCATCTGCATTGGGTGAATCAAGGATTTTTGTCTCTTTCTGATATTAAGAAATTAGTAAATACCGGAAAACCTATTGTGTGGACTATGCATGATTTGTGGCCAGCTACGGCTATTTGTCATTATCCGGGAGGATGTGAGAAGTATATATCGAATTGTTATCAGTGCCCGATGCTGAAACGAAATCCGTTTTTTGATTTAGCGGCTTCTGTTTTTAAGGAGAAAGGGAAAATAGGGTTATCTAAGATTACATTTGTCGGTTGTAGCCGATGGATAATGGAAGAGGCCCAAAAAGGCAATTGGTTGAGAACAGCCTGTTTTACCTCGATTCCTAACCCGATTGACGTGACAGCCTTTAAGCGTATGGAAAAGCAGGTGGCCCGTAAACGATTCGGCCTGCCGGAAGATAAGTTCCTCCTTCTTTTTGCCGCCGCTAAGCTTTCAGATACCCGGAAAGGAGCGATTTTTTTGATCGAGGCTTGCGAAAAACTAAAAAAGAAATACCAAGATCGCATAGAAATCGTGTTGATGGGAAATAGCTCGGAAGAATTGATTAGCCAGTTTCCTTTTAAGGTAAATACGCTGGGATATATATCGGATCAAGACTCTATGATTTCCGCTTATGCCTGTGCCGATATGTTCGTTATTCCTTCGTTGGAGGATAACTTACCCAATACGATTATGGAGTCGATGGCATGCGGTACGCCTTGTGTGGGATTTGAGACAGGAGGGATTCCGGAGATGATAGATCATTTGAAGAATGGGTATGTAGCTAAATATAAGGATACAAATGATTTGGCTGTAGGGATTAAGTGGATAATTGACAACCAAAAGACTTTTCGATTTAGTGAGGCTTGCGTCCGCAAGGTGCATGATTGTTATAGGGAATCGGTTATTGCCGAAAAATATATAGCTTTGTATCAGAGCCTGTGTAATAAGAGAAAATAGCGTGAAAGAAGATCAGCATATCGAAGTAAGAATGAATGCTTGTTGGTAGGTGATTGAAAGCAAATGAAAATTGCTACATTTGTGGAAAAATGGAATAAATGGACGATCAGCATAAGCCTGAATGGATTAAGGTGGACGAGTGGGATTTTGTAGAATATGTGGATAGCTTGTTACGTAGTCAAGAGGCTGTCGATTTAGAGTTTAAGACCGCTCGTGCCGGATTCCCAAATAGTGTGTGGGAAACGTATTCTTCATTTGCGAATACAGATGGAGGAACTATCGTTCTGGGAATAAAGGAGAAAAATGGGGCACTATTTGTGGAGGGACTTCTTCCAGAGCAAATTGTGTCTTATCGACAAATCATTTGTAACCAATTGAATAATCCGGATTGCGTTAATGTTAATTTACTTACTGACAAGAATATTCAAGAGGTAGACTATAGAGGAAAATCTCTTTTGCTGATTTATGTTCCGAGAGCATCTCGTTCACAACGTCCTGTATATTTAACAAGAAATCCCTTGAATGGACATACTTATAAACGAAATAATGAGGGAGATTATAAATGTACGGATACGGAAGTTCGCAGAATGATTGCCGATGCGGATGAGGAACATCCGAGAGATTCTCGTATTTTATGTAATTATTCAATGGAAGATATTGATTTGGACTCACTTAAACAATATCGACTGCTACTTTCTAGTCGTCAGCCAGATCACCCTTGGTTGACACTTGATGATATGGCTTTTTTGAGAAAATTGGGAGGATATCGACAAGATAGGCAAACAGGTCAAGAAGGGTTTACTTTAGCGGGTATATTAATGTTTGGAAGGACAGAAAGTATAACGGATAATGAATGTGCTCCATCTTATTTTCCGGATTATCAGGAAAAAATGTCGGTAGATGAGAATGTTAGATGGACAGATCGCATTTGTATGGATGGAACTTGGGAAGCGAATCTTTTTCAATTTTATCGGCGTGTGTATCCTAAATTATCATCTGTACTGCCTAAGCCATTCCGTTTGGAGAATGGTGTGAGATTGGAAGATACTACCACGCATGTCGCTTTACGTGAGGCATTTGTAAATACATTGGTGCATTGTGATTATATGGAGGAAGGAAATATAACGATAGAACAATGGAAAGATCGTTATGTATTTAAAAATCCCGGAACACTGCTAGTGAGTAAGGCCCAGTATTATGCCGGAGGTGAAAGTATATGCCGTAATAAGAGCTTGCAAAAGATGTTTATGCTGATTGGCTTCTCTGAGAAAGCAGGAAGTGGGGTGAATAAGATTTTTATGGGTTGGAAAAATGCGAATTGGAGACCTCCATTTGTGGAGGAGCAAAGTCACCCGGATCGGGTGGTGTTGAATTTACCGATGGAAAGTTTGTATCCAGAGGAAGTCTTAGAAGAACTTAAGCGTCTGTTTGGACGGGAAATTGAAAGAATTCCATATGATCAATTCACGGTTTTGGCTCTTTGTTACTCTGAAAAACAAGTATCTAATGAAAGACTTCAATATATTTTGAACCAACATAGCTCAAATATAACAAAGCTACTAAAAAGTATGTGCAATGCTGGTTTTTTGGAGTCTATAGGAAATGGCCGGGGCACTAGGTACCGTTTGCTGTTTTTGGAGAAGGATGAAAGCAAGCCTCAAAAGGATGAAAGCAAACTGAAGAAGGATGAAAGCAAGCCTCAAAAAGATGAAAGCAAACTGGAGAAGGATGAAAGTAAGAAATATATGCGTTATGAGGATTTGTCGAGGTTAATACTATCTGTTTGTGAGGATTATGTAGCTCTGGAAATAATAGCGGAAGCTGTTCATAGAGAGGCTTCTTATTTAATTAATCGGGTTATACCAAGAATGTTAGAGGATGGGCTACTAGAGAGATTATATCCGTCTTCTCCTAAGCATCCTTTACAAAAATATCGTGTGAGACAAGTCGGAAATTTATAAGAGATAATGGAAATGAATCAGCAACCTACATTTTCGATCATAACGATCACCTATAATGCGGAGCGATGGTTGGAGCGTACGATATTGAGCGTACTTAGCCAGTCGTATCCGAATATCGAGTATATATTGATTGACGGAGCGTCGAAGGATAAGACCGTGGAGATCATCAAGCAATATGAGTCCGGTATCGCTTCTTGGATAAGCGAGCCTGATAAAGGCTTGTACGATGCCATGAATAAAGGTTTAAGGCGGGCTACGGGGGATTATGTGTGGTTCTTGAACGCAGGCGATACACTTTATACCGCAGATACCGTGCAAAGAATTGTGGCGTCTTTGAAAAAGAAAGTATCTTTGCCAGACGTGATTTACGGAGAGACCCAGATCGTTGATGCGGAGGGTAGATCATTAGGGATGCGCAGATTGAAAGCACCGGAGAAACTGACTTGGAAAAGTTTCCGGATGGGAATGTTGGTTTGTCACCAGTCGTTTATATCAAAACGGGAGATCGCTCCGTTATATAATACGGAATACCGTTTGACGGCGGATTATGATTGGTGTATCCAATGTCTGAGACGATCGAAAAGAATACATAATACACGTTTGATCCTGTCTAATTTTTTGGAGGAAGGGTTAAGTAGTGTGAACCGGAAAGCTTCCTTAAAGGAGCGATATGAGGTCATGTGTAAGTATTATGGCAAGGTGTCGACGATTCTGTTGCATGGTTGGTTCGCCGTGAGATTCTATTTTGCCAAATGGTTTAAAGGTAGAGTATAAACAATAAATTATAGATAAGTTTTATGCGGAGTATAATGAGTAAATGGGGAAAACATATCGCAGCGATAGCCGTATTCTTGGTATTGACGGTGATTTATTTTTCTCCGGCCGTATTTGAGGGTAAGGTAGTCCGGCAAGGGGATACGGAAAAGGCTATCGGTATGGGGAATAGCCAGATGGATGAATATGAGAAGACGGCCCAACCGGGAGAATTCAGCGCATGGTCTGATGCTATGTTTGGCGGAATGCCTTATGTGTCGGGATATGGCAATCCGGCTCCACGGTTTCCCGGATATCTTTTAGTGGAGAAGCCTTTAAAAGCGTTGGGATATATGGATGCGGGGATGGTGTTTACCGGATTTGTTTGTTTCTATATCTTGATGTGTGTCATGGGCGTAAATTGGTGGTTGGCGATCGCTGGTGCCATCGCTTTCGCTTTAGCGTCTTATAATCTGATCATTATAGAGGCCGGCCATGTCACGAAAGCGTATGTAATCGCTTATATGCCATTAACGTTGGCGGGTATGGCCCTGTTGTTCAAGCGTAAGTATTTATGGGGGGCGGTCGTGTTCTTGTTGGGTGTCGCTTTCTCTATCGCGAATACGCACCTGCAAATCACTTATTATTTATTATTACTTTGCTTCTTCGTTTATTTGGGATATTTGTTCAATAAACTGAAGGAAAAAGCTTATAAAGAACTGGGTACGGTAACCGCTATTATGGCTGGATGCGTGATATTGGCGGTGTTGCCGAATGCCCAGAATATGTATGCTCAATGGGATTTGGGGCAGAACTCTATCCGTGGGGCTACGGAATTAACGACAACGACCCCTTCGGGCGAGAAGATCTCTTCCGGCTTGGACAAGGATTATGCGTTCGCTTGGAGCTATGGAAAAGGGGAGTTGTTGACCTTGTTGGTTCCGAATGCCTATGGTGGAAGTTCGGGTGGAATGCTAGGCCCGGATTCTGAGTTATATAAGGAATTAAGGGCGAAAGGTGCTCAAGTCGGAAAAGAGGTACAGGCTCCTACCTATTGGGGAGAGAAGACATTTACTTCCGGGCCGGTTTATTTCGGGGCATTGGTCTGCTTCTTGTTTGTTCTGGGAATGTTCGTGATCCGGAATCCGATGAAATGGTGGTTATTCGGAGGTTCTGTCTTTTTGATATTGCTGGCATTGGGACGTAATTTTGATAGCTTCAATGACTTTATGTTCCATTACTTGCCGATGTATAATAAGTTCCGTACCGTAGAGATGGCATTGGTTATTCCGGGCATGGTGTTTCCTATTATCGCTATATGGGGATTGAAAGAGGTGCTATCGGAGACCGTGAGCGATGCCTTGTTGAAGAGAGGATTAATCGCTGCTTTGGCTATCACGGGGGGGCTTTCTTTAATCCTTTGGTTGATGCCGAGTATGCTGTTGGATTTCCGTTCTTCTTTCGACGCTCAATATCAGTTGCCGGATTGGTATTACAACGCCTTGTTAATGGATCGTGCTTCCTTGGCTTCGGCGGATGCGTTGCGCTCTTTGGTCTTTATCTTATTAGGGGCGGCTTTGTTGTTCTGGTTCTATACCTCGAAAGATCGGAAAAAGGTGGCGACATTCGTAGGGATCGGCGTTGCGGTCTTGATGTTGGTTGATTTATGGACGGTGGATAAACGATATTTGAACGATAGTAACTTTATCCGCCAGAAACCTACAGAGGTATATAAAGAGACGGTAGCCGATCAAGAAATCATGAAGGATAAGGACCTTTCTTATCGTGTCTTGAATTTGAATAATCCTTTCTTGGAGACAACGACCTCGTACTATCACCATTCCGTCGGTGGTTATTACGCCGCGAAGCTAAGACGGTACCAAGAACTGATCGACCACCGTCTGCAAGGAGAGCTTAACTCGGTTATCGGGGCTTTCCAGAAAGCGCAGACCGCAGAGGATTTGATGGGGGCGTTCGCTGCTTGCCCGTCCTTGAATATGCTCAATACACGTTATATTATCTATAATCCGGAGCAACCGCCTTTGAGGAATCCGTTTGCTTTCGGCAACGCTTGGTTTGTGGATAAAGTGGAGGTCGTGGAGAATGCGGATGCGGAAATAGCGGCGTTGAATACGATCAATCCGTTAACGACGGCGGTTGTCGATAAACGTTTCGCTGATGAGGTGAAAGGTTTCACGCCTCAATTGGACTCTACCGCTACGATAACATTGGATAGTTATCGCCCTAATAAGTTAGTTTATACGACGAAGACTAATTCTGAGCAATTAGCGGTATTCTCTGAGATCTATTATCAACCGGGATGGGAGGCTACGATTGATGGGAAGCCCGCTCCGCATTTCCGGGCGGATTGGATATTAAGGGCTATGTTAGTTCCTGCGGGAGAGCATCAGATCGTATTTGAGTTTAGACCGCAAGGTTATATTACGGCGGCTTATATTACTTCTTTCAGTTCGTTGATTATCTTGTTGTTATTGATTGGTGCGGTAGGATATTCGGTTTGGAAAGCTAGAAAGCAAAAAGAGATATAAATTCCGGTTGGTTGTAGAGACGGGGCACGCCCCGTCTCTACAACTAGATGAAACCGCTATTGATAAAATCGAGCAGTTTTCTCGTTAGGGTTTCCCACGAGAGGGCTGCTTTTTCTTTGGATATGTTCGCAGGGATGGTGGCTTGCTGTGAGGGGGTGAAAAGTTCCTCGATACCTTGGGCGAGGGCCGTCGTAGATATCTCAGGCACTACGATGCCTGTACCCGGCTTTTCGATGCTGTTCTTGAAATCGCCTACGGGAGTACTTAACATAGGTAAATCGTAATTGTAGGCTACCGATACGACACCGCTTTGAGTGGCGGAGCGATAGGGGAGTACCAAGGCATCCGCCGCTGAGAAATAAATGGGGATTTCCTCGTCGCTGATATATTCACAGTGGACGAATATACGTTCTTTTGCCGGAGATGCATCGATCAGAGCCTGATACTTCTCGAAACTACCGTAACATTCGCCGGCTATAATGAGATGGTAATCCTCGTTAAGCTGTCCCATCGCTTCTATCAGCAGGTCTAATCCTTTATAATCCCGTATCAGTCCAAAGAATAGAAGATTCTTTTTGGACGGATGGATTCCTAATTTCCGGCACGCCTCGTTCTTGTTGATCTTACTCCCGAAATGATTGTAAAGCGGGTGTGGGTTCTGGATATATTTAGCGCCCGGGTAAAGTTTCCGCAAATCATACCGCACGTTATCGCTCATCACGATAAAGCCATGGCATTGCTTGAAAAGTAACGAAGCTAAAGGCTTGTCGAAGAAACGCGGCTCATGGGGAATTGCATTGTGGATAAGGGTGATTACCTTGCAATGCTTCTTCATCCGGTTCGCTACGTGGGCGTATCCGGGAACGAAAAAGGACATCCAGTAAGAGATAATCAGTACGTCCGGCGCATAGGAACGAATGGCGTTTACGGTACTGAAATAACTAACCGGGTTGACGCTATCTAATACTCGCACGCTCTCGATTTCGATCGCACGGTCTCCCTCTTCCACATATTGGGTCTTGCCGGGAAATAAGATATCCGGATAAAGGCGTTTGAAGTTGAAAGCCTTTACTTCATGACCTTCCTTTACTAATTCCGTATAAAGCATCCCGCTGAATTGGGCGATACCGCCACGATAGGGATAAATGGGGGAGAGAATAGCGAAACGCATGGTAATTGAAAATTAAGAATTGAAAATTGAAAATTAAGAATCGAGAACTACAGGAGCTGTCCTCCCTTCATTTTCAATTCTCAACTTTCAATTTTCAATTAATTAGTATCTGTAATGATCGGCCTTGTACGGTCCTTCTACCGGTACGCCGATATAATCAGCTTGCTTTTGTGATAATGTAGATAATTTCACGCCGATACGTTCCAAGTGTAGGCGGGCAACTTCCTCATCCAAGCGTTTCGGTAAGCGGTATACACCTACCTCATAAGCCATTTGCCATAAGTCCATTTGGGCAAGCACTTGGTTCGTGAACGAGTTACTCATTACGAATGACGGGTGTCCCGTAGCGCAACCTAAGTTTACCAAGCGTCCCTCTGCCAATAAGAAGATGGAGTTTCCGTTCGGGAACGTATATTTGTCCACTTGAGGCTTGATATTCGTGTGCTTGATATTCGGATAGTTGACAAGCTTATCCACCTGTATCTCGTTGTCGAAGTGACCGATGTTACATACGATCGCTTGATCTTTCATCTGTGTCATATGCTCGATCGTGATGATATCGCAGTTTCCGGTGGTCGTAACGAAGATGTTACCCTCTTTCACGGCCTCTTCCATGGTCGTAACCTCGAAACCTTCCATAGCGGCTTGCAGGGCGCAGATCGGATCGATCTCGGTCACGAGTACACGGGCCCCGTAAGAGCGCATGGAGTGAGAGCAGCCTTTACCTACGTCACCGTATCCGGCCACGACTACTACCTTGCCGGCGATCATCACGTCCGTAGCCCGTTTGATGCCGTCCGCCAAAGACTCACGGCAACCGTATAAGTTATCGAACTTGGATTTCGTCACGGAGTCATTAACATTGATAGCAGGAACCAGCAACTCACCTTTTTCCATCATCTGATACAGACGGTGAACGCCGGTGGTCGTCTCTTCCGATACCCCTTTCATCTCGGCTACCGTACGGTGCCAACGGTTGTTATCTTCTTGAAGGATACGATTTAATGTATCTAGAATTACCTGTTCCTCATGATTTCCGCCTTTGCGGTTGATGGTCTCCGCATCGTTCTCCGCACGATAGCCCATGTGAATCAGCAAGGAAGCGTCGCCGCCATCGTCAACAATCATGTGAGGGCCTTTACCTTCCGGGAAACGAAGCGCCATGTCCGTACACCACCAATATTCTTCCAGCGTCTCGCCTTTCCATGCGAATACCGGTACGCCGTCCGCCGCGATAGCGGCTGCCGCATGGTCCTGTGTGGAGAAGATGTTACAGCTAGCCCAGCGAACGTCCGCTCCCAACGCAACTAATGTTTCGATTAACACTGCCGTCTGAATAGTCATATGCAGTGAGCCGGTGATACGTGCGCCTTTCAAGGGTTTCTGATCGGCGTATTTCTGGCGTAGCGCCATTAATCCCGGCATTTCGTGTTCGGCGATCTCGATCTCTTTGCGACCGAATTCAGCCAAACTCATATCTGCCACTTTATAAGGCAGATTAGTTGGAAATAATTGTGACATAAATTAATACTATAAATGGTTGAGACGCGAAGGTACGAAAAAGCGTTGATAGTAGGTGTTCTTTATCTATGAATTTCCATCTAGGGCGGAGGCTTGCCGAGGGGTATGGCGGGTTCGTTACTGCAGCCTGCCTTGCAGTAGTTCTGCAACAGTCATGCAGTATTGGGCTCTCTGTAGTTTTGCGCTTTAATGAATACTGAAGGCTCCATCTACCAATAGCGCGTGGCCATCGACGAAGCTCGCTTGCGGGCTGCATAGCCAAAGTACGGCGTTGGCGATCTCTTCCGGTTTGCCGAGCCGCCCTGCGGGAATGTCGCGCACCAGCTCCTTCTCCAAGGAAGGGTCACGCCGCATTAAGTCTTCCGCCATCGGCGTACGGATAACGCCCGGACATACGGCATTGATGCGGATATTCTTTGCCGCATAGTCGATAGCGGCGGTACGTGTCAGTCCGATAACGGCATGCTTACAGGCTATGTAGGCCGCTTGCCCCGGAAATCCCGTGACTCCACCTTGCGATGAGGTGTTGACGATGGCGCCGCCGCCTTGTTTCAGCATTTGCAGGATCTCATAACGCATGCAGTTCCAGACACCTTTCAAATCCACAGCCACGGTATGGTCGAATTCATCGTCGGTGATTTCCGCCATTGGGCGTTGCGGTGTTTGTATGCCTGCGTTGTTAAGAGCCGCATCCAGTCTTCCGTAGGTAGCTACGATCCAGTCGATCATCTCCTTTACGGCTTGCGTGTTTGATACGTCGCACCGATACGCTACGGCCTTATGTCCCTCGGCTACTAATTTCTCTGCCTGTTCTCCCGGCTCACGGATGTCTGCCAATACGGTTATGTATCCAGCCTTGGCGAAGGCTTCGGCGCAAGCGAGTCCGATACCCATCGCTGAACCGGTTACTAAAGCTACTTTCTCTTCCGTTGTCTTTGTCATGATCATTTGATTTACATTTTGTTATTATTTATGTCGCGAAGATAAGGAGGGAGTGGTATAGAGGCTTTGTTATGTGGTTCAAATAGCTTTGTTGTGTGGCCCATTATAAATATTATATATCCTCGGTTGGCGGTACGCCATACGCTATCTTATAGATTTTCGAGAAATGGGAAAGGTTCTTGAAGCCTACCTCGAAACAAATCTCCGAGACCTTACGCCCCCCTTTACGTATCAGCCCATGTGCGGCTTCAAGGCGGCGTCGGATGAGCCATTCCCGGGGCGAGAGAGCGCTACATTTCTTGAAATCACGTTTAAATGTGGAGAGACTGCGTCCCGTATAGTTGGCGATTTCTTCCATGGAAATATCGTTCATATAATTCCGCTCCATGAATTCCAGTATGTCTATCTTCCATGGATCGGTAAAATCGAAGATAGAGGCATATAGATTCTTGTCGGTATGGAGCAACACATAAACGCCCTCGATCATTTTTAGTTGCAGCAATTCGTCTGTCGGTTGGATCTTGGAATTGAAATAAGGGGTCATCGACTCAAACAAGCTTACGATATCGGGACGGTTGGACGGTAGCTTGTAAAGGCTTACCTGATCTCGCTTGGCATCTTTAGGGAGAGTATTTCGATCTAATTTGCTGTAAAAGTCGCGTAGGAACTTCATGGTGAACATCAAGAAGATCGCCTTGAACTGCTCGCCATTCCATGCTTGTTTCGTCATCTGCACGCTGAAGTCCTTGCGGATGAAAGCGCATTCTCCTTTATGTAACCGGGTGATTTGGCCTTTCTCGTCGATTACCATCTCTCCGGAATATACATACACCAACACATGCGAATGATTCCGGTGCAGGCAGCTCTTTCCGCCATCGAAATACATCGCTAAAAATAAATCCGAGTAACGCAGTGTGTTGATTCCGTCCATCGTTCTTTAGGAAAATGGGCAACACGGGAAGATCGTGCCGCCCATTATGAAGATTTTAAAGTAACTGTCAACTGTTAGCTGTCCACTAAATCGTCAGGCCGGCGTGATACCTTGCTCTTGCAATAGTTTCAGCCCGAGGTCTTTCAACTTGAACTTCTGTATCTTTCCGCTTCCGGTCATCGGGAAGGTATCGACGAAGAAGATGTATTTCGGGATCTTATGCCGGGCGATCTTTCCGCGGCAGAAGTCTTTCACCTCTTCCTCCGTAGCCGTCACACCATCGTGAAGGATGATAAAGGCACCCACTTCCTCTCCATATTTCTTGGAAGGAACAGCGGCTACTTGCACGTCTTTCACGCCGGGGAAATGATAGAGGAACTCCTCCAGCTCACGTGGATAGATATTCTCGCCTCCACGGATAATCATATCCTTGATACGGCCGGTGATACGGAAGTTTCCATTCTCATCACGAACGCCCAAGTCGCCGGAATGCAGGAAGCCATCCTTGTCGATCGCCTCATTGGTAGCGGCTTCGTTTTTATAGTAACCTTTCATGTTATTATAACCGCGGTTACACATCTCGCCTTGTACGCCAACGGGACATTCCTCGCCGGTCTCCGGATCGATAACCCGTACCTCGGTAAATTCGAACTCATGGCCTACGGTATTATAACGCACCTCGGCCGGATCTTCGATACGGGAGTGGGTCATACCCGGTGAGGTCTCTGTCAATCCATACACGCTGGTTACACGCATATGCATCTTCTCGTCCACGGTTTTCATCAATTCAACCGGGCAAAGAGAACCTGCCATAATACCGGTACGTAACGACGTGAGGTCGAACATCTCGAACATCGGGTGGTTCAGCTCGGCAATGAACATGGTAGGCACGCCGTACACGGCCGTGCAACGCTCTTTATGTATAGAAGCTAATACCAATAGCGGATCGAATTTCTCGACCATCACTTGCGTACATCCATGCGTCAATACGTTCATGGAAGCTAATACCACGCCAAAGCAATGAAAGAGAGGTACGCAGCAACAAAGCTTATCGTCGGCGGTGAATTTCATATGCTCACCCGTCAAGAAACCGTTGTTGGCGATGTTGTAGTGAGTCAACATGACCCCTTTCGGGAAGCCGGTCGTACCGGAAGTATATTGCATATTGACAACGTCGTGGCAATTTACTCTCGCTTTGGCAGCCTCTAAGGTCTCATCCTTTATATTTTGTCCGAGGAGCAACATCTCGGGCGTATTGTACATACCCCTGTATTTCTCCTGTCCGATATAGACTACATTTCTCAAGCGTGGGAAACGCTCGCTTTTCAAATACCCCCGTTGAGAGGTCTTCAATTCCGGCAACATGGTATAGACCATGTCCACGTAACTTCCATCAAACACGCCGTCAGTGATACACATCGTATGGATATCGGCGTTCTCTACTAGGTATTCCAGCTCGCTTTGTTTATAGTTCGTATTGATCGTGACCAATACGGCACCGATCTTCGCGCCTGCATATAGGAATGTCAACCAATCCGGTACGTTCGTCGCCCATACGCCGACATGTGTGCCATGGGTGATACCGATCGCCAACATACCTTTCGCCATGTCGTCCACACGCTTGTTGAATTCGCTCCAAGTGAAACGTAAGTCACGGTCTGAATAAACGATATACTCCTTATCCGGTGTATTCTCGGCCCAATGTTCCAGCCATTGGCCAAGGGTTCTGTTATGTAATTCCATAAAACGCCGGATTTAATAAGGTGTATAGACAACTCCTAAGATTCGAGCCCTGTTGTCGGCTGCCGCATGTACATGATGCGCCACGATAGAATCATAATAGATGCTATCGCCTTCCTCTAGGATATAGGTGTTTTTTCCGTAATTAATCTCTACGACGCCACTCAATACGTAGATAAACTCTTCTCCCTCATGCGTGGACAGAATGAAATCCTCGCCTTCCTCGGAGGGAGCGATCTCGATCAAGAAGGGCTCCATATGGCGGCCGGACTTATCTTGCGAGAGCGAGTGGTAATCCATATGCTTGTGCCCTTGTGTCGCATTGTTCGTGAACCCGATACCATCGGCCTCGCTATCCTTTTTGCGGCATACGACCGGGCCTAGCTCCGCTTGGTCATCCAAGAATGTACCCAAACGTACCCCTAATACCCGTGCTATTTTGATAAGAGGGGCCAAAGATGGAAAATCCAAGTTACCCTCGATACGTTCTATCTGTTCGATACCTAACCCGGAGCGTTCGGCTACTTCCTCGATAGAGAGCTGTTTCGATTCCCGGATATTTTTAATTTTCGCGCCTATAATTTTGTTGTTTCCCATGTATATGATTTGTTATTTATAGTCCTGTAATGTTTGATAATTTGATACTAAACGGCGCAAATTTACATTAATATTTTATTATATCTAGGATTAAGGCAAATAAAAAGGGCAATTCCCGATTGGGGCTTCCCTTTTTTCGAACGTGATTTCAAGAGAACTTGAAATCCTCTGATTGATAACGTGTTAGTAAATGGTACAAGTACGGTCCAAACCGTATAACCATTATTTCGCTGAGAGTCCTACTCTTTTCATGTAGGCTTCCATGTAGGTTAATTAAGACGACTTGATGCCTACTAATGCGAATTAAAAGTACCATTTAACTAACACGTTATCAGTTTATGTACACGATTAACATTCGGGGTAAACAAAACCCCAAAGACCAGAAAATGGTCAAACTGGAGATGATATTCTTCAAAACCGGTTATGCTCGCGTGCCAAAGGTATTAAATATTACCGGTTTGTTAAAGGATTGGGATGTCAAATCACAAAGTTTTCGAGTAGGCAGTGCAGAAGCGACCACTAAGAACAAACTGCTTTTCGATTTGCGGACCAAATATCTGCATGTAGCTGACACATGGGAAGCGGAAGAACGCAACTGGTCTCCCGTACAGTTGGCCCACTGTTTCGATGAAATCAAAGCCGCCCAGCCGGAGGTCAAGGTCAAATCGGTTCTGCAAATGATCGATTACCTCGAAACTCGTTTCAAAGAAAAGAAACGGATTAAGAACAATCAGGTCGTGGATAGTTCCAACAACGCGAAGAAATATGCCGAATTACGTAAGGTGATGCAGGCGTTCACGAAAGAGAAATACAACAAAGCATTTTCCTCATTCTTCTTCACGGACATCACCGAACAGTTCCTATTGGATTTTGCATTCTGGATCAAAGAGCAAGGCATCAGGGAAGGCAACAAAGGAGGCCTAACAAGCAAGCTTCGCCGTTTACGTGCCGTATGCAACTACGCGAAGAAACAGGAAATGTACGGGGTGAACATGGATGCATTCCTATGTCTGGGCGATGACCTCAAGTGGCCCGAGACTACATCCAAAGCCGTGTCGGACAAGGTTATCGAGAAGATTGCCAATATCGACCGTACCTTGTTCTCCAAAAAAGAACAATTGCATCTCGACCTGTTCCTGTTCAGTTACTACACGGGCGGCATGGCCAACGTGGATGTCTGCAACCTCACGTGGGATTCGGTTCAGGAAGACCGTATCGTGTACGAACGCATCAAGTTTCCGAAGACCGCCAAACCCATCCTGCTGAAAAAAGCAAAAGAGATTATGAATAAATATAAAGGTACGGGATATGAGAATTACGTGTTCCCTGTTTTTACCCATAAGCATACCACCACGACCAAGAAAACGACCCGCGTAAAACAGCTGTCCTCACGCCTTTCCAAGACATTGACTAAAGCTTGCAGGATGCTCCGCATAAAGGAAAATATCACCTGGTACTCGGCGCGAGGCTCCTTCATCTCCAAAATGGTGGATGCCGGCAATAATCCTTATGTCGTGGCGGAAATGGCCGGCAACAGCCCCCTGACCATTTACAAACATTACTATAAAAACACAAAACGGGACGAAATCAAGAAGCAAATGGAGAAAATATTCTGATTTTGTGTATCTTTGCAACCAAACTTTAAGAATAACTTAAAATGAAAGATTTAATTGTAAAAATTCAGGAGGCTTACGAAGCGTTCGCTAAAGATGCAATGCTGCAAGCCGAAAACGGCAACAAGGCTGCCGGAACACGTGCCCGTAAGGCATCATTGTCAATAGAGAGAATGATGAAAGAATTTCGCAAACTCTCGTTGGAAGAATCCCGCAAATAAGGTTCTTTCCCTTATTACCCCTGCGGCATTTTGTCGCAGGGTAAAAATTAAAGATAGCGTTTAGCTTTTTTGTGCTGTAACGAAACCGCCAATTGAGATACAGATGCACGGGAAAAGAGTTAAACGTCCATGTATAGCGTGGGCGTTACTCATGTGTGCATCGAGGTGCTTGGCGGTACCTGTTACGGCGATGAGCGATGTCCCACGCTCTCTTTTTACATATAAAATGCTTAATGGGACATCAGGCAAGTACATACGCAATGAAAGAATCACTATTGGAAGAACTGATGAGCATCCCTCCTGAAGCAACTTCGGCAACCGTGCAGGGTGTTTTGATGCAAGTTATCGATGAAAGACGTGCCCGGACAATGTTGGATACCGACCCCGATGACGAGATTGTCCATGAATGTTGGTTGGCCAATGGACATTTCCTGTTCGAAAGCGGGCAAGGCAGACTGAAAGCCTTGTTCAAGGTTCTGGATTAAGAGCCTCTCGGCTATAAATATAATTGGTTTTACCTTGATTCTTACTCTTTGTTTCCCGGTTTGCGTTTACATAATCCGTCATACCGGGATAACGTGAGCGTGAAGTCTGTAATATCCAGGTCCAATTTCCTCCTCCGGTAGCGGAACGAGTATCCGGTTTCCGTGGAAGCCCGTTTGGTTCTGCATAGCTTGTCGATAGCCTCGGCACGCAAATTCATGGCTGCCGCGACATCGTTCAGCGTACGGTGTACGGAGACCGGCGAGTCGTGCATCCCGAATACCAGGACAGGATAACCGGCCCGTGCGTGTCCCGCATCCGAATGTTTCCCTGCCTTTTCCTTCCGGATATCCGATTGCGCGAGCAACGCTTCGGCCTGTTGCTGCAACAGGATTTTCGGTTTCAGTCCGGACAACCAATAAATCTCATTCCCGCTTTCACGGAACGAAATGCCCCGCCGGCTGGAGAGTTGTGCCGGCCGGAATAAATACCGGTATATGAGATTCTCATCTTTGCCGACTACAATCTCGACCAGCAATGAATCGCCTTCTCTAACAGCATCCGGCTTGAACCTGTGCGGCATCCTCTCACCTTCACTGCGGCGCCTGCGAAGTACGATGTGTTCTTTTACGATACTCATCGGGAATGGAATTTACTTAATCTTCTCCAGAAAGCTTTTTGCCGGCTTGAATACCGGGATATTGTGAGCCGGAATAACGATCGTCGTGTTTTTCGAGATATTCCGGGCCACCTTCTTGGCTCTGCGCTTGATAATGAAACTGCCGAATCCGCGGAGAAATACCTCCTCGCCATTAATCATGGAGTTTCGGATACTCTCCATCATCCCTTCCACTACCTGCAGGACAACCTGTTTCTCCACACCGGTCTTTTCTGCAATCTCACGTACAATTTCTGCTTTCGTCATGATTTAATATAAATTTTATGATTGATATTCAAACCGTACTGCAAAGATAATACAATATAAACATTCTCAAATCACTGTCTCTACTCTTTCGATACAAACCGTATCGAAATATGGAATTAACACTCAGACGAAAATTCAAAGGTCCGACCTACACCATCGGTGACCTTGGCATAGACGGCAAATTTTTCTGTAACACCATTGAGGACACCGTAAGGGAACTCCCGGCAACCTGCCCCGATACTCCTCGCGGCCGTTCCTGCACCTGCAAGGAAAAAATCTACGCACGGACAGCCATTCCGGCCGGCCAGTACAGAATCACGCTCGAATACAGTCCACGGTTTAAACGCCGGATGCCCTACCTGCACGACGTCCCGCATTTCCTCGGCATTCTGATCCATTCAGGAAACACGGAGACGGATTCCGCGGGCTGCATCATCGTCGGCGAGAATACGGTCAAGGGCAAGGTGCTGAACTCGCGCGCGACCTTCCAACGGCTATACGCCCTGCTCGAAAAAGAGAAAGAGATAACTATCCGAATCGGGTAAGAAATGGCTGTCAACAAACTCAAAACGCCCAGAAATCTCCGTATCGATTTCTTTCCCTCGCCACGGCAATACGAACTGTGGAAACTTCTGCAACCGAACTATTGTCCTCACTGCGGCGGCGAAATCGAACAGGTACTCGTGGGTTATGACCCGCAACGGAACCCGCAATACCGGCCGCAGTGCGTGAAATGTCATTCACAGAACCTTCCGCAGTTGATACTGGGTGGCGGAGCGGCGGGCGGGGGAAAAGCGGCACCATTGGACTCAACGATATGTACTCCTTTCGGGTTCCGTAAAGTCCGGGACTTGAAGGTCGGCGACATCATATCCTCCGCCACGACCGGAGGACAGCAACGGGTTATCCGGCTGCATCCTGTCGAGGAACACGATTACTACCGTATCCACTTCATTGACGGCACGTATTTCGACTGTTCTTCCGGGCACTTGTGGCAACTGCATCAAAGCCGTAAAAGAACGAAACGGAAGGATGCGGACGGCAACCGGAACGACCGGAGAATTTGGAGTACCCGGATGATTTACGATTGGATGCAGCGTAAGAAGCACGGGATGTACACGGGATACAACTTGATGATTCCCCTGTGTGCCCCGGTACAATTCACTTCCGGACAGCGGTACAAACAGCCTAAACATATATCCCCCTATATCCTCGGGGCCATTCTTGGAGACGGGTGCATCACGGAATCCGTGACAGCAGTCAACTCCGTACAGTTCATAACGATGGATGATGAAATAGTCCAAAGATTCGTGTCCGCCGGGTACGATATGAATCATTCCCGGGAAAAGAGCGGGAACAGGGCCAAAAGCTATACGGTTTACGACCGCAGCTTGATGGAAGCGTTAAGAGAGCTTGGATTGGAAGGGTGCGCTTCTGCAGACAAGTTCATTCCCCGGCAATATAAATACGCCACGGTTGAAGAGCGCAAGCAGCTTGTTCAGGGATTGATGGACACCGTCGGGTATGTCGATGAAAAAGGGCACATGTCTTATAGCACGGCAAGCGGCAGGTTGGCAGAGGATGTGGCGTTTATCATCCGTTCTTTGGGGGGCATAGCGACAATCAAAAGGAACTCTGCCGGATACAAGGACGGGAATGGCGATTTCATCCAATGCAGGGACAGTTACGGCGTGTACTTCCGTACTTATATGAATCCGGAACTGGTCGGCCTGTCAAGAAAAAAAATACGATGCCGCTATGAATTTAACGGGGGTGCATCGGAGCCCGGGAAAAGAATCATTGATATTGAATACATCGGGAAACGGCAAGGACGCTGCATAACGGTTGACGAGCCGTGCGGACTTTATGTTGTCGACAACTTCACGGTAACGCACAACTCCTTCATCGGCAGCGTGTGGCTCGTGTCGTCTTGCATCCGGTTCGAGAATATCCGTGCCGTGGTTGCCCGTAAGACTTTGAAGTCGCTCAAAGAATCGACATGGAACACCATCAAGTCGATTCTCAAGGATTGGGGACTGAAAGAAGATATCAATTATAAAATCAACAACCTCGAAGGCACATTGACTTTCTGGAACGACTCGGTTATCATCATGAAGGAGATGGCCGACATCCCCAGCGACCCCAACTTCGAGCGGTTCGGTTCCTCGGAATATACCATCGCCATGGTGGACGAGGTCTCGGAAATCTCCGAACGGGCCGTCGAGGTGCTGTTCTCCCGTCTTCGCTGGCACACACACGAGACGTTCAAGACGCCACGTATGCTACTGACCACCAACCCGACCATAAACTGGGTCCGGGCCCGGTTTGTACAAGATGAGAACGGTGAGAGAGTGGTATGCCGTGAGGGTGAAGCGTACATTCCGTTCAGTGTTTTCGACAACCCGAACATCGCTTTCCGGCAGGTGTACGAGGCTGCCCTGAACAAGATCCGTGATCAGGCCACCAAGGAGAGGTTGTTGTACGGGAACTGGGATTTTGTCGAAGCGAACGATATGGCGATCTACAACCGGTTTGACGGTACGAAACACCTTGTCACGGGACTCAAGGAGAAGGTTTACGACCCCACCAGGCCGCTCATCACCGTCTGGGACTTCAACGTGGCCCCGCAGATGTCTGTCCTGTCGGCGCAGGTAGACTATGACAACAAACGGGTCTACATCCTGGAAGAGATACTCGGCAAACCGGAAGAAAAGGAAAACAATACGCCTGCATTGGCCCGCAAGGTACGCATGAAACTCTACCGGGACAAACATATCGGAGGAGTCGACGTGACGGGCGACCCGGCAGGTCTGCAACGCTCCACGACCAACGAGGATGGCATCAACAACTACACGATTATCATCGATACGTTCGGTAAAGGTATCCTGCGGCCGAAGGTGAAGCTGTTGCGCAAGCAACCGCCGCAGGCGACACGCTGCGAGTTTGTCAATGAGGTATTCGACGGCTATAACGGCTGGGAGATTCAGATCGACATCAAGTGCCGCAAGCTCACGCAGGACCTGATTTACCAGCTCCGCAACGAGGATGGCACCAAGTCCAAGCGGAAGACGACCGACCCGAAGACCGGTGTGAAGTACGAGCGCTACGGTCATCTGTCCGATTGTCTGGACTATCTGCTCTGCTACTATCTGCGTGACAGTTGGTATAAATTCAAGAGCGGCGATGCGAACGGTTATGTCGTGTCGACCTCGGTCATTCAGGAAGGATTTTCATACTAAATAATGAAGCGAAAATATGTATCGACGGTTTCTCAATAACAACGATTACTTGGGCATCATCACGCCCGAAGCACTCGCGCAGCTTACCCGTGGCAACGACGATCGCTTTGCCCAGGCGGAAGAGGCGGCCGAGATATCGGTCGTGGAATACCTCTCGGAGAACTACGAAATCGAGAATGAATTGGCAAAAGGAAAGTATATCGCCGACTACGACCGACGTGTCACCTATCCCGTGGGTGTGCATATCTACTTCGAAGGACAAATCCATGAAGTCATCCGTTCCATCAGCGGCTACCGCAAACCTGCAACAAAGGTTTTCTGGGAGGAGTGCATCGATACCAATATCGATATGGAGCAGGTGGCGAACTATTCCCAGTTCAAGACCTATTATCCGGACGACAAGGTAAACTTCAACGGGGTTATTTACACTTGTCTTGCGGAGAACGGCTACAAGTTCGACGATATACGCATTCCGATGGTTGGCGGCTGGCTGAAGGCAACGGCCGAACCGTGGCAGCCGGTGGAATATCCATTGTGGGGCATCGTCGAATACGACGGGGCTTTTTATACGCTATTGACATGCGAGGGTTTCGACAACAGCATCGACCCGTTCACTTCCGATTGCTGGGGTGCCATTGCTGACTATGATCCGGTATACAATGAATACGAGTTGTCGGAGCATGAATATGTCGTATGCGATGGACACGTATTCTATCCCGAAACGGATGTGAATGCCGACGTTCCGCAAGTCGGACGGAATTTGTCCCCACACGATCCTCGCAATTATAATCTCAAAAAGCACATGGTGCGTCTGGCTCTTTACGAACTGACGAAGCTGATTGCCCCGAACAACGTGAGTGTGGTACGTATGCGGGACTACGAAGATTCGATGAAGTGGCTCAACGATGCCGCCAAACTGCGGCTCAATCCCCAAATTCCCCGCAAACTCGATGAAACGAAAAGACCGGTCACCGACTGGCAACTTGCTACCTTTCAAACAGACTACGATCCCTATCGAAATCCGTGGCTGGTATAAGAATTCTCTGTCATTGCGAATCTTCGATTTGAATACCGGAATCTTGGTCATGGATTCCGGCATCGTCGGCTTTTGTAGTCCCAATAGGCGAGGTTACATGATATCCTTATCTGCCGGTATCGTGCGTGGTTTTAATAAACTTCCCGCCCCAAAAGTTTGTCAGCCCAAAGTTTATTCGTATATCTGGAAGAATCTTATAACCCCTTTATAAATAGGAGGTTGGGAAGAATGGCAGAAAATTGGGTAATGAATTGGCAACCGTGCCTATTTCTGCGCTTTGCTGTTAGTTGCTTAACTAAGTCGCTCGTCTTGATGCAAAAGTAGCAATAAAATTCCAAAACACATTATATTACAGATAAAACTTTTGCATCAAGATTAAAGTTGCAGGTTTACAGCAAACATATTTTCCATACTTCGGTAGAGGGTTGTTCTGCTTATTCCCAATAACCGTGCTGCGGTTTTCTGTTGCCATCAACCTGTTTTAAGGCTCGCAAGATGTGTCCTTTCTCTTCCGCTACATTTTAATTTTAAGAGCAAAGCTGGGTGGACGGTGGTACTTTCAAGTATCGCTTTCAGACGGTATCTTCGTCCTCAATTGAATACTTTTTACAGTCTATGTGCTACAGAAAGAGCGGTATCGATAATATTATAGCCGTATCAATCCTTGCTTGTCGGTACATTCCCTGCTTTTGGCACAGTCATTAAAATATGGAACTACACTTTTTGTCGTGAAAACTCATTACTAACAATGAAAATCCATTCGGTGGTTTTTCAATTTCCTCAAAGTCGTGTTTCAGCAACCATTTCGTATCGCTCTATGGTTTGTTTTAGTTACAAAATGGCGTTAAATTATGAGATTCAGTCGTTTCATAGATTTACATCTTGGAAGCAAGTTGCAAGTCTATGGTATCATAAACTGTAATTTCCCCTCCATGACGATTGATAGCGTTCTCTATTTGGGAAAAGAATTCAGTTCTTATCGGTTCGTCGATAGCTATATGGTTGGAATAAGTACCAAGCAACATGATATATTCCTCTGCCGAAAAAGTCCGTGCCCGATAAAATAGAAAATAATGACTGTTTCCAAAGCCATATTTTTCTGCGACAGTTGCTTTCAGTCGCGCTTGTTCCTCGCTGTATTCTTTCAAAGTTTCCTTTTTTTCGCCCCAAAATGGATAGTAATACATTTCATATATCTTATCCATTTCTTTTGCAAGAGCAGGATTCCCACCGTAAGGATAAGGATGATTGGCGAATTGGGCGAACACACCGCCGCTTTTTAATATCGAGTACACTTTGGGATAGCCAAGTTCTTCTGGAATCCAATGGAAAGCGGTAGCGGAGAAAACCAAATCATAAGTGTTTTCGCTCAAATCCACATCCTCAAATCTGCCTGTGATTATCGAGAATTTGGAATAACCCTTAAATTTCTCCTTGCAGAATTCCGAAAATTGTTTTCCATATTCAATGGCAGTCAGCCTACAACCCATATTCAATACGGGCAATGTTGCCTGACCGCATCCTATTCCTATTTCCAACACATTACTTGATTCATTTATAGGGGCAACGTTGAATATCTTTTGATATAGTTCACCAACGTATCCCGGTCGTAACTTTTCATATAAAGGAACAACCGTATCAAATGTATATGCTAAATCTTTTTTAATCATTGTATGTCTTAGTTCTATAAAAACATCATTTTACTTATGGCAGATCAATAATTACAAAATTAGTGAAAAATTGCCGTTCATAAGGCATTTATGGACGACAATTCTTCTGTTCTCTAATATCAAAATTATAATTTCATCCCTCCGTTTCTCCTTAAAGACGGCATGGGGCGGCGTATCGCCTGTTGCAACTTCTCGAACTGCTCCTTGAACCATTCTCCAATCGGTTTCCGGCTGATGGAGAGAACCAGTTTATCCTTGTCGGCAGGGTCTTTCACTACTTTGAAATCAGCCCTTCCGGTGGTGAACTTCCGCCTGTGTTCCTCCGAATATAGTTCACCTTCATATTCCAACGGTTTGCCGCTGATGAGCGTGGCGGTCTGCCGTTCATCGAACCCGACAAGGCGACACGGTTTTTCCATGCGCAGGATTTCTTTCGCCAGCGGAAACCATGAGTAAAGTTTTTCGGCAAGACGTGTAAGCCTTGACACTTCTTTCTTGTGTTCGGCTTCTTTCCGCTCCATTTCCCTGCGGTGCTGTTGCTGCATTTCCAACACTTGTCGGCTGTGGTCGGTCTGCATGGTCTGTATCGTGCTTTGCAGGGTTTCAATGGTTTCCTCATGGTCGGCTATATCCCTATGTAGGGAGGTGTTCTCCCTTTCCAACGTCCTGACCTTGTTGCTGCCGAAAAGAGAACCGACACTTTCGGCGATGTTGGCGGCTGCGGTTGTTGCCGCACCTTTCAGCTTCTCGGTCTGTACCTCCCTTTTCGCACGTCTGAGTTCCTCCAATGCTGTTTCTCTGCGGTCTTGAAGTTGCCCTATATCTGTTTGTAACTGTTCTGTCGGCTGTATTAAATCACGATAATATTGCCGTGTGGAGATATGTTTCGACTCCGAACCGTCTATGCCACGTTGCAATCCGTATCTTCCCATGGCTTGGGCATAGCTGTCCTGATAGTCTTTGAGTTTCTGACGGGTCATGATGTCGTCAGCACAAAGTCTTGCTCCATCGGTCGGCTTCTTGCGGTAGCGTTTCTTCGCCTGTTCCTCCCGTTTCCTGCGTTTACGTTCTCCTCTGACAATGGGGACAAGTGTGGCGTGTATGTGCGGTGTCTGCTCGTCCATGTGCAGGACTGCCGACACGATATTCTCCTTGCCGAACGTGTCAGCGAGGTATTTCAAATTGTTGTCGCACCATTCATCAAGTCTCCCTTCGTTGGTGATGCGTTCCATATCCTCGTGTGTTCCCGTAACCATCATGACGGTGGTTCCGGTGTATCGTGGACAGTTTGTCGCTGTCAAGACCAATCTGGCCGCACTCGGACTGCTCGTTGCCAATCTCGGTGTGGAATTCTCTTTCGGTCATGGATTCAGCCTCGACCTTCCGTTCTATTATTCTCCGTACGACATCACCTCCAAATTCCGTGTCAGAATACTCGGAACCCAGCCGGAACTCCGTTACTGGCTGGGGCGCAACTGGCCCGGAGACGGTCATTTCTTCGGACTGAACGGTACCGTTGCAGGGTTCAACGTCTCATTCCCCGGTACAGATCGTTTTCAAGACCCCGAACGTGCGCTTTGGGGAGTGGGTCTCAGTTACGGTTATGCCCTTAGCTTCGGCTCCGGCAGACACTGGGGACTCGAATTCAACATCGGTGCCGGATATATGAATTACCATCTCGACACCTTCGACAATGTTCACAATGGCAAGCTTATGCGCACCGGAAAGAAGGATTACTGGGGCATCACCAGGGTCGGTTTATCGCTGACGTACAAATTCCGGTATCGGAAACAAATCACGTCCAAATTGCAACAAAGGAGGGCGGAACATGATTAGAATACTGTACATATTTTTGGGAATATCGGTCATGCTCGGACTCTCGTCATGCCATAAGACAATTCACATCCACCCGTGGGAGGAACCCGCAGCCGACGAGAAAGCGATGCTCACGCTTCGCATCGACAACAGTGCGCCGCGACTCGGAGCCGTAATCGACTATACGGTTTCCCCGGCCGTCATTATCTATTCCGACGATTTGCCGGAGAACGCTGCCGCACATGCCCGTCATGCAGCGTCCGCCTCGGATGAGAACCCGGATACGCAGAAATTCCTCTTGCAACGGGCGCATTCGCTGGCCGAGGCGTTCGACGAAATCGCACCGTACGTTCTCGACGGCGACAAATGGGAGCTTCACTTGAAATACGAGGTGTATGCAGGTACAGCCGAACAGGTAAAGAAAGGTTTCGTCACACCGTTTCATTGCGATGATATCAAATATCGGGCCGATGTGTCTTATCCCGAACATGATGTGGAGGTAGAACTACCATTCGGCAATGTAACAGTCATGGCCGTGGCTTATATCGTGCCCGCAGGTGTTGAAGGCGACTGGTTTTACAAAACTGGGCCCCTGTATAATTTGATTTGCGATATAGACAAACGCCAGGGCGAACACGACAACGTTTACCGGGATTGTTTTGTCGCCGGACAGGAATACCGTATCGAACCCACGGGTATAGACGGCAATGTGCAGCACATAACCGCCACCCTGACCCGGCCGCAAGGACGTTATATGGTAATTGCCGATGACTATGAAACTTATCTGAATATTGCCGGCGCCGAGATTACGGACGCCGCTTCTCACATCTACTATCCATCGTATATCAACACGGCATACTCAGTGTTCGACCGCATGCCCATCGCGAGTTCATACGATTTCGGTTATGACTTCAGTCCCTCGCTGGCTTATGCCGATGATTTCCCGTATGTACGTTTGGGCGATGACTGGTCGTTTGTCAATGGCAATCGCAGTAACTTCAACATTGATATCACCGTCAGTGACAAAAAAGATGACCGTGTCATCAATCACAATCCTGGTATCTTGGTGCCTGTTTTTCCGGACCGTGTCACTCTTGTTATAGGCCACTGGCTTACGAAAATCAATGAAGGCGGCGGTGGAGTCTTCATCGATCCCGATTTCACCGACGAGATTGTCATTCATTTCTGACCCCTGTTTGCAATCCCGGCTCGATTCAAACGCAAAACTTAAATCGTACTCGCTACACTCATGGAAGAGGTCAAATGCAAAAGGAGGACAGGTAAATAGCTGAGCACTATCGTTTTTGCGGGATACAGACTTGTGTAAATTTTTATCTATTCTTAATTATAAATAATCTGCAAGATTTATAATCGATAATATGTTGCGTACCATTTGGCAAAACTTCTCAGTCCCTCGCGAAGCGGTGTCGAAGGTTTAAAGCCGATCTGTTGTTCCAGATCCGAAATATCGGCATAAGTTACCAACATGTCACCAGGCTGCATAGCGACAGATTGTTTGTGCGCATCGAAATCGAAATCAGACGGCAGGACACCGGCGGCAACAAGTTCATCCTGCAAGGTCTCTACAAATTCGAGCAAGCTTACCGGGGAACCTGCCCCCACGTTATATATGCTGTACGGAGGTTTCAAGATTCCCTCTGTGTCTGTTCCTCTTCGTGGTGGACATGACATGATCCGCACGATACTCTCCACCACGTCGTCGATGTACGTGAAATCCCGGAGACAATGGCCGTGGTTGAATATGCGGACGGTTTCTCCAGCAACGAACTTGTTTGTGAAATCAAAATAGGCCATATCAGGCCTTCCTGCAGGTCCATAGACCGTGAAGAAGCGCAGTCCCGTGGTGGGGATATTATACAGTTGGGAATAAGCGTGTGCCATCAACTCATCCGCCTTTTTTGTGGCAGCATAGAGCGAGACGGGACTATCGGTTTTGTATTCTGTCGTAAACGGAGTTTCCCTGTTCTGGCCATAGACACTGGACGAACTGGCATAGACAAAGTGCTTTACTCCGAAACGACCGTTATCACAAGAATGACGGCAGGCTTCTAGTAGATTATAAAAACCTACCACATTCGAGGATATATACGAATCAGGGTTGGTAATGCTATACCGTACGCCGGCCTGTGCCGCCAAGTGAAGCACAATTTGTGGATTGCACTCATCAAACGTGTGCATTATCGTGTCCTTGTCTGCTATATCACCTCGAACAAACCGAAAGTTTACATGTCCCATGAGTTCGCTCAGACGATATTCTTTGAGTGCTACGTTATAGTAGTCATTCAGGTTGTCGATACCGATGAACCTAAAGTCCGGATTGTCCAGAATCAAACGTTTGGTCAAATGGAAACCAATAAAACCGGCAACACCAGTGATTATAATTGTGTTGTTTTCAAACATAACGTCTTATTTTAATTTGCCCCAGATAAAATAAAATGGAAATAGGAATACCGCTTTCAGATAGCGTTTACGGGTATGTTTTTCTTTATAGAAACGGTATAAAAACCTTAGATTGCATTTGTCTGCCCATGAGGGATAATAAACAATTCCTTTCATGCTCAACTGAGTAATAAAACCGCCGCAAGTGAAACCGATGCCTTTGTAACCGTAATCTTTCAGTCGTAGCAGAAATTTTTCTTGCAGGATTGTTCCCATTCCGGCTATCACATAGTCCGGGGCCAATGTGACAACAGATTTACATGTCTCCCTCATTTCGTCCTCTGATGAGAAGTAGCCGTCTCGGTATCCTACGATTCGCAATTCGGGAAATTGTCTCTGCAGGATTTCAACGGACCGTTCTATCTGATTAAGGGTTGCGCCAATCAAATATATCGTTTTCTTTCGGGATATGCTATGTCGGAATAGCAAAGTCACGATGGAGGTCATATCGAAACTGCGGCGCCGGATTTTCTTGCCATACAACAGTCCAATGGCGACAGCTAAAATAGTTCCGTCAACCATTATCCCATCGAAGCCAACGAACAAATTCTCATTCTTTAACGCAGCCAAATACGAAACGGGATTCAGAAATGTGTAAACCGCCCCCTTCTTCACGAACATCTGTCGCGTCTCAACACAGTCTGACGCAATGATTTTATCTACTAATATTCGAGACATGGATTATTTAAGAAATGTTTTTATCCTGTCTGTTACCACAGGATATTTTACAGACAACGGAACCCATAACTTTAATAGTATTTTTTTCCACCAAGGTTGCCATGTTCCAGCAAAGTGGTGGATTGTACGGGTGTTTTTCGTTATCTTTATTTTCTTGGTGACGTATGATTTGGGGCTGAAGTAATCTACCGGGAAACGACAGATAACCTGTTCGTCATAGATAAACTCGCGAACAGACAGAATATCCTGAAAACGATAACGGGCCGCAAGGATATTCGCCATAACTTCCGGCAAGACATTCATAGAGAACGAACGGTTCGGATTCACGAAATGCCTATTCTCATAGTAAGACAAGCATTGAGCAATCCACTCACATCCTTTTTCAGCACCAATTACAGCAGCCTCTATACCATGTTTACTATTCTCCTTACCTACAAAATAGGGCAACTCCAACAAATCATCAAAGCCTTTTAACACCTTCACGTCGCTGTCCAGATAAATTCCGCCGAAGTGGTATAGAGCATACAGCCGGATATAATCTGCCGCAAAGGCATATTTTCGATGCACAACCGCCTCTTTTACCCAAATGGACGATTCGATGTCGAACTGCCGTTTGTCCCACAGCCAGAACTCATAATCTGGTAACACTCGCTTCCAACTATCCATGCAGCGGCGTATCTTATCCGGATATTTTTCTCCGCTTAACCAGCAGTAGTGAATTATTTTAGGAATCATGGGTAACATCAATTTTTAATCATAATTCCAATCGGTAGGAATAATATGTTCATAAACAGATCTCGTTTATTGTTTTTATCCAAACATTGATGATTTCTTGTACATCTAAGGTATTTCGTATTTTTATGGCACAATCAGATATGCCCGGTAGAATTTCCTTGTGTTCTATCAAATATTTCATGGAATAAAAAAACTTTGTGGAATCCTTGACAGGTGTCAGTATACCATTATGTTTATCTTTTATAAACATTGATGCTCCGCCGGTAGGAGTATCCGTACAGACAGTCGGAATACCTATGGCCAATGCCTCAAGCATGGAATTTGACAATCCTTCGTGATCGGAAGATGAAACAAACATAAAAGAATGAGATAATATCTCATGTAAATGGGGTGTGAATTCCTTCAGTTCCACACAATTATGCAAGTGCCTATCTGAGATAATCTTCCTCAGTTGATGTTCAAGAGGACCTTCTCCGTATATCTGTAACCGATATTGAGGGAAAACCTTGTGCAGTTGCCCAAAAGCGTCAATCAACATAGGAAGATTTTTTTGCTCGTCCAATCGGCAAGCTGCTACTATGTCGAAACTATTTATGCCATCCCAATAAGGCAAATCTGGTGTGATGGGATTGGGGATGACAACTAACTTCATTTTTACCTTTTCCCGAAAATATTGCTCCACCCTATAGGTTTGGCAAACCAAGGCGTCAGCTTTCCCATAGCAACAATTCCGTATCCATCTCATTAATTTCGATGAAGGCACAAGGCTGGGATCTGAGCGTTCAGAGTCTATAGTCTTAAAATGTCCGTGTCCAATTAATATCTTGGCCATGGTAGTATATTTACTGACGTAGCCTAATGATATGATCAAATCAGGACGTATCTTTCGTATTAGCCGTACGTATGAAACTAATCTAAACATAATTTCAAATTTGAAAAAATTGAAATTATTATTTAGTGTGTAATATCGGACACAATCTCTAATTGGATACCTTATCCCACTTTCTTTTGTCACACATGACACTTCATGTTCCTCAGATAAGGCATTGGAAAGAATAGAGGCAACCCGCCCACCTCCACCATTGTGCAAATTGTCAACGAAAACAATTATCTTCATTTTCACAACTTGTTCTGTTTCACTAACCACAGAACTCACATAATATGAATCCAAGTCTTTCTATCGTTGTCGAAACGAGAAACACCCAAGTACTAGGTCTCAAAAGGCAAGCCGCCGTATTTTCAAGGTACCGGCAATTTGCCGGGTTCAAATTGTGACAGCAGCACATTGCGGGGGCTTTTATTTTCGAACATTTGCAATTTGTTTCTTCGTCAGCTTTTCAATACTTCCCCGAACAAGTCGGTTATCTGCCTCTCGCTTAAGTTCATATTGACAAATTTTTCCTTCACTCTCAACGTCCTTGCCTTTATCATCGCATCGGCCAGTCTCTCCCAATCACCCACCGGCACTGTATAACCATTCACACCGTCATGAACTACCTGGGATATATAAGGAATACTGCGGGTAACGACAACAGGTTTGCCTAAATACATGGCCTCGAGCATCACGTTAGGCATACCTTCATATTTGGATGAAAGGACAAACACATCGGCAGCGTCCATATACTTAAATGGATTCTCCTGGAAACCATGAAACGTAATGTACTTGCCGATACCCAATTCCTCTATTGACTTATAGAGCTGTGCCATGTAATCCTCATTATAACCATGCGAGTTTCCTATGATTTCCAACCGGCTTGCTTTGTCTTGCTTCAATACGATGGCAAAAGCCTTTATCATCGTGATATAATCTTTTTGCGGAGCAAGACGTGCTACAGCCGCATAGTGTGTACATTCAGGCGATGGATATTGATATTTTTCTTGTATTTTATGCTGAATCAATTCCTTGTCCAAAGGATTATTGATAACCGTGATTCTTCCGGCATCCACATGATAAAATGCTGCCATTTCCTGTTTCATTTCCTCGGTCTGAGCGATAATCGCATCTGCATAACGCAAAATGAATTTTACCGGATAGGATTGTTTTTTGGGGTGCGTGGTCGGCATATTGCAATCGCGGAAAATAACTTTCAACCGAGGCATGAGCATTTTGGAAAACACCAAAGCCGGAACCAAAAACGGGGTAGAGTCGAATACGCAATCGGGCTTCGTATGCAATATGTAACGGATTAGCTCATAATATAAATACCTGTATCTGCAGCAGATAAGGTCATAAGGCAGAGTCGGCGGTATGAATGATTTAATCTCAAAGCTTTGCGATGGATTCTGCAATATCAGCAAGCGACAGTCGAACCCAGCCTGTTGCAAAATCTTGGCATATAAAAGCGTCATGCGCTCCATTCCTCCACAATGGGAATGGGTGATAAGTAATATGTTCTTATTCATAATCTCTCTCATATTATTGCCCCAACAAGCTGCATGTCAGAAACCGGACAATATCATTCAGCATCATTTCTCGGAAGCCGTATCAAATCCCCCAGCTTTCGCTCCCAATCACCATGAAACGGCTTCATACCTCCCCAATCATAGAGTGTAAATTCACTGAAATACAGATGACCGTTCACGTTGAAAAAGTCAATTCTGATAAAAGGCAAATCTTGCGACAGCAGAGTAGCCAACTCTTTCATTTTTTCAAAATTATCAGGAATATCGTATTCGGGAACAGCCCGTTCATACCCATGATTGATATCCACCGGATGAAAATCCATATCATAAAAGTTCTCACGAATGGTTTCACCTTTGTTGGTCACATACATATAAGCAGGCTTGCCATTGAATACAAAAAACTTATAGTCATGCAGCTCATGCCCGGTACCTTCATCCAAATATTCTTCTGCAAGAATAAGCGGTTCTATATGCTTGTAGGACCATTCACGTGATTTCCAATAATAGGTTCTCTCCGCTAACGTATTATGATTGAACCGATGGCGTAATATCTTACGGTCGATGCCTTTTCTCTTATCCACTAAAATTCCTTCCCCACTATCATGATTGGTTTTCAAATATATACGGTCAGGCAACTTGTCGAAATCAATGTCATCCAAACTTCTCCAACACCCATAACAAGGAACTACATATTCCGCACCTATCAATCGTTTCACATAAGACTTCGCCCAATATTTGTCAGCCATCATCGTAAACAACGGATTGCGATAATTCAATTTCATCCAATTCAGCTTCTCATTGAAGCCTTGGGGATTATCCCAATTTATAGGCTCCCCGAATTGCAGTCTGTAACGTATCGACAGATAAAGTTTGGCCGGTATAAATTTCTTTGTATGAAGAACAAATGCCGTTAAAAGCAGTTTCATGATATTATTATCCATACAATATTTAAATTTTTGTCATGTAGTTAAGCAAATCCGAGATATTCGTTTTATCCGATAAAGAATCTACCTAATCTTGTCTTCAATAACAAATGCGATAGAAACAATGACAAAAATAGAGTAATGAAGAATCCAATCCACGGAAGAACCAATGAATCTATCCTGTTCAGTCCATCCATTCGGTAATAAAGGATTTTCAAAATGAACTGCTGGCAGATGTACACTCCAAAACAAAGAGAACTCAGCTTTACCATTCCCCGAGTAACCTGCAAACGGTTATTCCTTTGTAGCCAATTGACACCACAAAACACCATCGCTGTACCGAATGCGCTGTAACATAATGATGAGAACCGTATCCAACAGAAGTAAGCTTTATTTTGCAATATGCTGAAAATCAACACATCCCCCCACCCAGCGCCAACGCTTATGTTGCCTGTCAAGAAAAGATTATCGAAAATAGTAAACAAGACAAAGGAAGAGAGGTATAACGCTGCGCACACTGCAGTGTATTTACCTGAAAAAAATCGTTCCACATTCCATGTGTTTCGTTTGATACAATAGCCCACGTAGAAAAATAATAGGTAATACATTGTCTTGCCCAAACGAAATGGAAGAGGAAGTATGGAGCATAAAGCCGCAACGGTCAATAGCGGTATAACCACTTTTGGGGAAATATGCAATTTCTCAATGCCATATACGCATACAAAGCACCAAAACAGCATAGGAAGAAACCAAAGATGTCCAGTGCCGTTCAGTATGGAATAGATTATCTCAGAAACAGGCTTACTCAAATCATAAAACATTACGTAATACACACCCCCGAATAGGAAACAGGGCAATAATAGTCGCTTCGCTTTTCTGAGAATCGTACTCTCGAAGTTCACAACACCTATTCCTTTTTTCTGTATTTGTTCCCCATAGAGATAACCCGATAAGAATACGAATGTTTCGAGCATAAAACTGCTTACCGCTTTACCCACCCACCAATAAACCGGAATCTCAGGAAAACCGTTAGGAACTTCCCATGCTCCGCAGAATACACAGAAGCTATGGTAAAGCACGAGAAGCAGTATCAAAAACAGACGGATAAGGACTGCATCTCCCAATAGTTTTTTGTAATTTTTATTCACTTGCAATTTGATTTATTCAGTACATGACAAATGAAATTACGAGGTCAATGGCTTTATGGCTTTGGAGGTAAAACAATCAGCTTGCCTAAACGCTCGTCCCATTCTTCCGGACAAAATTCCTCTATACCTGAGCCCGGATAAAAAGTTAACTCCCCAAAATAGATTCTGCCATTGATTTCATAAAAATCGCTACGTACAAAAGGAATATTCTGAGACAGCTTCTCAGACATGCTTATCATCTCCCGATACTTTTCTGGCATTGCTATTTTCTTTTCTGATGCAGGATAATGGCGAGTAAAAGGTAATTGTTTCCAATCTCTATCAAAAAAAGTAACCTTCAAGCCCCCCTCTTTATTCCGGCCCGAACAGACAAACGAACATTTTACCTTACCATTAAAACACATGAATTTATAATCCTTTAAATCTCCATCCCCACTCTTATCTTCCATAAACTTCTCAGCTAAAATCTTACGGGGGACATCCTTGTAAGGCCATTCACGACCATGCAAGAAATAGTTCTGTTTCAACCCTTTGCGCAGCTCAGCTTTCACCTTCGGAATATCCAGCTCGCTTTTGTCCTTGCAAATGCACATACCTAAACCCGAATTGTGATTACACTTCAACACAAACTGATTGGGGAGAGCATCGAAGTCAATATCATCGGGGTCATCCCATACCCCTAACGTGGGGATAATATACTCCCCGCCCAGTTTTTCTGCCACATAGTTCTTTGCCTTTACCTTATCTACCATAACAGTGTACTCCGGCCTACGGTCATACAATTTCAGCCATTGCAGTTTTTCATTGAACGTTACAGGATGTTCCCAGTCCAATTTTCTCCCGAAATATAAACGGTACATTATCGACAGGCATGACTTGTCGGGGAGAAGGGGCAATATCCTGTCCATAAGTATAATTCTCAGATTATGGAATAAGTAATGACGAACTTTTTGCAGCTTGTTCATAAATAAAGTCGATGTAAATATTTTACAGCTCCATGCTCCCGTTAAAACCGGGACAAATTAAACATTAATCAAAAAACATGGAAAAAGGAAAACATCGCGTTCTTCGACATCGTTGAAAAATCCCTGCTCACGAGTGCGACTTCATCTTCAGCATGGATAGTATGTATTCCTTATATAGGGATACCGGGTCACAACATGCCAGTATAAGGCCGTATATAGCGAAATAGTGGGGGAATTCGTAAGTCCAAGCTGTCAAGTCTATAAACAATATGCACGCCATGCCCGACAGACAGACCAGCCATACGGGACGCGGATTGTATCTCCGTGATTTCCATATTGCCCTCAGGATGCTTCCCATGAACAGTAGCCACAATGCGGTGCCGACGATACCGTTTTCCGCCAGCTGCGTCATGTATTCCGTGTGCAGGGGGTATTCCATGTGGAACAACCGGCGCGAATTCTTGGTTCCGACTCCCGTAACCGGATGTTTCTGGAATACCTTCCAACCCAATATGTAGTGAGAGGTTCTGTCGCCTAATTTATTCAAGATGGCGATGTCGGTTTTGTTCAACTTCTTGCCCACTTTTTCAATCTCTTCCATGCGCTTCCCTATCAAGGTGTGGTCCATCACCCATGAAAAGGGGACATACATCATACCGCATAGAAGCAATAGGCCGGCAAAACGGTTTGCCGAGAATGGCACCATCTTAGCGGCGACATAAAACAAAAACAGAATCATTACGCCGCCTAACGCCTTGCGCGTGGACACTGCGAATATGGCAACCAATCCCAATGCGAGTGCCGTATATAGATGCCAGGGCTTAATCCACCCATGTATGCGGGCAAACAGGGCGACAAAGATTAGAGTGCAGGCATTCAATGGCAAAGAATTACCCAACTGTCTTCCGCCTCGGGCAGCCCAGCCTGTTCCGGGACCTATCCCCTCTATGTCTTGCAGAGTCAATCCCATGATCATATATACGCAAAGAGCGAGAATGATGGTCAATACAGTTTTCTTCAAGTCTTTCCGCCCTTCATAATAGACCGTTATCAACATGGCGAGCGGTAATATGAAATGTTGGCGCGCAAACCCTATCGGCGTACCATCCTCGGGAGGGACACCTGCCAAATACCAGTTGGCAAAAGAATATATACACCACAGCAGCCATAACAAGACCGGAACCTTTATTAAGATACGACGGAACGCGTTGTCGCGCAGATTCACCAAAACGCATATAAACAGGAAAGAAAGCACGGGCAACCGTCCCGCATCGAATAACTTCGTAAGCGGAACAAGCAAGATGACATAGACCATGAAAAACCTGTTCAGCAGTGTTGGGATGCCTGCATTCATAATTATTTCACTTCAAGCGGTTCACCATGCAGCGCAACTCTAAGCCCGTCGCAAAAGTCACCCGCTGTCACAATTTTCATTTCCATTTAAGAATAAATGCGCTGAATGCGCCGCGTTCCGCCGGGAACAGCGACACAATGCCGCCATACACTGCCATGCATGTAATTATCGACAACGCCGTCCACCACATGTTATCCTGACTTACTCCCCGTAAGGCGTACGCCACAGCGAGCATGACAATGGACGCAAGAATGGAGGGCATGACATTGAGCACCATTTTCCATGGCGAGATGCGGATTACCCCATACATAAGTATCATGTTGATGATAATCCCTTGAAAGCGTATCAACGAGCGCGAAATATAAAGTGTCTCAAAACCATAACGGACAGCAATCAACACGGTAGGCCACAAAAAAACGATATGCGACACTTGGGCGAGCACGGAAAGTTTCGGCCGCCCTTTGGCACGATAAACTTCGCTGCTATAATGTGAAAAAATGATTGTCGCGCTGCTGGTAAGCCCCCATAGACCGATGAATCCGGCGGCTTCCGCCCATTGCCCGCCAAGAAAGATTGCCGTTATGAAATCGCTGTAACAGAATATACCCACCCCCAACGGAATGACCAGCAGCCCCACCAGTTTCTGGAACTTGAAAAACATCCGCTGAAATCCGTCGTTATCATCCTGCAACCTTGAAAGCGAAGAAAACAATATCGGCATTGTGGCAGAAGTAACCAACCCCATGATTTGTCCGACGAGCGAGGAGGAGGTTTTGTACAATCCGAGGTAATGCAGCGAAAGCGCCGTGCCAACGATAAAGACATCCACATAGCTTGTCAGCCATATCGTGATAGCTTCTATAAGCGACCACAGCGTAAAGGAGAACATTTCTCCCAGTTTCTGCATCGAAAAAAAAAGTCTTGGCCTCCATCGGCTGAACCGGGTCAGCATAACCGCATTCGCCACGTTCTGCACGAGGGTTCCTATGACCAAAGCCCAAAAGCTACGCGTGATGAATGCCAACGGCACGGTTATGAGCAGAGGAACTAATATGCAAGTCATGCGGATCTTGAACAGTGTTTTGAAGTCAAGGGCGCGGCGATATAGGGCAACCTGTATGCTGCTGAATGCGGCAAGGGGTATAGAGGCGCAAGCAATGACAAGGACATGCCCTAACCCGGGATTTCCAACAAGTGCGGCGAGAGGTTCGCAAAACAGGGCGATCAGACTCCAGATGAGAAGAGAAAGCGTCAAATTGCTCCAAAAAGCCACGTCGGTGCTCTCGTCTTTGTCCCGCTCATCCTGAAACTGGTGCTGGACAAGATATTTCTGGAAGCCCGCATCGGTGAAAATCTCGGCAAAAGTTATTATCATTGTCAAGGTGGCGACTATGCCAAAAGCCTCCGGAGTAAGCAAACGCACCAACACCATATTGACCACGGGTGCCAGCACCTTCGCCGAAATCTCGGTCATTACCGACCATTTCGTGGCTGTCTTTACCTTATTGTCAAGATTTACGGACATATAAATTATGCATCAGCGATTCGGCCTACCTGTCCGAGCGCTTTGACAGCATCCATGAGTGATGCGTCGTATAGGGGTGTCTTATAGTATCAGGAATATTGCAAGAGCCGTCTTGGTATTTTATCTTTGACTTGACGGGCCAAGTATGCTCGCAGCATCTTCATGTTATGTGTATCCGTTCCAGCGAGATTGTACATCTGTTTCTTTATCAGGCGCTGCGCTTTCTTCCGTACCGCCATTTCGTAAAACCCGGCAAGCGAAGGGAGATTGAGCTGGAATTTTACGCCCCTGCCTTTCAGCTCTTCATAACCGCTTCCGTTCAAGTACATGTATCGTTCGGGATGAGCAAGCATGGGGAAGTACCCTTTCGCCTTGATTCTTTCCAGCAGACCGAATATATTTGCCGGAGGATTGTAGTAGGAGGTCTCCACCAACAACCAGTCCCCTTTTTCTCCGAGCGGAAGCAAATCACTATTGTTCAGCCGTTCACTGAACAAATTGTCAAGCATGTACTCTGCTGCCAAATGTAAGCGGACGGAACCTTCATAGACGGCTTGCAGTTCTGCAAAACGCTCCTTCAGATGCGCGGTCTTGTTGGGGACATCCTCCTTGATATGGGGCGTGAGCCAAACGGCCTTTATACCGATTTTCTCGTACAGGGCAAGTATGTCCAGCGCTTCATCCATCGTCTGTACGCCATCGTCCACCCCCGGAAGGATATGGCAGTGCCAGTCGGTAAATCCCTGCAAGAGCCCACTCTCAAGAAGCGTATGTTTAGAAAGGAAGTACATTTTTCAGATGACTTAGCAATGATGATTTGTTACAGGATTATTTTGGCTCGGCAATGAATACCATCGATTTCCATAAATAGGGGAATCGTCCGCAACCGATAAACCGGACAACCCTGAACCCCTGCGACTCCAATAATTCCGTCAATATCCTTTTAGAGTAAAATTTAATATGTCCGCCATCTACCCAAGGTTCCAAATGCTTGTCCATACAGCCTAATAGTGATATGATTAGATATTTCAAATAACCGTTGTATGGGGTAGAGATAATCAGTTTCCCCCCCCCCTTCAATGTATTCAAACAAAATGACAAGAATTTGCGGGGGCTGTATAAATGTTCTATTACCTCCGTTGAGATAATTGTATCGAACCCGATGTCAGATAACTCTTCGGGCAGTGAGGAGGCGGTTTCCATATCCAGTACACAAAATCTCTTCGGATGTTTTTGGCCAGCGGTTGCAATCCTACCCGGGTGCCTATCCACTCCATAAACATTGTAACCCTTGTCAAGCAAATAGTTCGCTATGGCTCCATTACCACATCCTACATCCAAAATGGTTTCTTTCCCAGATAATATATTCTCTATCGTCGGTAAGATATACCGATGATGCTTCTCTAATGTCCTTTTATTCATCATACATTTGTCGGCAAACGAATATTTCTTTTTGAATGGTCACATTATTCCATGATTATGATATAATCCATTACGAAACCACAAAGACGGTTCCCTTTGATCATTTTTTTCTTGGCCCCAGCCGCTTTACAAGACTCAATTACCTGTCTTTTGGTCAGTAAATTGATATTTCTACTATCGACCCACGACTTGCTCAACCTATTCAAGATCTTGTCGTAAACTCTTTGCGGAAGCCAGTGCAAAAAGGGAAACTGGGTATGCAGTTCTACGGATAATTCCGGCAAAATACATCTTTCCCGTTTATGCCCAATGCCGTTATTTTCTGTGGGTATGGGTAATGTTTCTCCAGATAATTTATGGCTGGATAATCTCTTTCTTTGTTGCTGAACCTGCATCCAGTACGGTAGTCTCGGAAGTAACTGAACGTTGTTTTTGAAATACCTGTATTTCCGAGTTCTGTTCCATAAACTTATTTTCTTGGCAATACTGTTCATATTGTAAATCGTTTCAAACTGTTTCCTGCTCTTTGTCGCCGTATCCGTACTGATACCCGTATTTATAGCCGTAGCGGTATCCACATCGTCCGGATTGATTTTCCGTCCCGTTCAGGATGACTGCCATATTCTTGAATATCTTTTGCTTGTAAAGTTTTTCGACTTCGGGGAGCATGTTCCGTTCCATTAATCCCGCACGTATCACGAAGAAGGTCCGGTCGGTAACCTTTTCGAGGATTTGCGTGTCGGCCACAATGTCCACGGGCGGACAATCGATGAAGATATAATCGTATCTGGCACGCATCTCCGTAACCAGATTCCTCATGTATTCCCCGGAAAGGAGTTCCGTAGGGTTGGGCGGCATAGTACCCACCGGAATCATGTCGAGGTCGGCATATCGAGCGTCTACCTTATGGATTATCCCTTTCAGTTTGTCCGTTCGTTTTGCAAGATAGTCACTCAATCCGATTTCGGGAGAGTCAATATAGTTAGAGAGCGATCCGTGGCGCAAATCCCCGTCGATCACGAGTACCCTCTTTCCTTTGATAGCGAGGCTGGCCGCGATGTTCACGGTAAGGAAAGTCTTCCCGCTACCGGGGTTGAAGGAGGTGAGCAGTATGACCTCCGTCCCGTTTCCCGACATGAACTCCATGTTGGTACGCAACACACGGAATGCCTCGTTCATAACATTCCTGCTGCCTTCTTTCACCACGATACGCTTTTCGTCTTCTACCTGTTTCCTGAGTAGGCGTTTCTTCTTCCCGCTCGTATCAAGCGGGATTTCCCCGATAAACGGCACCGCCAGTCTCGCTATGTCCTTTCGCCCACGGACGGTGGTATTCATATTCTCCCTCAGGAGAATGCAACCGGCGGGGAACATCAGTCCCAGCAGGAAAGCCACGGCAAGGATTTTCTTTTTCTGCGGAGCCACCGGTTCAAGGTTGCCCGACGGAGGTGTGAGAATACGCATGTTATAAGGCGTGAACGCCTGCGAGAGTTCGTTCTCCTCCCGTTTCTGCAGCAGGAACAGGTAGAGCGCCTCCTTGACTTTCTGCTGGCGTCCCACCGTCTGCAGGTATTTCGTCTGGTCGGGATTGACGGCTATCTTCGCCGTGGTCCGTCTTTCATTCCGGAGAAGCTCGTCCCGTTGCGTGTCCAAGGACATCACCAAGTTGTCGATAGAGGATACGATGGAAGTGCGCATGGACGCCAACGACTGGTCAAGGTCGGCTATCAGCGGGTTCTGGTCGCTGCTGTTCGTTATCAGGTTATTCCGTTTGAGCTGCACGGTATTGTATTCGGTTATCAACCGTTCTATGTCCGCATTCTCCAGACCGAGGTTCACCGGGATCAACTGGTTACGTTTCTTTCCGCCGGTGAGATGTTCACGGATGTACTTGGCAATGGCCGCCTGCGTACTGATGGCGATCAGCCTGTTGTCGTTCTCCTGCGCCTGTTCCATGAACAGCATGGAGGCTTTCTCCGCATCAGGCAGCAGGTTCTCGCTCTTGTAAGTGGAAATATCCGAATCCACTTTGCCGAGCTCGCACTCCAACGCCTCGAGGCGTTCGGAAATAAACCGGGAGGTGCTGACCGTGATCTGGTTCTTGTCTTTCATCCACTCCTCGTTGTACACCATGATTACAGTGTTGAGCACGTCTTCCGCACGGGGTATGGAAATATCCTTGTAGGAAAGCTCTATGACGGTGGCGTCTTCCGAGCTGAGCTCTGCTTCCAGGTTCTCGATGCAACCGTCCACGCAATCGTAAAGATTGGTGCGTGACAAGTGGATAAGCGGGTATTCTTCCGTGGCGGAATAGAAAGGTGTTGGTACCGGTATTATCTTTCCTAACGGTGTCTGCAAGGTATCGTTCAATGTCCCCGTGACGATCTCGCTTTCCAGGTCCCTCTCTGAGCTTTTGAAGTCATCCAGCTCCAACTTCCCGCCCGGCAGCAATTGAATGGTGAAAGAGACCGATTCCGCATCTTCCAGTCCGGGCAGTACTACTTTCACGGGCAGCTCTTTCCCGTACAGGGTTTCCTTGTGCAGGAAGCCGTTTACCCGGTAGTCCGTGTCAAGCCCCAAACGCTTCACCACTTCCTTTATCGCAGAGGGCATCCGCATGGCTATCAGCTCGTTGTTCACGTTGGCGCTCGCTTGAGTCAGCCCCAGATCCGCGAACATGGAGGCCACGTCGCTGCCAATCGCCTTACCTTTGGTGTCTTCCTTGACCATAAGGAAAGCGGAACGGGTATAGAGCGGCGGGGTGCAAAGGATATAGAATGCCGCCACGCACACGCACGACAGCACGGAAACGACAAACCACCGCCACTTCGCCAGACAGAGGTAAAAAAACTCCTTGACCCGGAGAGCGTCATCCGGTTTGCCTCCTTGCAGCTCCTGCAAGAGCAGGTCCATGTTTATATTCGTCTTGTCAGCCATAGGCAAGGGTCATTTGAAGATCAGTACCCCCAGTGTCGTCAGCAACGAGGCGAGCGACATCCAGAAAGAGGTGGAGCGCACGTTGTTGCCGTTCACGGTGGAGTGCCGTGCCCGGACCTCGTTAGGTTCCACGTACACCATGTCATTCTGTTTCAAGTAATATACCGGGGAGGTGTGGAGTGACCTCGCGTCGCAGAGGTTCACGCGGTAAAAGGTCTCCCCGCCGTTCTCCTGCCGTATCACCAGCACGTTCTCCCTTTTCCCGTAGATGGTCAGGTCGCCCGCCATGCTGAGCGCGTCGAGCAACGTCAGGTGGTCGCGGTCGATGCTGAACCGCCCCGGACGGTTCACCTCGCCTATCACCGAGACGCCCATGTTCAGGAACTCGACGATCACCACGGCGTCCTTCACCTGGTTTTTCCTGACCAGCTCGTTCTTGATATAGGAGGCGATCTTCTCACGCTTCAACCCCTCCACGTGCAGTTCCCCCAGTATGGGGAAATCTATGTTGCCGTTGGAATCGACCGTGTAGCTCGATACCTGCTGGTTATAGTTGTGACTGCTGTTCATCGACTGCCCGACACGGTGTGCCGTTATCGGCAGGTTGAACATGTCCGCCAGCTCCGGATTCTTGCTATTGATAACGATGGAAATCTTGTCCCCGGACTGCGCCGTCACCGGTATCGTGGCGACCTCCCTTCTCACGTCGGAGCGGACATCCTGCATGTAGGCTATCTTGTGTGATGCGGCACATCCTCCCAATAGCAACACCATGCCCAGCAGGAGGATATGTGTAATTTTCTTTTTCAACATGCCATGTCATTTAACGGTTATGAACTTTTATTTCCCCTCCACTGACCGCAGTTGCTTTTCCACGGCGTCCTTCTTGCCGGGAGCGATGTCACGGCAGACCACACCGTCGGGAATGTGAATGGAAACGGAAACCATCCCGCTGCTTTTCATTTTTTCAATATCCGCGTCCCCCAGTTTGAAGGCAGCGTTATACCAGCGTCCGTCTGCCCATTCGCTGCAACAGGCCCTTGGTCTTTCCGCTTTCAATACCACGGAATCACCGTCGGCCAGCATGAACTTCACGCCCGGACTGACGATGTGCATGGCCGAATCGTTCTTCAGTACCTTGGCAAGCAGCATGCAGCGGTCCCCGTATTTGCTGATACGGCATCGGAAAGTGACTTTTCCCGAGTCGCGTAGTTTCTTTTTGGGAAGAAGGTCCACGGTGGCGGATTCCTTCACCCCGTATTTGTCAGCCCGTACCTTCCGTGGAGTGCCGGCCGATATGCATCCTATGCCCGCGATGAGCAGACACAGGATGCAGATGATATGTCTCGTTCTTCTTTTCATCATACCGGTAAAGGTTTTATTTGATGTACTTGATGGTAATCCGCGCGCAACGGTTCAGTTTGGCCTTGAGCCCGCGTGTGCTCTTGTCGTCCACGCGACCGATCGGTTCGGACAGGACGTTGATGGAGAAATCCCCGTGTTTCAGCTCGCCGAACTTGCCGCTTTCCCTTAGCCACTTAATGGCGGAAAAGGCACGGTAGTGGGAAAGCGCCCTGTTGCGGTCCAGTCCGACCGCCTCCGCGTTCTCTCCCGTATAGTTGTCCTGGCTGGTGGCAAGACCTTCCGCCTGGACATGTATGATCCGACCGTTCTCCAGTATATCGCGGATGGCGTCCACCGCCTGCCTGTCGCTGAACCGGCTGATGTACCCCTCGTCACCCACCAGCGCCGCGTACACGTCGGCAAAACTGTAGAGGACCGTGCCTTCTTCCAGCGGCATGTTCTCTCGTACCGTGGAAAGTCCGGCATGGGCGTTCAAGCCGTATGAAGTGGTCTCCTTGTAGTTGTCTCGGCTCAGCAGGGTCTGGGTGCGTGTCTCGTTGTCGATACGGTAGCACCATGTCTTGTCCCCCTCGTAGATGGGCGCGTAGTAGTACCCGGCTACCTCCTCGAATGCCTGCATGTCATCGGCATCCATTTCCAGTGAAAGCGGTCTGGAGGACATCTCGTAGCCACGTGCCACTCCCGTGGGGTTCTCCGTGAAAGTGGCCTTCTCCGTCGGCACGTTCTCGATTTTCAGCGAACGCAGCGAAGCTCCCGATTTCAGACGCGATGCCACGGCCGAGTTGCTCTTGAATTTCTTCTGGGTGAAGATTCCGCCTGCCAGGTAATCCATCGAATGGACTTTCGCATCCGACACGACCGGTGCGTCGTTGCGACCGGAATAGTTGTTCGGGTAGAACACGTAGAACGTGAAGGTCCGGTACTCGGGACAGTCCTGCACGACAGGAACCGGGGCGGGCACGTTGATGAAGTAGTTGATGTCGTCACCGGGCACGCAACGTTCCCAGCCGCGCCGTTTGATGTAATAGGTGGCACCGATGCTCACGCCGAGATTGTAGTCCCAGCGACGGCCGGCAATGGGAGAAAGGTCGTAGTGGGTCTCGTAGAAACGCCCTCGGAGCTTCACGTCAAGGGACCATGCCTTGTTCTTGTTGAAGAAACGGCTGTACTGTAATTCCACGTTACCGTACCACTCGTTCTTGGGTCCGCCGTAAGGTTCCCCCCATTTCTTGTTTTTCAGTTCCTTGTCGTAATGATGAACCCCGCCGATACCCAATGAAAGGAACAGCTGATTGAAGCGTTCGTCAGAACCGTAACCCTCCCAGGCGTAAAGGATGCGCGAGATATTGAACACCACGTTGGCGTTGATGTCCCACCACTTGGTTTTCAATTTCCAGTAAGGGGTGCCGTCAGCCTTCAGCATGGGATTGTCCTCGCTGCCGACGGCGTACGGGGTCCAGATTTCCGTGAATCCCCGTGAGTTACCCATTCCGAACTGGGCCTTGATACCGAATCCCGGCGTGAACCACTTGCCGAGACCGACCGTGAAATCCGGTGAAAGCGTCTCCTTGAACTTGCCGTTACCGCTCCAGTCGCCACGGAATGTATGCATCCCGATATCCCCGTAGACCCACCAGTTGTCCCAAAAACGGTTGGTCACCACGCGGTACTGGTCGTCGGTGGGCTGTAGCCTAGGCACGTACTCCTCAGTCAGCAAGGAGTCGATCTTCGCGGGCAGGGAATCACGCTCCACCCGTTGCCACTGGATTTCATCCAGATTCTCAATCTGCGCGTACATGTTGTTGCAAAGCAGAATGAGGAACAGCATAATAAATGTAAATCTCTTGAACATACGTTTTTTTCTATTTTTCTTTGAATAATTATTTCTGGTGATTGTTACCGATCAAAAAATTGTGGAATGTCCGAAGGAATATGCAGATATCCAACGAGAAGGACCAATGGTTGATATAATACAGATCATACCAAATGCGCCCCGCGAGGTCTTCCGGGGTACGTACCTTACCCATGTATCCCCGTACCTGTGCCAGTCCCGTGATACCGGGACGCACCGTGAGACGGGACATGTAGTCATCGACATCACGCGCGAAGCGCCGTGTATCGTCGAGCATGTGTGGACGGGGGCCGATGATGGACATGTTGCCCCGCAGCACGTTGATGAACTGCGGCAGCTCGTCTATACATGTACGGCGAAGGAACCGTCCCAACGGGGTAATGCGCGGGTCATTCTCCCGCGCGGGTTGGGTATCGGCATCGTCGTTCACCCGCATGGTACGGAACTTCAGGCAAGTGAATACACGTCCGTTCTTGCCATGACGTTTCTGGCGGAACAAGACGGGCCCCGGGGAGGTGCATTTGATGGCCGTTCCCACGATCAGGAAAATGAGGGGAAAGAACGTACAGAGAAAAATCACGGACACCAGCAGGTCGAAGCACCGTTTGAGTGCCAAGCCTCCCGCGTACAGGGTCAAGTCGTGTCCTTCCGGGCAGGACACGTTCCGTGAAATATTCAGGCGTTGAACTATTCTATTGTTTATTCCGAACATTTGCTCCCTGATTCTATTACATTATAATAACTGGATGTATTCAGGTTCGACCTTGACACCCACGGAAAAGAATCCCGGTAATTCGACAAGCAAACGCTTGATTTTGGACCCACGTACCGTCAGCAGTTTACCTTCATAACCGTCCAAAGTACCGCCTATGATACGAACCGTACGACCATACATCGTCGGGGTCAATTCACCGGGAAGATAATACCTCAAATTATCCGATGCGCTTACCGCATGAATGAATCTTTTCATCTCCGTATCCGGAACAGTCATCGGATTGCAGTAACCGCAACCTTTCTTGTAGCGGTATTGTAACGTCGGGGTTTTGTCTACTATCGGATCGATTATTTTACGTGAATCATGAACAAAAAGAAGATCTTGTATGAATGGCACCTCTTCACGTGTACGCTTACCATTTTTTATCTTTATGCATGACTTCATGGGGGTAAATACCTCCATACCGTTATCCTCCAATTGTTTATAAGCCGGTTGTTTGGCATTGGGGCGTTTGAGATCACGCATGACGAACCAATATGTCTGTTCGTCATTCTGTTGAGAGTCCATTATTTTCTGTCAAGACAATTCTTCTAATCCTGCAAGATTGCAAATCTTGTTGCATATCAAGCAGTTACATACCACATTCCACATCTCTTCTCCCTGTCTCATCATATGCTGTTGTTTCCATCAAAACATATGTTTCCTACTCTATTGATAAGATGTTCATGAGGTCTATAGAGACCTTAAATTTCTACTTCTCTCCGCAAGAGAAGGATAACGCAAAATATTGACGGTAATTAACTGATAAACAGGCTGTATTTAATTTGAAGGAAGTGAGATTGCTCAACGTTTGTTGGGATAAACCCCTTGAAAGGATAAAGTTACCCACTAAAAATACGCCGTTTTCTGCTGTTATTTTCAATAAATTGCGTACTTTTGCAGTCGCTAATACTTCTCTTGCGGAGAAAATCGAGAAAATGCACAACACCGTATACATTTTAATGATCATCTGGAATTCTTTATTGCACTGTCTCAACAAGTTACGCTGATGTTATTTTCGTATCTTTCCTTTGTCCCGATTCCGATGTTAAGGAAAGAGAATCTTTCATCATTACGTTTCCGTCGGACATACCATTTAGAATCTGTCTCTTTCTAAGAGAAGTATCACTTTCATCAAAAGCTTGTTATTCTATCATTTACCCCTGAAAAGGTGGCTTTTGCGTAGCAGAAAAATGCTCTTCGGTTAATGAGTTATTGATTTTTTCAATTTATAGAGTAATAAATTCCTCGTTTCTTTATGGCGTTCTATTAATTTTTTGCTTATATTTGCACTCGCAAATACTTCTCTTAGAAAGAAATATTCCGACTTGCATGACAACAAAACGTTTGCTCCATGAAAGACAAGTCGGATCATTTTTATTTTTACGGTTCGTTTCCGGAGACATCGATTCATTTCCCCGTATAAAAGAGGTATTGTTCGATATTCAAGTTCCCCTGACTTTACAGCGCTTTTAGGATGATGCTGTTTGCTTTGTCCACGACTGAAGTATCCAACGAAGCGAGATAAATACGTGTGGTGTTTTCCGAATCGTGTCCCATCGCCTCACTGATGGTTGCAATGGGAATATTTTTGCTTTTGGCTATGGATGCCCACGCATGGCGGGCCACATAAGTCGTCAGAGGAATGGAAAGTCCCAATTGTTTTCCCAATTTCTTCAGTTTATCGTTAACGAGATGAGCGGCATTCTTATATTGCTGTCGATCGTCCATCTCCATGTTGCGTATAATCGGCAATAAATAAGGAGTCCCGGACGTGTCGTATTTGGCGATGATCTCCTGCATCGGTTTCTCCCATTTGATGAAGAGCTGTTGTCCCGTTTTCTGACGGCGATACGACAGGACACCATTCTGCAAATCCTTCTTTTTTAGATAAGCCATATCCACGAACGACATACCGCGAGTGTAGAACGAGAACATGAACAAATCTCTTGCGTAGTCCATTGCCGGTTTGAGTGTCAAGTCAATATCCCGAATCTGACGGATAACTTTCAGCGATACCGCCCGCTTGACGGTTTTGTCCACTCCCGTGTAGACATGCTTGAAGGGGCTATGCTGGGCGGTCAGTTCCCCTTCTACCGCACGGTTGTAGATGGCACGTAAATTACGCATGTAAAAAGAAGTGGAGTTCGGGCAAAGTCCTGCCGTTTTGAGATAAGTCTCGTATTCCACCATCAGGTTGGAATCAACCTCCTCGAACAACAGGTCGCATTCCCCGTGGAAACGTAAAAAGCTGTTCAGGACAGTCGTGTAGGTCTCGGCTGTACGTCTTTTGCCGATTTGTTTCAATTCCGTGATGAGTTGCCGGGCAAAGGAAATGAATCCTCCACAGTCTGTCGGCGAGGTATAGAGCTCCACCACCTTGTCAGCTGTATAGGAACTGCCGGCACGTTCAAGACGGGCAATGATTTCTTTGAAACGGGAGAAGTCATCCGCTATTGCCGTTTTCATGGAAAGCAGGTAATGTCGTCTACTCCCTTCAATACCGTGATGCAAGACAATTCCCGAGCTGCCGGCATCCCATTCTGAGGGATACACTTTGTAATCGGTGTGAATTTGTCTTGCCAAACGGTTGTGAATAATCTGATAATAGAGTACACCTTCCTTTGTTTCAATTGAAGATGCGCGAAATTTTAGTTTTACTGTTGCCATATTATTTAATTTTATATTGATATGTCATTAAAGAATATGGCAAACTATCGATGAATGGTGTCGCTAATATCTGTTATAATTATAAAGCTTTCATGATGTAATACGATATGGGCCTTATTTTTAGCATTTGTTTCACTTTCATATCAAATTATCCCCAATAACGGATTCCGCACGGAGGTATAATCATCTCCAGACCATACAAATCGGAAATATATTGGATATTCCGTACAATATGTTGAGCAAAGTAATCGAAAATCTCTCTTAAATGACTAAAAATCAATAGATTTATTTTATATAACTTCTCTTGCGGAGAGAAGTAGAAATTTGATTTGTGAAATTATAAGAAAAAATGAGCATAATGAAACGGATCATTTTATTTCTGACTATTACTGTTTTCGGTGTGGTTCAGTATGTTCGAGCACAGGACGTGGCGTTGAAAACCAACCTGCTCGCCGATGGCTTTTTCAATCCGAATCTGGGAATTGAGATAGGTCTGTCTCCGAAATGGACGTTAGACGTTTCGGGGCAGTTCAATGGGTGGACACTCTCGCACGCGCGTCGCTGGAAACACTGGGCCTTACAGCCTGAGGCCCGCTACTGGTTCTGCGACCGTTTCGCGGGACATTTCATCGGAATCCATGCCCACGGCGGCCAGTACAATATCGGCGGTATCGACGGAAAGGTCAACCTCCTCGGTACGGATGCCCGCAAGTTGAAAAATACCCGTTACCAAGGCTGGTTCGTGGGTGCGGGCGTGGCCTACGGCTACACATGGATATTGGGCAGACACTGGAATTTCGAGGCGGAAATCGGTGTCGGCTACTCCTATACCCGCTATGACCGTTTCCGCTGCACGGGTTGCGGCAAGAAAATAGAAACGGACAAGCCGCACCACTACGTGGGTCCCACAAAAGCAGCTGTCAATTTGGTTTATCTGTTCTAAATCACGAAGCAATGAAACGATCTATACTCATCACGGCAATCTTGTTGGGCTGTGTCTCCGTGACAAATGCCCAGTCTATCGTGGACGGTGTTTCCGTCGACGGGTTCAAGACGGAACGCAACGGCCAATACATAGCCGTAGGAATGAACCTGAACTTATCGGACCTTGACGTGGACGGCAACCGGGCCGTGTTACTCACGCCACGTCTGGTCAACGGAAAAGATTCGTTGGATCTCCCGTCTGTCGGTATCTATGGACGCCGCCGTTACTATTTCTATGTCCGCAACGGCGAGAGTATGCTCACGGGCAAGGACGAAAAGAGCTACCGAGCCTCTCAAAAACCGGATAACATTGCATACAATGAGGTCTTTCCTTACGAGGCATGGATGAACGGCGCCACGTTATCGTTGCACCGCAGCGATTACGGCTGCTGCAACACGTTGCTGGCCGAACAGGACGGACCGCTCGGACGACATGCGGAGGCGTTTTTCCCCGAACTGGTCTACGTACGCCCCGCAGCAGAACGGGTGAAGAGCCGCTCGCTCGAAGGCTCGGCCTATATCGATTTCCCCGTGAACCAGACAACGATTTATCCCGACTACCGTCACAACACGGTGGAGCTGGGCAAGATCCGGGCGACCATCGACTCGGTGCGTAGTGACCGTGACGTAACCATCACGCAGGTGTGGCTCAAGGGGTACGCCTCGCCCGAAAGTCCCTATGCCCATAACAAGGAGCTGGCCGTCGGGCGGACCGAGGCGCTCAAGAGATATATCCGGCAGCTTTATCATTTCGATGACGACGTGATTGCCACCGATTACGAGCCGGAGGACTGGGCCGGACTGCGCCGCTATGTCGTGCAATCCGATATTGATCATAAAAAAGAGATTCTCGCCATTATTGACAGCGACCGGGAACCGGACAACAAGGAGTGGAAAATCAAGTCCGCCTACCCAAAGGAATACCGGTTCCTGCTTCAAAACTGTTATCCAGCCTTAAGGCATACGGATTACCGCATCGCCTACACCATACGAGGGTACAGCGACTCGGACGAGATAGAACGCATTCTAAACACGCGACCACAGAATCTGAGCCTGAACGAGTTTTATTTAGTGGCGCAAAAATACGAGCCGGGGACGGACGAGTTCACGGAGATATTCGAGACGGCGGTGCGCATGTACCCGGATGACGAGACGGCCAATCTCAATGCCGCCAATGCGGCTATGCGCCGGGGAGACAATGCCGGGGCGAAGAACTATCTCGCCAAAGCCGGCGACTCGCCCGAAGCGGTCTATGCCCGTGGTGCCTTGGCTATCCGTATGGAAGATTACCAAACGGCACGCCGTTATCTTGATAAAGCGAAATCGCTCGGGGTCCAACAAGCAATCGTAACACTCGAAGAACTCGACCGGGGACGACGTTAAGCAATAATTAAAATGAATCCAAAATATTTGTCTATGAATACTAAACGGTTATTATTTTCTTCATTGATAGTGCTCATTCTTACCGGTTGTTCAACAAATGAAGACAATCTTATCAACAGAGGTGAGGATGAGCAGGGAAACAGTCAGTTAAGGTATCTGGCTGTAAATATCGTAACTCCGAAGGAGCCGGGCGTTCGCTCTGCAATGGAGGGGGATTTTGAACCAGGTTCGGAGGCGGAAGACAATGCCGAAAAAGCCACTTTCGTCCTTTTGGACAAGAACGATAATGTTGTATCAGTTATCCCTGATCAAGACCTTGCACCGTGGAAAGGCTTGGGCAGCTATGAGCCTAATGTGGAAAATATTTCGACTGCCGTCTTGGTAGTTAAGGATGAAAAAACGCAACCGGATGTAACGGGAATTCTTGCAATTTTGAATGCCCCTTCGGGATTGAATATTGCCAAAGAGGGAGACGATATGAAAACGACTTTGGCGGGAATCAAAGAAATCGCGGGTAATTACGGAACCAATGGCGATAAAGACACTTTTATCATGACCAACTCCGTGTATGTCAAAGACAACGGGATCAAGATCGCCGCGGATGTAACGGCGACGCAATTTGCAAAGTCAGAGGATGCGGCGAAAAATAATCCCGTGGATATCTATGTGGAACGTGTCGTGGCCAAGATCACGACAGAAGCCGTTGAGAATATTATTACCCAAGGCGGTGACAAGTTTAATCGGGGAGCATCAGTACAGATTAACGGACAGGAAAATCCGACAAATCTGACCATCGATATCAAGGGTATCCAGATCGCCAACAGTGCCGACCAATCTTATTTGTTCAAAAATGTCGAAGGTTTCGAAACCGCTGCACCCTGGGCGGGATGGACTAAACCGGAATACTTCCGTAGTTACTGGGCTAATATGCCGACTTCCGGCGTTACATATACGAATCATTCATGGAATCAGATATCCGGTGAAGGCGATGGTAATACGCCTCTTCCTTTAACGTCTGCACACAGTTTTTACGTGCAGGAAAATGTGGTTCCGACTACTTCTACCGCCGATCCCAAGCAGCATACCTCCGTAATCGTTACCGCCCAATTGAAAAAGGAGAATAATCCATTCGAGTTCGTACAAATCGGTGGTATATATTATGAGCCTGACAATGGGCTTACAGAGATTGCAAATCGTCTTGTCAATCGCCGCTATTACATAAAAACAAGCACTACTGAAAATGGTGCTACAAAAGAGACTTATGAATCCATTCCTAAAAGCTATCTCGAATGGGCTACCAAGGCACCGGCAAGCGCAACCGATGTTAAGGGATGGGAAGGCTTTGCCCGGTTGAAATCGGAGTACGAAAGTAAAACCTTTTATCAATACGTGGACAACGTGGCAGAGGGTGAAAGTCATTATCAGTCCCGTACTGCGGCGCAAATAAACACGGCTCTTCAAGAGAAGGCGCTTCGCGCTTTGAAATGGACGAACGGTATGTGCTATTATTTTGTCGATATCGAGCACTTCGGTACGGAAACGACAGGCGAAGGGGATGCGGCAACGACAGTACAACGCAAAGGTATCATCCGGAATCATGTCTATAAATTGACATTGAAGAGCCTGCAAGGTTTGGGCGTTCCGGTATTCGATCCGGAAAAGGAAATCATTCCGGAAAATCCTCCCAAGAACGAGGAGTTGTTCTACCTTGCGGCACGTGTCAATATTCTCAAATGGAAAATTGTGAGCCAACAGATAGATTTCAACAACTAATATAACATGCTATAAAAATCTGTCCGGAATTTCTTCGCGATCTCCGGACAGATTTTCCGGCAGATGCAAAGCACTCCCGTACCGGTGCGAAGAGAGGTACGGCTCCGGAGACCGCGACAAGCGCAGGACTCCCACCGAATGGGAAAATTCGACGGCAACGGCGACGTTGGCCGCATTAAATATACAAGACGACCGTACCGGAAAACGGACGGGGCGGTCATTGAACGAGCAATATAAAGAATATCGACATATGAATGTTATACCGGCATATTTGAAAAAGAGGGGGCGCATGCTGCTGACAGTCGTCGCCCTGTGTTGCATGATGCCCTCGTGCGACAATGCCATCTACGATGACGAGGGCGACTGCTCGGTAACCTACCGCGTGGCATTCCGCTACGACCGTAACATGAAGTGGGCGGACGCTTTCGCCCGAGAGGTTAAATCGATACACCTGTACGCTTTCGACAAGGGTGGCACGCTCGTGTGGCAACGGTCGGAACATGGCGAGGCCCTCAAGTCCGACGGCTACGCCATGACACTGGACCTGCCGGCGGGTGATTATCGCCTGGTGGCCTGGTGCGGACTGGAAAACGACGGCGAACGGGACAAATCCTTTGCCGTTCCCGAAGCCCGTATCGGCCGGACACGTATCGAAGAACTGCAATGCAGTCTGAACCGTCAGTACAACGCCACGGGAGCGTACAGCCGGGAAAAACTCTACCCGCTCTTCCACGGAATGCTCGATGTGGGTCTTCCCGGCGATGAGGATGGCGGAAGTTACTCCTACACGATGGACCTGACGAAGAACACCAACCATGTACGCGTCATCCTGCAACATCTCTCCGGAGAGCCTGTCGACGTGAAGAACTTCACGTTCCGTATCGAGGAAGAAAACGGACTGATGAACTATGACAATAAACTCCTGCCTGATGAAATGATTACCTATTGGTCATACGACACGAAATCGGGCACGGCCGGCATGGGTATCGACGACTATCCCGAGATGCACAAAGCGAAAAGCGCCATACAGACCTCTTCGCGGACCATTACCTCGGTCAGCGTCGCCATTGCGGACCTTTCTATCGCCCGTCTCGTGGAAGGACGCAAGACTTACCTTACCGTCGAGACGGAGGACGGTAAGATGACCTCCGCACGCATTCCGCTCACGGACTATGCCTTGCTGCTCAAGGACGGTTACGACGAGGACATGACGGATCAGGATTACCTCGACCGTCAGGATGAATACACGCTGACCTTCTTCCTTGACGAGGACAGGAAGTGGATCGGGACTTCGATTATCATCAACTCGTGGAAAGTGGTACTCGACAATATAAATTTCGGTAAACAATGAAATTGGATGGAGCGATTGATTAATGGCAAAATATTGGTTCAATATATGGATTTTGGGTATACTTGTTGCGGTGGCATGCTTTGCCGGTTGCAACGAGGATACGATTCGTGAGGATTTTCCCGAAAAGGAAGAAATCACGGGTAACGTGTATATCCGTTTCCGGATGAATCTGAGCGGGAACGGAATCCCCGGTGGCACACGTGCCGGAGATGGCACGATTCCAAAAGATGAGACTCTCGGTGCGGATAAGGAAAATGCGGTCAATACGATAGACCTGCTTGTCTATGATGCCGAAAGCGACAAACTGACCGATATCGTCCCTGTCGGAGCGGAACAGATAGAGCAATTCAAAAAAAATCCGGATTATAACTTTTACGTTTCTGTTTACGCGGGGAAGGGACAGAAAGTGAAGATATACGCTGCCGTGAACATGACCGAAAGGATGCGGCAGCAGTTCAACTTCAGCCGGAGTGGTAACGCTGTTTCTCTCTCTTCCGCCCATAACGATTATCGGGACGTGATCGAGGAATTCGTGCCGGGTAGTGCCGGAAAACAGGAGATGCTTGAAAACTGCAACGGGGGCTGTATCCCGATGACCGGGCAGTTCGTAATCGACGATATCGGCGGCGAGATCGAGATAACGGAAGGGCACGCCACGAAAGAGCATGCATTGCAAGTGAAGGCCGATGTCAGCCGCATCGTGGCTAAAATACATGTGCTGGCAACAATGACAGAGGAATTCACTCTTTCTACCGGAGAAAAGGTAAAATATGCACATGCCGAAGACAAAACCTCGAATTCGGAACAACCGTCAGGAGAAGCGACTGAAGATTATACCAACTGGATCGGGTGGATTCGTTTGAAAGACGTGCGGTACATGCCCAACGCGGTGAACAAATCCACCTATCTTTTCCCGCAAGCGAACAACAAGGAAGGCCTTTATCCGTGGAAGGACTTGAACATGGACCTGGAAAGCTATGTGGTCGGGGGACAAGACATCGACATGGGATTCGACACTCCCGCATGGGCCAAAGACTACGTTTTTTATAACGGCGTGTCACTGCACAAGGAGAATATATCGGCTGCCGGCCATCTGGCACAAGCCGAGGCATACGACGAGACAAGATACGATAAGACTGTAAATGAGCCCTATTCCGGCGATCGTTACACAAAGGGAATGTACTGTCCGGAAAATTACTTCGACACTCCGACTACCCATGGTGACGCGTTTGGCAACTACGAGGAAGCCCTGCCGATGGTCACGCATGTTTCCATCGCTGCAAGGCTGACACCGCGCCGGATCGTTATCGTGGAAGATTATGCGGATAAAATGGATGCATTCGTTAAGGGATACAAGGACAAAAAGGAAGAGTTTCTCGGACAATACGGGCTGACAACCGGGGATTTCACCGACGAGGACGTGAATCGATGGGAGGAGATTAAAAAGTCTTACGATGCCGAGGGTAGAAAATATTTCAGCGGAATGGACAACCTGTATCGTGAGGATTTCCGCATCATCAAGACCGACAGCGAGGCTGATGCCGCCGACATCATCAACTGGTCACTGAAAATCAACAAACTGTGGAGTCGGAATGCGGCTGATTTTGAAAACGGGAAATACCCCAACGGCACTTTCTATGTCTATAACGTGAAATACGACAACCTGCAAGTTGCCCCGAGTGCCATCGACTGGAAACAGGGATATCTCTACCTGACAGCCGGGGCCGTTGCTGCGGCAACAACCGGCAACATCGACATAAAGACCTATTCCGTGCCGCACCTCGGCGGGTGGGGTTATTATTTTACTTATCTCGACCAACTCAGGCAGACACAAAACGGCAAAACGCCATACACCGCCTCGCAGGTAACAAGGAATACCTATTATCTCATTACCGTCGGGAACTTCGGCATGCCGGGAGGCTCGATCAGCCGACCCGAATATATAAGGGTCAATACCGAAGCCGTGGGCTGGGATTATGCCGGAAGAGGCGAAATTAACCTGCATTAAGTGATAGGAATATGAAACGAATCGATTATATCATAAAAGTCATGTCGGCAACGTTCTTCATTGGAGTGTTGCCCTCGTCATGTATCTACGACGATGGAAGTGATTCTGGGCCGGCCACAATCCGTGTAAACACGTTGGCTGTGGACGGTACACGCTCTTCGGAGGGCGGCGACAACACTTTCATGGTGCTCTTCTGGCAGCAGACGACACATCTCGCATCGGTTTCCGATGAAGCCTCCCCGTGGCAGGCTCCCTACCTTGCCGGACACGCCCCGCAGCCGGTATCGTTTTACAAAAGTTCAGTGTTCGATACCCGTTTCCCTTACCCGGTCCCGGAAGATACGTATATCCATGCCACGGGCTATGCTCCGGGCAATGTGTTGAAGCCCGATGCAGAATACGGTTACCGGAGATTAACCGCTGCGGTGGGTGACACGGAAAAAGGCCGTTACGATTTCCTCGGCTGCGATTTTTGGGAAGAGGTCTTCAAAGGCAGCCTGAAAGACCCTTTTGCGCAGGACAAGAACAAGCTCTATTTCCGTCATCTCGCCGCAAAACTCGTCTTCTATGCCGACCGTGACAGGGAGACGATGGAGAACAAACAGTACGTGCGCAACGTGCAGGTGAAGAGGCTGCAAATGAGTATCGACGGAGGAAGCACGTGGACGCCGATGTACACGCCCCACACATTCGAATGGAAAAATCTGGCCGAAACAGATTTTACCGAATCATATAAAAAGACGATAGCGGCGGTAAGGCTCATCGAAGGTAACGAAAGTGCCGCAAGCACCGGTCCGAAAGCCGGGTACAAAGTCGTAGCGGCCGAAGAGTTTGCCGGAGAGGACAGCGATTATGTGCTGCAAAGAAACGCCACGGACCGTGTACCTATCGACGGTATGGACATCGACTCGTGCTACGTGTGCAACCCGATAGATGAGGACGGTAGTGTAAAAAAAGGTAACCCCATACAGCTCAAGATGGATATAAGTGCCGAAATGTCGTTCGACCCGAATTTCCCCATGAATGACGGCAGCGGCTCGATTACGGACGACCTTACCTTCACCCGAGAGTGGAAAGGTGTAACGCTCGATGCTATCTATGGGGTGACGATCGGTTCAAACGGCGAAGTACAGACGACGGATACGGCCATCGACGAGTTCAAGCCGGGCAACGAGTACCGTATCTACATTCATTTCCACCGCACAGGTGTGAACCTTGTGGCCAGGGAACTGCCGTGGAACTACGGCGGTATCCATTACATCACGATTCCGGGTGGCGATAAACCGACCGATGATAAAACGAAAGAATAAAAAGGACTCTATATGAACAGGAAATACTACATACTTTCCACTGCACTTCTGTCTTTGCTGGCGGGCGGTTGTTTACTGTCGTGTCAGCAGGATGATTTCGGGGAAGCTCTCCCCGACAGGGAAACGCTGATCACGCAAGGGCGCTATCTCACCGCCCGCAGCGTGGATGCCGTCGCCACATCGGAAGATCCGGACAAGGCATCGTGGTTCGAAGCCGGTACGCCTTACCGTTTGCTCGCCTTCACGAAGCCGTACGACGCAAGTGAGCCGGAGGATAAGGGAAACACGGTCAATCACCCCCGTTTCAACAAGGTGGCCTGGGAAGGCACTACATCCGATGGTTTGCGATTCATCAACATTGCCGGTGAACCGGACAAGTGGTTCGGCTTCTCAGCCGTCGAGGGTGAGACGGGAGATAAGGACGGTCTCGTATCAATTGATTTTTATGGTTTTACCTATGGTAAAAAAGAGGAAACCCACCAGTCCGATTACATCGCACTCGATGATTTGTCAGGCGAAACGATGCCCGAGAAAGAGCTTGCCTTACTCAAACACACGGAAACCGTCAGCGACGACGGAACAATGCTGAACGACCTGCTTCGTGGTGAACTGCTCAACCAGAACATCTTCACGGCCGGTAAAGATGCTTCCACCACGCAAAGCATCCTGCCTTTCACGCACTGCTTTTCGAAACTGCGCTTTCTGGTCGTGCAGCAGGCGGAAGACAATCCCGACGGAAACGGTAATCCCGTCCCCTGTTTCCCCAATATCCAAATTGAAAAGATCGAGGTAACGGGGACTTACAAGACAGGCGCCGTCTATTTGCAGGACGGCAAGGTGGAACTCACGAACTTAATATCCCGTCCGCTGCAATTCAGGGATACCTATAAAGGTGCTGTGACCTTGCAACAGGTCGATATGGGCGAAATGATCATTTTCCCGTCCGACGGTGCCGCATTAAAGGACAAAGCCGACGGCTACTCCGTCGGGCTGAACATTACGGTGAAGAGCAAGAACAAGAAAGACATCGAACAATTTCTTGCTAACACCAATCCCGAAGGCAAAAGAGAAGTAACGGGCAACGATACGGACGGTTGGTCGGGAACGGTTGAAAAGGATAGCATCATCGACAACTACACGAACATGGTTCTTCACTTCAAGCAAAATACCGCCTACACGCTGGTTCTCTCGTTCCAGAAAAATGCCGTGCGCATCATCACCGTTATCCCGCAGGTCGAGGAATGGTTGCCGGGCGAAGGTACGGACGCTAATCCATGGCAGGATCAGGCATTGGGACAGCCCCAAATGTTCGACAACATCGTGTGGAGCGACCGCAATCTCGGCGCCGACCATTACAACCCGTTGGGGGAGAACTTCGAAAAGACGATCGGATATTTCTACCAATCCGGGCGTAACATCCCATATTACACCTTCAATTACAAAGTGGCGGCAATTCCTGATTTCGGTACCAAGAATACGCAGAATATCGCCGACAAGGTTACCAAATGGCAAAACACCGAGTATAGATTCTATCCGATAGTGGACTCTAAGATTCTCAAAATGACGGGCAGCAATGAGTGGACCATGTACACCAGTTCGGGCAATCCGCAAATGATAATCCCCGAAAAAAAAACTGAGAAAAACTACTATTTCGACTTTCTGAGAGGCACCGACAACGGCAATTCGGGATTGACAGAGGAGCAGGACATGCATTGGGAAGAGGGACAGCAGAACCAGCCCATCACCGGGGCATGGGTCATTCCGTCGAGCAAAGATTTCATGACCATCTTCCCCTCCACCCCTCATGCCGGCAACATTACCCTAAGGGATGGCGGTAATAATTCAACGCCGATGGACTGGGGCAAAGGAGGTGAAGACCGACGCGTAAATGGGACCAATACGCTCCGCGTGACGGTTCCCTACTATACCGTGGGCATGGCCGAACCGACCCATCGCACCGACAACTATCAAAAGGCATGGAAAACATTGAAAAAGAACGAGTACGATTACGAAGGCACCACCCATACGGACAAATACGGAATGGGAGGGCCGGCTTCCGGCTATAACCTGAAGTACGAACCAGATGGAGACCCGGAGGACGGTTATGCTTCAGTCTATGTCATCAGCGGCAAAGCGGAGGAGAGCGAATCGCTGTCGGGCAACATAAAGGAGCAATTCAAAATCCAAACATGGGGGACGATTTACGCCATCAAGCGCGTTTACACGCCTCAGGCATATCGTATGCGGTGGCGTGCGTTAATCGCCAAGGAGGGAAAACAAAATCCCTGCCTCTATATCGAGATATGCCGTTATCGCTGCAATGCGGACGACCACCTGAACGAAACGAATTATAGCTCCTACGATTGGGAGCATCCCGCCGCCCGCATATATTTCCCTGTCTGCGGTCTGGGCGACTGGACCGGTGAATACATCAATTTCGGCACAGAATGTCAGTATGCGACTTCCGACCCGATCGTCGATGGCAAGACGAGCGCCTTGCAGATCAAGATTACGGGCGACAACGCCGCGAATGCCTATATCGCGATTGTCAAGAATGTAGTCAACAGAAACTTCGCAAAACAAATCCGGCCAATTGGGTGGGGTATAACTAACAATAAATGAGAATTCTATATATGAAAAACAAAACTACAAACATATCTGCACGGATTGTATTGCTTTGTCTGCCGCTACTTTGGTCGTGCGGCAAACAGGATATTCCCGACAAGGGAGGACAGTCCGTACCGGAGGGGATGGTGGAAGTGCGCCCGGCGTTGCCGGGGATGTTCAGCTCCATTCCGCGGGATGTATCTGAGGTCCGTTCGGCTACGACAAGGGCCTATGACAACAATACCATTACCAACGGGAAACTGGACAAAACAATCCGTCTGCCCGAAGGTTTGACCGTATGGCTTATTGCCAAGAACAGCAGTGATAGCACTCTGGTGAAGAACTCGTATGTGGTATATAATTCCGGTGAAACCGACGCGCGTTCGTATCTCGTGCCATGCAAGGTGGATGATGCCGGCTCCATGACAAGCATGGAAGGGACACCGCTTTACCTGAAAGAGGGAACGACCTATCTGTTCTATGCTGTCTCACCCGCAAGGAAACTCGATGAAAGTTTATTTACAAAAGGGGAAGTGGGGTTCCAGGTCAAGAACGGGATGTATTTTTGTGCCAACGACTGCCGGTATGACAAGACCACACCGAAAGCGATTACAATTGAAAACAAAAACACGGAGGCCGTGCAGGAAATCCCGCTCAGTCCGATGATCAACCAGACGGCGGAACTCAAATTCCGGATCAGTAAGGGCGATGGCGTGCACGATCTCGACATCCAGCCCTCGGGTATCCAGATTTCAGGATTGCAAAACGACAGCCCCGCCGCCAATGCCGACGGCACTCCGAATCCATACGGTAATTCCAACGGTTTGTATTGGCACATGTCGCAAAACCAAAACGACGAACCCATCACATTGCAGCACGGTGATAAGGCCGGCATTTACAACCGTTACGACTATATGATAGACACGGACGGAAATGTTAATATCGAGGTGCCGGTACTGCCGATGTGGAGCCTGTCCAAGCCGGTTATCGTGGTGTTCCGCCTCAAGGTAAACGGTGTGCCTACTTCTTACGAGATGATGCTCAACGAGAAAGACTTCAAGGCAGGATACTCCTACGGTTACCGGGGCGAGGTCTCCATTCGGAACGGCGTCGAGGTCATTACCTGGCAGTACGTCTCATGGGAATACGAGGTGGATTTCCCTTTCAACTCAACTGACAATAATACGGAAAAATGAACCATACACGTTACAAAATAGGACTTGCCTGTACGGCGGCTATCCTTCTCGCTGCCTGCACGTCCGATGAAGAAACAGGGATAAAGAGCGAAGGAAGTGTTGTCTATCCCGAATTGCAGTTCGGTGTCGGCAACATGGTGATGAGCACGGAGACACGTGCGGCGGGACCGATGAGTCCCGATGTGGAAAAATACGTCAAGACGATTGCCGTCTTCGAATTCGACAACGAAGGACTGCATGAAAAACGGGCCACGACCTACCATTTCATTGATTTCATCCGGGGAACCGTCGATGGCACCAAGGGTGTCGGAGATGTAGTGCCGACCGAATTCGGTATCGTGGAAACTACCCTCAGGGGTCTTGCATTCGAGCAGCGTGACAGCGGTACGATCTGCCTGGTCGCCAATGTTACAGAAGCACAGGTCGACACTCTCTATGACAAATATCGGGAACCCGGGCAGTCTTACGGACGCATCACCTTCGACAAGTTCAAGACATGGTCTTTACCGTTCGAGTACGAGCGGATGGAGACGGGAGTTTACGATGAGTCGGTGTCCGGACACATCAAGACCATGTACATGTTCGGTTATTATCAAGGTCCCGTCGATCCGGCTGCCCCCGGAACCATAGCCATTGACCTCGGCCGACTGGCGTCCCGTCTGGATATAACCATTGTCAACGAAACCGGAGAGACGATAGACAAGCGTTTCGGGTATCATTTCGACAACGTGTGCCACAGTGCCTACTTCTTTCCCATCAAGCAGGGACTGCCGCCGACGATAGGTGCGGGCCTTTCCCGTACGGTGATTTGCTCCGGAGCAGGTGATCCGGTAGATGGGGATACAATCAAGGCGGTGCCCGAAACGTTTCCCGCAGGCAGCACCCACACACGTTATTTCTACGTTGCGGCACACTCCGCCAAAAATGAAGACGAAGCCACCAAGCTGCACCTCTTCTATAACAGCCGTATCGTGGACGACAACCAAATAGAGGATGAAAATGTCAAAAGTGTCAAAATACCGCTTTGCAACGTCCATCCGTTCGAGGCCGCGAGTGTTCCCAACGGTTACTCCCTGAGCCGAAACACGCGTTATCACTTCACGATCCGCATCAGGAAAAAGGATGCGGCCTCTTCAGGCAAGGCTACGACCCGTTCCGGGACATCCGGGAACCGTTCCGGTGAGGTTACGGTCTATCTGCCATAGAGATGTAATCATTCCGACGTTCGTGCAAATATTGTTAATAATGCCATTTTAATTTTCATTATTGCAATAAGTTTCTATAAATTTGTAATTGTTTTATAATTTAAGTTTTTATTTTGTAAAAATAGACGTAAACTGCTGTATGTGTTTTTCTAATTTACGTAAATTCTCAGATTCTCATTGGAGACTATACCTGTTGTGTACCATGTTCCTTATCTGCATTCCGTTCAGCGGGAATGCCATACCGGGTCAGGAACCCAAATTCCTGCTCATTATAAATTCGTATAACGAAAATGCCCCCTGGAGTCAGCACCTTATCACTCCGGTCCTGCTCCAGACCTCACGGATGCAGGATGTGGAAGCGAGAGTGGCGAATATGGACGGCACCCTCATACGTAACGACTCGTTATATGGAGTCACCGAAGACAATATCTTCCATCGTTACCGCCACCGGACTCCCGACTACCTGTTGCTGATCGGGAATATGGCCTTTAACCTGCGTGACCGCATCCGAGAAGAATGGGGGGACATTCCGATGGTTCTCGTGGGCGACATGGACAGTTATGCCCCTTTGTCTTATTATTTCACCGGCCGTTCGGTGAACATGACGGACGAGGAGACGATTCCCCTGGCTACCTTGCGTGACAAGTACAATTTTACATTCGTGGAGGCTCCCGCGAAATACAAGGAGACTGTCGACCTGATGGTCCGGATGCTGCCGCAAATGAAGAAGCTGGTATTTGCCTCCGACGAGCTGTACCTGAACCAGCGTCTGGACAGGCTGATACAATCGTACATCGCCTCCCGCTACCCGGGACTCCTTTACGAACGCCTGGTGGGCAACGAGGGAAACGACAATCTGCTGCAGAAGTACCTGCTGACCAACGATCCTTCCAAAGGTATCCTTTTCTCCACCTGGTTCTACGACCGTAAGAGTCTGCTGGGCGAATCCACCCTCGTGTCCGGTGATTTCCGTCTGGTAGCTTCCTCGTCCTATCCCATATTCGCCTTGCGGGCCGATTACGTCACCGAGGGCGGTTTCATAGGCGGCTATTTCTATAATGCCGACAAGGTGGAACAAAGCATAGCCGACGCGCTCCGTCGGATCATCCAGCACGAAGAAAGCGCACGGAATGTCCCCTTTGTCTATTCCGACAGCAGCCATCCCATGTTTAACTACACGCAAATGGAAATAGACGGCCTGTCGACAGACCGTTGCCCGGAAGGGAGCGTTTTCCTGAACATGCCGCCCACATTCTGGCAGCAGTACAAGTGGCAAATCATTTGCGGGCTCATCCTGTTGACTGCCGTCGCCATCATTTTCCTCCTGGTGTACATAGCCCAGAGAAAGAGGATAGCGCTGCTGAACACGCGCGACGTACTGGTACGCAACATGCCGGTGTTCTACGTGCAGGGAAAAGTGACTTTCGGTGCAGCCAATGAAGTGGAAGACGTGGATATGCTGACGGGAAACACACTGTTCCAGTCCGTGTATGACAAGAACAAAGAGGAGATGGGCAAGGATTCCGTGTTCCATAAGAAATACATCATTCCTTTCACGAAACTCCTGTTCCGGGAGAGGAAGAGCATCTCATTCCTCTATTACTTCAAGCAGAGTAAAAAATTCTATGAGGTCATTCTCTGCCATTCCCGGGAGAAGGACAAGATCGACATCTTCGGTATGGACGTCACCGCACGTCACGAGGCTGAAAAGGCACTCAGCGAAACCAACAAGAAGTTGGAAATGACACTCAGCGTGGCGCATATCATCCCGTGGCGCTGGAACCTGACAGACAATACCATCGCTTGCGAGTCGGGACGCATCCTGAACCACATGGGACTCGGCAAAGAATTGGACTCGAACGAAAATACCCATATCATCCGGGCCGAAGACTATCTGCATAGGATACACCCGGATGACAGGCAGCGCATCCAGGATGCTTACCGGTCCCTGGTCAAGGGGGCATTACGCACCGTCAGGACGGAATTCCGCGTCCTGACACCGTTGGAGGAAAACGAGGTACGCACCGATTGGATAGAGGTGAACGTCATGGTGGACCAGGTCGGTAAGGACAAGACCCCCGTTTCCCTGTTAGGCTCCTTGTTGCTGATTACCGCCCGCAAACAGCAGGAGCAGGCTCTGATCACCGCCCGCGAGCGGGCCCGGGAATCAGACCGGCTGAAGTCTGCTTTCCTGGCCAACATGAGCCACGAGATACGCACGCCTCTCAACGCCATTGTCGGTTTTTCCAGCCTCCTCTGCTCCACGGAAAGCGAGAACGAGAAGAAAGAGTTTGTCTCTATCATAGAAAACAACAACCAGTTGCTGCTGCAATTGATAAGCGATATTCTGGATCTCAGCAAGATAGAAGCGAACACCCTGGAATTCAACTATCAGGTGGTCGACGTGAACGAGGTGTTCAGGAACGTGGAAAATGTCATCCGTCCCCGTCTGCAGCCGGAAGTCATTCTCAACATGAGCCTCGGGGCCGCTGACTGCCATGTGTATACCGAACGGAACCGCCTGTCGCAGGTGATTATCAACCTGCTGACCAATGCCTGCAAATTCACCTCCCGGGGGAGCATCTCCTACGGGTATGAGATTCATGATACGGAACTGTACATCTACGTGAGGGATACGGGAATCGGTATATCCAAGGAGGATCAGGAGAAGATATTCGAACGGTTCGCCAAGCTGAACAGTTTCGTCCAGGGAACGGGACTGGGACTTTCCATCTGCCAGAACATCGTCGAGAAGATGGGAGGACGCATCGGAATCGAGTCGGAAGGCAGGAACAAAGGCTCCAATTTCTGGTTTACCGTGCCCTATCAACCCGGTGAGGAGAAGAAGCCGGCCGTGGAGGTACCCGTACTGCAGACTGTGGTACGGCAGGACATCATCATCCTGATAGCCGAGGATAATGAGAGCAATTATCTGTTGTTCAAGAATATACTGGGAGGAAAATACAGGTTGCTGCATGCCTGGGATGGCGTGGAAGCCGTGGAGCTGTACAAGGAACACCGACCCAACATTGTCATCATGGATATCAATATGCCCAATATGAACGGGTATGAGGCTACGCGGGAAATCCGCAAGATCTCGGAAAAAGTTCCCATCATTGCAGTCACCGCCTATGCCTATGCATCCGACGAAGCACGTATCATGGAGAGCGGGTTCAACGGTTATGTATCGAAACCCATAGATGCCCACAAATTGAAGAATGAAATTATGACCACGATAAGCAAGAATTTCATCCTGATGTAAGGGAATTTCCTGAAGAACCGCATGGACGGGTTCAGTATCATCGGGAAAAAGTAAGGATTATCTTATGGACGGCAAACTCCCCGGAATAATAAAAATCCCGGGGAGTTTTTGGGGCTAACATTCACTTAACGACCGGTCATATCTGTCGGTTTCCGAAGTCAATATTTGTCCGGAGTATCTTTCATCCGGATTCATTTTATTCTTATATATTCCGAATAGTGGATTTCCACATAAGGGTTGTCGCTCGAAATGGTCTGGTGCACGGCCTTGACCCGTTTCCAGAACCACCATCCCTTGTATTCCACCCACACGGCCTGATGTAACGTTACAGGTACCCGGATTGTCCCTTTCAGCCGTTCGTTCCCGATAATGCCGGTCAGTCGGATATGAGGTGTCAGCATCTCGACTTTTTGCCGGAGTACCGGCACAGTATCCCGAATAATAAGCGTGTCCCGGACAACCGCATCGATGGGCCCCACGACCTCCACCTCATGCCGTGCCGCTGCCTCGAGATTCTTGATTCTCATGCCGAGCCGCTTGATTGTTGCGGCGTCCTCCGCCCGATACTGCTTGTACTCGTCGAGCGTCAGCCGCAAAGCCTTGGTGTCGAGAGCCATTGTCGTCGAATCCACCTGCATGCGCTTCACCTGCGAAAGCAGGGCCGTACTGTTGGACTGATGGCGGTCCCGTTCCTCCTTCAACCGTACCGTGTTCCGGTGCTGGAACCACACGATACCGCCGAGGACTGCGACAGCCGCCAGCAGACATTTCAGAAGGATCCTATTCATAGACCATCGCGCTTTCGGGAATGAACCACAGAAACTCGTCCATGTAGGCATCTTCCAGCAGTACCAACGCACCCCGGTTCTTTTTCCGCCCGAAAGAGAGGTCTTCCATCACCAGCCCGCGACGGCCGGCCAGTTCATCGAGCCTCAGTTCGGAGAGCTCCTCCGAAGCCACGATCGTTATGTACGTGTTCTTTACCATACCTTACCTCCCGTTGTAGTGGTTACTGTGCTCCAGCAGAGACCGGATGTCTTCCCGTATCTCGTGCAGGTCGTTCTGGATGGAGTTGAACTGCGTTATGGTCGCCTCGAACACCGCCTTGTCGAGCTTGATGGCATCGATACGTTCGTACTGGTCCCGGATCTTTTCTTCCAACCTGTCGCAACGGACCTCCAACTCGACGATCTGTCTCGTGTTGTTGAGATGCTGGATGTACATCGTCAACACGAACGAGAGCACGACCGTAATGATTTTGAAATGCTTTATTACAAACTGTTTGAACTGTTCCATATATTTATTCCATTAGTAGTGTGAATGCTTCCCTGACGGCCCTGAGCAACGCTTCCGCCGCCGTGCTGTTCCAAAATCCGTAAATGACCAGGGCGACCAGGATTACCAGGTAGACCCACCGGGCAATCTCCTGCCTGTCAATCTCGCGTTTCTTCATCTTTGGGCGAATTATCGGGTACGATGACGTTGAAGATGACGTTCCCGTCGCCTCCCTCGATGCGCAGGCGGTTCTCCTCCTTGTGTTTGATGGGGAATATCTCCATGAGCGCCTTGGCGGCATTGACCGACACGGCACGCAGCGGCGCCGGCGATAGCGGTACTCCGAACCGGTCGGTATAATCCGACGTGGCGGTTTCATCCATGACGGCTTTCAGTGTCTCGGTCACCTGCAGCTTGACAGCCGCCGTTTCCATCTCGAACCGTTCGGAAGAGAGCAGCGCCTTAATATGCGCCAGCACGTGCGGCTTGTGGATCAGGTAGTTCGCCGAGGAATGCGGATTTTTCGCCGCCTTCCCACCGAATACCTCGACATAGCACTTCTTAGGCCGTCCGGCAAACTCCAGGCCCCCGTTCACGTAGAGCTCGCAGAACTGCAGCTCCTCCTCGGTGAGCGCCTTCCCTTCCCGGTTCCCGGGCATATCGTTCATTTTTTCAGACATTTTCTCTTTTTGTTAAAGAGTAGGCGTTTTGTCCGTGGGAGGTTTTACGAAATCCTTTTTCTCGTTGATGAGCTGCTCCATCAGCGTATCATAGAAAACCTGTGCCAGCGCGTCGGCACACGCCTCGGCATCGGCCAGCGAATTGATGAGCCGCATGTTGAACTTGATTTCGAGGTCATAACCCGAAATGAGTGCCATCAACTCGTTTCCGTCATAACCCAACGCCCCGTATGTCATGCGGTCGGCCGTGCGGAACGTTATCGTGTCAGGAACCTGTTCCTGTGTTTTCTGTTTTTCCATTATATTTTGAAGTATTTACGTGTCTTTTCCTTTTTCTGTATCATGGCCGACGCACCACCTCCGCTATTGCGCAACCGGGAAGTATAGACACCCAAAATGTCGAGCGTCGCCGTGACGTCGGCCGCCGCATCATGGGCATCGTCCAGTTCCACGCCCAGACGCGGGGCGATCAGTTCCAGTTTGTAGGAAGTAATCTCCGTATCCGCGGCGAAGGTCAGCCGGCCGAGGTGCAGCGTGTCGATATAGTGCGGCTGGAAATTGCCGTAGTAGTCCTTTGTCCCGGCAAAGGTCTTCTCAAATTCGGAGAGCAGCCCGGCATAGTTCATCATCTGTTGCAGGAATCCGATGTCGAAAGCGGTATTCTGCCCGATAAGAACAGGCTTGCACCGGTTGCCCTTCGAGAGCGTGTTCCGTCCGGCAAACGCGATCACCTCTGCTGCGATTTTCCGGATGTCCGCCCCCTGCGATCGGAGTACGTCCATCGTGATGCCCGAATAGTCCAGTGCCGTCTGCTCGTACTTCATCGGTACGGACTCCTCCCGTGCCTGTTCGTGGCGCGTGCGCAGCACTTTTCTCTTGGGCAATCCCGCTTCCTGCCTGTAGTAAGGCGCTACATACGCCTCGTAGCGTTCCATGACCTGCCACGTGTCGAAGCGTACCGCCTGCAAGGAGATCTGCGTGCAGGCACACTCGCGGCAGTCCAGTCCCCCGGTCTCGAAATCCAGGCCGATACCGGTGTATATCTTCTGTTCCGTTTTCAGTACCATAATCGTTGTCATTGAATGAATAAAAGTGAATTTTTGGTCGTCTGCAAGGTGTTGCAGCCGCTATAGTCGCTGTACCGGACCATGGCCGTGATGATGACGACCTTGTCCTTGAGCGACTGTATCTCCGCGCGGTGCGCCGCGTAGTAGTCGTTCCAGCAGACGCATTCCACAAGGCGGTTGTTCTGCGAGAGCGTCAGCTTGGCGAAGCGTTTGCTGCTTCCCGTCTCCCGGTCCTTGTAGACGTGTTCCGTCACCTCCGCGACCGTGGCGCAGATGGCGGCACGCCGTCCGTCGTTCCCGTCACGTGCCACCTCTTCCAGCGAGAGGTAGGACGCCTTGCCCTTGACGGCAGCCCGGGCTGCGGAGTTGTCGAAGATACGGCGGTAGTCGATGGAGCCGATACCCGACACGGCAATCTGCTGCTGTGACCAGAAATAATGCCTGTCCCGTATTTCAGCCGGAAAATCCTTCTCGGGGAGGGCGAACCCCAGCTCGCGGGCGGCACGCTCCAGCACGACATGGCGTTCCGTCACCGCCCGCACTTTCTCGACACGGTCGAAACAGCCGGCCAGGATCATGTTCTTGACGTGGCGCGCGTTGACCGGCACTTTCACCGCCTCGTCAGGATTGTCCGGGTCGTCCCAGTACTTGTACTTTTTGAGTTTGTAGCGGAAGACGCGGTGTATGAAGTTTTCCACGCTCTCAAACGGGCCGCGTGCCCGTTCCGAGACGATGTACTCCACGGTCTTCATGCCGACCTGCCTGATGCGTGTCAGCGACCAGAAAATCTCGTCCGTGGTGTAATCGGTATAGAACTCCATGCCCGAGCGGTTAATGTCCGGCGGGACAATCTTGGCCGAGGAGCAGCGTTCCATCTCCGACATGAGGGCCGGTATCTCCCTGTCGTCCGCCCATTGCAGGGCCACAGTGTAAAACGCTGATGGAAAGTTGGCCTTGAGCCACGCCCCGCAGTAAGCCGTCAGGGCGTATGCGGCGGCGTGGGAACGGTTGAACGAGTACTTGCCCGCCACCTCGATCTTGTGCCAGATGGTTTCCGCCTCATAGTCCGGGCAGCCGTTCCGTATGGCTCCGGCGATAAAGTCGGCCTTGAGCGTGGCCATCAGGTCGGCTTTCTTCTTGCCGATGGCCTTGCGCAGCAGGTCGGTCTTGCCGAGGTCGAAACCTCCGAGTGTGTGGGCCACGGACATGAACTGTTCCTGGTAGACCATAATCCCGAACGTGTTCTTCGTTGCCTCGTAGCAACCGTAATCGTAAACCGGCGCCACCTCGCCCCGGCGGTAGCGGATATAATCCTCTGTGGCTCCTATATCGAGCGTTGCGGGACGGTACAGGGCGTTGACGGCGATCAGGTCCTCGATGCAGTCGGGCCGCACGTCCTGAATAAAACGCGTGATGCCCGGTGAGGAGAACTGGAAGACATTCTGCGTATTGCCCTCGGCCAGCAGACGATAAGTCTTTTCATCCTTCAACTCCCGGCTCGTAATCCGTTCGACGGATAGCTCCTGCTTGTAATGTTCATTTACAAGAGCGATGACTGCACTGAGCTTGGCAAGCTCCTTCGTTGCCAGCACGTCCTCTTTCAGCAATCCTATTTCATCCACCGAGTATCCGTCGAACTCCGAGACGAGCATGCCGTCCGTCTTGCGTACGGGCAGGAAGTCGAAGCACTCCGCCGTCCGCCCGTCCCGTGTCTCGGGGGTGACGATGATGGCCGAGGCATGAACCGATGCCGCCCTGGGCTGGCCGAGCAGCAGGCGCACGTCCTCGATGACCTCCGGATAGGTCCGGATGAAATCTTTGAGTTTCCTGTTCGCTGCCGCCATGCGGAACAGCCCCGTCCAGTCCAACCCGTCGTCCAGCATGGCGGTGATGTAGTTCACGGTGTGATGCGGCACACGGTGCACACGTGCGACATCCTTCAAGGCGGCCTTGAGTTGCATCGTGGTGAAGGTCCCGGCCGAGAAAACCCGCCGGCGACCGCCCGTATTATACCGTTCTTCGAGATACTCCTTGATCTCCTGCCGGCGGTCGGAAGCATAGTCCACGTCGATATCCGGCAAAGCCGCGTGGCCTCCCGGCACCAGTCCCTTGTCGACAAAGGCGTCCGTAACCGTCAAAGGTTTTCCTGCCCGTTTTATTTTTATATCCGTTACTTTCATCGAAAATATTTTTTGTATCGTATGGAGATCAGCCATTGATGATCCTGTTGTATGCCGTTTGAAAAATCGTTTCGTCCATCTCGATGCCCACAAACCGCCGTCCGGTGTTCCGGCACGCCATGGCGGTACTGCCGCTGCCCATCGCGAAATCGAGCACCGTGTCGCCTTCGTCCGTGTAGGTGCGAATCAAGTATTCCAGCAGGGCGACGGGCTTCTGCGTGGCGTGCAGGCAGGAGAGCTGCTTGTCAGTCTTGTACTTCAGCACGCTGCGGGGATAGCGTTCCGTGGAGATATAGTCGCGATAGCTGTCATGTCTCCGGTAAATCTCCCCCGCATTGCATTTTTTCTGATGGGCGGCCATAACGACCTTCCGGGCATGTCCGTCACTCTTGATCGGATTATATTTGGGCAAACGGTCGTAGAAGACCAGGATGTCCTCGTGCGCCTTCATCGGCATACGCCGGGCGTTCAGGAATCCCGTCGGCTGCGTCTTCTCCCACACCCACGCGTAACGCAGTCGTTTCAGGTTCGACGATCCCAGCACGCTGGTAAAGGGCTGCTGGCAGAAGAGCAGTATCGGTGTTTGCGGCCGGCAGACGCCCTTCAGCACCTTCCACATCCTCGGGATGTCGATAATGGCGTCCCAGCGGCAGTGCGTAGTGCCGTACGGCGGGTCGGTGAAGACCATATCCGCCGTTACGCCCTGCCGGGCAAGCAGCGGCAGCACTTCAAGGGCATCGCCCCTGTACAGATCGCAGCCGTCACAGGGACGGCGGTGTTCACAGTTCGGATTCATGGATTGCGCATTCTTTCAGGTTCCACAACAAATCTCGGCGGTCGAAAAGGATCTCATCGCCACGGATCAATTCATCGGCATATACCGTCAGCTCCTCTCCGTCATGAATGACCCGCAGCCGGGCGTCTCGGCAAAGGCGGTAAGTCGCGCCGTTCATCGTTATCTCCACATAGCGTTCGCCGACAGGGAGTGGCACGTCCGGAGCCAGCACCGTTATCTCCTCTTTCCAGTTCAGGCCGCAACGTTCCGGCACGAGGAAGCGGGAAAATATCAAATCGTATTTCAGGGGATCGATGGAGGTGATGCCTAACAGGTAGGCGACCAACGAACCGCCGGCCGAACCGCGCCCGATACCTGTCGCTATGCCACGCCGGTGCGCTTCCCGTACCATGTCCCACTGGACGAGAAAGTAGTCCACGTTATCCGTCGATTCGATGATGTAGACCTCCTCGTCCAGCCGCTTGCGATAGCGTTCGTGTTCCGGTGTCGGAACTTTTGCGGCGAGCCCTTCGTCCAACAGTCGCAGGAACATCGTCCGCCGGTCACCGTATTTCACCCGTTCCTCTTCACGCATCCCGTATTCCGGCATGAACATACGCCCCGTCTCGAAGGCGGCATCAGCCCGCCCGGCAATCTCCACCGTATGGCGGCACATGCGCCGGAACAGGGTATCGAAATCCCACCGGTCGGAGAAGAGCGGCCGGAGTGTGTCGTAATGTTCGTCCACACTCTTGAAATATTGGTCGTCGCTCTGCCCGTGTGCCGCACCGGAGGCAATCTTGTTCAGCACGATTTTCGAGACCGCATCGTCCCGGTCCGGATAGTAGCAGTCCGTAATCAATACGGGTTCCACCGCATAGGTATCGGTGGCGGCATCATAACATTTTTCGAAATAGTGTTTCAGGGCGAGCAACCGCTCGCGGTCGATACGGTCGGCCTTGTACTCGCTGCCGTCCACCTGGTAGTATACCTCCTCGAAGCCCTGACGGATGCGTTCGACGTGTCGTGGATGCGAGGTCATCCAGCAGGCGGAACCGGTGGCGAATACCAGCACGCACCCTGCCGCGCAGGCAAGCAGCCGGTCATAACCCAATACGTTTTGTTCGGAATCGACCATCACGGCCCGTTGAATACGGAGCAGGTTGTGCAATCCGTCATCGTTCAGGGCGTAGATTTTGACCTCGACCGGTTCATCGTCGTGCAGCATCGTCAGCGTATATCCGAAAACATGTTTCAGACCGGCCTTGGCGCATTCCTTCTGGAGATTGAGCGTGGCGGCCATCGTATTGCGGTCGCAGATGCCGACTGCCGTATGACCGAGCCACTTTGCCTTGCGGCACCACGTATCCAATGACCCGGAGGCATTCAACAATTCGTAAGGTGTATGGATGCCCAGGTTCACGAACGGGATGTCGTGCTTCGGCGGTTTCGGACGACCGATGTATTTGAGGATGTTGAAGCGGAAGGTCTCCCGCAGGTCGTAGTAATACCAGTTCCGTCCGAAAGGAAAGGCCACATGAAAGATTCCCTCTTCCACGAGTACCTCGGGGCGCTCCATCAGGTTGAAGACGGGGTTATCGCCCTCGCCACGGAAGATGGAGTCCACGCCGGACAGGTCGGCCGTGAAGAGGCGTCCGAAACCGGGAATGTCCACGACCTCCGTGTCCACGATCCTGTATTCTATGTTGTGGCTGTCGAGCCACGCCGGAAGTTCCTGCATCATCTTTCCTGTATTTTTTTGAGTTTATATTCGATAGGTGTCAATAACCGGTGGGCGAATGTCCCGTAAATCTCCCGCCCGCTCATTTCGTCCCAGTCCTTGCCGGCATCGGCGATGTCGGCGATGAAGACCTCGAAATACGGTTTCAGCCGTTCCGCCGTCCGTTTGATGGCATCCACGGCATCGCCGTCATAGCCGACGACTATGGTTTTCACGCCCTTCGATTGCAGCTTGTAGGTCTGCACGTCGGAGATTTTCTTTCCGAAAGTCGCGACGGCGGCGATGTATGGATTGTCGTAAAGTTCGAGCTTGCGTGTCAGGGCGACGACATCGAAGATGCCCTCCGCAAGAACGACCGTATCGGTCTCGTTCTCACGGACGGCATCGTAGTTATAGAGCAAACGGGAAAAGTCGTTGTCCGTGGAGTTACGGTAACGCAGGATCTTGTATCCGCCGGAGTATTTCGCCTTGCGGTTATAGGAATCGATATCCGCTTTCGGCCACGTGTGGCGGGCAACATATCCTACCGTGTTTCCCTCGTCGGTGACGGGGAAGATGACGTAGTCGGCGTAGCGGGAATTGAGTTTGCCGGTGGTACCCACCGGGAAGTATTCGTAGTCATCGAAAGTGAAGCCCCGCGCTTGCAGGTACGGGTGCCGGAAGGTGCGTTTGTAGAAATCCGGCAGTTTGGCACTCGCCAGCCGGTCATCGATCTCTTCCGGTTCAGGGGCCGGGAGAAGCAGGTTCTCCAGCGGTGCGGCGACATCCGTGGTCGGTGTGACCATCAGGTCCATGCGGCCGATGGCCTCAAGCAGCTGCCCAAGGGTACGCGTGGAGGCGCCGCACGAGAAACAATGCCCCATGAAGGGCTTGCGGCGGGTCGTTTCGGGACCGATGTAGATGCCGAACTTCCCGCCCGTCTTGCCGCAGAACGGGCAGCGGGGAACGATCAGGTTCCTGCCCCCGCCGTCGCGTTTCGCCCCCGTCTCGCGGACGATCTCCGAAACCAAATATTGCTGTTCCTGTACCGATAGCTCCATATTAAGGTATAGCACCGATTTCTACAGCAGGGTTTGAAGAAATGCGAATTTTCTTTAATGCGGTTGCATTACGGTATATTGTCCTCCCGTTCTCGTACCAGTAAAAGCAACTGTTTATGTTTTAAATCTAACCGAGTAAAATGCTCATAAATTGAACATTTATGTATATTTGTAGTATCTAATCAGTGCCCATATCGGCAGGACATGATATGGGCACTATAAAAAAGAAGCAAAAGGACTCCCTTAAACGGAGTCCTTTCTGTTTATCGTCTTATTTCTATAATTAAGGTCGTAAATTCGCCTCTCAATGTTTCTTCTTGCTTGACTCAAAAGCGGACGAGTAAAGCCTCCAGCGCTGCATCTTACCCGGAAGATATTTGTTTCGGCACGAGTGGCAGATATGAAAATCCCCGCCATCGGCAGCATACACCCATCCCGAGTCATATACCACCCGGCACACATCGCATGCAAATCGCTCCGTCATCTTACGGCCCTTGCAATTGCGAAGAATCTGCTTTGCACGTTTAACGAGGTTCCTGTTTACTCCATATTCCTGCACACTTCAAATTTTATATGTATTAATATATTCATTATCAATAAGCTACAAAACCTCATCGGGACCACCTGTGCCATAATCGAGTGAATTGCTGTATAATTTGACCGGCTCCAATGTCGGAGACACGACCTTATTGATATATTTCGGATTCTCTTTCATGGTAAAATCATCGGCAGATATCACCTGAGAAAGATAAACCGCCTCGTGCTCGGCATAGTCCGGGAGGAGGATATATAAAATTTCGTTGCTCATGATAACAGCTTGAGTAATTCTTCATGGACTTGTCCGTTTGTTCCGGCCACATGATTTCCTTGAGCCGGGTCAAGTGTATTTCCATTCCAGTCAGTAACTTTTCCTCCGGCTTCTTGTACCAAAAGCATCCCTGCTGCATAATCCCACGGATTCAAATATACCTCGAAATATCCACCTTGTCTGCCACACGCGGTATATGCCAATTCCAAAGCAGCGGAACCAAATCGTCGAATATCCTGTGAATTTTCATAAACTTTGAGAAACTTGGCGAAGTTTTCTTTCGCCAGTTCTCTTTTAGCAGTACCGATACCGATTATGGTTTCCGAGAGCTTTTGGGCAGAGGAAACGTGTATCGGTTTACCGTTCAAGAAACTGCCTTCGCCTTTGAGGGCGGAAAAAAGCTCCTCATGAAACGGGTCATATACAATACCCAAAACAATCTCTTTTTGGCGGCAAAGTGCCAATGAAACCACACTGTGCTGATAGTCATGCATGAGGTTGGTGGTGCCGTCAACGGGGTCAAGAATCCAGTAGCTGTCCGTATCTATCCGCTGCAAGCCGGTTTCCTCTCCGAGAAACTGTATGTCCGGCGCAAGTGTATATAGCGCCTTTTTCATAAAGTTCTGTACAGCCACATCAACCTGCGTAACATAGTCAGCAACTCCCTTTTCTTTCACATGGGTTGCCATTTCCCTGTTTGTGATTATTCCCTTAGTCTCTTTAACCAAGCTGATTATACGTTGTATATCCATGTTTATTTATAGGGTTCAATTTAATAGTTTTAGCAGACCGTCAACAGAAACATCCGTCCTTTTGGAAACTTCTTCCAGACTCATTCCATCAGAGATAAATCTTTCTATAACCATCTTCATCTCTTCACCGACTTCTATGAGATGTCCGTCCAAATCATAGAAACGAATTACCCGCTGTCCCCAATCATGTTCAATGACACCGCCTAAAAACTCGATTGTGGGATGATCATTTAGTCTTTGCATAAAAACGTCAAAATCATGTTCTTCAAAAGCGATTTCAATATTGTTGGGCTTTTTATGAATTTGTTCTTTGGACACGCCGACGAGCCAATCGAAATCCTGTTGTAAAGCGAGACCGCAAGAAAACAAGATATTTCGTCCATAGTCCTGACAAACTTCCAACCCGAATATGTTTTCGTAGAAACTTCGGGCTTTATTTATATCTGACACGGATAAAACCGTACAACAATATCTCATAATATGCCTGTTTATTTTTTCCAACGTTTCAGACGGGGAAAGAACTGACGCATCTGTTCTTTTGCCTGCTCGGGTGTTAAGTTAAGTCCGGTGTGCTTGTTCATTTCGTCAGTAAACTGAGCGCAAAAGTCAATCATCTGCTCCATTGTACAATCAGCCGGACCGACGAATGCCCCATCTTTGTAACAATACATACAGTAGTCTTCATTTAGAGAGCCATCGGCATTTGTACCATAAATCTCAGCAGCCATCGGAATACCGCAACTTTGACAGAATTTTTGTTCCATAATTTTTCTTGTTCCGTTTTTCATCGCAAAATTAACACAAGCCGACTGAAAATCAATAAAAAGCGCAAGAAATTTACATCCCCTGCGCTAAATTCATCGACCGCTGCGAGTCGTAAAACACCTCATTATCATAATCCGTTGCAATTTTAATGGTATCGCCCTTTTTGAAAAAACGGCTCTTGGCCACGTGCAGGCGCATGACATTCTCCTTGCGCTCGGCTGATGACTGGTTGAGCGATATGAGGTGCGTGCAGGGACGCGACAACCCTTTTGCTTCCGAACAGTTATATTCGGTCAGCACGTTCCGTTCGTCATTGAGCCAGTCCCGGTCCTCGATGGTACTCTGGTAGGTCACCACCATCCATACCTGCTCGTCCGCCGCCAAATCCTTGAGGTCGTTGGCCACGGCGATGCGCTTGGCCCGTTCATGGCTTGCGTCCCACGCACGGCGGGCGGCGTCTGTCAGGAGATCCATCGAATCCACAATGACAATGTCGGGATTGTGTCCCTTGAGCTTGCGGTATTCCGAGATGCCGTTCTTGATGTCGAGCGTCGAAACCTGCGCGTTGAAACGCGGGTAACTGCGCACGGTGATGCTTCCGGCATACGAGAGCACCAGTTTTTCCAGATGGCGCATCTCCGTGTCCGAGATCTTTCCCCGTTCGAAATAGTAGGTGTTCTTCGATATCAGTCCTCCCGAGTAGGCGTTCAACGCCTCTTCCTCCGAGCCTTCCAATTGAAAGTGCAGCACGTGCAACCCGTCGTCGATATTGGCCCGGACGCCTATCCACTTGGCGATATGTGATTTTCCGACACCCGTCGAAGCGAGGAAGCAGGTCAGCTGCCCCCGCAGGTTGCGTCCGGCATTGAGCGCATCCAGATAGGGGATGTAAAAGCGCGACACACGGGGTGCCGTCGAGCGTTCCTCTTCCTCCTCACGACGGCGGTTGCGCTCGAAACGTTCCGAGAAGGTATCCGCCACGTCGATGAACGAGGTGTTCTTGAGCGTAAAGCCCGCCAGCCACTCGGCATATTCCCGCAATGTCTTCTCCGCCTTGTCCTGCCTGCTCTCGTTGTAGAGTTTCCCCACCTCGGCATAGACCGCCTGCAGCCTCACGCCCTTGATGTAGGATTCGAGCATGTCGGTCATCACCTCGGCGCTCTGTCCCTCGTCGTACTCGCGGAACGTGTCGATCAGTTCCAGCGCGTCGTAATCCTCCTGAAAGGTCTGCACCAGCACGGCATACGACGGCGGTGTCCTGTAGGTACGGTAATGCGTGGCGATACGTTCCTGCACCCGTTGGAACGAACGGTCCGGCAGGTACTCCCTGCGCATGTGACGGGCCAGTATGCCGCACAGGTTTTCCTGTCTCAGGGCCGTGGCATACAACTCGTAGAGGAACTCCGCGCTCAAAGGGTTGGTCGTGCTCATGGCCGTACCTCCTGTCCTTTTTCCCACGTCTCACGGCGGATGCGGTAGAGTTCGGGATAACGTGCGGCTGTTCGGCAACGGCACTCCCGGGCATTCACACATCGTCGGCACGAGGGCGAGAAGGGAGTCCACAGCAAGGTGGACATGCCGCAAACGGCATAGCCCGCTTCGGTGGAGAGCAGGCGCCGTTTGGTCGTCTCCTCGTATTCGGGATAGAGGAAGCGCTCGAAAGGATGGTGGCTGCGGTCTTCGGCGAGTGCCGCAAGCCCCCGACGTGAGAGGGAGAAGCTTTTCAGCCAGCGGTCCTCGTGATATCTTCGTCTTCGATCCGCTTGCAGGTAACGCCCCACAGCCTTTTTCCCGAACGAGTGCGTGACATTCCACCGGCGGAGGTAAGCGGCACCGAAGCCGGAGATGGCATGAACCTGGCAGATGCAGAAGTCCGCCAGCCGCTCCGCGCTGACCGGGGCCAAGGCGTCGAAACACGCGTCCAGCACCCTGTCAGCCCGTCCGCCCGCGGGAAAGACGAAATCCGCCCGGAGCGTTGCACGCACGAGGCGGGTGAAGAGCCTCCGGCTGCTATTTTTCCACTCGTCTCTCTCCATCGCGTGTCAGAAGGTTACGCAATTGCGATTTCGCCAAAAACAGACGGCTCTTGACCGTCTCGATGTTCCGGGTCTGGAGCGTCCCGTTCCGGTAGGTGATCTCCATGATTTCCCCGATCTTGTATCCCGCCTGTTGCAGCAGGAAGGCTTCCCGGTAAATCGGTTTGAGCCGGTCCAGCGCCCAGAGGATGTCGTCGTTATAAAACTCGCGGTAGTTGTCCATGCCCATACAGTTTTCCGACGGCTCGTCGTCGGAGAGCAGCGTCGAACGCAATTCCCCGATGTCCACGTTGTCATCCGGGGGCGTCCGGCTGCGGTTGCGGGAGTTCAGGTCGGCGACAAGCCGCTTCGTGACGGCGTATATCCACGTCTTCACGGGCCGTGCCGGATCGTAGGAGTCCATGTACTTGAAGAAGTTCGTGAGGGCCTCCATGTAATTATCCTCGACATCCTCCCGGTTGAAGGTATACTTGATACAGATACTGTATATCAGATTCCTGTGGGGCATGACATACTTCCGAAGAAGTGCCGCCCTCCGTCTCGCGGATTCATCCCCTGCGGATGGATTCGCCGTAAATACATCTTTCTTTTCCACACTTTCACTGACTGAAAAGAAGTTGATAACCAATCTTGTGTCCTAATCTGTCAGCTTCGGTGAGCGTCAATTAAAAGCGGGCGGCAGCCTTTTCCGCCGCCCCCGAATCTCAAATGCGAATCATTTTACAATCTGTACCTGCGTATATAGTAATGGAAGAGGTGGCAGGCATCCGCCGCATTGTCATCCACGGGCACGATGCCGTACCTGCTCTTGCACGCGGCGATCATCTGCGCTTTGTCGGCATGGCCGTCCCCCGTGGCCCATTTTTTCAGGGTCGCCGGGTTGACGAACTCCGGTTCGGGAAGGTCCAGCTCGTCGCAGACTTCAAGTAAAATCCCCCTCAGCTCCGCCAGACGCCGCAGATCATAGAAATGGCGGTTCACCGACACGTCTTCGGCCACCACCTGCCGGATGCCGTAGCGGCGCATGTATGCCAGAAGCATCGCACGGAAAGCGCCGTGCATCTTGTTGCCGTTGCGCCGTTTCGATTCGGTGAAGTTCCATACCCCGGCCTCATGCAGCGAGAAGTATCCCGTGCGTGTGGCGATGTCCAACGCCAGCACCTGCTCCCTTGTGAGGACGCTATTCTCCGATTCCCGACTCTCCATGCTCCTTCACGATTACGAGTTTGTGGGGATACCCCTCGGCCACGTTGCCGTGCGAGACGACAAGCACGGTTCCGCCGAGCGCGTTCAGCGCCTCGAACATCGATGCCAGCCCGGCTTCGTCCACCGCCTCCAGTATCTCGTCGAGGACCAATAAATCCAGCCCTTTCCCGTCGTCGCAGTTGGCATTGACGAGTTTCTGCATGGCAAGGATGGTGGCAAGGTTCACCCGTGCCGCCTCACCGGCGGAGAACTTGCCGAACGAGCCGCAGTCCACGCCGTCACGGAGTAGCGATATGGAAATCTTTTCGCGTACCTTGCCGCTTTTGAGTACCGTGTAACCGTCGAAACGGATGCGGATATCACTGCCGATACCTGTCAGGAACTCGTTGGTGATACGGCTGAGCGCCTCGATTTTGGTGTTGGCCAGATAGGTCTTGAACTGCACGAAGCGTTCACGTTGCACCTCCAAAGCCCGTACCCGGTCATCCACCTCTAACTTCCGTCCGGCAGTTTCCATCGAGCGTTGTTTCTCCTGTTTCATTGCGGTACGGAGCGAGCGGGCCAGGTCGGTCGTCGCGGCCTCGTTCACCTCCCGGATGGTCTCTTTCAGTGTGTCCACGGCGCATTCGGCAGCACGGATATCCTCTTCGGCCTTGCGCTTCTCCCGACCGAGTGCGGCATTACGCTCGTCGATAAAGCCGAACACCTCGTCGAAGACCTTCCGACGGATGCCGTCGATCTCGTCCTGCAGGGCGGTAATCCCTGCATGGGCACGCTTGCGGTCATGCTCCGCGCTCTCGACACTGCCTGTGGCGGCGCGTACCGCCCGCTCGTGCCCTGCAAGACGTTGTTCCCGGTCATGACAGTCATCCTCCAGTGCGCGGCGTTCGGCACGGATGCGGTTCTGCCGCATCTCGACCTCCTCGGATTGCTGCTCTCCGGCTTCTATACGTCCGTTAATCTCGGAGAGTTGCTGCTGACGCATGCGCAGCTCTTTTGTTCCCGCCTCGATGTCGAATCCGGGATGCGCCACCAGAAACTCGTGGCCGCAGGCGGGACAGGTAATCGTGCCTGCCAGTTTGTTGGACAGCTCGTCGATACCGGCCGAGACGATACGCCGTTTGCGGCGCAGGTCATCGAGACGTCCGGCAAGGTCGCGCAACTGCCTGTCGATATCCAATAACCGCGACCGGAAGGCTGCCGTCTGTTCCTCGTACCGCGAGCAAAAGCCGGCATGGTCCCCCTTGAACCGTTCCCATGCCGCACGTTTCTCCGCCAGCGTCTCTTCGGCATGCCTGACCGCGGCATCAAGATTGGCAAGGGAGGCCCGGGCGACCTCCAAATCCTCCTTTTTGAGCCTGAGTGTCAGACTCCAGTCCGTACGCCGTGTGTCAGGAAAAAGCGGCATGAACTTTTCTATGGATTTCAGACATTCTTCCAATGAGCTGTCCGACGATTCCAGTTCCTGCAACGCCTCGTCCGCCTGCCGGACTTTCTCCATAGCCGAGTTGATTCCCGCGATTTCTTCTTTGCGCACGCGTATCTGCCCACGTTTGGTGGTGACGGCTGTTTCCAGTTCCGCAATGCGGGCCTCCCGCGTGCGTCCGCGCTCTTCACTCGCTGCCGTTTCACGGTCGATCTGTTCCTGCAACATCTCGATACGGCCGTCAATACCGGCCAGTTCGAGATTTATCCGTTGCTGCTCGTCACCGAGCGGTGCGATGTCCTCCTCGACGCGGGCGATGGCCTCGTCCACGAGGATGCCGTTCGAGAAACGGTTGATAATCTCTTTCTTCTCCTTGTCCGATGAGGAGAGAAAATCCTCATACCGGTATTTCGAGAGGATGAAGTTGTTCAGCAACTCGTCGCGCGTGATGCCTAATTTGTCGAGGATGTACCGGTTGTAGGCATCGACGGAAGGCTGTACCGCCTCGTCCGTCTCTACCTTTTTGCCGCCACGCCGGAGCGTGCAGGTGACCGTCGAGCCCCCTTTACGGGGAATGCGACGGGTGACGACAAGTTCCTCGTCTGAAAAGTCGTTTGTCAGGTGCAGTTCGATGCGGCACTCCCCGGCGGCATCGTTGATAATCTCCTCCGAGCGTATCTTGCGCAGCGGACTGCCCGTGACACCCACGGCGATGCACTCCAGCAGGGCGGACTTGCCGGCACCGTTCGACTGCTGGGAGTCGTTGTCGCGGTTGTCACCAAAAATCAGGGTCGTAACCCCTTGCTGCAAGGTGTACGACAAATGGCGGAAAGCACACAGGTTTTCCGCCTCTATGTTATTTAATTTCCACATGGTCCGTTCCCGATTTTAGATAAGTATTCCAGTCCGACAGCCACGTCCTCGATTTGCTTTTCGTGGCAGAACTCCTCGTAGGTCTCGCGGATACGGCGGCTGTCGAATTTCTCGAAGAGTGACGAAGAGGAGGTTTCAAGCATCTCCTCGTCATCGGCGACAAGCTCCACCTTCGTAGCGCCCGCCTCCAGAAGCGCCGCCTTGTCCACCGACTTCACGGCCGCCTGTGGTGCGTGCACCCGTACCTTGACCTTGTAGCGGCCGTCGGCGTCTATCTCCCTGAGCTCGTCCATCAGGCGCAGTCCCGCCCGCTCCGCCGTGACGTCCAGCACTTTGTAACGTGTGTTCACACGGTTCTTGATAAACTCGTGCGTGCCGTCGGCATAGATGACGGTGTAGCCCTTTTCCTCGTCTTCGCCGAAGTTGTGCTGACGCGAGGAGCCGATGTACTCGATACGGGTTTTCGGGATGATGCACCGGTTGTGGTAGTGGCCGACAAAGACCTTATCGAACGCCTCAAAAATCTTGGCAGGCAGCTCCTTTTCGGAGGGCTGCGCCAGCGCCCCGTTGATACCCTCGTGGATATAGAGGAAGTTGAGCCGTCCCGGGTCGAGGGCTTCCTCCCTGAGGCGGTCGAGACGTGTACAGAACGAGCCGTCCTCCGGAAAGTAACCCATCATGTGAAGGACGAAACGGCAGTCATCGCTCACGGGCAGCGACACGTACTCGTCGCACACCAGCACGTTGGGATACCGGTCGAAAACATGGCAATAACCTCTGACAGCCTCCTGATTGACTTTGTCGTGGTTACCTTCCGCCAGCGTGACATGGATGCCGTTCCCGGCGGCGGCAAGCAGGGCGTCATGCACCGCCAGCAGCACGTCGAGCGTCTGTGCGGCACGCGAGAAGAAGAGGTCGCCGCCCACGGCGATCTCCCGGATGTCCAGTTTCCTGCAAATATCGAGGGCCTCCTGCCAGTTGGCCGTGAATGCAGGGATATTGTCTTTCGACACGTGTATGTCGTTCAGTAGCAGCAGGCAGGGATAACTTTCTTTCATAAGCGCATGGTGAAGATTATGACGGGAGGCATAAGACCTCCCGTCGGGTGACTCTCTGTTGCTTCTTATGAAAGATTATCTGCGGCGTCGGGGGCGCTCCGTGCGCTCCGTCGGTAGCGGTTCGTCTTCCCGTGCCGTATCCTCCCCTTCGGGATCTTCCGGCTCGTGGCTTTCCGGTTCCGGCCCCATCATCTCGTCATAGATCATGTCCATCAGCTCGCCGTTCGAGGTGGAACGGGTCACGCGAACCGACAATCCCTCCTGTTCGATGAAAGCGCGGATCAAGGAGCGCAACTCCTGTCCTTCTTCGGTACGGTCGCCGAGAGACAGCCGGCACAGTTCCCCGTGGCGGTCGCTCAGGTCGTCATAGGAGATGCGTCCGGCACTGTTCTGTCCGTTCTCCCTGCCGTCTTTCGTGCGGCGGTCGTAGGAGAAGGCCGAGGTGTCCTCCCCGGGCAGTTCCCCCTCCAGCGTGTCGATGACCGCTTTCATGTCATCCGTTTCCATGAGCGACATGCCGTAGAGCGCGTCACATTGCTTGAGAAACTCGACGGTGGCACCTAAGTGGTAGCGGGTATAGCGGTAGATGATGTCGGGAATGCGCGGAGCCCCCATCAGCAGGGTCAGGTCCTCCGCGGTCAGCGGCTGCGGGTCGGACTCGTTGTCGATGGAGATGACGTACTCGGTCTTTGAGCCGTTCTTGCGCTTCTCTATCTCCACGGGATAGGCGTCACGCACCGACGAGATCGGGCACGGGTACGCCGGATTCTTCTGCAGCTTCTTCTGCCACAGCTTGAACTTGCGCTCGTCCAGGTCCTTGAACTGGGCGTGCGAGAGGGTCATCATCTGGATGCCCTTGCCGCGCTCGTCGAGGTCGAAGATGTACAGGCAGTGGCCGTAGTTGTATTTCAAGCCGCCGCCGAACGACCCTCCGTCGATTTTCTCGGCCAGCTTGTCATCGCCCGCCTCCCTGGCCTGTGCCACGGCCAGACGGCGGTAGGTCTCGATGGGGTCCACCGAATAACCGGCGTCCGTGGCACGGGTGACGGTGACATACATCTTCTGGGGCTTGTTACCCGTGGCAGGCTTCTCCAACTCCAGCAGGAGCTGGTGTACGGGGAACTCGTACCCGGGACGCGAGGCCGTGCCGTCCGCGTTGGGCGCCAGCGGCAGTACACGCAACCTGTACACACCCGGTTTGTCCATGCGGAAGAATTCCGTGCGGGCGAATGCCCGGTTCTCTTCCTGCGCCCGTTGCTGCGCCGCCTCGTAGGATTCCTGGATCCCGAGGAACATCTCTTCGACAGACATGCCTTCCATGCCGTCCGTCTTTTCCAAATCTTCTTGCATCGTAATTTGATAATTTATGGATTAAAAATGCCCGAAGGGACAACACGGAGACATGCCGTATCGTCCGAAACTGGATGCGGGGCGGACGGGTTCGGTTGCACCGTCCGTTTCAGTTGACAAGATTGGGAGAAGAGTCTCGCTGACCGTATCCCGTGGAAGGGATACTCATTTGATAATATGCGGGGGTCTTGAAGCGACCGGGTACAAAAATAGGAAAAACGGTTCGAACTGCAATAGATGCAATTAGATGTTTTTTCAAATCATTTTATATCAATATGTTACAATTTCTTTTTAACGATACGTTTTATATTCTGCAGCAATTCCCCGCCATCCGGCAATTCCCCGTGCTCCTTCCTGAGCCGCTTGCGGTTCCGCCGGATAAAGTCTTCCGTCTTGCGGCGACGGATACCCTCGTAATAGGCTTTGCGCCCGGGTGTGAGCCGCTTTCCCCGCCGGCAATAGAGTCCGTTCCGGCTGTACTCCTCCAGGTAGCGGCGGAACTTGGGCTTGCGGTACGAGGGGTCCTTCGAGGCACCTGCCACGGAATCGACGACACGCCAGTCCGGCTCGAACGGCTGCTGCCCGGGGCAGAGCCGCCGGAGCAGGTAGTAGACTATCGGCATCTCGTAACGGAGCATGAAACCCAGCCGGGTCTCGTCGAACGGGAACCGTTTAAGGGTTCCCGCCGGCCTTCCGTCTTCGCGCCTTCGGGACACTGTCCGCCTCACCGTCCTTGTCTGTCCCGTTTTCCTTCCCTGTTTCATCTTGTCCTGCAATAATGGTGGGTTGTGCTGCCGAGGGGACATGCCTCCCGGCTATTCTCCGGCGACTCTCGATATCGCCGCTCACATTGATTCGTTTCATCATACAAAATAAGTAAAGTTGAGTTCCACATTCACGTTGTACATGCCGCTCTCGTAGAGTTGTACTTTACGGGAACCGCCATAGATGACAAAGGAGGTACCACGGTTGTACTTATGGTCGTCGTTCCAGTTCGCGGCTGCGCAACGCACGCTGTATTTGGGCGGCTGGACCGTGTTGGGGATGACTGCCACGATGCCGCCCCAGTTGCTCCCGTCCCGGCATGCCGTGTTGACGGAGCCCTGGATGGAGACGACAGGACCGATCTGGCGGATAAAAAGGTTACGGGTGTCCGTCCCTGAACCGCTGCCGGCCATCTGCAGCCAGCCGGTATCCGTGAGTACGGGCTGGTAATCCGCTGCAAAAGCCGCCCCCAGCGTACGGCACACCTGACGTTGCGCCTCGGTGCCGCCCAGCACAAGGTCGGCCAGCTTGGCATCCTTGCGCAAATATTCCCTGACCACCTCGTCCTTGGAGAGCAGGTTCAGCTTCTCCCGCAGGAGTTGTTGGGCCTGTGCCGTGGTCTTGCCCTGCGATACGAGCCGGGTAATATAATCCTGAAAGAGGTTTTCCACCCGGGCATAGCGGCTGTCGGATACCGTGCGGGTATAGAAATTCAGATTTTCGGCGATCGTGTCCCGCTCCGAGGCGTTGTAGCCCGTCATCAGCCGTTCGGCTTTCAGCCTGAGCTGCTTCACGACCTGGGAGGTGGAGAGATAACCCTCGACCTGAGTGTGGGACTTCCCGTCCTCGTCCGTGTAAGCGAACGAGCCGCTTTTTATCGCCAGCAGTTTGTCCCGCAGCTCCGCCGTGAAGACCACGCCGTCATAGGCAGAGTCCGTGCCGAGCTTTCCGGCCAGCAGGTCGTCTATCTCCGCCTTGGAGTACACCCCGAGGTTCCCCCGTGCCTTGCCCTTGTCCTGCACGTCGGAGAGGTTCGATGCCTTGGCAAGCTTCAGCTCTCCCGTGCCTTTTTTCTCGGCATCGAGGGTGTCCCGCACAGCCGCCTGCTTCCGGGCTTTCAACGCCGCGGCCTCCTCCGCAGAGAGCGAGTTGACCTCCGCGGCCGAAAGACGCACCAGCTCCTGCAATCCTTCCGTAATTTTCAGGAACACGCTCCCGGCATCGGCTTTGGAGTAGACATCGAGGTTGCGGCGGGCGGCCGCCTTGTCCATCACGTCGAGCAGGTTCTCGCCGGCCGACAGCTTCATTTTCAAAGCTTCGGCAACAGCTGCCGAGGTGACATAACCCGTATCGCCCCCGTCGAGCGTGCCCGTCGTGATGGCATCGAGCTTCTTCTTGTATTCGGTAGTGAAGTCCTCCGTGGAGAGCTGTTTGCCCGCCACCTTGTCCACCTTGCCCTTCATTCCCTGGGTATAGACCGTTACGGTAATATAGGTCTCGGCGACGGGCTTGCCGTTGATTTTCAAGGTGCCGAAAATATCGACACAACCCTGCGGTGCGAGAACGATGTCCCCGAGCGTGTTGCGCACGAGAAAGCGGAAAGTGTCGGTGGCGTCGTAACCGACAGCGGCGATGGCTACTCCCGCACTGTCCCGCCACGAGAGGAGGTTTGTCAGCTTCGGATCCTCTTTTGTGTAGGCCGTGTTACAGAAATCGATACCGCGACCGGCACTCCGTACCGAAAGCAGGCCGCCGACCTCAACGGTGGCATTCTTCCCGATGATTTTCAAAATCGGCATACTTCCCGCCTTGCCGTCGTAGACCGCGAAGTCACGGAATTTCGTACCGCCGCCGTTCAGTCCGAAGCGGTTGACGCGCACGCACCCTTCGTCCGTAACGTCCGACACGTTGAACATATCGCACCCTTGAATCCGGATAGCCCCGATGCGGGCATTGTCGCTTAACGAGGTTCCGTACAGGATACCGTCCTCCGTAATCCGTGCCAGCTCCTTTCCCTGCTTCATGAAGCTGAAGGTGCCGTCCGTGTGAATGACGATTTCGTTGATCAAAAGCCCGCTGAGGTAGGCCCCGAGCGAAGCGTTGCCGTCCGCCTTGACGATGCCCCTGAGCATGTAGCCGTTCCCGCCGCTGACGGACACCGCCGTCTTCGAGGCGATTTCCTTCTGCCCGGTAAAGGTTCCGGTCAGTACCAGATCCTTCTTCACGGTCTGACGCGGGAAGGGCGTGTCCGAAAGTACGGCATAGCGTCCGAAGAACTTGTCGATAAAACGGGGAGCGTAATCCTCCGTGATTTCGATAAAGGCGGGGAGCGCTCCCGTGACGGCGTCCGCCGTGTCGGGGACGCTTTTACTCCCGGCGCAGAGATAGCAGGTACGGCCGCATTTGTTCGCGTCGTTGGCATAGACTACCGACTCGTGCCGGTTTGTCTCGTAGATATAATAGGGATAGACCGCGTCCGTGGCCCCTTCGAAGCGACGAACCTTGCCGCCGAGCCAGACATAACCCGGAGCGATTCTGGCACCGTCCGTCCCGCATCCGGATATGATGAAATCTGAACATCCGTCGAAGATGGCATTCAGGCTCAACGCCAGTTCCTGCAAGTTCAGGATGTCGTCCGAATAGGTATATCGTCCGCCGGTTTCGGCTACATATTCTTTCATGCTTATGCGTTATGATTAGGGTTATACTCTTCTTCATCGATCTTGATCAGATAGGTCCTGCCGGCTATTTTGTAGCGGTTCACCACGTACGAGAGCATGTAGACGAACTCCCGTGCAGGAATGGTAATCGGCGGGACACAGACCATGAAGCTGACCTTGTTCAGGAACTTTTCCTCGGCAAGGCGGTAGAACGGCCGGGGCTTCTCGTCTTCCCGCAAAGCCGTTATCTCCTCACCGCCGAACCAGATCGTGCAGGGGCGTTTATACTCGGCATTTTCGTGGTAAAGGTCCACGCCGACAGCCTCGCTTTCCTTGATGAAGATACTGTCTTTGCCGTCTTTGAGGTATTTCCCGAACTTGTAGTTCAGGTACCACTCGAAGTAAATGACCTGCGAGGTCATGCGGGCTTCGATGTGCCGCTCGCGGGCGAAGGTCCGGAAGCGTTCGTTCAGGCCCTGCAACGGGTAAAGACAGCTCTGCACGAAGAGGATGAACCGCCGTCCCGGCAGGTAATGCGGTACGAGCCGGTTCACCAGACGGTCAACGGGAAGTTTATACCTCATGGCTCTCGATTTTAAGTGTTATGGATTCCCGGAAGGTCGGGAGTTCCGACTCCTCGTCCTTGCGTGAGGATTCTTTCAGGTAGCCCGAGGCGGTATAAGCCATACGGCCGATACGTTGCAGGGGCTGTATCTTGCCGTCCGTGTCGTGGCAGGCGATGAACACGCCCTGCCCGGGGACTGCCGACTCGTCGATATAGACATCGGTGACGTGCTCCGCTTCCCGTATGGCATCCGTCAGGCGGGAAACATAGACCGCGGCGTCGAAGTCGATGCTCGTGATGTACCCCCGGATCTGCGCCCCGATGTTGTCGTACACCTCCGCTTCGGGAATGGCACCGTCATAAAAAACCGTCAGGCGGGGTACCAGCACGTCGCCTTTGGTAGAGATGACCTCGATGCGGGTCCCCGCGAATTTCAGCTTGTTGATATAGGCATTGACAGGAGCCAGTTCTTCAGCGGGGATGGCTTCCGGATGCCCTTTCGTGCCGGTGGCGACTTTCAGGATCAGCTTGCTGTCAAGGTTGCTGTCATCCGTGCTTTCAACATAGGAGACCTGCGTGATGATGCGCTTCGTCTCGTCGACTTGGGCATAGCCGAAAGCAAGGCCGTCCTCGCGGACGATCAGCTCGTCTCCCTGCTGGTATTGCAGCAGCGCGTTGGCATAGTAGTTCGGCGTGCCGTTAATACGGCTGTTGATGACCTCCGAAATATCCACGGCAAAGACATCCAGCAGTGTCTCGAAACTGTATATGACCGCCGCCACGACCCACAGGATGCCGTTCATCACGGACAGCTTCGAGTCGCTGGCAAATTCCGTCAGCTCCAGCCGCCGGTTACGTTCCTGCACGGCCTCGTTGTATATTTCCTTAATCGTTCGGCTCATTCCACGGTATAGGTTATATTGTCGATAATGAATTTCCAGGATCCGCCCTCGTTCCACGCTTGTTCGTGCAGGATGACCCATACGGCCTCCATGCCCGAAGTAATGTGGTAACGGCCTGTCTCGGCATCCCGTTCCGGTTCCCGGTAATCCCCAGTCGGGGCAATCGGCAGGATGACCGTGCAGTTCCGCCGGTTCCCGTAACGTTCCACGAGGGTTGTCAGGTAACGGTCGATGACCGTCGGCTTCAGCCGGGCGGCAGAGAGGTCGAGCGTCATCAGTTCATGGCTTCCGGCAAGCGGTGTGAGATCTGCCGTAACGATACCGGACAGGTTCAGAAGGTAGGTACCGGAGAGCAGTCGCAGGCCCTCCAGGGAAAGAACGGCATCCGTGAGTGTCAGCTCCTCCACGTGCAGTGGGCGTAACAGCACCAACGACTTCGGTTTAAGCCCGCTCCAATCGACGGTCTTGAAACAGGCTTCCGTAAACCACCGTACCGTTCGTCTTTCCCGCACCTTGTTGTCGAAGATATGGGTAAGGATTTGCGGGGTGTCCGTCAGGAAGACGTTCTCCGTATCGCTGTTGTCACCCCAGTCGATTTCCAACAAGCCCGTACCGGAAACAGCACACTGCACGGTGATAATTCCCGCATCGAGCGTGAGGACGGCGGCGGGCGGCCGGGTGAATATCTTGGGATAGACATGGCGTTCCCCGTTGGCGGGTACGATACCGTGCAGTTCGTTATAGGCGACCACATCGGCACAGATAGCGAAACCGTCCGTGTAGACAAGTTCCCGCCCGGCACACAGCGTCGTGGCAAAGGAAAGTTCCGGATTGCTGATCAGCAGGTCCACGACACCCTCGATGCTGCCGTACAGGTGCAGGGCGACATCGTAGAGGTTCTGTCCGGCCATGACCTTGTACTTACCCATCACTGTCCTCCTTTTCCACGGTTTCCAGCAGCAGTTCCCCCGTCGCGGAATCCATATAGGCGTTCTTGATAATCACCCTGTCTGCAGCGAACTCGGACTGCAACTTGGCGGCCAGACCGTTGTTCTCCAAAGATGAATGCAGGTAGTCGATCAGGCCGACACCTGTGGTCGGATGCCGGTACAGGTTTCCGGCGGAGGCTTTCAGCAGGAACGTCCCGTTCTGAGCCTTGGCGGGACCGATACCGAAATCGGTCTCTTCGCCGCTGTACACGGCAAGATGTCCTTCACGCGGCAGCAGTCGGTAGATGCCGTTCCCGTTGATGGCGAAGAGCGCGGCCAAGGCGATGTCCGCCGTACCGGCATCCGTCTCCGACAGGACCGGAAACCAGAACTTACCCGTAACGGGATTCTTCAGATATGCCGTACCGCCCGAACCGCTCTTGATGACGAAGCGGACCATTAACCGGCGCATGTCGGGTGTATAGGGAATCAGGACATGAATGCCTCCGTTGCCACCGTTCAGCCCGTCAAACCCCTCGGGCACGGCAATCTCCCCGTAACGGTACGTGTCGTTGTCCGCACCAGCGACGGCATCGAGCAGGCGGAAGGCGTGGAAACTCTTGCCGGCGACATTGCCGAAAGTTTCCACTTCACCGTACTCGGCGTCCATGATGATGTCCTGTCTGGCCATGAAATCTGTTTTAGAAAAGAGTAGCGGAGGAAGTATGTTATGGTTTAAGCCGTCGAAGAAAAGGTTCACGGCAAACAAAATGTCGATTTTTTGCGGATATTCGGAATAAGCACTATCTTTGTATAAAGAAATAGAAAGAGCAAAGAGGTTATGCCGAAACACCGGCACAACCTCTCGTTTTAACTTATAATCCATTCAACCCCGGTCTTTTATACATTTTTTTTCTTTATTCGGGCGAAAAACGCCTATAATGCACTATATAAGTGGTTTATAAGAGGTTTCAAAAAAAGTCGACCGGCTTTGTTTTTAACTCTATAAAAATGGCCTGACTGTGCAGAAAATCAACGATTCAGACCATAAAAGTAATAACAACGGAAGATGAAGCATATAAATTGCATCCTGAGGGAGCGGGTTGAAGTATAAAAATATTGTTTGATTAAAGAAATGGAAGAAAAAAAGATTATCAATGATTTGGAAAACATTTCTAAATCTACGAAGATTGCGGACGAAGACGGAAACGGTTTTTATAGAATATTTTGGGATGATAAAGTTGAAAAAGTAAATCCGGTTGAATATTATAAAAACTACGAATTAAACAAGAGGGCTATTTCATTTCGTGATATATTGGAAATGAAAGATTCTTTTCTTGCGGGAAAACTAACAACTGATTTTTATGTAAAATTAGCAAAAGAAGAAATTGAAAAGGAAAAATTCTGGGAAACCAAAGAAGAAATTGAAGTCCCGGAAAACTTTTTAAAGTTGCTTGAAACAACCCGAAAGAAAGATCAAGTTTCTTTATTGAAAGGATTATCCATCAATCCCGACCAATTGATTTCGTTGATTTTCAAATCATTTAATGACCATCACTATCTTTACAGCAGGTATCGATTTGAAAATTTACCTAAGGATTTGGACGATAAGAAAAGGCCTAAAGTCGCTGATATTTCAAAAGAAGGGGTAATTAAGACTGTTGGAGAAACAGAGTTGACAGAAGGACAAGTTAAGAAAATGATTAATGAGCGGAAAGTCATTATTGCCCATTTTTTTGACAGAGGTGATGATTGGCATTGTTTGTTCATAACATACAATAGTATTGATGGCAGGGAAAACCATAAAAATGGCCAACCTCATTTTCATTATATCTCAAGTGCTTTTGGTATTACACGAGATGATTTCATCAAGAGCATGGAAAATGGGAATTATAAATCAACTCCTATACATATAGATTTACTGGAATATGGAAATCAGCCTACAGCCAATGATGATAACAATGAAAAATAAAATTGTTATTATAAAAAGAGGATGCGTCAAGCGACACACCCTCTTCCTCTTTCAAAAAGAGTGGCGGCAGAAAGAAAGGATGGCTTATTGCCCTTGTACAGAATCATAAATTCGGGCGACCGTCGCCCACATGTCATCCGGGAGTTCCTCGTCGGAGATTTTCTCGCAGGCCTGCTGAAGATATTCCGCTTCTTCCTTGGAGAACTCCACGGCAAGCGTTTTTTCCTTTTTCACGTCCCACTCGATGCGTTTGTCCTCGGCATTCTCACGCAGGCAGATTTCCTCCCGTTCCTCATCGCCGATGGCGATCTTGCGCAGAATTTCTTTCTTGAGATTAAAATCCCTGAAGTTGCCGCGTGCCGGCAGGAAGGTCGGCAGGTAAAGGCGGTCTTTGACTGATAGTTCCATACTGTTTATGCGGTTTGTTCGTTACTTTTCCTGATTTCCCCGACCATCGCGTCGAAGTCCCGAAAAAGGGGTGCAAGGGGCTCATCCTCGGGAATGTTGCAGGAGACGACACCCTGCTCCATATAGATGACTCCGATCTGCGGGGCGTTCCCCGAACCGTCCGTATCCTTCTTCCGGATGGACGCGTGGACACGGGTCAACACGTCATTGACAATGGAGTATTCCAGCTGGTAGTCGGCATGCTCCGTACTCTCTTCGGCAACCTTGGTTACCGTTACATTGGTGATGTTCATATTCGTTCGCTTTTTGCAGTCGTTTTATTAAGCATAGGTAAAAAAGGAGCCTCATGGTTTGGAATCAGCTGGAATAATTCAGTATCTGGTAATGAAAACTGGGATAGTTGGCGCAGAGAAGCGTCAGCGAGTCGCCTCTTTCCATACCGTAGTTCGTGGTGCCGCCATTGTGGTTGCGCACGTTCATGATATTGACGTGCCCGCCCCAGTTGTAGTTGTAGACGAGCGTGAACACGCAGGCGAAATCCGACGGCAGGGACGAATACCCGAACATCGATGCCACGGAGGATGCCGTGGGCAGGTTGACGTTGTAAGTACCGTTCGCGTAGACAAAGAAAATGTTAAACTGCGAGAAATCCATGGTGTAACCGCTGCCCGTGAAGTAGATGTTCTTGATTTTGTTGCCGATGCATGCCGGAGCGACCATGGCGGCACTTGACCATACCCCGTAATTACGGTAACCGTTCTTGACATCGATATAGAGTCCGTAATTGTTCAGGTAGCTGTTCGATTTGTTATTGACAATACGTCCCGTGGCACAGGTTCCCCCGGAGGATGCGGGAAAGGTATTGGCCCCGAGCAGGACGTAGGAGGTCGTGTTACCGACACGGAACAGGTCATCGTAGATCGCCAGACCACCGCCGCTTCCGCTACCTGTTGCCGTGGAACCGATACGTCCCTGTCCGATGACAAATCCCCCGATGGTGCCGGCATTGGCATTGATGGTTCCTGTCATCGTGACGTTTCCCGAAGCATCCCATTTGATATTCTGATTGGCCAAATAGCCGGAACCGTCATTGGCGAAGAAAATCTTGCCGCTGCCGAATTTAGCCGAACCGTCGGTATTCAGCGCCCAATAGTCCACTCCCGTCGATGGGTTATCGTGGTAGATATAGCCCGAGGCTCCCATGACGATACGGTGTCCCGATGCGGGAGCCGAAGCGGTCAGGGCACTTGTCCCGAGTATCCAGCCGCCGATATTGCCGCCGACAGCCGTGATGCCCGTCCTGTCGAGCGTCACCTTGACATTGTTTCCCGCGTCCCTGACGGAGATGCTGCCGTTATAGCTGCTCCCACCCACGACGAGAGCGCTGTCCACGATGACCTGGTTGGCCCGTACCGTGCCGGTATAGATTCCGTTGGCATCAATGGTCGTGGTGTATTTCTCCGTGGAGGTCAGGTCGAAGACGGTGGCGTAGGCCACATACCAGACAACGGGTGCGGAGGAAGTTCCCTGCACGCCGTCCACGTAGAAGAAATGGGTGCTGGAGAAGTTCGCCGTACCGCAGACGACCTTGTAGACATATTCCTTCCAGTCTCCCGTGCCGGCATTCGACGTGAGCCAGCGGTGCGAGCCTCCCGTGCCGATGCTGTTCGTGGCCCAGCACAGGTTGCGCCCGACGGGTATCTTGGCGATGACCCGGGCGACGAGTACCTTGCGGCAGCTGCACATGGTACCGAAATAAAAACCGCCGTTATTCGGGGAAGCCGCACCGTTGGTCTGTATCTTCAGTACCTGCTTGCTGTCGTTGGGAGCCGTGGAATCCTGCTGGCGTGTAACGGTCACCATACCGTTCTGGGAATTGTTATAGATACTGATACCGTTGTTGCCGTTCCAGAAGGTCGGGTCGCGGTAAAGCATCCTGCCGAAGGCCATTGCCGAGGCGAGTTCCTGTGCCGTCGTGATACCCGTGGTCCACTGGGCGCTGACCGACGCGGCAAAAGTGACCGTCCCGGCGGCGTTCCACGAGATGTTGCCGCCGGCGACCTGACCGGAACCGTCGTTGTTGAGTTTCCATTTGGAGGAGTTGGTGATGGACCCGTCACTGCCCAGCGCGATGTTGTTTTTCCAGATATGGTTATGGTCGAAGGCCCACCCGGCGATACGGTTGTACACTTCCTTGCCACCGCTTTTCGTGTAGTTGGCGGAAAGACAGAAGTACTCCTGATGGTCCCACGACATCATCTGGATACCGATGAATCCTGTTTTGACACTGTTGCCGGAAGCGGCAATCTGGCCGAACACGATATGGCCCGCGTTGCTGTTCTGGTGCCATGTCAGAGTGATGCCCAACGGCTTGTAGTTTCCCGTGTACCAGTAGCCGCTGCCCGAAGATGCGGAACGGATCTGGAGCGGCGTGGCACCTGCCGCCCCCACGCTTCCCACCGTCATGTTGTCGCTTCCTATGTTGAACCCTCCGATTTTGCCCCGGACGAAGGTACAACTCAGACCGTTGATGTAGGCCGTGTTGATGATATTAGACTTGATGCTCGCCGCATCGAGTTTCGAGGAGTTGATGCTGCCGGCAGCGATACGGTCGGCAGAGAGCGTCCCGGTCCGGATGCTGCCGGCATCGATGTTCACGGCATTGACCTGGGCCGCCGTGAGCGTGCCGGTGTAGATGCCCGTCGAACCGATGTAGGTCAGGGGGTGTGCCGCGAGCGTGCTGTCTGAACTCTGCGCCAGGACGATGAAGCGGTGGCGGCGGATCTCCTCCTCAACGGATGCCGTGAGGGTGCGGGGTGCCGGAGCGTTGGCCGTGGTGGAACCGCTCCGGAAGATAAGGTCGCTGTTGTAGGCAATCTGCGGTGCCGCCGGTATAGGCGACGGGCTCATGGTGCTGCTTTCGATAGGCTGATCGGAGTAGATATGGTACACCGCGCCGGTCGTTCCGCCCCCACGCAGGAACACGGCGAACATGCAGCAGTTGCCGCACAGTTGCGCACCGGCAAACATGCGGCAGTACATCTCCGAGAGTTCGTATATGTCCCACGAGTAACCGATGCCTCCCCAACCGCCGAAGTTGGTCTTGATGAGCAGGACCAGCCCGCCCTTGTGGGTCGTATTGTGCCAGCTGTCGGGTGCCTGCTCGTTGTAGCCCCGCCGGACGAGAATATCGCGCTTGAAGTTCTGATCGCCGCCCTTGAAGATGACGGGATAATAGGTTGCGGCATCCCCGTTGATGACAATTTTCTTGTAGTAGCGGTAGCCGAAGTTCGTGACCTTGGCCGCCTCGATATCATTCTTCCACAGCAGGGATACGGAAGCGCCGAAGGTGACTTTTCCCGCGGCGTCCCATGAGATGTTTCCCGCGGCAATCTGTCCCGACCCGTCGTTGTTCAGTTTCCACCTGGTGGAATTGGTAATCGATCCGTCGCTGCCGAGCGACACGTTACCCTTGCGGATGGAACCCGTGTCGATTGTCCAGCCGGCAATGCTGTTGCTCGAACCTAACCGCGCCACGCAGTTCCCGGCGGAATTCGTGGCATAGAGCCCGAAATCACTGTCGCTGTTGTAGTAGATCTGTACCCGTTGTCCGTTGGCGACGCCCGACCCCGCCCCGTATACCACAACGCGCTTGTTGCCGCTGTCTATCGAGATGTGCGTGGCGGTCAGGGCGGATGCCCCGATGGTCCAGCCGCCTACACTGCCCCTGGTGAACGTGCAACTCAGGCCGTTGATATAACCGGTATTGATGATGGACGACTTGATACTGGCGGCGTCGAGTTTCGAGGCGTTGATACTGCCTGATGCGATACGGTCGGCGGAGATGGTCCCGGCGGTAATCTGCGAGGCGTTGATACTGCCGGTATAGATTCCTGCCGCCGTGATTTTCGTCATCTTGGGATAGCCGCTGCCGCCCAGGGCCGTGGTAATGGAACCGATGGGTGCCGTCCACTGGGCACTGACCGACGAGGCGAAGGTCACATTGCCCGCGGCGTCCCATGCGATGTTGCCGCCGGCCACGGCACCGGCCCCGGAGGCGTCCAAACGCCACTTGTATCCCCGGATGCCGTTCGATCCGAGCGTGACGCTTCCCGTGGCAGACGTGCAGGCGCCTGCCGTATTGTTCTTCGTACCCCGGTAAAGCGAGTCTGCATCCACCGTCCAACCGCCGATTTTTCCTTTGGTGACGTTCAATGTCAGTGCCTCGATGTTGCCGGCGGTGACAAGAACGGCTTTCAATGCCGCCGTGTCGATGCGTGCTGCGGCGATTGTTCCCGAGGTGATCTGCGAGGCATTGATGCATACCGCGTTGACCGTACCTGCCGAAAGAGTGCCGGTAAAGATGCCGCTGCGGTCTATATAGGTCAGTTTCGTGGACCAGCCCTCGCTGTCGGCCTTTTGGGTGATGGCGTCCGCCACGGCGCGGGCATCCGTACCCGCCTTCTTCGCCTCGGCGACATCTCCGGCGACATCCGCCTGGCAGCGCACCCACGAGCCTTTCGTGCCGGCCTGCAACGAGACGTTCTTCACCCAGGCGGTCCCTTCCGCACCGTTGTACCCGTAGATATAGAACGAGACGGGTTTCGAGAGGTCCGTCTCCGCGTCCAGCGTAAAGGTGTACGAGACCCGTTGCCAGCGGTTCGTGGCCGCCGGGGTCAGGGAGTATGAACCGCTGTTGAAGGCTGCCGAGCTCTTGCCTTTTTTCGTGCTGTATACGCCGCCGTGGATCGTCATGCCGACGGTGTCCACCATCAGGTCGGCGGAGAAGGTGTATTTGTTTCCGGGCATCATCCGGGCCTTGTCATGTACGGAAGTGGCTATGCCCAACCAGCGGCGCGTCAGCCCGAATTGGGAATTCCGGTTGATGAGCTCCAGCACGGGAAATCCGAAAACGGTGGTGTTCACGTGAGCGTGGTAACCGACGGAAGGGCTTGCCACGCCGCCGTTGTATCCCGAACCCCAATATGCGGGGACATGGGTGCCGTTAAGCGTGTTGTCCCAGCCGATGTTCTCCTTTTCCGTGTAATTGCGGAAATCCCCGTTGGGAAGCAGGTTGTCACCACCGATTTCCACTTCCCGGATTTTAGTGTCCGTGGCCGTGGAGGCAGCAGCAATGGCGGCATTCTTCGCGGCATCGGCCTTCGTCTGGGCCGTGGCGGCCGCCGTGTTGACAGCCTCGGCCTTGGCCTGCGCGATGGCGTTCGTCCAGTTCAGGCTTACGCCGGATCCGAATTCCACCTTTCCCGTGACGGCATTGTATTTAATATACTGGTTTCCATAACCCAGCTGGGCGTTACCCCCGTTATCGACAAAGAAGGTCCTGATGCCGTTTCTGAAACCGTAAATGCCGTTGACCGTCTCGGTGGCAATCGTTCCCGAGGCGTTCTTCGTGCTGAGGGCAAACGAGCCTATGGCGACACCGGAGATGGTGCCGTCGCTGTTCTTCGTGCCCGCAAAAAGTTTGGGAGTAATGACCGTGTTGTTGTTGATCAGTGTCTTGCCCGTGTTCCATTCCCTCACCCAGTCCAGCAGGTTGGCGTCCACCCCGGCCGGACCCGGGCTTCCGGCCCTGGCTTTCGACCAGACGAACGACAGATGATAGACGGTACCGGAAACTGTTACGGGGATATCCACCGTGCCGTGGTCGGCGAGCGTGGTCGCGCCGGCCGCGATAACATAGGTGATGGTTTTCGTATTATTGTTTACCGAAATAGATGAGAATCCCTCAGGTTTGGATATCGCTCCGATGGTAAAGGCCGTAAAATTCTCGTCGCCGCACATCACCCTGACCGTCGAGGTAAGGGTGACGGCCGAGAGAATCTTCCCAGCAGCATCGGCCGGAAAGACATATTCGTTCAGGGACTGGGTAAGTGTATATCCGTCCTTCTGTATGTAAATGGTCGCCTGTCCCCGGGCAACAGGAATTTTTGCCATATACCTTTTTCTGAAAGTATAGGGCAAAAAAATAGTGTCAGGTTATTATTGTCTGCCACTATCCTCGTGTTGGAAACAGCTTCCTATTTCGACACCTCGCACATCAGCACTCCCTTGCCTGTTACGTCCGCCTTGGCTACGGTAATGGACTTGCCGGTGTAGGTCTTCACCACGGAGGTCCCGGCAGAGTTCCAGAGCTTCCATGTGTAGGTGTAAGCGGTTCCCGCCGTATCCAGTTCCCCGCCGCCCCGGTACAGTACGGCCTTCACATCCACGTCGTTACCGTTGTTCTTGATGGTGAATCCCTTCTGGCTCACCAAGTCGACCGTGATGGGGTCGGACATGTCGGTAAAGGAGATGATGTCGCAGACGACCTTGTTCGCCGAGGCGTTGCCGGCGGAGGTGTCCGTGTCCTTGATGGCGCATTTGAAGGTCTCGAAGTTGAGCACCGCGTCCGCCGTGATGGTGATCTCGTTGGTCGTCCAGCCGGCTGTCACGCCACGCGGATTGGATGACGTGAGACACGCCCATCCGACCCCGAGCATCGGGCTGTAGTACGGACACGACACGGCGGCTCCCGAAGCGGCGGCGGCACTCAGGGCCGAAGTCAGCGTCACGACCTTCGTGGAGGTGTTGACCGCTGAAATGGTATATTGTGCCGAACCGATGGTAATCTTTCCCCCGGCTTCCATATTGGTGACGGAAGCTACCGTAACGGTCGTGGCACCGGCTGATGCGGCCGCAGTCAGCGTCGTGTTGGCGAAAACCGATGAATCCTTGATACCCCAGGCATAAGTGACGTTCGTCGTGTCAATGGACGCACCCCGCCACAGGTCGCAATGCGCCTTGAGTGTCGCCACCTCGTCGTTCTTGAAGACCACGCCGTCCGGGGCGTATGCCACGGCGGCGATCATCGCCCCGGCGTTCAGGTGCTGCGTGAACTGGATCTCCGAGCGGAACGGAATCTCCAGCCCGTTGGCATCGATATATACGGCCTCGAAGGTATAGCGTACCTGCGGAACGGATACCGTCATGTGATTGGCTTTGACGGTCAGGGCATATTTCGCGGAAGCCGCTCCAATCGTGCAGCTGTCCTGCCCGGAAGTAATGACTGCTCCGTTCTTGTACCACTTGGCCGTCCCGCTCTTCACCCCGGGTGTCAGGGTCGAGGCGTTACCCACCGAGGTGATCTGGTCGGTGGCCGTCTTGCCGCTGACGAAAAGCGAAGGGGTGAGGACAAGAAACGGTGACGCCGCCCACGAGGGGGCATAGGCGTTCGTATCCTTGTTATAGACTTGGGTGAGCGGTTGAGAAGAACCGATGAATGCCTGCAATGACACGGCATCGTTCTGGTCAATGATGGTGACCTGCCCGCGGGCGACTTTTACTGCCATACTGCTGTTTTATTGATTATCGTTCGTTATTTCCACCTCGCAATCGAAGACAGCCTTGCGGCACACGTCCTCCCCGGTGATCGTGATTTCCTGTCCGTGGTGCGGCGTGGCGTTCCACCGTTCGTCGCCTGCACTGTCTGCACTGGTTCTGTACCAGCGGAACCCGCTGTCGGGAATATGTCCCGTAATCTCCTCGCCGCCTTTGTAAACCCGGGCACGGAGTACGGTCGAGACGATTCCGTTGCGGAAGGTCGTGCCGTTCTTCGATTCTACATATACAGTATAGGCACTTTCCCCGTCGGTAAGTTTGAAAACCGTGTGTGCGGCCGTGTATTCTTCACCACCGGATGCCGCCGTATAGCGGAGCGTCAGCACTTCGCGCCCTTCCCAGCCATGAAAACCGGGAGTGAGGTGAAACAGCGCGTTACGGCATCCGGCATCTTTCCATGTCCCGTCCGCCGCCTGATATTCCCAACGGCGGGTCGTCGGGGAAAAATTATACTCCGTGGCGATAATGTCGATAGAGGCAGGTTCTGATACAGATGCCAATTCATCGGCAAAGTGAAATGCCGTGCCGCCCGTAAGCGAGACGGACCGTGGCTTCAACTGTTCCTGTGCCTGTTCGTCGAGGTCTTCCCAGCGGATCGTGACATCGCGCAGTTCGATGGTGTCCCGGGACCATTTGAAACGTCCGCCGGCAAAGTGTCCCGTGCCGTCGGGGTTGATGACGAAGGAGCCGTCGCGCGAACTGATGGATCCGTCCTCGTCCAACCGGAGCAGCGGGTGCTGGATGGTACCGCCGATACCGCCTTTCGAGAACCACGCCCCGTAATCCTCCGTGTAGGACAACACCTCGTCCGTCGCCTGATAAGGTGTCGCTGTTCGTCCGGCCTCCAATTGCGGGGCCGTCAGCAGAAGCGGCACGGAGGACGTAATGCCCAACGTCATCGGCAACGCTTCGGAAGCCCGCACGGGAAAAACCGCCTTGTAACGTTGCCACCGGCCGATGACCGTAATGTCGACTTCTCCGATAAGGTGTTCGTCCTGATGGAGCCGGAAGGTTCCCGCTTCGTCGGATTTTATCCAGACGGAGAAACAGTAGTAACTACCGACACGGGCTTTACGCCAGTCGGCACTCTGCAACATAAGGCGGCTGTCCGCCGTAATCCGGACGCTCTTCCCGATTCCGACAGGTGTCGGGATTTCGACAGCCGTCGCACCGTTGAAAGCACAACCCAGGCTGTTCGGGATGACGTTCTTGTGGATCTTGCCCACGTAGAAGGTCGAGGAGAATCCGTTCTCGTCTCCGGCGGTCAGCGTACCGGCGATATTGACGTTACGCGTGGCATAGAGGTTCTGGAAATAGGCCCCGTATCCGTCCAACACGCCGAACACCGGATCGACGACGCCCGCGACCTTTCCCACCCGTACTTTCGTGGCATCGGAATATGCGGCCACCGATGACAGCCGGACGATGTTCAGGTCGGCAATCTCGCACCAGTCTCCCTCCGAGGTTAATTGCCTGGTAAGGTCGACAAGAAAACTGCGGCTGTACTGTTTCGGATATTCGACCGTCAGCACCCACAGCCGGTATTCCCACCATGTCGATACGCAAATCCGGTCTTCGGCATCGGTCTTGTTTCCGTTCGTATAGCCGAATGATATGGGGATGTCTGCCAGTTCTTTCGAGGCCCGGACCTTGAACGACACGAGCAGCCGTTCGGGATGCCCGACGCTCTCTTCGAGGGTCTGTTTCAATCCGAACGGCGTGCCGTCCGATGATGGTACCGTCCGTGTCAGCCGGACAATGCGGGAGGCCTCGGCGTCCGCCGCCCGATAATCGGCGGCAAGACAGTCTCCCGACACGGCGTACCTGGATTTGTCGGGGATATCGGGGATGCCTCCGGCCATCCCGGGATAGCAAAGCGAACGTTCGGTAGCCATTCCGTCGATAACGTCCATATAGGGAGCCTCGCTGTCCGAGGCCGTCAGGTACAATGCCCCGCTGCGGGCACTGTCGAAAAGATTGGTGATACGCACGAAATCCAGCAGCTCGCCGTTCTGCGGTTCGTCACCGTCCAGCAAAGCCCCGACAAAGTAGGGAGCTTCCCTGTTACCGACCGTTTCCACACCCGTTTCAAGTACAGCCATAAGGGAATAGACGGAACGTTCGCGTCCGGCATATTGTCGGCGGACGATATCCCCGGTCTGCAAGCCCTGTGTCTTGTCGGAATCGGGGTCGATACGGATCTTATATTTCGGGTAGCGGAATACGGACATGGTATCATAACTTTTCTACGGTGTCTCCCGAGCAGCTGTCGCTCACCCAGAGAGAGCCGTTGGTGGCGGAGATTTTCTTCACCTCGAATTCGTAGGCACGGAATTTATGGCGTGCCACGATTTCATCGAAGGTGGCGACAATGCTTCCCGTTGTACGGTTCTGCCGGATGGCCCAGCCGCTGCCGGCAAAGCCCGAAGAGAAGAATTCGGAGGAGAGCGACCCCAGAAACAAGCTGTCACCGTAATGCTTGATGCCACCGGCAACGGCTTGCAGACGCGCCTCCCCGGTAAAGTATAGCACGCCGTCTGTCAAACGGGTTGCGGAGCCGTCAATGCCGATGTGTCCGGTAGCCTCCAGTGGCACGCCGACCGTTACGAAATCCGCATCGGTAGTAAGAAAGAACGATTCGGATTTCCGGTTCTGCGGAGCATAACGACCGGTCGAGGGCCGATGTCCGAGTCGGGTCGTATGTGGAACGGATGTCTGTACATCGTTTTCGACATATCGTACCGTTGAAGTCAGGGAGAGGTTGTCCTTATCGCCCGTAATCAGGAATCCGTCGGCACTGCCCATGCGCAACCGCTTGTGGATGACGATGCCCTCGTCCGACGTATCTATTCGATAAGTCGAGAGCAGGTCGGCGCCGTAGTCGTGCCGGACAATCAAAGAACCGGGAAAGCAGGCATGGCCGTAAGGGGAGACGAGCAGGCAGTCGCCGTCGATGTCCGAAAGAGCGGAAAAAAGCCGGATCTTGGGCGTACCATCACCGCCCAGCAGTAAGTCGCCGCCGATGCTGCCGAGCCGTATCCGGTTTCCGTTCTCACGCACAAGCACGTCCATACCGTTGATACGGATGCCGAACCCCTCGCCGAAAGAGAGGTAGCCGCTCAACGCCACATCCCCGCCGGAAAAGGCCAGCAGCGTTTTTCCGCCGTCACCCAACCGTACACCGTGCAGCGCGGACAATGCCCCGCCGAATATCACCTCTCCGGTAACGGTCAGGTCACCCTGCACCGAAGCGTCGTGCATTGTCCAGTCCACGGTCGGAAGATTCGCGTTTCCCCGGTGATAGACGTCATGCCCCGCGACCTGCAACTGTGCCGAAGAGATGAAAACACCGGTTTCCTTGTTCCCGAACAACCACTCTCCGGAAGAACGGACTGTCCCGGCCCCGATATCGAGGTGTGCCGCATTGAGCACTGCGGCGGCCGTGCCTGCATCATACCGCAGAACTTGCCTGCCGCCGAGATAAAGCCCGTCGCCGCCGAGGCGCAGATTACCGGTGATGCGCACGCCATATTCCACGCCGGTTACGATGCCCTCCGCGTCGGTCTGCCCTTCCGAGTAAGTTTCCAGGATACGGGTATTGCCGGTGCCCGCCTCGAAGCCGTAGTCCGCACGCAGAATGCCGGTCATGTCACCGCCGGATTTCTTGAGATAGTTTAGTAACAGAGCGCTTTCGCCATTGCCGCCCTCACCGGTTACGGCTCCGGCAATAGCCGAGGCAAAACCGTAGGCGGTATTCTTCAGTCGGACACTCGTCTCGTCGCCCTCCTCGACACCGTAGGGATTCTCCGCACTCTTGCGTTCTTGGGCGTTGAAGAAATTGAGGTAAAGCTGCGAATAAATCGAATAGCAAAGGCTCGACTTATCCAACTGCCCGATATCGGGATGGAGTTGTATGCTCATTTTGTGTAACTGGTCTTGGAGAGAAATTTCCGGATGCGTGAAGTCAGCGAGATGAAGTTGGGAAAGTTCAGGGGGTGCATCGTACCCATCAGCGTCGGGGTCATGATTTTACTGCACTCGGTCAGAAAGTCCAGCATGAGCTGCGCCAGTTCGTTGCCCAATACGAGCGGTTCGGTCGCCTGTTCGTCACCCAAGGTTACTTTGTTGTTTGCAACGGCGACGGTCGTGGAGTTTACCTTCTGCACGATCTTATCCGTTGTCTGTCTGACTTCCGATTTGTCAACCGTCCGGGTAATGCTTTCTGCATCGACAACCATTGTCGCCTCCTTGTTCTTATCATTCCTGACAATAGTCGTTACGGAGGTTGCCGTGTAGTGTGTCGATGACGCATTGCCCGTGGGTTCGAGCTCATCGTAGTCCGGAGAGGAATCGGAATCCGGGTCCAGTTCCTCGGTCTCGGTAACACCGATCGTCGTTTCCTTGCGGGCATCCAGCCGGATGATGTCCACGTGAGAGAAATTCACCACATATGCGTAGCGTGTGGCGGCATCCATAAAGATGGTCACGTCGGAGAAAAGTGTGGGAACGAGCAGGAAGCCGTCCCCGTTGTTTGTAGCGGCAGCGAGCAGCACGCCCTTGTGAATGACCGGTTCGGGTGACGCCGTCTCGTCAGGGTATTCGCCCACGTCGACGGTGCCGCCGTACTCCGGAAACTCCTCGTCCGCAGGGTCGTCATGGATCTTGGCGACATAGCCGTGGACCATACGTGCCGTGCCGATGCCCGACATGCCGCCCGGAGCCATCCCGATACGCTCCATGCTCCGGCCGAGAGCGATCTTGCGGATGGCTTCACGGATAAGATAACGGCTGTTGTCTGTTGTATATGAACTTTCTGACATATCTTGTTTCTCTAAGATTAGCCGCTTCCCCCGGCGAGTGTTTATTCTCCTTTTCTTCGTTTATCCGGCAGATTTTACCTATTTTTGCAACCATTTATGAATCTGCAAATGGAAACGATGACTGATAATCAGGAAATGATTCCGGACAATGAGGCACATTGCTGCCATTGCCATGAGGAAGAGTGTCGCTGTCAGGAGGAAGGCGGAGAATGCGAATGCCATTGCCGGGAACATGAATCCCTCTACCCGGAGTTACCCTGCATCGAGGCAGACCCCGACAATTTCAGCGACTGGGATTAATCCTTTCCGGACCTTATTTTATAAGGGATGCCCAACAGTTGACGGTACCTGTCTTCGTCAAAGATGCATACCGTCTTCTGAAAGGTTCCGGTAATAAAGCAATTGTTTGGCCGCCTCTGCACATGAAAGATTAATTTCTATCAAAAAAATAACAATTAAGCATATCCGTTTGGATAAGGGGAATCGGGCGGACGTGGATAACATGGAGGTGGTTGATTCCCTTGCGTTCCGACTTAATGCACGCAATGCGTCGGTATTCCTACAAGATACGACGAGCGATTTTCAGGCGGACAATCACTTTCCTATGTATATAATCGAACTGCATATTGGGCTAATGATGCACTAACAATTCAATCAATCCCGTCGGGGCTAACACTCAGCCACATGACTCTCAAACGGTTAATAACCTCCTCCTTGGGCATGGAATTGAGAAGAAACAGATACAACCATTTTTTAATTGTAACTCATGCAAAAACAGTCTGTCCAAAATTACGGATAAGGTGACTTTGTTTATGCATAACGAAAGATACTATTTTAGATAAATTAAGAAACCCCGTCTAATAAGTTGTATTTTTTATCTATTAGATATGATATTTATACATAAATTTGCGAGCCGTAATAATAGGAATTCTTACTATAATGATTTAACCAATATATGTTATTATGAACGGAATCGTAAAATGGGGATTTTTAAGTATCCTTGGAATTACATTGTATTCTTGTGGTTCTGAAAACTTATATGACCCGGAGAAAGCAGGAGAATTAAAGCTTGCCCGGTATGAAGCAGCCTTTATTGAAAAGTATGGAGAAATCAATCCAAATCAAGACTGGGGGTTTGGAAAAACAACAACCAGAGCGGTTATTAAGGAAGAACACGAGTTTGGTAATGATATAGAACGTCCTGCAAAAGTGAGTGACGATGAGATTAAAATAGTTTCCGATTGGTTTGGCACACACCCTAATCCAACTACAATAAATTTAAATTGGAGTGATTTTTGGATTGTCCCAATCTCACATTCAAAGCATGCTTCTCTAATGAATCAAATTGTTATCGGTGAAGAAATTAATGATTATAACGGAGGAACTGATAAGTTGATACTCATTAAAAACGGAAATACTAACAAATTCGAATATCATAACTCTACTACTGACGAACGGTTTAAGAATGAGAATTACACCATTCAAAAAATCGGGGATAATTATTACCTCGGATTCTACTATCATGGTCATAAATATGACAACGGGGACAAGTATTTTGGTGACCAAGATAACTGTTATGATGATTGGATATTTAGGTTAGTTCCTGCTAAATATACGAACACCCACAGAGTTATGGCTGAGGACCTGAATGCCACTAATGGCGATTTTGACTTTAATGATGTTGTATTTGACGCGGCAATTATAGACGGTACGACTATAATTACTCTACAAGCGGCAGGTGGCACAATGCCGCTTTATATTGAAGAAAAAGAAGTACATGAACTTTTCGGTGTTTCTGAAACAACCATGGTAAATACCCAAAAAGGTAAAAAAAATGCAGTTCCTTGTGTAATATTCAGGCTGGAAGAAGATTATACAGATATAAAGGATATACCAATTACTGTAAATGGAGTAGAATTGCGTGCGGAAATTGGAAAAGCACCCGGGAAATTATGTTGTCCAACCAATTGTGAATGGACGGATGAAAGAGAGAATATAGAAAAGCGATATCAGAGTTTCCAGCCACATATACAGAATGGCACAACGTGGTGGGAATAAAAATTAATCCCTTGGGGTTCAATATAACCAAAAAGCGATACTTGGCACAATACCAAATATCGCTTTTCCGGTTTTGGACACTTACTATTAACACTGATTAAGGACATTATGGTGAAAACATTCCCGGTCCGGACGTATGACCATCCGAACCGGTATTTCATTGATAATATCCGTTCTTTGATTATTGGGGCAATACCCAACGTGTTTCCGGTAACGATTTGATATTTAACCGGCAATTCCAAGGTGAGGAAGACCCCGGCCGGATATGACGGTCTATAAGCATATTCATGTAATTTACCCGATACCCATGATATACCTGAAATCAGTTTCGAGAAGTACTACTTCCTGATTCTGTATGGTATGCTCAATTGCTGACGATATCCGCCGACACCGAACGTGGTGGTGACCTCTTCCACCAGGTAAACGCCGTTTTTCGAGGGGTTTCGGTTATCCACCAGTTCCACCTGCACGGCGGGTGGCAGTCCGAAATCCCCGAAGATGGTCACACTGCCTGTGATGCCGTTCAGGTTATAGTTGCGGAAATACTCGGTCGTCTCCTCGACAAGCCTGTCGGAGGTGATGCCGATATGCGGTGACATGTACGGCACGATGGTGTAGGTCGAAAGATCCACCTTGGTCTTTGTCGCCGCACCTTTAGCCGTCGTGTTTCCGGTTACCTTATGCGTCTTCTTGGAAATCTGCGTGGCATTCACCGTCTGAAACTGCTTGCTGCCGGCAACCGCCGGGTCGTATTCGGGGTTCAGGCGTATGGTCACCTCGAAAAACTTCTCATCGGTTCCGAGTGCCTTGCCCGTCACGGCAAGGAATTTCGGGTCGGTCTTCACGATTTTCAAGTTATTTTGCGCGACGTGTTCGTTGAACAGTATCTTGTACGGTCCGGTCGATTCATCCTCGGGGAAGACCGGCTGTGCCTTGCTGGATGAATACGGACGACCTACGGCAATTGCCGGCATCGCACCGTTATCTTCGGCATCATATTTCAGGAAACAGTAGACCTTGTACTTCGACCACTCGGAAAGGATGTCGGCCACCGTGAAGTTGTCCGTCACCTTGACCTTGCCGATATGGATCTCGCACTTTTTCGTGTCGGAATGGAGTTTAAACCCCGTATCTTTCAGTATATTGTATTTTCCTTCCAGTACCTCGTTGACGGTCGTACCCTTGGCCGGGGTCTCGAAATGCGGAGCCTGCTTGAGTTTCAGCTTGTAGGCCATGTTCTCGCATTGGATCTCCAACATGCTCTCCGAGTTATAGCCGGTGATATAGCCGTCGAACATGTTCTTCATCACGCCGTTGTAACCGAGTTTAATATTGATGCGTTGCCCGACCTTGAACGTCGTCTCATCGACCAGCCGCTGGGTCGTACGTTTCTCGATGATGACGCCGTCCTGCATAACCTCCGTCGTCAGTCGTGAGGCATCCTTCCCCTCCAGCGTCACGGTACCGATGATAGTGGAGCGGCAAACCGTCCCTTTCGGGAAAGTGACCTTTGCCGTGCCGATAAGTTTCTTGTAGCTCTCGTTGATTTCAAGGGTATGGACCTCCGTAATCTCCACGCCGTCGGTTATCTTCATCGGACTGGCCGGGTCGGCATCACCGATGGTTATCCTGCAGCAAAGCACGTCCATCATAGCCATGTGAACTTTAAAAGCGAAGCCGGGTCGACAACCTCGGTCCCGAACTTCACCCATTTGATCCATTTGTTGGTATGCCTGATGGCCGTATCGACGACTTCGGCTTCGGCAAGTCTCAACTCCACGGCTTCCGACGGCTCCACGGCGATGCAAGTGAGTGAGTAGGGCTGCACGTTGCGGCAGTCCGTGGGCCGGAGTGTGTAACCTTGAATGATAAGCTGCCGGATGTTGAACTGCCTAAGAATCGTATTGTCGCAGTCGATGACGCCCTTGTACTGTACCAGCCTGATAAATTTCGATACTTCGGCTTCGGGGTACACGTCCGGGTATTTGGAGGTAATCCTGCCGTTGACGGTTATTTCCAGATCACCGCCCGAAATAAACTCTTTGCGGGTGTAGTCGCGCCCCTGCACCTGCGTCAGCAGGATGTTGTTGCGGCTCGACACCTGCACCTGCGGCCCCAAGTCGACGAACGTAACGAGCCCGTACTTGCTGTTAGGCTCCGCCTTGCACTCCCTGTTGTCGTAGTATTTCCCCTCTTTGGGGATGGAGAGTTCCAGATAGTCCGCCACGGTGCGGCCGACGATGGAGTCCGTGTAGTTTTTCGTCTGCGCCACGGCCTGCTGTTCGCTGATGAGCTTGTAGTACTGTCCTGTCTTGTTGGCGAGGCTGGACTGCGATTGTGTTTCGAGGTATTTGTCCCTGACCCGTTGTTCCCAGTATTTCAGGTAGCGGGGATAAGAGCGGAGCATTCCGTAGGCCGTCTGCGAGGCGACCTGTATGGCGGCGCGTTTCAACAGGTCGTGATGCCCGGAGAAATAATGCACCTGCCCGTCCTGCAATTCGGCAAGCCCCATGCCCAGTGCCAGGCGGGCGGTGTTGCTGATATATCCGCTCAGTGAGCCGTTGTTGAGTATGCCGCCACTCAGCAATGTGGATGTTGCAATTTTCAGTAATCGTGACATAGTCGTTATGCGTTCCAGGAGGCGTCGAAGTCATGAACGACATCGATCAGCGCCTCGGCGAGTTGTTGTTTCAGGTTCTGTATCTCTTCCGTTTGTCCCTCTTTGGACTTCATCAGTTCGATGGTCTTGACACTGAGCAGGCTGTCGATATTGACGATGACCTGCTTGGGTGCTGCGGAGGAGAGCCGGCCCGTCCCGGAGTAGTTACCCCCGGCACCGCCGTCATCCGGCAGGTGGGCGTTGGTGATCGGGTTTGTGGCGAACGGACGGGTATCGTTGGAATCCGGCTCGTTGCCGTACTGGTCAGGCGTGAAGCCTGCCACACGCATGATGTTCTCCGCCGCTTCGGCCGAACCTCCGAAGGTTCGGCGCAACGAGGAGAAGAATTTCACGAGGGAGTTATGCGCCAGCTTGCGGTTTGCGATGTTGTCCACGCGCTGTGCTTCGGTGGCGTTCTTGTCCAATGCCCGCTGAACCCACCGCCCGTCCTTGTCCGGCGAGAATCCCCATTCGGAAAGTTGCCCGAAGTCGAAGCCGCCCCTGCGCATCAGTTCCCGGGCCTTCGCGGGACCGGAGATGGCGTCCCGGTAAAGCGTCGCGGCACGGATGATTTCCGGGACGGTCGTCTCGTTCATATACCGGGCGTAATCGTACGTTTGTGCGGCGACCGCTTCGGGTTTGTCTCCAAGGTCGCTGTTGTAGACGATTTTCCCGTCCACCACACGCCACAGGCTTTTGTCCAGATCTTTGTCCCGCTGTCCGAAACGTTCCCGGACCGTTTTCAGGAAGGCATTCACTTCCGGTACGTTTCCAAGCTTCCCGAACTCGGCGTAAGCGGCATCGATACGTGTCTGGCTGTCCCGTTTTGCCAGCGTGATGAGGGCGTCCCGTATATCGTCCTGACGGGCATCGTCCATGTTGTACACGTTGTCCCGTGAGACCATGCCCTCCGACGAGGCGATGGCGAATTCCCCGAGGAATCCGGTCCACCAGTTGCCCGTGAAGGCCCCAATCTTGTGTCCGGATGCTTCCCCGATGGTCTTGCCGGCAACAACCTCGTCCACGGCCCGCTTGGTTTTCAGGGCCATGTTGTAGGTCTCGCTGAGCGAGGCGTAGAGGGCGTCGATGGACGGGTACCGGTATTTGCGGTTCTGTTCTATCTCTTCCAGCACGGCGTCTTTCGCCTCTTTGATCTTCCAGGTCTTGTAAGCCACCCATCCCAAGGCTCCGACCAGTGCCGCGATACCTGCCGTGGCGGCCACGGCACCCGTACTGATGGCACTGAGCGAGGCGGCGGCACCCGTCAGACCGCTGCCTGTCGCTACCTGTGTGGCAAAGAGCGATTGTAGGACACTTCTAGCGCCGACAGCCCCGCCTCCTGCCAGCAACGCCCGTGTCATTGCCCCGCGTCCCGCAACTCCCGCCGCCCGCATCGATGAGACGACGGCACGCTTCTGCGCGAAGGAGAGCCTGCCCATTCCCACCAGCCCCTGCACGGCCTCCATCGTCCCCGCCGCGGCGGACTGCCTGCCGATGAAGCCGACGGCGATACCGATATTGGTCAGGGCTCCTGCAACTTTGAACAACTTGGCAGCGACCACGCCGGTGAACAACATCGGCTCTATCCAATGGAAATTACGGGTTACCCATGCACCGATATGGCCAATGACCGTGAAGATGTCGAGTAACGCATTCCCGATGCTGACCAGTCCCCGTGTGAACTCGGGGGCCTTGAACTTGTCGAGCAGGGAGCGCAGCACGCTGCGAATAGTCGGTTCGAGTATCTGGTACGCCTGCATGAAGCCCTCGGTCAGCTGTGAGGTGACCTGCGCCCAGAGACCCTTGGTCGTATTCTGCTTGACGAGTGCCAGTTCCGAGGAGATACCCTGCGATCCCCGGTTATGGGCCGTCAGGGAACGCAGCTGGTCATAGTTGCGCACGAACATCATCGCGGCGTTGCCGCCGATCTTACCGAAAATAGCCTGCATGTCGGCCATCGAGGCACCTTTCCTGTTCAGCTCCTCGAAGATGTCGGCGATAGGCCGAAGTTTCTCGACCATGACACCCTCGATGTCACGCATTTCGGTAAACTTGACCCCCAGACGGTCGAGCACTTTCTGCGACTCCTTGGTCGGCTTGGCGAAACGTGTGGCCATGGCACGGAGAGACGTGCCGGCCAGCGTACCTTTCAGACCCATGTTACCCAACAGACCGATGGCGGCGGTCGACTCCGTGAAATCCACACCCGCCATACGCAGGTAGCCGGCAGCCATCTTATAGGATTCGGCCACCTCGATGATGTTGACATTCGAGCGTGAGATGGTCGAGGCGATGATGTCCGCCACGCTGTCCATGCTGTCGTTGTTGATGTCGTACCCGGCCATGATGTTGGTCGCCAGGTCGGCGATGTACGACACGTCGTTGTCGCCGATGATCGCGAGATTCGTGATCGGGCGGATGGACTTGTGGATGGTTGCGATGTCCATGCCCGCCATCGAGAGGTATTTCACGGCCCCGGCAATCTCCACGGCGGTAAATTTCGTGTCGATGCCGATCTTGCGGACATGCCGCGCCATCTCGTCGAAACGCTTCTCGAATGTCTTCAGGTCGGCATCCGCCACCCGCAGGATGGAGTGTGCCGACTCCATGATGTTGGAGTAGTCGATGGCTTTCGTCAGTTCCGATCGCACGAGGCTGTACCCCATGTAGGCATTGAGCATCGAGGCGAAGGGCAGGTTACGCAACGACGGAGTTTGAGAGTACTGGATACGGTTGATGGCCGCCCGGCGTTTGCTGCGGTAGAGCGTGCCGGCGGCTGTGTTTTCCCGTTGCATCAGCCGTACGGATTGCATGGCCGTGCGTTGCTCGCGCTGCCGGGCAGCCTTCTCCGCACGTTTTTGTTCTGCAAGTTCCGCCTTGTGGCGTCTCTCCTCCGCGCGACGTGCCGATGCGGCTTCCTTCCGCCGGGCGGCTTCCGCCTGACGTTGCAGGCGCTCCGCTTCACGGGCGGCATTGCGGCGTCCCCGTTCTTCTTCCAGTTGTGCCTTGCGGACACTGGCCCTGCGTTGCTGCGCCTCGTAGCGTTCCTCCTCCTGTAGCATGCGCTGGCGGTGCATCTGTTGGTCGGTATAGAGCCTCTCCATCAGTTTCTGCCGTGACTTCCCGGGCAGGACGAAGGGCTGCGGGGCGAACGGTACGGGAGCCGCGGGCATATAAACAAACGGGGAACCGGCGGTTCCTCCGGTTCCGATACCGCCCGCAGGCAATCCTCCACGGATATTCAGGGAGATTGTCGAGGCATTCTTGATATTCCCGAGCAGCGAAAGAATGTTTTGCAGGCGCCGTTCGGCCAAGTCGGTCTTGACATTGAGCTCCCGCCCCTGTGTGACCGAGATCAATGCCGAGTTGATTTTACCGATGGCCTTGGTGATGCGTTTCTGGGCGTCGGTCATCGTCGAAACGGACGAGGCGGCATTCTTCTCGATGTTCTCCTTGCGCAGTTCGGCGGCTTTCTTCTCGTAAAGACTTTTGGCGGCGGACTTGATCTTTTTGGTGTCGAGCGTCTGACCGGCATTGATGGTCAGGCTGATCCCCTTGGAAAGTGTCGAGATGTCGTTCAGGAGGGCCTTGACACGCTCCAGTTTCTCCTCGCTTTTTCCTGTTTCGATGGTCAACCGGTAGTCGAAGCTGCGTTTCTTGCCGTTCTTGGTACGGAACACACGGTCGATTTCGTCCATCATGTCCTTGATGTTCGTCACCGCCGGCGTCAGCGAGGCCTTGGCCTGCACCAGCTTGCCCACGGCTTCACCGAACTTGATGATCTGCCGGGTACCCGGCGTGGCATCGACATTGATGGTATAGTTGACCTGGTAGTTCTGTTCCTGAGCCATACTTTTTATAGTGTTCCGCGATAAAAGATTAGTGCTTCCCCACGGGAGGGGATTAAAGACGACCGCCGCAAGTCATCGGGGCTTACGGCGGTTATCTGGAGTTTTTTCCGGCAGGCCGACCGGTACCGGCATACGGCTTGCAAGCATCTGCTCGTGCAGCCACAGGGCGTCTTCCGAGAGCATCGCGAACTCCTCGTCCGTAACGGTGTCGAGGTTCACGCCGGGGAAGTAGTGACGCACGTAGATCATCCGCTGGCGGATGCGCTGCCCGTCCGTGACGCGCCACCGGTCAATCAGTTTACCAGTACGCTCTGCCTCGTGGTGATGAGTTCGGAGAGCTGGCCCATCAGACCGAAAAGAAAGAGCGAGTCGTTATCCACGAGTTCCCTGTCCCCGTCGATGAAGCAGTCACGGGCCAGCGTGCGCATGGCCATGACCTCGTCCTTCTTCGACGCGGCCATGAACTTCGAGAACTGCGGAAAGGTAGGTTCGCCCATGTAGGCGACGTACACCTCCTTCTCGCCGCAATCGGTCTCGCCGAAAACCACCATCGGGTAGATTTTGCGGAGTTTCTTTTCCTCCTTCAATCTGAGAGCCTTTTCCTTGATTTCTGACTCCTGTTTCCTCGTGAGCATCTTTTCATCCATATCGATATAATTTTTTGATTCGAAAAAAGTATAGGGGGCGCTGTCCGTAAAAAGTTGGAAAAAACTAAAAGATTGTCCGGAATGAGAAATACACGAAAAATCCTTGGCGGATATGTATATTATCATTAAATTTGCACTTTATCAAAGCATAATGATAATGTGCAATATGAATGATTATATATGCGAACTCATCCGGTATCTTGAGAATTTATTGGGTGAAAAGGTGATTGTCAGGGAATTGGATGAAAGTGCCGTGGCCTGTTTGCCTATATATATAACGGGTGCCTATAAGTTGTATACCCTGCAATTACTGGGGAAAGACCTTATCTTGCTGTGCAATACCGGCGAGATGCAGTTTGCCCCGGCGCAAATCAGGAAACAAAAGGAACTCGTCGAGGGCAAAACGGGAAAGACGCCCCTCTTCGCCTTTGAGACGGTCGCCTCATACAACCTGCAACGGTTGATTATCCAACGGGTAAATTATATCATCCCCGGCAAACAGCTGTTCATTCCGGACATGCTCCTTGATTTAAGACCGCTCAAAGGGTCCCCTGCAAACAACGACACCATTCCGGCAATCGCCCAGTGCATGGTGCTGTACCATCTGCAGGTCAGGTCTCTCGCGGGGAGAACCGCCCGGGAAATCGCGGAACTGTTCGGCGTATCCTATCCCAATGTCAACCGGGCTTTCCGCTGGCTGAAAGACCGGGAATTCATCACCCTGACAGGAGACAGGACGAAGCGCGTCTCTTTCAACCATGGACGTAAGACACTGTGGAAAATCATAAAGCCGCATCTGGTGAATCCGATTGAACGCACCGTGTTCACCGACGCGGCACTTGATGACGCGCAGCTTTCCGGAATAAGCGCGTTGTCGAGATACACCCTGATCAACGGTGAAGGAAGGGAGACCTATGCCGTTTCCAAAGAGCGGTTCAAGGAACTGGCTGTTCCGACAGACAAGGAATTCGGTGCGAATTGCATCGAGATTTGGAAATACAATCCCGGATATCTTTCAGAAAACGGTCTCGTGGACAGGATATCGTTATTCCTGATCCTGAAAGACAATGAAGACGAGAGAATACAGATAGAACTTGAATCAATGATCGATAAAATGACATGGTACACGGAATAGAGAAATTCAAGGAGTTCTTTGCCGGCTTTGAAGACAAATATGTCATCATAGGCGGAACCGCGTGTGAGGTACATGAGGTGAATTATGCACAGCGCCCCAGGGCGACAAAAGATATAGACATCATATTGATCGTCGAAGTCCTGTCGTCCGGTTTTGTCGCAAGGTTCTGGGACTTCGTGCTGGCCGCGGGATACGGGAAACGTAACATCGGTACGGGCAGTGACGCCGAACACGGACATGAGTATTACAGGTTCAAGGAACCCCTGAATGAGGATTTTCCTTATCAGGTGGAATTGTTTTCCCGCAATAAGGGCCTGATAAACTTTCCCGCGGATGCCCATATCGTGCCGATATCCGTAGATGACGACTTGTCGAGCCTGTCGGCTATCCTGATGAACGACGATTATTATCATTTCACGATCGGACACAGTTCCGTGGACAATGAAGACGGAGTACGAATTGCGAATATCGAAAGCCTGATCTGCCTGAAATGCAAGGCGTTTCTGGAAATGACCGGGAGAAAAAACAGGGGTGAACAGGTGGACGGCAAGCATATTCTCAAACATAAGAAGGATGTATTCCGCCTGGCCGCGATGCTGGCCCCTGCCGAGACCTACCGGTTACCCCGGGCATTGCGGGATGATATAGCCGGATTTATAGAATCCGTCCGGGATGAACTGCCCAACGCTGACTTCTTCAGGGCCGCGGGCCTTAAGAATATCACCGGGGAGCAGCTTGTCGGACAATTGAAAAGAAGTTTTGAATTACAATGAAAATACAATACGCATCGGACCTCCATCTCGAATTCCCGGAGAACAGCAGCTACCTGGAACACCAACCGTTGGAAGTCACCGGCAACATTCTCGTGCTGGCAGGCGACATAGGTTATATCGGCGATGACAACTATTCGAAACATCCGTTTTGGAACTGGGTTTCCGATAATTACGAACAGGCGATCGTCATTCCCGGCAATCACGAATTCTACAAGATGTTCGACATCGACAAACTGTATAACGGCTGGACATTTAAAATCCGCAACAATGTCACCTGTCATTACAATACCGTTATACCGCTGGAAAAAGATACCGAGCTGATTACAACCACCCTTTGGGCGCATATACCGTTGGGAGATGCCTTCCGGACGGAATCAGCCGTCAGCGATTTCCGCAGAATACGGTACGGAAGCAGCCCGCTGGACTTCAACAGGTTCAACGAGGAGCACTACCGTTGTTTCCGCTTCCTGGAACAGAGTGTAAAACAGAGTACAGCCGGGCATATCCTTGTGGCAACGCACCATGTCCCGTCATTCGAGTTGATGTCTCCCGAGTTCAAAGACAGTCCGCTCAATGGAGCTTTTACTGTTGAGTTGGGCAGCTTCATCGCCAACAGCCCGATCGAATACTGGATATACGGCCATTCACATAGGAACATCGACAAGATCATCGGAAATACCGGATGCGTAAGCAACCAACTGGGCTATGTCTCCGGCAACGAGCACCACTCGTTCGACAAAGGAAAATACATCGGGATTGAGCCGTAGGACAGCGGGTTAAAGTTTGACCAGCTTACCCTCGATGCCGCAGCATTCCAACACGGCGGTATTTTCTTTGTCGAACGCGATCAGGCAGGACGGAGCCCCTGCCGTACCGCCCTGCTTACCGGTTACATGATAGAAGCTCAGCCGCCCCCGGATAAAAAGTATGGAATCCGCGTTCGGGAATATCAGTTCCTGGAACAGCTTCGTGTCCGTTCTGGCAAAGGTCAACGCGACAGCGTTCTTGTGCTCCACGCATCGCCTGACAAACTGCACGATGAGTGCCGTGTCATACGGCGGGTTGCAGAACACACGTCCGAACCACGGCTGTTTGAGTCCGTCGTCCTCGACAGTGTAATGATGCGCCGCCGTATTCCACGGACGGTTTACCGGAGCGCAGGGATCCAAATCAAACGGCTCCAGCCGCCTCAGGATATGTGGCGGTGTGAGCCATTCGTTTTTGCCCGTAGAGGATTTGCCCTCAAAGGTTACATTCATACGACTTAGATTGTATCCCCCGAGCCAATCTGTATATCGAAAGGATTGAGGTCGAATTCGTGGGTAATGTTTGTGTCGTCCTGTTGCGACTCGAGACAGTCTTCGGTGAAAATACAGCCTTTGAGCGTGACGGTAGTGGTCGTCCAGTCATCCGATGCCATCGGGTTGGCAAAGGAGATGATCAGGTCGAACTCCCCGATTTCGAGCAATGAGCCGTATACCGAGCGCAACAACTGCTGCGTGGCGTAGTCCATCGTGATGGAAGCCGTATAGGTGATGTTTCCGAACCCGCGCGAGACGGGTTTCCCGCCCATGCCGTAGTTGGATTCCACCTTGCGTTTCTTCGACCACTTGATGGCTGACACGCCTTCGAGTGTGGTCGATCCCTCGTCGATCCCGAGTGCCGTGGAGGCAAGGGTGATCATCGACCATGAATATGCTACATTGTTTATAATTGCCATTTCTTCGATTATTTAGCGGTTAACGACAAGCCTTCTTCGACATAAATCTTTACGGCCACACCGACAGGCACGATGACGTAGGAGATTCGGAGCGTATCGTCCACCAGCACGTTCTGGTTGGCATCGATGGTAACCGCGTACCCGGAAATCTCCTGTGCCGCCTGCATCTTGGCGAGGATATCGCCGACAAGCGTCTTGAATGCCGTGATTTTCGACGGGGCGAGGAACCCGGTCGAAGGGTTGACCATCAACGGCGAGTTCACGTACGGCAGCAAGGCGGCACGCACGGCACGCCGGCTCTTGTTGATGGTGCGGTTACGGGCGATAGTACGGTAGTCTCCGGTGGAACAGGTCTGGTCCTTGGAGATATAAATGCCGTTTTCACGGCCGGCGTATTTGATGGGGAAGATATAGCCCTTGTCGTCCAGTTCGTCGAGCAGCGAGGGCGGGAGCGACTCGTAACGGTTCAGGCTCAGGAAATTCTCTTCCGCCTCGTCGAGGTTGATGTCCCCGAATCCCAGTTCGATTTCCTGGAAATAATCGGTGAAGAGGTTGAACTGCTTCACCCATGCGATCGACTCGTGCACGTTGGCCCCGGCAAGAGCGCCCATCACGGCCCCGAGGAATCCCACGGGCGTATGGTTCACATTGCGCATCTGCATGAGCGTGACGGTCTCGTGGTGTGCCTGCCCGAAGATGCAGCTGACACGGCTTGCCTCGCAGATGCACGAGGGCACGCGGTTCAGGTCTATCCGCCGTCCCTCGGTGGTATCGGTTCCCGTGTTGGAAGGGTTGGCCGAGAGGACGAGCGAGAGCGGCTGGTTCAGTTCCGCCAGTGATACGGCCACGTCGTTGAGCCCCCTCACGAGGTTCAGGCTGTACTTCTCCGCCGCGCCGCCCGCTTTCCAGAGCGGCTGTTCGGTCCAGATGCCCATCTGGTTGATCATGCCGCCGGCCGCACGCTGCATGATCTCGACGGCTTCCCACGAGGCGGAACAGTCGGCAAACATCACGTAGAGCCTGCCCGTGCCGTTCACGCTGCCCGACATGCGGAAAAACTCCCGGATGTGGTAGGCCGGAATACCGTGCAGGAAATTCACGTTCGCCTCTTCCTCCCCGGTCGCCTCCACACGCTCGATGATGCCGAAGTCGCTGACGGCGGACTTGAAAGAGGTGATGTAACACACGTCGCCCAATTTGAGTTTCGAACTGTTCGTCTTGCCGTACCCTTCGGTGAAGAGCGCCGGCTGTAACGACACGTCGAACAGAAGTCCCGTCACCTTCTCGTTGGAGGAGCCGGTATCGTACGGGATGTTGCCGTCCACGTCCTTGATGAAAACATTTCCGAGTGCCATAGGTTATGATTGGTCTTTAAGTCGGTTGTAAAAAGGATTCTCATACAGCGCTGCCCCGCCGCGGATGGACTCCGGCGTATCCGGAGAAAAAGTCCCGCCGTGGGCGTCGATATAGAGCGAGGGATAAGCCGGGAACTTTTTCAGCAGCCCGAGTGCATGGGCGTCCGGCGCCTGCGTTCCCGGATGATTCTCTTCCTCCGGTCTCTCCGGCTCTGCCGGGAGTGCTGTTTCGGACCGGTCCGGCGTTGCTCCGGGATGCCCGGGTGCCGTGCCGTCCGGTGTTTCGGCCGTACCGGCCGCTTCATTTTGCAGGGTATCATCCGTTTCGGTCCGGGGTTTCTCCTCCGGATTGATTTTCTTTGCCATGATTGTCGGATAAAATTTGGGGAGCGGGGTTTCGACTCCGCTCCCCGGGTGAGACATTCAAATCAGATGAAAGGTGGAATATCGGTTTATGCGGTTTTCTTGTAGGCCGTATGCACGACGATTTCTGCCGGGCGGACGATGTTCACGTCCATCTTCATCCTCATCTGGAAGAAGAAGAGCTCGGAATTCGCCTGCAGACGGTCGATTTTCAGGACATCCGTGTCATTGGCGTAGTCCACGCCCATCCAAAGGTTGGAGTCCATGCCCGTGGAGAACTCGCCCAGCACCATCGTATGTTCGGGAATGCCGACGATGGGGATGATGCGCTTGCCCTTGAAACGGTACTTGTTCACCTCGGTATTCTCCGAGTACTTGACCTGCTTGTCGGAAATGTACTGGTCATACGCGTCCCAGGCATCCCATCCGACGATGAAGGCCAGCGAGGTCTTCTTGCGGATCTGTTTCGGGCACTTTTTCCACATGGCGTAAAGGGCCGCCTCGACCGCCGCTCCGTCCGTCAGTTCGGTCGTTCCCGAGACGACGCACTGCCCGCCGGCGATGGTCTCGGCATCCGTGGCGTTCACGTTGTCGAGGATGCGCTTGATGACCCCGTCGAAATACTTCTCACGGTTGGCGCCGATCTTCGTGCAGCCGGCGGGTTCCGTGACCTTGGCCGCCGTCTCGCCGCCTTTTGCCGCCGTCCAGATGGCGTTGCCGATATATTCGTTCTTCTTCTCGATCAGCAGGCGCAGCATGGTGGCCTGAATTTTCGGGTCGAGCTCACGGAAGACGAGGTTGCCCTCCGGCTGTGCGAACTTCCAGTACTTCTCGTAGTCACGGGGGTTGAATTCCACGTAGATCATAAAATCCGAAGGTTCGAGGTAGCGTTCGGTGAGCCGGTACTCGTTGAACCCTTCGTCGCCCTTGGCGCCGTGAATGGGCTGCGGGGTCGGTATATTGTCCTGGATGACGTTACCCAGCTTGATGGCCGGAAGGGTGTAGCGGTGCTGGATGCCCGTCTTGATATGGATAAGGCCCTCACGCACCGTGTCGTTACCCTGCACGGTATAGGTCAGAAGATCTTCCAGCACCTCGCCGGAGTAACCGTTCTGAAGAAAGTTTACAGTATCTGCCATTTCGAATGAGTTTACTTGTTTCACGAATGAATCTCAGCCGACCGGCGGACCGTTCCCCGCGCGAGGCGTGATGCCCCCGGCATGTCAGTTTATAGAAAAAATACGAGTTTCGGGAAGTTCACGCGGGACCGGTTATCCCAGCTTGCGGAACTCGAAGTTCTTGCCCACGACTTCCGTGACCTTCTCGGCCATCAGCTGTTCAGCTGTTTCGGCCGCTTCGGCTGCCGCCTGCACGTTCCCCGTGTCGGTGGCGATGGCCTCCGATATCTTTTCCCGGGCGGGAATGGAGGCCAGCGTGCTCTCGGCGAGAGCGAAATTCGAGGTGGCCATCTCCACCCACTGGGCCTTCGCTTCACGGCCGATCTTGCCCTCGGTGATGGCGTTCTCCACGAGCGTCTCGATGCGTGAGGCCTGCTCCTCCTTCTCTTTTTTTTGGAAGGCTGCGAGCTGTGCCGTGGCTGCCGAGAGGTCCTTCTGCAGGTTCTGGATCGCGGCTTCCTTGCCGGCGATGACCGTCCGGGCGTCGCTGAGCGATTTTTCCAACTCCTTGTACCTGGGTTCCAACGCCGCCAGTTCCGAGATGCGGGCCATGACGTCCTTGACCTCCTTATCCTTCATACCGAGCGAGGCGGCAATCGCGCCATACTCGAAACCTTGTGTCTTGTTTTCGTTTGCCATATTGTTTTCCGTTTGATTAAGAGTAGTCCCCTCTGTCTCGAAAAGTTTATTTTCAGCCGAGATCCTGCTCATCAGTTCCTGTATGGAGGCCGTGTCGGTCATGGCGGCTATCTCGTCATGCACCTTCTCGCACAGCTGCTTCGAGGTGCGGATGACGTTCTCCGCCGGGATGATTCCCGCTTTGACGGCCGCCGGGGCGTCGAAGTAGGTACCGTCCTTACCAGCCTCCCCGTTCATGATGGCACGGACGTGTTCCGCTTTCAGACCGAAACGCTTGCGGTAAATGGTCTCTATCTGTTTGGTGAAAGCCTGCACCATATCGGACACGCCGTCATCCGTATCGTCACCGGGTAACATGGGGTTGTGTATCATCAGTATGGCGTAGTCACGCATCAGAGAGCGTTTACCCGCCGCCCAGATAATGGAGGCCATCGACGCCGCGATACCCTCGATGACGCACTCGGTATCGACCTTCGCATTGGCGATGGTCGAATAGGTGGACATGCCGTAAAGCACGCTGCCGCCCTCGGAGTTGATTAGTACGCGGATGCACGAGGGCCGGACGATGTTTTCCAGAAAGTCAAACTCGTCGTTGAAGCGGGAAGTCGTCTCTTTCGTCACGCACCCGAAAAAACGGATGACGGCCGGCTCGCCCGTTTTCGCCTCGCCGACGACGTATTCAAGTGTATTAATGTCCATGAGAACTGTCTTTTGGATAAGAGTAGCGGAGGAACGCCCGAAAGGTTGAAAACAAAAAGTGGGAGGTGTCCGCCTCCCGTTCCGGGTGTTTTTGTCCTGCCGTTTTCCGGTCATTCGAACAGGCTCAGAATAAAATCCCGCCCTTGGGATGTCCAGACCGTGAACGTGCAATAGAGCGGTTCCCCCGAGGTGTCAAACCCGTTTTGGAAGGTGCGCTTGCGGGTATACCCCTTGCCGTCGTACTCCGGTGTCGGTATCCAGATATGCCCGCAACGGCGTTGTATGCCCTTTTCCTGCAGGATGCGGTTGAGTTCCGCACCCGTCATACCGAGTTCCGCGGCGATTTGTGAAATACGGTAAATCCGTTTATCGTCAGGTTTGCGGCTGCCATGCACTTTGTCATAGAACTCCACTTTGTGCATCTGGGCCTCCAACGTATCGAGCAGCCGGTCGTTCTCTTCCCGCAGGGCGATGCTTTCCGCATATCCGTCGCGCAGCTGCTCCACGACTTTCAGGACAAACCGCGGGTCTTCGGCAGCACGTGAGACTGGATCGGGGCTCACGGTCATGCCGTAGTGTAGCAGCTCCTTGATGCGGTCATTGCACCAGATAGCGAAAATAGGCGATAGCCAGCGGGCGAATTCCAGCGCCACGTCCTCGTGGAAGAACGTGCCCTGAATGCCGTTGCCGCCCCGGATGACCCGTACCAGTTCCGTTCGGGGAATCCCCCGAACGGCTGATAACGAGCGGAGAAACTCCTCCGTCTGCTTTAACCGTGTCCAGTCGCTGGGCTGCTTGCGGAACGGCTTGGCCATCTCGGAGGCATTGACCGTCACCTGCCGTTCTCCGACCTCAAAGGTCACCGGGTAGTCGTTGTAATCGAATGTCTGTAATGTCGTCTTCATCTTTTCCCGTTTGAATGTCTTTTCTGTAAGCGTAGGAGTTACCCGATAAAAAAGATTGCCGCCGGCCCCGTTTTTATGGATTTTCGTCGCCTTCGTCCCCATCCGTGTCCGGCTCATCCACCTCCACGGAGGGTCCGAACCCCGCCGCCTCGTCATACGCCGGTTCGGGATGATGTCCGTGTCCTGCCGTGTCGTGCTCCGGCGCGTCGGCATGCTGTGTGAAAGGCGGCATCACGAGGTAACGTTCCACCCAGTTCCGGTAGCGCCATGCCGATGACTCGCGGAACCATACCTCGTAGTCTATCCAGTAGGCTTGCAGCATGTTGGTCGTCTGCGGCATGTCGAAATAGGTGAGGTTACACCGCTCGCCAAGTGCAGGCTCCCGATCCTTGGCGTCCTGGATGGCGACGTTCAGGCGCTGAAAAACGATGAAGGGGTCGCACTCGTGGTCCGGATCGGAGTTGTTGAGCGTGTCGAGGATGAACCTTACACGCATGGTGGCACGCCCCTCGCCGATACGCTGCTGCTGCACGAGATAGCGGATATTGACGAAATGGATGAACACAGCGGGGAACGCCGTCTCGTACTCCGTGTTCTCACCGCGCACGATACGGGCGAACTGGCCGTTGTCAATGGCGACGGTTCTGAACAGCGGCGGCGAAAACGGGTCGTCGGGGTCCTCCCGCACGGTGAGTATGGCCCGCCGCACGGCGTGGTAGATGTTCACGAACGGATTTTCCGCGACTTCCTCCGGAGGGCTGTCCGGCACCGGCACGGGGACCGGCTGCCGTGGTGGTTCAATGGGGTGCTTGTCCTTGATCATGTCTTGGGGAATCCTTCGAATATCATGTCGATGAAATGCGAGGCGATATGGCTGTCTATCTTCGGGGAGAAACCGATGAAGGGCCGGTGTACGGGACGCCGTGACGAATACTGGTTCACGGTGTAAAGTCCGAATCCCGGATCGGTATTATGCACGGCGGCATAGTTCTTGTAACGGTCCGTCTTCCGGCCCCGTTTTCCCCGTACCGGCGTGCTCTTTTCGGTGGTATAAATCCAGTAGTAGGCACCTTTGCGAAAAATACGCGTCCGGTCGGCACGGCGTCCGACAATATCGACACGCTTGGCTTCCCCCTTCATGCTCCGGGCCAGTGTCCCCGTGTCATTCATCACCGGATGGGTGAACTTCTTGCCCCAGCGGGAAGTGCGTGGCGCCCATTTCTCCCCGCCGCAGAATCCTCCGGCGGGGAAAGATGCCCCGAACTGCTGTTTGGCATAGTCCCCGGCCACGGTCGCGAAGTTGAATACATTGTTCTCGAGACGGCTGGCCATTGCGGTTGTCCATTTTCCTTTCACCCATTGGGCGCAGAATTCATCAAGCGTTATCTTGGGCATGATTGAACTTTTCTTTTATGCGTTTTACAATCTGTTGTACATATTCAGGCAGCGGCCCGGCAAAATAGGCGTGAGCCGGCGAGAAGATCCTGCCGCCCGTGGCCAGACTCTCCCGGAAAACGGGATCCACGTACCGGCGGTACTCTCCGGCGGCGGGGAGCGCCCCGTATACCGACGCGAACCCGTCCGCGACAAGGAAGCAGCGGCACCCCCATTCGATAGGGGGAATCAGTTCCGGCGGGAACTCCGACTTACGGTAGGAAATGCCTTCGAGCGAGAGATGCCACGGCCGCACACGCTCGTCCCCCTGCGTCATGTAGGTCACGACGGTTTCGGGGCTTATGGTCAGCCACCAAGCCGCCATCGAGGCGGCAAACAGTACCTGGTCGTTCTCCCGGGCGGCGTAGATCAGGTTGTAACGCTCGCACAGGGACTCGTATGCGGCGATTTCTTCAACTTGCGGTTCTTCGGGAAGCTCTTTCAGTAGGGCGATCTCCCCGGCGGCTGCGAAGTCCACGAGGTTGTCGATGGCGGCCAGAAGTATGTCCCGCTGCCGGCGCTCCCGCTCCGTGGTGAATTCATTGTGACCGCGCAGGATGTCCAGCGCCTTGTCGAAATCTATCCGAAGACCGCTCAGGGCCCTGTCGATAAGAAACGAGCAGCGCAGCGTGATGATGTTCCCGATGATATCCCGACGTTCGGCACCGTTCTCCCAGTTGAATATCAGCCTGCGGAACGCTTCCCGAATTACTTCATACTCTTTCCGCGTATCTGTTTTTTCGTCCCTTGCCGTAAGAATACCGGGGAGCGGAAGCCGGGCCGTCACTTCGCTCCCCGCAGAAAATTTGCGACCTTCACGCCCCGCGGGTGCCCGTAGCGTTTGTAATACTCCTCGTCGGACATGATATGGCGGTCGTTGCCGCTGCCGCCGACCGGCACGCCCCCGGCGCCGTAAACACCCCCGGGTATCACGTTGAGCTGTTTTCCGACGTTGATGCCGAATTCCCTCTCGATTTCGTCCGCCTCCACCTCGTACTTGTCCGTGATGAGCTGGTATAGCTTGATGCGGTCCTCGTTGTTCATCTCGATGCGGTTCGAGTACTTGAACTCCAGACCGTCCGGGATGTATCCCATCGCCACCAGACGAGGCACGACCTCCTCGTTCATGATATTCTCGATATACCGGCGGTAGACCTCGATACGGTCGCGGAAGATGTCCTGGTGGGCTTTCGTGGAACCCACGTACGACTGCATGCCGCCGGCCATCGACTCTGAGCCCAGCACGAGGTTCGAGACCTCCCTGTTCACGAAGTCTATGAGCCCCGTGTAGATCTTCTCCGAGTTGGACATCGTGAAGGTCTTGATATCCACCTCGTCCTCGATACCCGTAACGACCACCTTGTTCTGGGCGGCGTTGGCGATTTCATTCGCCAGCCGTTTGCGGTCGGTGTTGCTCTCCGAGACAGTTTTGCCGTGAATGATGGGCTGCCCGTACGTGTGCGAGAAGTTGACGTAGTTGGCGACGGTGAATTTCTTGGCCAGGATCAGCGGCGTCGTGGCCGAGAAGAGCCCCAGGTCACCGGAGTTGATAAGGATATAATGTCTCGCGTAGGCGGCGTGACGCAAATCCCAGTGCGGCTCCCAGATGCCCTGGCGTCTGAGGACGATACGCTGGTCCGCCAGCACGTTGCGCCGCTCGATGCTGTTCACCTCGGCGAGCTTGCCCGTTTTCGGGTCGAGGCCGGGCATGACCTCCAACAGTGTGTAGCCGTAAAGCTTGGATTCCACGATACCCTTGATGATCTTGTCGAACTGGGTACCCTGGATCTTCCGGGTCTGCTCCACGTCCTTGACGTACTTCCCTTTCCCGTTCATACGGGCCAGCATGTATCGGTCGCCCAGGATCTGGCTCTCCAGGGTCTCGATGACGGCCCGGATATGCGCGTCCTGCTGGAGGCAGGCGTCGTACAGGTCGATGAGTCGTGCCCGGTCATCGAGGATGCACCCGAGCGTCACGTCCCGGCGCAAGGACCGGTAACGGTTGTCACGCTCGATCTCGCGGACATACTCCTGTATGGTCTTTTTCGAGGTCCGGAAGATACTTTCCAGCAACTCGCCGTTGAATGAATGGTCGGATGTCGTCATTTGCCCATGGTTTTACCTGAAGAGTAGCGGTCTTTTCCGGGTAAAGTTTGTCCCGGAAAAAAGTATATGGAAAGGTGGGATTTTTCTGTTTGGGTGTCAGGCGGAAAGGCTACTCTAAAATATACAGATTTTACGTGTAAAAAATACCATAATCTGCTAATTATCAACGATAATAATTTAGTCTAAAACTGAAAATAAACGCCATTTTATTACTATCTTTATGGTCGGAATATATATATTTGCATTCAATTTTTAACAAATTAGCGATATGAAAAAGAGAAAATGAAAACCCTCACGGTTCCTTGCCGGCAAGTCCGGTACAAGGAATTCCCCGACCTGCTTTTCGGAACATCGCAGGACGGCGACGTACCGTACTATTTCGACGCCACGCACTTCATCCGCAGCCGGGGTGACGAGCGGCGGCACAACGTCCGAGAGTTCCGCGCAGCCTTCCACCACTGGATCGCGGCGCTCACGGAAATATACGGAATAGACACGGAAGACCTTGTCGTCCGGGATGAAGCATCGGGACACCTGTTAATTGATGAAAGTCTGGCTCTGCTGTTCGTCGTTTACATCGAACCCGCCTTCGGCGCCTACATGCTCGAACGCCTCTCGGAGATGCTGACCGACGGTCTATCTGTTTCGGACACGTGGCTGGCCAAAGCGGCCGGCCTTAGATTTACGCGCGAGGAATTAACACTAATTTTTAAGAATTATGAGACGTAGCAATTTTAAGCGGCCGAAGACGGTACTTGTCTTCAACGGGGCTCAGGTTCTCGTCGCCATCATTCGCTCGCTTCATAGCGCGGCGGATCTGACGAAAGGTAACTTACAGGCAATTTCGTTCTGCTGTACGGGCAAGTATATCTGCAGCGGCGGACTCTATTTCCGGCATCTGCACCCGGATGTCGAGATAGAGATGGACGACCTCGGCGTCTTGCAGCTGCAGGACTATGATGCGCTGTGCGGGGAGAAGCGTACCTACTATTCGGTACGGCAGATGGCGCACAAGCGCGTGTTACGCCATAGGAAGAAAAACGATAACGACGAAAAAGAGAAATGATCATGAAAGAAAACAGAAAAGTTCCGTTCCGTGACACGGCCATACGCGTGTTACGGAACCATGACGGGATGCTGTACATATCGGCGGATGACGTGTGCGGCATACTCAAGCGTGAAGAGATGCTTAAAAAGGGCGACATCGCCCGGATATGTCCGTCCGCCATCCGTATGCCGCTGCGCAAGGGCGGTCATGAGCTGTGGACGTTCCGCCCCTCGGACGTGAGGCGGCTCCTGCAGTCCGTCCGCAAGGAGAGTATTTTACCCCGTGACCTGTTCGACGACCTGGAAGCGTGGGGCAACCGGCTGTTCGAGCTGGAGGCCGGCAACCTGCACCCGCAACGGCAGGCGGACACCGTCTGTCACTTCGCGGAGGATTTCCCGGTGACATTCCGGCAGGCCGGCGACAAGCTGATGGTCAACGCCACGCAGATCACGATGCGTTACGGGAAGATTCCTTCCGAATGGCTCCGCATCGCGGCCACCGACCACCTGCGGCGCGAGCTGGCCCGCACCGGACAGACGGACCGTTACGAGTTCCAGCTTTTCACCACGCGGGGACGTGGCAACGGCGCCACGTGGATAGAAGCGCCGCTGCTCGTGCCGCTGGCACGTTGGATAGCGCCGGATACGGGACTGGCCGAATGGTGCGTGGAGAAGATCGGGATGCTGACGGCGGGCCGGGTGCTCCGCAAGACTGTACAGTATCCGGCGGAAGCCGTCGAGCCGCCGTGCCTGAACCGTCCCGTCCCGGAAGACATGGCGGGGGCACTCTCCCTGATCGGCGAACTGCGCAAGGCCGTGCGGGAATTCCTGCCCAAGGCGGCTTTCTACGACGAGTTCGTGGAAAGACGCGAGTGGTTCAAGAGCACCCGCATCGCCGACGAGCTCAACACCTCGTCGCGAGACCTGCACCGGTTCCTTCACGAGGAGGGTATATGCATGTACAGCAAGCAGCAGTGGGTCGTGCTGCCGGCGTACCGTTCCTGGCAATGCGACGTGCCCTACACGTGGAAAAACGACCGGGGCGAGGTCTTCACCTTCGGCTCCCGCAAACGCTGGACGCCGGCCGGACGCGAGTGCATCATCGAACTGTGGTGGAAGAAACACCCCGAATACCGTTGATCATGGAAACGGCCTTGCAACGCATTATCAGGAAAACGGGACGCAAGCCCGTGGAGTGCCGGTGCCCCCTGTGCCGGGCGCAGTGCCGAACACCGTGCCTCGGCACGCCGGAGGATATCCTGCGCCTGCTGGAAGCCGGATACAGGGAACGGCTTGCGCCCACCTTGTGGGGCGTGGGGCTGGTCCTGGGATATCTTCCTTACGCGGTGCCGATGGTGCAGGCCCGGCAGGTGGACGGTCATTGCACCTTCTTCCGAAACGGGCTGTGCGAATTGCACGACGCCGGATTGAAACCGACCGAGGGCAGGCTCTCATACCATACCATCACAATGGAGAACCTGAAGTTCGGCTCCTCACTCCCGTGGAATGTCGCCGGGGAGTGGCTGGACGAAAGGAATGACGCGGTCATCGGGGAGATTATCCGCCTGATGACCGAATAGGAAAGAACCCGGAGGGCGGATGCAAGACAGTATCAACCCGTTAGTTCCTCAAAGGGCATTTGCCGTCCGGTTCTTTTTTTAATGTTAATTCATACTGGTTGCAAACAATTCGTACCGGTTGGTGCTAACCTTATCCAAAGAACCATTTGACAAGCAGTATGAAGTTAAAAAAAAGAATGACATTCGACGAGATGGCGACGCATCTTATCGAAAACACGGGCAAGGTGGCAAACAGGGTTACCGTGGGCCGCTATGCCAAAAAACTGGGATACACAGTCTACAAGCCGATGATCAACCGGAAAATCCGGCATTGCTATCTCAACGAGGCAATACGGGAAGAGACGGAAGAGGTTAAACAAAATTCAAAGGAGAAACAATGAAAAAAGTACAGGCTTATTTTTATCAGGTCTACAAGGGCCTTGTCATGGGCTTCGGCCCATGCGAGGCTGTCTTCATGGCCTATATGGCCGATCTTGACCGGCTCAGGATGTCGGGAGCGGACACCACCTTCGGTCTGAATGTACATCTGGGTGTTACCGGAATGGGACGGCGCGCTTTCGAGCGATGTGTCCGCAAGACTGTCCGCATGGGACTGCTGGAAAGAATTCCCGTGGACGGCCGCTACGACTACGTGTGGAACCGGACGGCATACGGCAGGCTGGTCGAGATCATCTCCTCCACCACGAGCTACACGGTACTGCGGGAGTTCTGTGACAGGGTATTCGGGACCGAAGGCAGGGAAGTGGCCTCCGTAACCGACAATGAAGTGCGGACATTGAAGAGGACCGTCTTCCCGGCTTCTAGGAAGCGATAAGGACGTGAAACGTTTTTCGTCCGTATAAGAACGCCGAGCCAACGGCGTTCTTTTTTTGTGCTTTGCCGTTTCAGCCCCGAAATCCACGAAAAAACAGGTAGCGGAAATGTGTGTTGTTCAAATGTACGAATAACTTGTACTTTCGTACAAATATCCTGAGCGGAAGGTTGTACGAAAGTACAATGAGTACAAGATATAGTATAATATAACAAGAAAAGAAGATGTACTTTTTTCTTTGAAGCAAAGAAAAAAGATACCAAAAAAGAAACCATACAGTGCAGACGGCGTGCGCCGTCCGGGAAAATTTTCTGTTTTAAGGGAAGAGATGCAGATGTTACCGGGACAATATAACACAGGATACCTTCCTTCCAGAACAACGAATAGAAACACTAAAAGAGAAAACAACCGTTACCCGTTTCTTCCGTCATCGTCCGATGCACCGTCCTCCGGAAACCGGACCCGTCGGGAAGGATTGTTCGGGTGGAGACAGCAGACAATGAACGGGGCCAATGCCGACCGGTTATCCCGAACGGATGAATGTCGAAAGGCTGAAAGACGGTTATGTCTTGTGAAAGGCTAAATAATCCAAAATACACGGGTTGAAAAAGACAGGATTCGGGAAGTTTTTTTATCTTTGTTTCAAGATTCCGTTAACCTTTGACATATGCAGACCGTAATGCCCGGTCGCGGCGACTTTCTCGTTAGAAGGACCAACCTAAGCCGGGGTTGCGGTTTCTACTCTCAGCGTACGGCGGCACGGCTGCAAGAACACCGCCTCATGTTCTCCCTTTCCCGTTTTCCCTGTTTCCACGCTTCGGCAGGCTATCCGATACCAGCCGGTAAGAACGGGCGATCTGTTCCCGGATGAAACCGTCTCCCAACCGTTCGAGGTAAAGGTCATTCCAATGGGACTTGTTCATGTGGTAGGCCGGCTGCACACCGGGATACCTCTCCCGAAGTTCCAACCCCACCTCCGGCGGCAGCTTCACGGCGACACGAGGTTCGGGAGACTCCAGCCATACGAGCAGGAACCATTTACCCCCGACCCGGAACGAGAGCCAGTTTTCCGCGAACATATCCTCGGTTACATCACCGAGCCCCAGCGCGTAGTATCTCACATCCTCGATGTTCATAATTTCATATCCTCCTGTTTTTACGGCAAAAGTAACGCTTTTACGTTTCTTCCATGCCATCAAATGGCAAAAACTTGAAGCGGGCAAAGACATCGTACCCTTCAGGCTTTCAGGAAACAGGACCGGCCGGTTTATTGAACCTATCTTTTTTTTCTACCTCTGCCGGGATCGTCTTTACAGTTGTTCCTGCCTTCCGCCTCCGCATTGTGGCGCATGCGCAGGATCGACATGAAACATTCCTGCACGCTCTCGGCCGCCTCACGGGTGGCAAAATAGTTCCCGACCGCCAGGCGCTTGCGGTCCCGGGGCTTGTAGGCATCCCGTACCTCGCAGATATTGAACAGTTCGTTCAGGTAATAGTAAACCTGCTCCCGTAACCGACGGTTCACCGCCACTTCCATACTGCGCAGGTGCCCGTTCCAGACGACCCCCTCGGCGACAAGTGCCCGGTCCAGTTTCATGCGGGCTGTGGAACCGACCGGTTGTACCTGGAAGTCGGCGGCGGTACCGGCCACCTCGTGCATCGAGTACACGGGGCGTTCCCCGGGACGCATCATGCAGTACATGACGATGCGCCCCCTGGCGTCTATCTCCTTGAAAACCCCAAGAACGACCCCCTCACCCAGCGTGCTGAGCTGCACGCGGGCGCCATTTTGCGGAACATAGTCATTCCTTTTCAGCCGGCAATGCCGCATGTCCCACAGCAGATGACGGTCATTCAACAAGCGCTGCAACATTTTTTTTTCTTTTAACGTGGCCGGGCGGCAGTCCTTCAGGTACATCACCACCTCTTCCTCGCACAACTCTCCATCCCCGGTACACCGTACCGTTACGGCCACACAATCATCCACGATATTGCCCGCGACACCGATTTCCGATGTCACGCAGTTTACGATGGTGCCCCCCTTGCGAATCTTGTCGCACAAGGGCACACACGTTGTCCCGGATTCTATCTGTTTTCCTTTCTTTGATTTCATATTAAGTCTCCATCGCGTTAGCCCGTTGGTCACACATCAAAATACATAAACGGGACAATTTTACAAATATACGCATTATTCCGCAAAGAATCGGGTGTGCGGCAAACAAAACGCCGGGTTTTAATATAAATAAGCAAAAACCGAACAAAAAAGTCAGATATAGCCTATTTATAAATACCCTGTATATCGGATATGACGCTAAAAGACAGATTCATGTGTCATCAGCATAATCTGAACTGAAACCACTATCTCCTGACAGCCGGTACTGTACCGCAAAACCATTTATGCAAAAGTTTCCATTCGCCGTGTGATGGAACCGGACAGCAAGTCTGTATATAAATGCCACGGTGAAAACGTCCCTCGAAAACCGAAACCGGAGAAAAGGGATAAAAAGTCTGTATATATCCGAAAACCGTCAGCTGCCTGCATGACACGGGAATAACGTGAAAAACAGCCCTGCAAATACATATATATCCTGCTCCTCGCTTACAGTTTCAACGTTCAAAGGCATTTCAGGGTGCTTTTCAAAAGTCGGACTTGAAAAAACGGCCCTGGCAGAGAAACCGAATCCGCACCGGCAAGGACACCCTCCCCAATCTTTTTAAAATTATTACATCATTGTATATCAGTTGTTTACGTGGTTTATTTTATAGAAAAGTAAACCTAAAAGCATGTTTTTTCTTGTAACTACTTACAAATTGAAAGCAAGAAAAGTTTTTTTGCCTTATTACATAGATTAAAAATGTAATTATATTTATAATACACTGTATTACAGCTGTTTAAGTAAACTTTCATTTTGTTACACACGTTGAATCGGGCTTTTTTTGATTTTTGCAAAGAAAAAATTTTTTTCAAGGAAAATTATATTTTTATATCTGATTGATATTCAGTAATTTACAATCATTCCTCGCGCGCGTGCGTTCCATGTTTGGAAAAAGGGGATTTTTAAGACGGTCTAAAAATTTTTTTTGCAAAAAGTTTTGGAGATTGAAAAAACGGTTTTATAATGCAGTGTACTCGAAAGCCAAACAGAACGGCAAACAAGTACGGAGAAAAAAGAGAAAAAAATAGATAACTAAAAAACAGATTTAAGAAACAGACAAACCAACCCGCCGAGAGCGAGAAACAAAAAGCCTTTTTTGTGGGAAACCTATTTTTGAGGCTTGGAAAATCAAAAATCCGCTTGTTCGCTTTGGAGCGATTAAATAGGGTGTTAAATAACCACACCGAGCAAGACTACAAACCAATGTAGCAAGTTGGAACGGTCTAAAAACGTGTTTTTAGTCCGCATACACAAAGCACGCTAAATTTTGGGAGTGCGAGAGTTGTATGGAAAAAGGACGTGTAAGAATAATGCCATAATTGCGCCCTTGTGCGCACGGCGATAAAATACACGGTAGCGGAAAAGCAGTCCGCACGGAGCTTGAGAAAAGAGCATTGCCAATGTCATGCCCATAATTACCAGCCGCCCACCGCCTTACTGTTAGCTGCCGGATTGGGAAAGATCCGGGACGTGCCAGAGAAGCGTCTTGCCGAAATTGGAGTACGCAAGCGCAGAGCCGGGACACGAGTGAACGTGAGTAAGCCGATACACGATATGCTGAAAGTGCGCTCATTTGGATAGCTCTGCTATGGGGTACGTTTTAAGTGCGACAAAGTTACGAAAAAATTTGCCGTGCAGGGTGAAATGCACGGCAATTTTTGGGCACGTGGCAGGAAATGCCACACCTTGCGCTATCGAGCAGGGTTCGGGGTTCGATTCCCCGGGTGCCCGCAATGCGTGATTTTGCGCAGTAATTGTTTAATTCAAATCATTATGGCAACTTCAAAATTGAACAAGGAACAGTATGCAAACCTCAGCGCGTTTGCAGGTGTAATGCTGGTTTACAGCTCGGTAAACCGTGACTGTGAAATAGTGCAAACCGGTCAGCACTTCTTCGGCAAGGACTTCGAACCTGCCGACAAAACGGACGATGAAATCTTCCGTGTGATTAAAAACATGGTCGCAACGATGTGGCACACCATTGCGGAGGAAAAGAAACTGCGGCAGGACGCCGACGGCATCCGCTCGAAATTCCGTGCCACCACTCCGGCGGAAATCATCATCTGCGACAAGTCGCACAACTGTATCAAGCACTACGACCTGACGGACAGCGTGTGGGCACGTATCGGACTTGTGCCGACAAAGGTAGACCTCGAGAAGTCGAACCGTGACTTTGCCAAGACCATCCATGCGGCGGCAAAGGCTATCCGCAATGCCATGAATTTCGCCCCGAACCTCGCCGGTCTCGAGAAAGCCGAGAAGCCCGCCAAGAAAAACGGCGGCAAGGGTGCGAAAAAGACTAAAGGCGTGGCGACCGCTACCGCCGAAACCGCTGAGACTATGACCACTACCGCCGAAACCGCTGAAACCATAACCGCAACCGAAGCCGTAAAAGAGGCTGCATAACGTGGCGGACAGGGTAAACAACCTGCCGGAAACGGGCAGACACGGGCAGGCATAGTGCCGTTAAACGGTCTTTGCCTGCCTTTTCCGTATCTGCCGACGAGGGGCGTTTATCCGGTATATGCCGGAAAAGCGCCCTTCCCGTTCCGGGCGAAACGGTATTGTAACATGAGAGACGAAGAGAAAATCCCGGCAGAAAATACTGCCGTAGGTGTGCCCGTGCAGGACACGGAGTACACCCCTGACGATCTGAAGGCCGCTCTGGAAGAGTCCGAGCGGTCGTTGCACGAGGCTGTCTTCATTGCCCGCCAAGTGTGGGAAAGGGACAGCGACGCCATCCAATTCGACATCGACGACCTCGTGCAGATAGAATCGGCATTGCAGGAGATTTGCAACATCGCCGCGGGAATCCGCAGCGAGGACGACGAGTAAACGATAACGCGCGTGGGGCTGCCGGAAATGCCGGAAGCCGCATACGCGTTGTCCCATACAGGGCATTGATATACACTGTGCCGGGACTGCACCCCGGAATGCCCTCACTTTTCATAATTCATCTTCGGACTTACTTCCTTGCGGCGTGAGGCGTTGTGCCCACCTTGTACATAACACGGTTAAGCACGGCTTGGCGTTCGGTGGAACTGCCTGCCGTGCTTCCGCTGTTATCCCGTGCGGGGAAGCGGAGACGGTATGTGCCAATAATATGCAAAACAATATGATAGAGGTATTTAATGCAAGACGCACCCACAGTTACGGGTGCTTTGCCAGTTTCAAGGCTGCCACGGACACGCTTGACAGCCTTGCCGCGACGGGACAACTCGGAGAGATGCCCGTCGTCAGCGTGTCGGCGTATCGTAACGGCGTGTTGCAGCGGGAGTACAAGGCCGTGTCCGCCGGCGGGAAATGGCGTGTGCCGAAAGCCCGGAAAAAGCGGATACCGAAGCCTGCCCGTGGGAGACGCCGCAGGAAATGGTGCAAGGAGTACGCCTCGGCGGAACTGATGTTCCGGGAGGGATTTCCCGACCACCTGAACCGCAGTTACCCGTTGTCGGCGGACAGCCTGCGGCGGTGCAACCGGAAATGCAGCATCTATATGCAATAAACGATAAAAACGAAAAGAAAATGAAAACATTAGCAGACGTGAAAAGAAAGATGACGCTTGGCTCGAAGTGGCAGTGCGTCCGGTTGTTCGAGGGAGGACAAGACCTCGGCGTGCGTGAAATCGGCAAGGTACAGAAGAATGCCGTGGCATTCCTTAAAGCCGACGGGAAACTCTCGTGGCTGTGGTGGCCCAAGGCAAAAGATGTGCAGGTGGAGGGAAACTCCTTCACCGTACTCCAGAACGGGGTGCCGAAACTCAAGTACACCCTCGTGGAGTAAGTGGAAAGGAAAATTCATGCAAAATAATACGAACTAATATCAACTATGGGGGCGGAATGCCCCTATGCTTTTATAAACAGGGAGAAGGAAATATGGCGAAAATAACGAAGAAACAGGTGGATGCCATCAATGCCGCGTGCCGGAACGGCTTCAGTTTCGACCGGTACAATTTCGGGGTATTGGGTGAGAAGTGCCTCTCGAAGACAATCACACTCGTGGAGGGGTGCAAGGCGGTAAAACTCCGGCTCAGTTGGCGGGATGAGGTTGTGAAACACGAGAACCAATATGGCTGTACTGTGCCGACCTACACCGGCAACGTGGTGCCGCAGCTGCACTGCTCGGTATGGTGGGACAAGGCTGCCGGGGAAAGTTGCCGGCACAGTTACGGACCGGGGAAATACCGCGTGTTCAAGGACAAGGTTTTTCCGAAACGGATGATGAACCGGCTGTGCGAGGTAACGGAACTGGTCACGGACGAGCTGGTGTGCGAGATGCTGCCCGAACGTGAATGCGAGGAATTCAGACAGAAAATATAGGAGCGGAATGGAACTGAATAATTTATCCACCCACCAGCGCGGTGTCATCCTGCGCGGCATCTGCGGCGGCGGCGCGTTGAGAGACAAGTCTCCGAGGATTTCGGAGAACAATACCGTCATCACCACCCCGTCCACGCTTAGTGGCTGGGACATCTGCTGCATATCGAGCGATGCCGGAGCATTCGGACTGAAAGCGCAGTTCGGTTATGACGGGCAAACAAAAATAACATTCACCCGGCAGGAGAAAACGATATGAGGACTTATTACTATCTGGACTACCTGCACCGCGAAATCTTCCTCGAAGAGGAGGACATACAGGCGGTGCCCGAAAGCGGGCGGGCGGACGAGGCCTGTGCTGCCATAGCGGAAAAGACATACGTCGCGGAGCAGTTCCGGGCGGATTCCTTCCGGACGCTCAAGGAGGTCGTAAGCCGCCTGTGCGACACCCCCGACATCCGCAGCCGCCATGACGCGCTCATGTATATCGTGTGGATGGCGGCATCGGACATCAAAGAGAGACGCGGTATGCGGCATGGCGAGGCTGAAATCAAGATAACCCGCGACGACGGGTTCGTGTGGCTGCTTGTACCGGCGGACAAAGCCTCCGCTCTGTGGGAAGCCGGCGTGTTTCCCCTTTACCGGCTGTACGCGGACGACTCGGAATCCCTTATCGAAAGTGACGAGGACATGCGGGCGGCCCTCGAAGACGGTTGCCGCATAGGCATCGAGGTTGGCTTTATCTCCACGATGGGATATGCCGCCCGGATGGCCGAATAAGAGACAGAACCAAACATTCAAATCAGAAAAATATGGAAACGATGACTTTAACACGAGAGAACGCCCACCGTGTGACGATGGTGCGGCGCAAGGATGCCCCGGGAAGCGAGCCGGTGGCATTTCATTTCAGAGGGAAAAGATACGGGTACTGTAACTATGCCCACCTGGTCGGCGAGCCGGACAAAGAAGAAATCCTCGCCCCCGCGAGCTTCAAGGACTGGGAGGTGGCGGAAGTGGCGTACCCGGGGTATCTGGAAGAATACTTCCGCCTGGCGTGCGACTCCTACAACCGCACTTCTTTCTCACCCGAAGAACGGGGCGAAACGGACATCGCCTCACACGAGAAAGAGCTGCACGAAGACCTGCAGTCCATGCCGGAGGGACAGCGGGGACGCTATATCGAGAACTACAAGCGGTATTTCTCTGCGATGATTGCCGCTAACAGTCGCTGTGCCAGTGCGATGATTACAGGACCCGCGCGCTTCAACACCGGCCGTAACGAAAAGGCGTGCAACAGTTATGAAAAGAACGTTACGGCATTCCGGGAATGGCGTGAACGTGCACTCGAGGCGATACGTAAGGCGGCAGAAGCCGCCAAGCCTGAAGACCAACGCATCGAAGAGGAATGGCGGAAGGTCAAAGCCGATATCGATGACACGGCCACGACCATCCACAACATCGACACGGGTGCGGCACGAGGCTATAGCCGTGCCCTTTTTGTCAGCAACCTTGCCGGACGGCTCGCCACCCATGTCAATCACGGCAACGTGGAGATTGTAGACCGTGCCATTGCTCATCTGCGCGAATGGAACGATAAGGTCAAGAAACCCATCGTTACGGCACGTCATTCTATCTTCAAGTATCCGGACCTTGCCCGCAAGGTTCGGGAAAAGCAGATGGAACGGGCCGGACGTGAAAACCGTGAGGTCCCGTTCGAGGGAGGCAAGGTGGTTTACAACTTCGAGGAAGACCGCCTGCAAATCCTTTTCGACAAAATCCCCGATGCCGGAATGCGTACAACATTGAAACATAATGCGTTCAAGTGGTCACCCCGCAATCAGGCATGGCAACGCCAACTCACCCGTAATGCCGAATATGCCGCCGGTCAATTGTTGAAGATAACCATTTAATCCGGCAGCCCATGAAATACATCATCGATTCACGCTTTTTCGACGGGAGCTGTCTCACGTCGATGTCGGATGACCTGCACAGCGATTACGGTGGCGAGACACTGGAAGAACTGCGAGAGAGAGAAAAGAATCCGAGTCTGATTGCCGTATCGCCCGGGCGTATGGCACTGCTCGTGAAACGTTATAGCCGGGCACTCAGCCGACCATTCAGGGAAATCACGGAGGAACGTTACTGTGACCTCTTCGAATGCCTGCCACCGGCACGCATGGGGAGAGGGTGGTTCTTTGTCGGAGAACCGTATTACGGCAGCCTGTATCCTTTCTGTTTCCGCTCGGGTGGCAGGTTCTTCATGGCGGAGCGCCCATTGCGCCTTACCGATCCGGAAATACAACATCAGATGAAAGGACACATGGAGAAACTTTACCGCCACCCGAAGATTGTCAAAGGAGAGCCTTTCCTGCAGTACATGGCATGGTACAATACGGATGTGGCTTATGTCCCGTACTCGTTCATCCTGGAAGGGAAAAAATTGTTTCTCCGGAACCTTGCCACACGTACAGGGTCGGTTATCGACGACCGTCGGAACCGGGACGAACTGGCCGGACTGCTGCGTAACCTGCGCGCGAACCACTACGAATACTGCACGTTCCACTCGGTAAAGAAAGACATATTCGAGTTTTTCGAGTGGGTTCGAAAGAACCGGTACACGCTGGCAATTCACGGAACGCTTTTCGATTTCGCCCCGGATCATTCCTACGTGGACTTTCACGGTAACGTCTGCGAGTATTCCGCGGCATTCCATTACCGTATCTATTCCCGCGCCCTGTTCGGGGACATTATCAACCAGTTACGTTGTGTGAAACGACATCTTAATATTAAAAAGGAGGTGTAATGATGGATACACTTGACAAACTACGTATCATCGAAAGCGACGCTGTATCCAAAGAAGGTGTGAAGATAGAATCACTCAGCACTTCCCTCAAAGCTACTTACGTCTGCGGTTGTGTACTGGTAGAACATTTCGCATGTGGCAACCCTACCTGTGTACGTAAGGAAGAGAATCCTGAAAAGTATGAACGTCTGCTGGCGAACAGGAAGTATTTCGTGGAACTGTGTAGTATGCATAATCACCAGTGATATGGCAAAAATTATCAAAACGGACGGAACGTGCCAGCCGGTGCATCCCTCCAACGGTACCGACTTCTCTCTCAAAGAGATGCAGGCGATTGTCGGAGGCTACATAGAGCTGGTCGAATTGAACGATACGAACACAATAGTCCTAAACGAGGAGGGCAAGCTGAACGGTTTGCCCCTCAATATCGAGGCGACCAGGGTGTTTCGCTCGTATTACCCCGGCTCAAACGACTTCATCGTCGGCAACGTGCTTATATGTAAAACCGAACAAATATTATAATTATGGACAAAGAAAAATCAATCAAGCTGCAAGACCTCCTGAAACGATACAGGGAGATGCAGGAAAAGAACAACGTAACCGTCATCGAGTTTCGCACTGCTGACGGGCAGAAACACGGTATAAGCAATCCGGAGGCTGTCAAGCTGCTGGTAAATGTGGCTGTCATCGAGTTGGAACGGCAGCACCATCAGGCGTTGTTCGACGATATTCCGGAACATCTGGAACAGAGCCGGGAATACAAGGCGGCCAAGCAACTGGAATATGCGATGAACGACTTCGGTTTCAAGCCCGAACGCTTCGCCGAAGCCCTTCCTTTCTTCCATAAGACGCTGGAGCAGACTTTCTTCCGAACGGTGAAAGCCTCCATCCTTGCTATGGCAGGACGTGACCCCCGCCGCATTGACGGACGTAACGAGGCTTCTTACGAGATGTGTCAAATGCTGGCTCCCATGCTGGAAGATACCCGGCTTCCCTTTATCTGAACAGCCATGTTCATAGACGAGAAAACACAGCGACGCATCCATGCCGTTCCGGGTATGAGCGTCTCCCACGGCACGATGCGCACGCAAGACCTAATCCCGGCGTTCATGGATATTATCCGTGACACGCCGGAGTACGTGCAGCTGATGAATACCGTTCCCGCCCATGCCATGGAGGACAAGGATACTGAATGGTGGGACAGTGAAGAGGCAATCATGTTGCTGGACGCATTGTTCGACACGCTCGACGCCTATTCCCCGGAGGATTACTATTTCGGTGCCCACCCCGGTGACGGCTCCGATTTCGGATTTTGGAAGATGGACAAGGACAAGTGAATGTTGGAACACATGGTACGGATTACAAAAGACAAATGGCATGGCATCTTCAAAGATGGGATTTGTATCGGACAAATCTATCTTGCCCGTGCCGAAAGCAAAAGACTGAAATACTGGGCGGTCTCCTGCGTGAGTGGAATTGGCTTTAACACTTTCAATGAAGCCCGCAGTTACGCCAAAGATTTTCTTTAATCAAAGAACTATATGAGAAATTGGATACAGCAAAGGCTTTTGCGCCGCAAAAAGACGGACAAAAGCGGAATGACACTCGGAAAGGTGCAGAAAGAGTACCGTGAAAACGACGTGTGCATGGGAGAACTCCTTGATGCTCTCCCTGCCGACGGACTTTCCGTAGAGGAAGCGTTCGAGCTGAGCATCGCCGCCAAAAAGTGGGCGGACGGAGACCGTTTCTACCGGACCGTCGATGACGGAGAGCCGGAGGAACTCGGAGTGTAGAACAATCAAACGATAAAAAAATGAATATATATGATTTTATCAAATTTGGCGGTTATGTCCGGTGGGTCGATGACAGCACGGATACACTCCGCAAGATGAAGGTCTGCCTGCCGGTAAAAGAACCGGTAGGAAATGACACGAGAATAGAACTGATTCCTATGGACGAGGAGTATCCGGAAGAGGTCGCCGTTTCCTATTCCGTCAGGGCGGCCGAACTGCTTCCTTGTCCGGATTCTTTCTATGATGGATACTGGAAAGCCCTGATGACGGCGGAAACCAACGGCGCCGCTGCGGACATGCTGCTTGCCATGCTCAAAGAGTCAGGGTTTTGCCTGATGGAGTGTGTTCAGCTGATGCTCCGTACCGATGCCTGTAAACTGTTTCCGGTTCTCTGCCGGTTGTTCCCGGAAGCGGAAGAGATGTTTCGGATTGTCACGTGGGAGGACAGGGAATATTTTGCAAGGCGACTGACGATATTCCGGGGAACGACCGATGAGGAAGAGATACTTGTTTCGCTGACAAGTCTGGGAAACAGGCTTATCGACAACAGGACCGGTGCGCCTGTTTCTGACGATGCGGAAGCGGTGGACGGGGAAATCTATTACTATTTCACGGACGAGGAGATGCTGCTGCCGGAAGAACGGCTCATCACCATTGCGGAGAACGCGTGAAGGATAAGAGCCGAGAAATACATGGATTTATATACCGGTGAAAACTTTTATCAGACAAGCGATATATATAAAGATTATTCATTTAATTTGCATTCTCATGTATTAATAAAATTGCTATGGAATGTTTGTATCAAGCCGAGGTGGTTGTTTATATAAATTTCACTGATGAAGAATTTGATTTCATAGATAAAGCCATGCGGGAACACCGTGACACGAAAATCTATACCGAACCCGGTTCTTGGTTCTATGGAATGAAAGTGATGCGAAAAATGGACTCCGGCATATCCGAGAGATTCACGCCCGACAAGATACAATATATATTGCGTGCTTTGGAAGAACAACGAGGAAAATTCTCGATGGCATTATTCCATAAATTAAGTGATATTTTCCTTACCATCCGTTCAAAAAAAGAACGGCTTAATTCCGATCTCGATCAAGAGACACCGGACTTCTCGTTGTAACCTGACAACTGTCTGTATCCTGTAAAGTACAACAGGTACCTGTCTGTTTCATGTGACACGTGACACCTTCTTGCACCGGTCCCCTCCCGGACACCGGCAAGTCGTTGCCATGCATAATAAAACCCGATTTGGACCGGATTTATCCATTGTCGTGGAACGGTTACCCGTATCACGGAAATTATATCCATGCCCGTGCAGTACGACAGCTGCTCCGGGGGATGTTTTTGAAAAGAATACCCGTGACTTTGACAACGGGCGGGTAGATTTTTGAACAGTTTATTTATGAGACAGGCATTACCCGGCAGTTATAAAAAAATGACTTCGATGCGGCGCCGGTTGTGTCTACAATTCCCGCACGCAGGGAGACGAACAATAAAATAATGTATATGACAGACAAGATATTACAAATGTTCTTCGACATCGACCGGTGGACGAGGGCAATCGAGAAAGGCGTGGGCAAGGATATCCGCAAGGACCAGCTCATCCGCCTCTGCGACGAACGTACCCGGTTGCAAATCGCCGATGCCATGTGCCGGGGGAAGTACGAGATTTCCCCTCCCCACACGGCACTGATACCCAAGGAGAACGGCGAGTTCCGCACGGTCTACGTGAACGAGCCGATGGACCGGGTGATCCTCAGTATCGCCAACGACCTCCTGTTCGACCTGATGCCGGAGATGCTTCACGAATCGTGCAAATCCTACCGGACAGGCATCGGCTGCGGCCGGGTTGTGACCGAAGTCAGCCACAGGATGACAGGTAATCCAAACAACGGGTATTTGGGCTGGAAATCCGACTTGAGCAAGTACTTCGACAGCGTACCGCTCCGGTTCATTGACGAGGCGTTTGACAAGGTGGAGGCCGGACACGGACATTCCGCCCTGATCGACGTGCTCAGAAAATATTACCATAGCGACCTGTACTTTGACGGGGAGAACAACCTTTGTCGGCAATACCAGTCTTTGAAACAAGGATGCCCCGTGGCAAGCTGGCTGGCTGACGTGTTGCTGTACGACCTTGACGAGGAACTGTCCCGGATGAACGGCTACTACGTCCGCTATTCGGATGACATGCTCTTTACCGGAGAAGATCACGGGAAAGCGATGGATGTGCTTCAAAAGCGTCTGGAAGAGAAAACCATGAGGCTCAACCCCAAAAAGATCGAGTTCCTGACTGCGGACCAATGGTTCAAGTTCCTCGGCTTCAGCATCAAGGGCAGCATGATCTCGCTCTCTTCGTCCCGCATCAAGACCTTCCAGCACGAAATCGAGCGGCGAACGATCCGCTGTCGGGATACAACACTTGTCAAAGCCGTAAATGCCGTGAACCGCTACCTTTATAAAGGCGAGTTTAGCTGGGCGACGCAAATACTTCCGGTCTGCAACGTGAAAAAGGACCTTGACGAGCTGAACAGGTTCGTGATGGACTGCCTGCGTGCCGTACAGACGGGCAAGCGCAAGGTCGGGGGACTGGGATACGTCCGGACCCGCCCCGAAGGTTGTATCGTCCGGGGACGGGGACGCCACGTGAAGTCCAACCGTGCCAAGACCGGACATGACATCCCCGGTTACCTGACCATCGGTTGTATGCGTAATGCCCTACTGACAAGCCGGGCTGTCTACAACACGCTGGTGGCCTCGCTGTAAATCATACGCCGGGCACACGGCAGACGGATGAAAGGCAGGACTTCAATGTTACAGGTACCGCATACCAGAACCATCTCGGACTTCCGGCACGCAAGCTACCGTAAGTCCCATATCGTTCTGGTTCATACCTGTAAATATCGGAAAGATAAAGGAATGTGCCGCCTGCCCGGCATCCGTCACGGAGCACACCGGGAAAGTTCGAGGAATAGGTTTGAGCATCCCGCGTGCCAAACGTCTTCTTTCCGAGTCTGAAGGCGGCTGACCGTCGCCTTCGGACTCCGCAGAAGACGCACACGCGGGCAACATCGGAAACATAAAGTTCTGTGCCGCTATTATGAGAACTTTCATTTTTTTTCAGCACAAGAGCGTGGTTCAAGGAATGACATTCAGCATCCCGTGTCCAATCGGCCTCCGTCGCGGCGGCGTATCCCTAACGTCATACGCCGCCGCCACTTAGGCTTCCGCCACGGGAGACATCAAAGACTTAAAGCAATGTGCCGCCATTATGAGAACCACGCCCCCGGCACGGGGGAACGGTCAAGGTCAGGATTTCAATCGCGCAGCTCTATAACCTGCGGCCAGATCCTCCCGACGGCTTACCAGCCGGCGGAGCGTCACGGGCCAGCAGCAAGAGCTGCCCGTATCGAACGGGTAAAGTCACGTGCCGGCCTGAACGGGACCGAAAACGGTAGCGCAACCGGACATTGCACGAGGAACCGGATTTAACATACAGTATGCAACTGTGGTCCGTGAGCCGGGCGACCACCCGGTTCAGGACCGGCAGAATCTACTGTATTTATCAAGACAATAAAGCGATGCGTCGACGGTTCGAGTGCATCAAATGAACAAACATAAGTATGTATGGAAAATATTTATCAGGAAACAGTCCGTGCCGTTGAGAACGGCGCGAGGTTCAAAGTGGATATCCGCCGCAGGAGCCTGAAAATAGACGGCAAGTACGTCATACGGGACGGCAGGTACGACGGCGGGCTGGGTGTGCCGGCCTGCACGGAGGATGAGTTCTTCTTGAACATGGAAAAACTGTACCGCCGCTACAAACACTCCGTGCCCTCCGAGCGTAGCGGGGGCAAGTCCCGGCTGTATTTCAGGGCCTTGCCGGAGAAAGACCTCGATGACGGGGATATGCTCTACGGTGAACGTCGGGACAAGGCGCAGGTAGAGCTGGAACTGTATCTTCTTTGCCGGATACTGGACGGTTTCAGGTGGAACCCCGAGACCATGGGACGCTGGTTCTGGCAGAGCAAGGCGGACAAAGATCTGGTGATACTCCGGGAGTGGGTGGAACCGAACAATAATCAACCAACCATTTAACATTGCTAACATGAAAAGAAAACAATCAGAAAACATCACGTGCCCGGTGTGCGGGACGGAACTTGCAATCACAGGCAAGAAAACCAAGGTCGCGGACAACCCCACCGCTCCGCCCCGGCAGGTAAAACTGCCCGGAACGGCGAAAGAACGCATCGAGGCGCTCCGTGCCGTCGGTGTGGACGTGAGCAACCTCTTTGCCATGCAGGGCGCCAACGGCGGCGAGTGCATTGCCTCCAACAAGAACGGCCGGCTGACCGTGCTGGATGACGACGACCCGATTTTCAGACAGATCACCATCCAGGGCGACGTTCCGAACCGCCGCCTGTTCCGCCGCTGGGTCATGGCGCAGATGTTCCGCATGATGGCCTGCAAGGACTACCGCTACGGTGAGCCTGTGGGCGTGACGGAGATGGTCCACCGTTTGGGTTACGAGTACCAGTGGAAGATGTTGCTGGACGAGCTGCGCGCCCAAATGAAGATGGAGAAGGTCGACCCGGAGAACTTTGCCGACCGCAACCGCTGGTTTAACGCCGGGGTGGTGGTGGCGATGGCCGAGGACTACGTGAAGCGGCTTAAAGAGCGTATCGATTCCCTGAAGACCAAAAAATGTAAAGGCATTCCCTACAAGCGTGTCGGCGGCCGCAACATCTTCGTGGCGGACTTTGAGACCAAGATTTACCGCCCGCTGCAAACGGCCGTGTACGGCATTCGGAATGCGAAAGATGCCGCCCGGCTGTACACCGCCGCCGGGAAATTCAACGACATGCGCATCAAGATGCCGTACGGTACGCCCCAGTGCAAGGAATGGGTCAACGCCTACAAGGGAGCCGGTGCGTTTTTCACCATGCAGAACCTTATCCGCTTCCACGGCTGCACGGCCGTCAACGATAAAGGGAGACGCCTGGACAAATACCATTCGCTGGCGTTCCTTTCCTCAAAGTCCGAAGCCTACAAGGACGGCGGGGGATGGCGCCTGCTGGCCGTGCTGAAGAAGATGCTCGATGACAACAACATCGACATCGAGAAGAAAATGGCGGAGTGGCGCAAAAAGTAGCCCCTCATTTCCACCCGCTTGGTAGGCGGTATGGTGTGAAGGGCCTAAGAAAATCAGCAATCCCTCCACGAAACGATAGAGGAATACCCCTGTAAAGGCAATCACACCTCTATTCTAATTCGTAACGAAACACCTTTATATTATGAGCAAAAAACAACTACGACGCAGGGCTTACCTGCTGCACCGGTTGCGGGGTCAAGGCATACGTTGCCTGACACGCTGCCGCACCATCTTCTTCCCATACGGGGAAGATCCGAAATCAGTGCCATACATCACTCAACTGATGAGCGAGTTCCATTTCCATGTCCAATTCGAAATCGTGGCCTGATATGAAACCGGGAGACATCGCCACACTGAAAGTCCCTTACAAGGGATACCGCCGCATAGAGCTGGTGGAACGGCTCCGGTACACGTGGCTGGTACGAATCTGCGAGAGCGGAAAAGAGATTGAAGTCTACGAAGACGAGTTTGAAGCGGATTGAACATGGAAAACGAAGAACAGGAAGAACGCGTACCGAATTTTATCGGTTATGCCGTCATCATCCTTACAGCGCACCACTTGGGCTGTGAGGTGGAAATGCTTGCCACGGCACAGGAAGTATGGCGGACAAAACGTCTGCCCGAACAAGTGCTGCCGGGCATGTACGGGAGAGCGGCACGTCAGGCCGTGGCTACAGTTCAGGAGAGAGGTCTGGCAGAACAGGCAGACCGTCTCGGAGAGATATTTTACCGCACGGGAGAATTTCCACTTCCGGACGGTGAGCAGTAACAATAAAAAATAAGAAGTACGGATATGAAAACAAGAACCTTTCAGGAAATCTACGACTTCTGCCGCACGGACGATACCTACCGGACCTACTTCCAAGTTCCGGACGAACTCGATATTACCGACCGCCGGACGAGAAAGTATTATTACGGGAACACCCATGACGGGCGCTGCCGGGCGGGCAGTTTCATTTACTGCCAGTCGATGCGGCAGCTTGAAAGGTTCCTGGGCGGTGCGAGACAGGACTATTATGTACATCTTGACACCCGAACCTGCCGGGAAACGGGCCTGAAGGATGAAATGCTCCTGCACTCGACCGTCTATGTCGTGGTGCACATCCGGGAACACGGCGTACAGTTCGGGATCGAACACCCCCTGCACGAGGGTTGGGTACATTTCACGGCCCGTTCCCACCGTCCCTTCACCAAGGAGGGCATCATAGCCGAAGCGAAAGCCTACATCGACAGGCATATCCTGCTGGCACCGGGAAGATACCGTGACCTGCAAATGGAGTACATGATTCCCAAAGCCGAATTTCCCTCATGGTACAAGCGATACAAAAAAGAACAGCATGACCGGGAGGAGGCCGAACACTGGGACATGGTGGACAGGTACCGGCACAGGAACGACATCACCTACGAGGAAGCCCGTGACATGCTCGCCCTTTCAGGCATCTTTTTCGACCTGAACTGCGACGAGTTCGAACGGGACGAGATAACAGAAGAATTTGTAAGACTTTGTAATAAGACATAATATCCAAGCGAATGAACCTGTATGAACAAATAGACTATAAGGACTACCATATCAACATCTATTACGATGATGATCCCCTTAATCCCCGCAAAGATTTCGATAACCTCGGAACGCTTTATACGGCCCACCGCCGTTACCGTCCCGAAAAGGAGTTCGATGACCACTTCGATATCAATGAGGTATTCGACGGGCGTATCGGAAATTTCCGGGCATCCTTCCTGAAACGGTACGTCACGCTGCCGGTATATCTCTACGACCACAGCGGCATCACCGTTTCCACCTCGCCGTTCAGTTGCCCGTGGGATTCCGGCTTTTTCGGCATAATTGCGGTGTCCTTGGACAAAGTGCGCGAAGAATACGGCTGGAAACATGTTACCGCAGAGCGCAGAAAGAAAATCGAGAGCTATTTGGAAGGCGAAATCGAGACACTCGACAACTATTACACGGGTGAGGTGTTCGGCTTTGAGATAACCCCTTCTTCCGATGACAGGGAGGTGCTGGAAAGCTGCCGGGGATTTTTCGGCACGAAATGCCTGAAAGAAATGGAGACCGAATGCCGGCACATCATCGACGGCCTGAACAAGACGGCAGCATAGAACGGAATATAAACTTCATAAATCAGAATAAAATGAAAACATCTTACGGACTTGAATTCAACACGGTAACTGAAATCAACCCCCAATGGAGCAATTATGACAAAACGGTTGCGAAAAGCCATCTCGCCAACGTCGGGGTGATTGTCGTGGACGCGGAGTACGGGCAGCCGATAGACAACGAGTACGACCTCGAAGAAATCTACCCGATGCTCGAAAAAGAGAAGACGGACCATTCTAAAAATGAATGACATGGAAGAAAAACGAGATTATAAGGAAATTAAGGTACGCCTGCACCATATCGACCGCGGAAACTGCACGGAAGTATGGGAAGTACAGACGGAGGTAGGCAAGCCCGTCCGCTATCTGGGACGAGACGACGGCTTCGGACCGAAGGAGTGGTACACGTTATGCGATGCCCCTTACGGATATTGCGAGAGGGACTGTCACGTAAGGACGGACCTCACACTTGTCATATGTGACAAGGACTGGAACGAGGTTCTGCGTGACGGTACGGACAGGGAACGCTTCCCCGAAAGTTTTCCTTCACTGGACGAAGCCTGCAACGAAGCGTGGAGCAAGGTCGTGAAAGAACTTCCTCACGTCACACGCGGTGGCTTCAGGGAATGGATTACCAAGCAATCATTCCTCCCGCTGAGTCAAACCGAGGTCCAGAACTGGAGCGATTGCTACTACGAAGAGGAAACAAGTGAGGTGCTCTCGCGTTTCACGTGGATCGGCGAGGAATACGCCATCTACAGGGTCACCCAAAGACATACAAAGTGTGATGCCCGCTGGTATGAATATTATGCCGGAAAGGCAAAACTTCGTCAACACGAGGGTTACACCCGTTTCTTCGCCTACGAATACCGCGACCGCCATATCAGTGACGTGCTTAGGACACTCGGCAAGCGGTGCGACGACATCAGCAGCGCCGTGGTGGAGACCCGTTACAGCAAGGACGGGCCCACCATGTCCTACTTCATGGACGAGTTCATCGGTTACGACTTGTCCTATGAACAGGTCTGTGACGCCAAGGAATGCAGGTTGCGCAAGGCACGGGAAGACTACAACGGGGCGAACGCCTACTATTACAAGCTGAAAGAGAACGAGAAGAGCATCCGAGGTATCGGGGCGGTGCTGCTTGTCATGAGAGAACAAATCCAAAAAGCGAAAAATAATAAATACTGCTATGGAAACAGGTAAAACAATCAAGCCGGAAGAAAATGCCGAAGCGTCCGAGATGTTCGATTACATTACAAGCCGGTTGAAACTTAACGGAGAGGAATGGGACCTGACCGACGACACGGGCAAGCCCGTCATCTTTGATGCGGAAAAGAACGTGTATATTCCGGATATCCGGCTCTCGAAAGACAACATACCGTGTGCGGTAATCCCGCTGGGATACTTCGAGAACGACACCATCCGGGCCGTCGTGGATACGGTCTCCCTATAAAAATTCCCTAAAATGAAACCGAAGGATAACGGGCTGGCCAACCTCCACGACGTGAACCGCCGGGAACGGGGTTTCTGTTGCATGAAACTGATCACGTTCCTGGTGGCAGACGGGGTGAAGGACTGGGACGAGTGGCACGGGGAGCATCTCAATGCCGCCCGTGGCGAATGCAAGTACCGGGCACAATGCCACGTGTATGAACAAACCCAAAGCAAAAAACTACCAAATAAAATCACATGATACTCAATATTGTAAAAAACGGCTTGAACAACAGTGAGATCGCAAGACATGTGAAAAATGTCTTTGACCGGGCAGAGGTAAATATCAAAAAGGATTACACGGTATCCGTAGATATTCAGGTGACCGACGAAAACGGACTATACAGCCTGGAGGCATTGAAAGAACTGGAATACCACTTCAAGGATTATGACATCAGAATATGGTAACCGACAAATGCCGGACACTTTCACTCTTTCGACTTTGTCCGTGATGACAACAAAAGTATCATAATGAAGAATAATCATGCTATACAAGTTACTTGAAGACATCCGGCACCTGCTGGAAACAAAAGACTCGCAGACGGCAGCGGAACAAGAAATCCTTGACAGGATATTCCTTGCCCTCCCGCATACACGCCGCAACCGGGATGCGGAGCTGCTGGCACCGAGCGAGGTGCTGGTACGCATCTGTCCGGATACCGGACACCCGGTACTGGTTTGTCACGACGGCCGGGGGCAATGCTCGTGCCTGCACAACGAGACCGTCGAGGAAGATGCTGTAGACGTGAAGCTGTGGCTCTCGTCCCTCGGTAAGGAGTGTAACGGCAACCGAAAATTGCTGGAAACGGTCGTGGACCTGGCCTACAACGCCGGGGCGGAAAATCTCTGGGAAGGCAGGGATTCCCGGGCCGTCAATGCCGACATCATCCGTTGGGCAGAGGAATTCGAGACGGAATATGCGGATACCGATTGGAATGCGGAAGATTACCTGCTCGCCGTTGACGGCTTTTACAAGGAAAGAATATCGAACATGTAATACTATAAGGATATGATTCAAAATTTTTTAGAAGACAATCAAGTGTCTTGTCCTATGTGCCGGTCAGAGAATATCCGTTATGACTTGCACGAGGGACTTTTCCGTTGTGGCGCATGTTCCCTGACGTGGGACGACAAGCTGTACGTGCTGGTCGAATTTCCCGAGGATACCTCCTCTTTCGAGGAAGGCGGAACCGGTTACCCCTCGTGGAACAGCGGGGACAACGGGGCACGCTATGTCCCCGAGGAGGAATACATCCGGGTATTCGGTAAATCTCCCAAGCCGGAGAAATGTTACCGTGCCGTGTGCTGGCCGGACTCCCAGAAGTATATCGGGAAGGAAGAGTACGAACTCATCCAGGACGAGGACGGGATGCGTGATTTCGGGACGTCCGCATACTGGGTCCCGCTATCACCGATTAAGAAAATGTAAAACCTAAAAAATAGAGACACATGAAAGAAAAAGAGACACCGGTATGCCCCGAATGCGGGGGTACCGACATAGATATTCTGGACGACGAGGGCGTGGCAATTTGTAATGACTGCCATCTCGAATGGCCTTACGTGGAGGATTGAGGATGGAAACGATAGATGTTTATACGGAACGTGGCGACCTGGTCACCTGTTCCAACTGCGGCAAGATAATGCTCCTGCCGTATGGAGCGGACAAATGTCCCGCTTGCAGGAAAGAAGGCTGCCTGGCATGGACGGACGGGAGCTTGCAGGAGGCCGACATCAACTCCCTGCTCGAGAGGCACTGCAACCTGCACCGGAAGAGAGAACTGCAACCGGAAGATTATCTGTCGCTCCCCGTATTGGCAACCGAACATGTTCCATACCTGACAGACACCCCCCAAACCGCCCGTGAAACCCTTTTCCTACTCCTTGAAATCAGTAAACTTTTTGAGGAACACTGGCGCGGCACGGGATGTTTTCAGTCTGAGAACATCTACACGCCCGCCATCAAGGCGCTGCTCGATAAACTGGATGAAAAGCTGAAAACGGGTGACACAATTCCGGTAGAATACCAGGATTGCCGCTCCCTCGGCGAGTTTTTCCGGGTAATCGCCGACAAGCGTTCCGCAAAGGAAGAGGTATTGTTTTCCTCGGATGAGGAAGGAAACTACTATTTCAACGGGCGGAAGATTGCGGTGGAGCAGACATATAAATACGCCTATCGGCTACTGAAGACCAAGATACAGACCAGCAGCCGACGCCCGATAGATTTCTACTTCAGTTATCTGGCCCGTTTCGGCCCGTACGGTACATACGGCAATCCCTTCTACCCGAGTATCACGGATCTGATATGCAGGAGTTACCTGCCAAAAACTACAGAATGAATCCCGGAAAGGCGATGGACGACGGTTCACCGCCTTTCTTATTGTATAACTATTTTAACATCAATCATTATGGCAACAACATTAGCAACCATGACTGCCCCCATGCAGTTCGATTTCCAGAACAACAACGTCGAGGTGATGACGCTCGACACGCTCCGCCGCACGCACAAGGAGAATGACATCTACGGCAACCCCGTCAAGGGTATCTACCACTACGAGGTGATAGAGCGCATGGCGGACATCTGCAAGAAGTACAACCTGAACTACGAGGTGGAGGAAATATTCGCCGCCCAGAACAAGAACAAGGCCCAGCCGGGCGTGGTCGTCCTGCCCCAGGTGGAACAGAAGTTCGGGACGATGGCCGTCGAGGCCCACATCCTGCGACGGGTGTACACGACCATCCGCATCAAAGAGTGGGAAACGGAAGAGCTGACCACCACGCTGGTCGTGGCGTTCCATCAAGATGGCATCCAGGCCGCTATTGGTCCTTGTGTACGGGTGTGCCACAACCAGTGCATCCTATCCCCGGAGCGCAGCGTATCGAACTACGGAAAAGAGAAGGTCTCCACGGAGGAACTTTTCAACCGCGTGGACGAATGGCTGTCTAACTTCGAGGTACAGATGAACGAGGACAGGGAACGTATCCGCCGGTTGAAGGAGAAGAAAATCACGCCCGTGGAGATGTATGCCTACATCGGCTTGCTGACTGCGTTGAGGGTTTCACATGACAGCTCCGACAAGCGCCTCTCTTCCAAAGTGGAGACCTACCCGTTAAACCAGTCCCAGATTTCCATTTTTACCGAGGATCTGCTCAAACTCGCCCAAGAGAAACAGACACTCACGGCATGGGACATCTACAACGTGGCGACCGAGCTTTATAAACCGGGCAAGACCGACCTGCCGGCGATGATCCCCCAAAACGGGGCGCTGGCCGAGGTACTGCTTTCCCGTTCACTCAACTAAAACATACAACATCATGGCAGAAAGAAAATACAAACGGGCGACGCTTGAAAAGCGTCTCGAACGACTTGAGAAGAGCCTTTACAAGGAGAAGATGCGCCTGCACAGCGTCATCGACAACACGGGTTGGGGAGCCGGAATGCGACGCACGAAATGCACGCCGTCCTTCCGTCGAGAAACGGAACTGCAGGAGAAAATACGGAATGTCAAACAACTCATCGCCATGTGCGGTTCATAAGCCATGACCCGCATCAAAGGACAGCTGACGACAGCCGACTACCTCCCCATAGACACTTTCCGCCAACTGCTCGACGGACTGGAGAAAGATAAGGAGTACCTGTGGGAAACGTATTGCTGGCTGTCGTTCTGCACGGCATTCCGTGCTTCGGACGTGCGGATGTTGCGATGGAGGGACGTATTGAACCGGCGGGAACTGGTACGGATTGAACAGAAGACAAAAAAGAACCGGCTGGTGAAATTCAACAATGAGGTACAGGAGAAAACACGGCATTTGTACGAGTCGCAGGGTTGCCCGGATGTGGACGGTTATATTTTTAAGAACCCGCGAACCGGCAGGCCATATTCCCTGGAATATATCAACCGCCTGCTAAAAGTGTTCCGTTTCAGGTATAAACTCCCTATCCGGGCATTCTCCACGCATACCTTCCGGAAGACCTTCGGAAGATACGTTTACGAGTTGTCGGGACGTACGGCCGAAGGCCTGATCCTGCTCAACCAGATCTTCCGGCACTCCAACCTGGAAACCACACGCCGGTACATCGGACTGGCGCAGGAGGACATCGACAAGGTGTTCGACTCCATACGTCTGTGACAACATTTCCAGGAATGATACACGGTTTCACGTCAAGCATAACCGGGTATCGGCCAAGAGATTCCTGTAAATTACAACTTTCAAGCCGGGCTGTCAATCGAAAGAAGGATGGTTCGGCTATACTTTAACAGCAAGACATAATCGCATCATGAGCATACAAATCGGAAAATTGTTGCCGGACGGCAGTGTCCGGCATATCAAAGCGTTACACGAGACGCTTTCGAAAGACCTGGTGAGGAAACTCCGGGTGTTCTATCCCAACGAAAAACGGGTGGACGCGCTGCTGTCACTCGGAGATATACATGTATTGGGACCTTCACCTTACGGAAAATGGGTAGGATACGGTGATGCAGTCCACTGTTTCTCCAAAATCCGTGACGGACGGGAACAACCACGGCAATTCCCGGCACGCCGTGCGGACAACACCGATATTTTCAGCCGCATGGCAGACACGTGTCTTCTGTTCGCCGGCGGCAAATGGAATGTCATGGTCGGGGATGAATGTCGGGAAATATCTTCTTACGACGGGGACATACCTTCCCATGACAGCATGGGATCGGTCTCGGTGTACGTCAACGACCATGCCCGGCTCGAAAAAATACATACACCCCGGCACTGGCAGGGTCTTCAGGAACTCGCCGAACAGGAATCCCGTATTCTCTACGTCTACCGGGGGTGCCGCCTCGTGAAAATCATCCGTTCGTCCAACCTTAAAAAGAAACTGTATGCTACACAATAATATCGTATCAGCCATAGAATGGCTGCCCGAACACCTGTTCACGGAAGAGATCGTGGAAGCGGCCGTCGAGAGCAAGGAAATCGAGGTGCTGAGTTATATTCCGGGACGCTTCCTCACCTCCGAACGGATAGAACGTATCATAGCGGACAGTAAAGAGAGCTGGCACAGCTTTGAACTGCGCAACATCCCGGAAGAATACCGTTCGCAAGCCGTTTGTGATTACGCCATGCGTAAGAGCACGAAAAACATCGCCGCCGTCCCCGAGGCGATGTTCACCCGTGAGATGGCGGAAGCGGTCATCCGAAACGGACGGGGCAATTTCGACATTCTCGCCTGCATCCCCGAACGTCTCTGGGATGCGCAGCTGGCATATTTGGCCCTGCACAACTATATTTACGAACCGTATTATACAGCAAAAGGGTCGGATTCCATCATGATAACGGAACTCATCTTGGGATATGTTCCCACTGCGGTCAAGACCCGGGAATTCTATTACGGGATGCTTGATGAGACGAAGATATTGAGCACGATTACCGATGCCGTCGTACCGTCCCGCTTCAAGACCAAAGCGTACTATTGCAAGATGGCAGAGCACGATTTGTCACTCGTTCCGGCAGAATGCTATTCCTATGAAATTCTCCATGCGGCCGTCTGCTCTGCGGATAGCAAGAACTTTATCACCGACCCGAAGTTCTACAAGCCGTTGTTGGTATATCTGGATGATATGCTGGCAGACCGGTTGGTAGAGAAACACCCTTATATGTTCAGGGATCTACCGCAACCGTTCAGGACATCAAAAAGATTGCTTATCGCCATCGAAAACAGCAACCGGGAAACGAACTGCTACATCGACGAAGACACGGAAAAGCACCTGCTCACGACAGAGGTCTGCAAGGCATTCGTCCGAAGAAACGGCAATTGCCCCCAATTCCCCTCAAAAGTGTGGACGCAGAAGTTTGTCGATTACTGTATGGAGTATGGGACATCGTTCCGCTGGTATCGCCAGATGCCGCATGAGTTCCAGACCCCGACGAACACACGGGCGGCCTATGATTACAGCCATTATCATATTTGTGACTTCGCCAAACGCTTTATTACCCCGCAAATGGCGAAGGAATGCTACAGGGAGGACAGCTATAAGCATGTCATCCCCCGACATTTCCTCACGGAATTCTGCCGGCAGACGGGGCTGTCCGAGAAGTTCTACGGCGGAGAGACCTCGATATTGTCTTTGAAGAATGACCGCAACGACTATACTTATTGCAAAATCGGCAACACTTATCTGGCCCTTTATCTGAAAAAACAATACGATCCATCATCGGCGCGCCTGATGATGACCCGGACAGATTCGAAATACTGCACACCGGGAAAAGTGTTCGATGTCCCGGTCGGAACGTTCCACCGTACATGGCTGGAGAAAATCGTGGCGGAGAACGATCCCCTGTTCGTGAAGCCACGTGTAGACAAGTCGCTGAAAGCCGTACAGGCGATCTGTTATTACGGTGTCGAGAAACTGAAGGACCTGAACCGCACGGAAATTTTCCGCAACACGTTCATGGGTGAGACCATCGGATACTGTGCCCGCCGCAGAGACCTGACCTATCATTGTGACAACTGCGAGGCACTGATCGAGGGGCTGAAATACAAAATCCGGGGCATAGCTATTCCCGTGACGCCGGCGGAGGACATGACGCTCTACACCGCCGATATGCTGCACCGGAAATTCGGGTTCTGCTATACAGGCATGACGGCGTTCGCCACGGACTACGGACTGGATATGGAAAAAGCATACAGTCCGGCACAAATGCGTCAGATCGTGCAGGAAAAAGGCCGCAAACCTTCATTGAGGAGTTATCAGCGTGAATTGAAACGAATAAACATTATCTGATATGAAAAAGTATAAAATAGCCATAGAAGAGACCCTGCGCAGGGTCGTGGAAGTCGAGGCGGAAACGCCGGGACTGGCCGTCAGCAAGGCGGAGGACGAGTACAATGAAGAGATACACGTGCTCTCGGCCGATGATTTCATCGGAACCGACATCGCTCTTGCGCAGGAGGATGAGGAGGTGAAACATGCCCTGGATGACAGGGATTTTACCGGATACGTGGAAAAACGGTTTAAAGAGCATGAAGAGTTCATATCCATCGAGGACAAAATCCGGCTGGCGTTCGGAAGTTTCGACAACGCCCTGTATGAGTTTGGGGAACACCGCAAAGAGTCGGAGCGGGATCGCCCTAAAGTCTACCTGCTGTACCGGAGCGACGCCTGGCACAGCCGCTCTTCCATGGAGCTTGTCGCCCCGTTCTCCTCGTTCGAGAACATGATGGAGTACCTGCGTCGCAAAAAGAAGGAGTTTCACTTGACGGCAAGCGATCTGGAAGAGTTCGGGAACAACCGCCAGACGCAGGGACGCGACGAAAACTACCTGTACGAATCGGATTACCTTGACGTATTGCCGGAACCGGAACCCGAACGAGCGCCAAGGGAGCAAGCCTTCTACGACAAGATTTTCGTCTGCGGTAAATCCGAATTGTCCCGTGGGGAACTGGAGTCCCTGCCGGTTCCCTTTGATACCTACGATGTAACGGACGGGCAGATGGAAGAGATTGTGCAGGAAACGGAACAGGAAACCCGGAACCGCCTGAGACTGGGTGAAAACGAATCCGTCGACCCGGAGAATGACCGCCACAGTGAAGTATGGTGGGAGGAGATGGAGAAAACGGTGGTAAGGCATGGAGTGCCATACCACGAGGACGAATAACGAAAATAAAAATTGTTCATCACACGCCATAATGATGACCGACCGTCGCGGCTACGGCTGCGGCGGTCTTTTTTAATAACAAGGAGGTGAATACTTCACTCCTTTTACTACTGACGACGCTAATCTTAAGATAAAATAAGAAAATGATAGAAATAGGCAACAAGACAGAAACGCCGGAAGGCGTGTTCTACGAACTGGAATACGGAGGAGAAGGAAACATCTACAAGAACGAGGATGCCTTTCTCAACCGCCCCGACGAGGTCTGCTATGTCCCCGAATATGCGGCGGAAGACTACGAGAACTGGCAGGTTCCGCAAACCGGGGACTGCTACACACACAATTCGCTGCTCGAATTGTGCAAGGGCGACGAGGAGGTGTGTCAGAACCTCTTCTACAGTCTGGAATGGACTTATCCCGAGACCTTGCTGGACGAATGGGAATCGAACGGCTATTTCGATGAAACCGAAGACTGGAATGACGATTAAGATAGGACGAAAGGTATGGAAAAATATAAAATAGTGCTGACCGGGCCGACCGGAAGCAAGGCACCGAACTACATCCTGAGTTTGAGGATGCACGTGAAATCGTATTTCTCCCAAGCCTGCGGCAAGGAAGAATTCGACCACGTGCTTCACTGCATCAGCTCGTTCATCGATGATTTTTCCTTCAAGGTACGTAACACCCGGTATCGGGGCGACATCCTGAAAAGGACCATCCGGGACGACTGCCTGAAAGTATTCAATTTGGGTGACGAGAAGGTGATACTGACCGTCTCCTTTACCCCTCTGGAAACATAAAACCAAGAATATGACAAATATGAACAAGACAACAAGAATGGAACCGGGCAAAGTCCCGGACAAAATGGACGCCGACGAACTGCACCTGTTCGCCGTCGAGTACGCGTTTATCGACGGGCGGCTGCACGAGGCCGAGCAAGCCATGCTGAAATTCATGCTCGGATTCCTGGAACGATACGGCCGCGTATCTCTCGGCCGCACGGAAGAGGAGGAACCCGATGACAGCAAGTTCCCAGTCACGATAACCCTGTACGGGGAGCACGACACGCCCCGCATCAAGCTCACCGATGTCTACCTGACGGATGACGGGAAATACCTCCATGCCGACGGGATAGATGCCGGGACCGGGGAGAAACGGACCGGGTTCTATATCTACCGCGAGCAATACGCCGATGTCTTCCGGTTTATCGGCCATGCATCGGCCATGAATTGACAAGAGAAAGGACAACGATTATAAAAACGGAACATTACATGAACAGTATCAAAGATTTACAGAAGGCTGTCCGCAACATCCTCGTGAACAACGGCCTTACGGAACTCTCCCTGGAAGATACCGGGGAACTGGAAGATCCCACCTATATCATCTGGTTCGACAACGACTGCCAGCCTTACGAGGATCCCGTGTTGAAAGTCTGTATCGAAGAAACCGGAATCGCCGTCGAACTCGATGCCCGGAATTTCGGAAATACGGTGACAGTATACGATTATGACATCGATCGCAACGAGTGGTGGGAAGGTATCCGTGCCAACCTGCTGGAAGTGCTCGAACGGGACGGCCGGCGCCGCTGTCCGGCCTGCGGCAGGCCGCTCAAGGGAAACCGGCGGTATTGCAGCGACGAATGCCGCAAGCTCATAGTGCCTGAACCGACAGCGGAGCAGGTCGTGAAGAAAGCGAACCGGAACATCCGACGGCTGGCAGCTTTGGCCGCCGGAAAGGACAAGGCGTATAAAAAGAGACTGATAGAGAAATATACCGTCGGTCTGTCACAGGCCGGCTTTGTGACACTTAAAAAAGTATGATAGAATGGCAACAAGAACCGTTTACCTGACCGTGCGCCTCGATATCGACAACCCACAAGTCGGGGAAATCACGGACGAAGACATCGACGTAATCGTCAGCGAGGTGGATTATGAATTCAAAAACTACGGTGACTATGCAATCGACACGGAAATCTGCGGTCGCAATGACGAGGACGGTCTTTAGAAAATACCCCGACGGGCAGGTCATCGCCCTGTTCCCGGATATCCCGTGGAGCGGGCGACGGGGTGAGGTCACCTCCTACATGCACCTCGGTCAGCACGGCGCGGCCGACTACTGCCACGTGGTTGCCACGACCAAACCGGCGACGGAGGGTGAGTACGGCGACCTGCTGGCAGAACTGAGCCAAGCCGGCTATGACAATATGAGAATTGTAAAACGAGCAAAAATTCAGAACTATGACGGAAGATGACCAAAGAACAGTGCTTGACAACCATTATGAGGGTTGTCTTGATTTCCGGAAAAAACAGGGCAAGGATGAGATTACGGCCATGGGGCCGGCCCTGCGTGAACTAAAGAATGTCACGACCAATCCTTTGTCTCCGCATGGCGAGCCGCTCGACCCGGCCATCATCGCCGAAACGGCAGGCAAATACCGTGAAAGGTTGAACGAGGCCATGGCGGCGACATTTGACCCCGACGATGAGAATGTCCGCCGTTGTGACCACTGCGGCAAGCCCATGAAAGAAGGTTATTACCTCGGTGGGGAGTACGCCTGCTGCGACGAGTGTGCGCTCGCCCTTTACAACGGGGACAAGGAGCAGATGGAAGAGGACCTGAGCCATGCCCAGGAAGAGGACGGCGAGTGCATTGGACCGAATGGGAGTCCTTTTACTTCGATTAGTGTCAACGCTCAGGACGACAAGACAATCAGAAAAAAGTATGATGAAGAAGAATTATAAAATCAAGACCATTCTCGAATCCCTGAAAGAAGAGGTCGAGAACGGGAAAATATCCCTCCGGGAAGCCGCCGTTGAGCTTCATAAAGCCGGCTGGACGAATTTCATCGACATCGATGCCACGAGAAACCTGTTGAAGCTCCGGCAACCGGGCAAAACCCGGAATGCAACGGGGAGCGGAAACGACCCGGGATTTTCCGACATGATGGAAAAATACCACGAGATGAAAGCGGCGCACCCGGACGCCCTGTACATTTTTCGGGACGGGGAATCTTGTGAACTGTACGAGGACGATGCCATCTCCGCTTCCGGTATGCTGGGTATCGCCATTACCGAATGCGCCGACGGGCAAGGGAAAAGCGTCAGGACGCTGCGGTTTCCCTTCCGGGAACTGGGCGTGTATCTCTCCAAGCTGGTACGAGCCGATAAACGGGTGGCCCTCTGCGAACGAGTCAAATCGGTCCGGTCAAACGAACCTGATAACCATTAGTAAAAAACATTCAAAAACCAAAGACAGATGATAAAGATAACCATGATTTTCGGCGAGGACGCCGTGAGAAAATACGACGAGAGTAAAGAACTGCCTTCCCGGGAATGGCTGGCGGACAACGGGGGTGTCGTGGACGAGAAAGAGTTCGAAACCGAGGCGGAGTACCATGCCTACATCGCCGGACTGAACGACGGCGACGGATGGACGGACTACCAGATCATACGTCACCCGGATAAGCCGGAAGAGACGGACACCTCGTGCGGGGAGTCGGTCTGGATGCGGGCCGGAATAACTGTTCAAGGCAGCAGGAAGGAGATCGAAAAAATCCTGACCGGTGATGCCGGGCCCCTTCAGACCCTGCTTGAAGCCGGCAGTTACGAATTTGACGGCGAAACCTATATCCCCATGACCATCATGGAGCGATACAACAAAAAGCACGATACGGATTTCGAGGAGGATGAGATTGAGTTTCATCTCTGTATCGATAAGAGGTTGTCGGGACAGCATCTCAATGCCCATTTGCGGAATCTTACGGACCGGTTTGTTACGGAACTGAGCCGCCTGCCGCTCAGACCGGACGGATGGCTGCCGCATATCGTCTATGTCGAGGAGGAAGGCGACTATCCGGTCTACACGATGTACAAACTGGAGGAAATCCATGAGGACGGCTCCTGCGTGCTCTTCAACCCGGAAACCGGTGAACGGTTCAACGACCGTCATCTCTGCGAGATCAACATCGACTGGCTCGATACTGTATTGGAGCGATATTACGAATACTGTCCGGAACAGAAAATAAAAGACGAACGTCATGCCTTACAGGAGTGAGAAAATCCTGATCTGCGGGACGCGATACGACCGCAGGCAGAAACTGACACCCGAACAGCGGGCGGAGATATTCCATCGCTATCACACCGGGAGGGTCAGCCAGCGACAATTGGCTCGGCAATACGGGGTAAGCCGCCGTCTGATCACGTTTATCATCGATCCCGAAAAGATGGAGACGGCAAACGAGGAACTGAAACGGCGTAAGGCCAAAGGACTGTATAAGCCGGACAAACAGAAGTGGGCGGCGACAGTTCGGGAACACCGCCGATACAAACAACAACTTTACAAACAAGGACAAATAGAATGATGAACACCAAAGAAGAATTATTCGCGGAAGAGTTCGAAACAATGACCGTCAACGACTCGCCGGTATTGTTTACTCCGCTTAGAATCAACAGACAAATACTCCCTGACGGGCTGTTCGCCTACGACATCCGCGAGTCGGACGACGGCGATAGGCCGGCCACCGTCGAGCCTGTTGTCACGGTAAATTACGGCGGCACCATTATTTCCCGCGAGGAGTTCCCGATGGGGGACCGGGGTGGTGTGGAGATCGAAGACTACAACTTCGAGGGAGACCCGATGACCCTGAAAGAATGGCTTGAAGAGAACGCTTAAATTTTATACGGATATGGACATTCAAAAACTGACAGAGAATTACCGGAAACGCTTCAATGACTTCTACGGGCAAGCGGAAGCTGCAGAAGAAGATTCCGGCAGGAAGAAAAAGAAGACGCAACCCGAACGGCCGAATTTCCTCGCCGAAGTCATCCGGCCGGTGCTGGATGCGCTGGTGGACCTTCTGCCCGGGTACGGGTTCTCCAAGACCACGGACAAATACGCCATGTACGGGGACTATTACCGTATCAAGGCGGGCATCGTCCTCATAGGCGGTTTTTCCGTGGATGAGGATTTCGGGCTGGTTTTCACGCCGCTGTTTCATGGAAAACCATGTGGGCAGCAACAGAAAATAACCGACTCACGGCAGCTTGTCGACGTGCTGCGAAAGGAGTTTGAAAAAAGGGAGGTAAAGATGAAAACGATGTAGAATTATGTGAATAAAGAGGATTTTATGCCGTAAATATCATATATTTGTATACAATGACACCTGTATATGTTATTCAGACTGAAATCCCCGGTATTGAAGCGGGTAGGAACACTCCGGATGTTTGGCTGTCATAATAAACCTCATATATCATGAAAAAAGAATCTTTAATCAAATGTGGTTATGAACAGATGAAAGAGAGGTACGGAACGGATACCTTGATTCTCTTTCATGTAGGTGAAACTTATGAGGCGTACTACGACGATGCCCGAACTGTCGCCCGGACAACCGGCGTGCCGCCATTCAATATCGCCGCGGGGAAGATTCCTGCCGTCAGGATTCCCGAAGCGGATATGGAAACATGTCGTAACCGGCTGCTGGATGCAGGATACACGGTCTGCGTGTCCGATGTCCGGGGTGCATCCGGTCGCCACATGATAAGAATCGATGAGTGATTTTGGAAGAAAAGCCGACGAGTTCACGCTCGTCGCGGCGGCGATAGGCCCGTGGGCATTCATCGTCGCCATGGTTATTATTGTCGGTCTGGTAAAGGGGTGTCTGCCCGACAAGACAGACCCGATGGACAATAGCGTGATCAAGGCCCGGGAGATTCTCGAACACATCATGGTTCGGGACAGCACAGGTAACGGGTTCAGGGTGGTTTATGTGACCAAAGATCCGGTGACAGGTGAACGTTTCCGGGAAATCCGTTCGAGACAGCACATCCGTGAGGGGTTTGACCGATTGAAAGAAGAGGCACCGGGACACTTCGGCGGGAGCCTTCTGGAAACGGATATTTGCGATTTCGCCCTCTATGCCTACCGCTTTCATATCGATGACGATATCTGCATACACAACATCTTCGTGGCGGGAAAGCAGAAGATGGAGTTTTATTTCCGTCCCAATCCCGACCTCGAAAACTGTGCCACGTGGATAAACTACAACACCGAACAGGGCAACCAGTACCTGAACGAGCAGGACATCAATGTCTATATACCCAACGGCGGGCGGCGTTACCGTTACTGGAAGTGCCGCTACCTGTTGCAAGTCTCTGAAACAGACGAACGTTTCAGCCATTTTACGGAGGAGGAAAGGTTGTTCTGAGGACAGTCTTTTCTCTGTATATTTCGGATGTAAACAGCTGAAAATTAAAGAAAAAAACCTTTTGTCGACACATAGAATTGTCGTATATTTGCACTCAGAGGAATTGACTGATTAAACCAGATTGTTAATTGAAGCGTAATAGATTGAATATGAAGATAACGTGATATGACATCAGAAAAATCGCAAATCAAGTTTGCGAAGTCGGAGCGCACGGGCGAACTCATCGGGTTCGTCTCACGGCACTCCAAAACACGTCAATTGAAAGGAGTCAGGGAAGACTCGAGATTCGGCAAGCAGATTTGTGTCCTCTCGGAAGACTTGAAAGGGACAATCGAGCCAAATGTTCTTTATTCGGTGGAACTGAAGCCCATGCACAAGGCAAAGGGATACGTGGTAGTTGCCGCCACACCGGTTCAGTTCACGGCAAGGGTGGAGAGCATAATCGTTCCCAAGGCATTGTACAAGGTTACAGTGACATTCGGCAACAAAACCGTATTCTTCGACCCGAAAGACGGTAAAAGTGCCATGAGCAAGACTATCGAAGGCGTCTTGTCCATTTTGCGGGAACGCAAGGACATCCGCAATCTGGAAGGTGTTATCGACGATTTTACCCGGCAGGCACGGACGTTGGTACGCCGGTTCGGCATGGACGGGTTCATCTATGCGGCGGGTAACGGACATTCGGGAGGAGACAGATGAAACGGCCGGTATCGGGTATCGCAACCGACGGGGCTCATTCTGCAAAGGAGAGATTGACACGCTTTCGGGCTGTCGATCTCTTTTCGGGAAAGGAGCTGCTATGCGAATCTGTAGGCAACTGGACGAACAACATCGGGGAGTTTCTCGGCATCATCGCTGCCGTCAAATACATTCTTGAGCATCCCGAAGCTCCGAGAATTATTTACTCCGACAGCATCACGGCTGTCACATGGTATCAAAACCGCCGGACAGCTTCCTCCCGCCATTGTCCGGCGCTGTTGAAAGCGGAAATATTTCTCAAGGCTATGGAAGAGAGAATCAAGGACATCCGTGTTGAACATTGGGACAACCGGCAGTGGGGTGAAATCCCGGCCGATTTTGGAAACAAAAAATAAATAATAATCAAGGTATGGCTAAATTGAAATCTCAGGCTCAAAAATTTGTCGAGCTCAAGGAGGAGGATTACCTTCGGCTTATCGAAAACACCATAAAAATGGAAGCCCTGAAAATCGCAGGTATTGAAAAGATGCCCATTTATAAGGCTATGGAACATATCCTCGAACACGAGCATATTGACCTGCTCATCAAACCCGTTTCAAGGAAATATTCCTGATTCCAAAAGTGGACAATACTATACTCCGAACGCAACGGATAGCAATTAAGAGTACATAATATCAATTAATATAAATCAATGATAATCAATATATTAAAATGCGGCACATGTACGGTGAAATTAATACTGTACATGTGCCGCTCTTCCTTGTATATGCATTTCAGTAAAAGAAACTCTCTTCCTGTGTTTTAATCCGAAAATTTCATATACCTTTGCATTTACAATTAGTTGGCTGTCATCGACCTCTATGTATGCTTACACAGACAGATATGCGATTTTCAGCAAAACTAACACTGATAATCAATCAGTTAAAAACTAAAGACTAAGCCCCGGAGGATTGCCCTTTTTAATATTTTCGAGTAAGCTTTTTCTTACTTTCTGATACCAAGTTCTTTGATGATAGCGCGGTATCTCTCGATGTCAGTCTTGATCAGATAGTCCAATAAACGACGACGTTTACCTACCAACATCTTCAATGATCTTTCCGTAGCGTAATCTTTGTGATTCACTTTCAAGTGCTCTGTCAAGTGAGAGATACGGAATGTGAACAATGCGATTTGGCTCTCAGCAGAACCTGTGTTAGTTGCTGATTTGCCATACTTTTCAAATAATTCTTGTTTCTTTGCTGAATCTAAATACATGATTCTTTTTACTTTAATAAATTAATACTATGTTATCTAAGCGGTCGCAAAGGTAGGCATTCCTTTTTGATTCGCAATAGATTCTGCTATCTTTTTTGTGTTTTGAAGCATGAATGTCATATATATATCGTAAAAATATCGTATTTTTGCAGCCAATAAATTAGTCTTCAATGCAAAAGATCAGAAACATTGCGATTATCGCGCACGTAGACCACGGCAAAACGACGCTCGTGGATAAGATGTTATTAGCCGGTAAGCTTTTCCGTGAAGGACAGGCAGAACCGGATCAGTTCATGGATAACAATGATCTGGAACGGGAACGAGGTATCACGATTCTTGCCAAGAACGTGTCTATCAATTATAAGGGATATAAGATCAATATTATTGACACTCCGGGCCACGCCGACTTTGGTGGCGAGGTGGAGCGTGTCTTGAATATGGCGGATGGTTGTTTGCTATTGGTAGACGCCTTTGAGGGGCCTATGCCGCAGACTCGTTTTGTTTTGCAAAAAGCGATTCAACTGGGTTTGAAGCCGATCGTGGTAATTAATAAGGTGGATAAGCCGAATTGCCGCCCGTCGGAAGTGCAGGAAATGGTATTCGACTTGATGTTTAGTCTGGATGCTACCGAGGAGCAGCTTGACTTCCCTACTATTTATGGTTCCGCCAAGCAGGGCTGGATGTCCGAGGATTGGAAGGAGCCGAAAGAGGATATCGCGGCTGTGCTTGATGCGATCATCAAGTATATCCCCGAACCAAAGATGTTGGAGGGTACTCCGCAGATGTTGATTACTTCTTTGGATTATTCTAAGTATGTAGGTCGTATCGCCGTAGGACGTGTACATCGTGGCGAGTTGAGAGAGGGGCAAGATGTCATGCTTTGTAAGCGTGACGGCAGCATGGTGAAATCAAGGATCAAGGAAGTGGACGTATTCGAGGGCTTGGGACGTACGAAAGTTGATTCCGTGCAGTCCGGGGATATTTGTGCTATTATCGGTATCGATGGTTTCGAGATCGGTGAGACTATCGCCGACGTGAACGAGCCGGAGCCATTGCCAACGATCGCTATCGACGAGCCTACGATGTCTATGCTTTTCACGATCAACAATTCTCCGTTCTTTGGTAAGGATGGTAAGTTTGTTACTTCCCGTCATATTTTTGACCGTTTGCAGAAAGAGTTGGATAAGAACTTGGCTTTACGTGTAGTTCCTACCGATTCCGCTGATTCTTGGTTGGTATATGGCCGTGGCGTGCTTCACTTGTCTGTATTGATCGAGACGATGCGTCGTGAGGGATACGAGTTGCAGGTAGGTCAGCCTCAGGTTATCATCAAGGAGATCGATGGTGAGAAATGTGAGCCGGTAGAGCAATTGACGGTGAATCTTCCGGAGGAATGCTCTAGCCGTATTATCGATATGGTAACGAAGCGTAAGGGCGAGATGACCATGATGGAAAGCAAGAATGGTCGTATGCACTTAGAGTTCACGATTCCTTCCCGTGGTATTATCGGTTTGAACAACGCTGTATTGACCGCCTCTGCCGGTGAGGCTATCATGGCACACCGTTTCTTGGAATATCAACCGTGGAAGGGTGATATTGAACGACGTATGAATGGTTCGATTATCGCTATGGAGACAGGTCAGGCTTTCGCTTATGCCCTGAATAACTTGCAATCCCGCGGGCGTTTCTTCATCGCCCCGGGCGAGGAGGTTTACGCTGGACAGGTGGTTGGTGAGCATACCAAAGACAATGACTTGGTGGTAAATGTTACCAAATCCAAGAAGTTGACGAATATGCGTGCCTCTGGTTCGGACGACAAGGTTTCCTTGGCTCCTCCTATCGTATTCAGCCTAGAGGATGCGCTTGAGTACATCAAGGGCGATGAGTACGTAGAGATCACCCCGAATAATATGCGTATGCGTAAGATCATCTTGGATGAGACAGAGCGCAAGCGCCAAGGTAGATAAATTCTTCTATTGAATAAATATAAAAAACGGCGACCTTTTAAAAAGGCCGCCGTTTTTATGTGTTATAGGATTTTAGAGATCCTTCAATGGGTTCGCGTAACTTCATTCTTTATTTTCCGGATCTTTCTTCTCTTCATCCGAAGTCGTGAATTTTATTACAAGCGATTCATCTTTAGGAGTCTCATACCAATCTCCGTGCGCTTTGCGGTAATCCTGATCAAAATTATAGGCATCGTCAATACTCTTATTCTCTATACACCAATGGAAAGGTTTATTTTCCGAATAAGGGATATCCAACACATATGGGTATAGATCCGTATTCTTTACGTTTTTACTTACCGGTCCCTTCCCGTTATCAATGTAAGGCATGATCAGTTGAGTTGAGCTATATGTTAATGTCTTTGTAATCCCACTTTCCGGTTCCTTGTCGAATTTTCTCACATTGACATATCCATTGACATCGGAGAAAAAGGGAGTTAGTCCATTGGCGTCCTTAAATCCAAATTGGTTGTGGAATGTACAGCCTTTAGCCAGTAACTGAGCATAAACATCTGCGGTACTCTTATCGGTATATGCTGTGATGCTATAATATATGACAGCGTCATTGAAATCGAAATCGCCTTGGTTTGGATAATTATCTTCGAACAAGAGGAATCCTTTCTTGTTCGTTTGCGATTCTATGATGGGAGGGGTTACCGGCTCTGCCGGCTCGATGGCAACGGGATTACTTTCGATTAGACAAAGCATATCGTTGTAGTCTCCATCATAGGCCCTATAGTTTGGGCAGCGATTTTCCATTCCCAGTACATTTCCTTCAAAATCACCTTCTTGGATGTGGTGAATGAAGCCGTTTGCTACGTTTTTCTCTATTTTGAAAGAGGAATTACCATATTTTAAGGTATGGCCTACATAATTATGGGAGAATGTCCCATTATCTGGTACTTTATTGTTATCCGGCCCATTTAATGCCGGAGTGGAGAACTGTGGACGGTCTGTGCCTCGATATACGAAGCCGACGTTGAGCCCCTTGTCGAATCTTCCTAGGGGTATTCGGGTATATTCTCCTGTCTTAGCCTTTGGTTGTTCCTCTTTGGAGTAAAAGATATAATTCTCGCCTTGATTGATCTTGTTGAAGTCAATGGCTTGGATGGTGCCATTGGTCTTTCCATAGAAGGTGCAGTCATCTAAAGTAAGATTCTCCATCTTCTCGGAGGGATATGTATAGAACCAAATTTTACCATGCATATTACTGTTGCCTTTGGACATACCTCCGTCGCTTATATAAGTCAACCAAATATCCGCTTTCTCAAAGCTACTGGTAAAAACGGTTTCCGTGATTTTTAGATCAGAGCATCTATATAAATCCTCGCTTTTTACATTGTATGACTTTTCCGGGAAGTATTTGTTATTGATCAAATGAAGGACTTCATCACTGATCGCACTTGTAGCCCGTAAACTGCTTTTGGTATCGCTGCCGATCGTGATGTCCTTTACATCGCTCTCGATAAGTTCCCCATCCCCTCTTAAGATATAGAGTTTCTTTACGTGTTTAGGTACTTCCAAAGTTATATGGATCGGGGTTTTGCCAATTAAATAAGGATCTTTGACTAAAGAGCCTTCCTCATAAGGATATTCATAATAAATAGAATATAGGGTCCCTTCATGCTGAGAAGATATGCTAACCTGTATGTTCTCGAAATTCTCGAACTGGGCTATGTAATCTTCTTCTTCTTTGGTAGGTTCTTTCGGATCTACCGTGGGGTCTTCTCCTTGAAAAATGTCATGTTTAACGCATGATCCCATTAGAAAGAGCAGACAAAATACCCACACCATTTGTTTCCAGATTTGTGATCTCATAATTTCTTTACCCTATTTGATTAATATTTACAACAACTTTATTAGATTTTGCAAATCTACGAATTTATTTCATGAAAAATCATTGATAATCAATATTTATTTCAAGCTGTTACGCTTTTATCAAATGTAGGATTGGATGGTGGGATATAAAAAAAGACCCCATCCAAAAGGATGAGGTCTTTTTCTTATTTAGAAAGAATATTTTCTAATTATTTTACTAAAGCTGCGAAGTCAGAGTTAGTTGCGTATTTAGCGAACTCTAAGTCGATAGCAGCTTCCTTAGCCATGTTCTTATCAGCGGCGATAGCAGCCTTCAAGTTGTTGATAACACCGTTAGCGTCGTTCGTACGAGCGGCAACAACAGCCTTCAAATAAGAAGTTACAGCGTCAGGATTAGCAACACCGTTCAAAGTCTGAGAAGCCTTGCTGTAATCCTTAACCAAGATCTGAGCCAAAGCGGCGTTGTTAGTCTTAACAGAACCGAAAGAGTTAACAGCCTTAGCATATTCGCCTTGCTCTAAGTAAAGAACGCCAAGAGCCTCGCTCAATTCGTTTACGCCGGCAGCGTTACCGAACAATTGTTGAGCCTTAGCTTGGTCACCCTTAGTTAACGCGATCAAACCTAAGTTCATGTTAGCGGAAGCGTTATTCTTAATAGAGTTAGACTTGTTGAACATTTGCTCAGCCTTAGCCAAATCACCAGCCTTGAATGCCATCATACCGATGTTGTTCCAAGTACGGTAGCAGTTAGGATACAATTCAGAAGCTTTTGTATAGATAGCCATCTTTTCATTGTCGTTGTTCGTCAATGTAGCGGCGTAAAGGATTTCCTCGATATTCAACTCAGAAGGATTGCTCTTAGCCAAAGCGCTGATCTCGTCGTCAGACTTACCGATGATCTCGATGTTAGCAGTCAAACGAGAACGACGTAATTGCGGAAGGATAGTCTCAGCCAAGTCAGAGTAAACAGCGGAGATATTCTTGATTTCTTTCTCTCTTGTCTCAGGATCTTGGTACATAGAGATCACACGCAATACTAAGTCTTTATCTTGCAAGTTAGAAGCAGAAACTAATTCCTTGAAGCCTTCCCAGTCTTGAGCTGTGTAGCGAGCGTCAACCGGAGCGTCAACTTTCATCTTCTTCAATTCCTTGTTCAAATATTTCGTAGTGTTTCCTTCACGATTCTCAGCCAACGTGTTGTTCAATTTGAAACCACCATCAGGAGAAGCGTAAGCGCTGATCTCGATAGCTACATTCTGGTTCGGAGCCTCGTCAGCGTTCTTAACAAGATCTTTCCATTCTTTGATAGCGTCAGAATTCAATTCTTTAGCGCGAAGGTTAGCTTGTTGGATCAAGAACATGATGTTAGCGTCATGAGCCTCTTTGATAATACGTTGGAATTTATCAGCTGCGATAGCTGCTGTAGCGGTAGCTGCGTCTGCCAATTCGGAAGTAGCGATAACGCCTTCACCGATCTTTACGTCCGGCAATTTAACAGTCTTGTTTTTGATCTTCGCGTCGAAAGTCAAATACAATTCTGATTTTTTCATCTCGGGTTTGTAAGTGAAAGAAGACTTCATAGTTACGTTAGCGCCTTCTTTTTGAGGGATTACTTGGTTGTTACCTTTTACTTTCTCACCTTGGTAAGTGTAAGAAGTGCCCCAAGCTTCGCCACCCTGGTAACGCAATACCGGAGTTACAGTTACAACAGCTTTCTTGTTGAACCATTTAGCGGGGAAAGTCGCGTTGATCGTTACAGGAACTTTGCCTCCGATAGCCTCTAGCGGCTGCGGCTCTGCTTTAATGTACTGTTCTGCCAACGGTTTCAACTTGTTTGAACAAGAAGAAAGAGTTAAAATGGCTGCCAATACGAAGAATGGCAATAAAAACTTTTTGTTCATAATCTTGATGTAAGTTTAAAATGTTACTATGTTAATATATTCACTTCCAAATTATCCCTTAGCCATTATCGTGCAAAACTAAAGTATTTTTTTGTTATGGATAGCAAAGAAGCGATAAAATCTTTTTAATTAATACTTATTAATGAATCCTAGGCTTGTTTTATACATAAAATATGGGTAGAATTATTGAAAAAATATGGCTCTGTACCTCTTGCCATTCTTTTCAATGGATGGTTTTCCAGAACTCTTATTGTATATTTTTTGATTAAAATATAATCTTTTGTGTATAATGCTCCTCGCCATAGTGCACGGTTAGAAAGTAGACTCCAGATGTTAATTTTAGGAAATGGAGTGTAGCTTGCCTGTCCGTGATCTCTCCGTTTTCCGACACTTTTCCTTGTGCCGAGTGCAATGTATAAGTCGCTTTCTCTATTCCATCCGGCAAAACAAGGTGTACCATGCCTTTCTCCGGACCGAGATGAATGAGAACCTGCTCGTTCGCCTCGAGCTTTTCGTTGCTGACGGGGTTACCGTATTGAATGACGGGATCGATAAACAAGGAGGTGCTAAAACCTGCTTGCGTATATTCGGTAGCTTGTCTCCAGCCGTTTTTATCATGAACCCAAGCCGTATTCCGGGTCGTTTTGCCTTTGGGCAAATTGTAAGCGGAGAAATACGTGTTTTCCGGGACGCTCTTGAGCTTATAGCCGATGTAGAACTTTCCGCTAACGTTTACGGGCTTGGAGAAATGGATATAACTTTCCTGTGACCGATTTAGGGATTTAGCGGTCTCAATAAACGTATCGTCCAATATCGATTTATTGCTGTAGGTGGGTTGGAATGTTTCCGTATATAATAATGTAGAGGGCTTAGAGTCACCGCTGTAAACGGTAACTTCCACTTCCATTTGTTTGTAATTCGCTCCGGCAGGCGGTGTTACGAAATAAGCTCCGTATAAGGTACCCGCTTTGGCTACTTGGTAAGCTTCCGCGTATTCAGTGATATTGGCGGGGTTGTTCCCGAACAAATACGCTTTTTCAGACCCGGGATAGAGCGTACATTCGGCGTTTTCTTGATTACCGGAGTCATAGATGTTGCTCAACCGGAAACAAGGGGTTGATTTATACGGATCAAGTCCCTCGCAAACCTTGGTCTCGTCATCGGACGGGTTTAGCCAATATTTGAGCTGTCTCTCGGGGGTATCGATCGCGTCCCAGGGTTTCTTCAAAGAGAAGAAGTAATCATTCTTCGGACTATTCTCACTGGACTGCCCGCCGGATAACGCTCCGATAATCTCTCCGTCGGCATTGAATAAAGGAGATCCGGAGGAACCGCTGGCCGTATAACCTACTTCCCAAGTCTTGACATGTAAATGAGCGTTCTCGTAAAAAATCATGTTTGGATCTGTCAAGGTAAAGGGAGCCAGATCCTCATCGGATATACTGATTCGCTTTACCGAGTATTGGGGATGTTGGATGCACGTATAGGGGGCAGGTCCTACCTCTTGTGCGTTCCAGCCCGCATAATAAGGCCTGTAATAAACCGGAGGTGTGGCGGTAAGTTCCAACAAGGCCATGTCTGCCATTTCATTAACCGCCTTGAAGTAAGTGGATGCGGTAGACATCTCTTCCGTTCCCCTTAGGATCGGGTCGCAGAAAGGGCTGTTGAAGTTGAAAAAGCAGACGATACTTCCGGCTATTTTCTCATAATCGGGGTTTTTCATCGTGAATTGCTTGTTCAGGCAATGGGAGGCGGTGAGTAGATAAGGCTTTCCGTCATTGTCCGTATTATTTATCAGTGTGCCCGTGCACCCTACACTTCCGTCTATGATCAGGAGAACGACGCTTTGCCCCCATTGGGCGTAATCGTTTGTCCCATCTTGATAGCAAGCTAACGGTGGAATTTTACCGATCAGTGAGGTGTTGTCTCCCGGTTCTAACCCCCGCAAGCTCCGGTAGCCATGGTTGACTTCCCCGACGGTCAGTCTTCCTTGAAAAGAGGCGTTGGCCGGTTCTTGATATTCTATGATCAGGCGATCCCCTTGGATAGGAGAGACCGGCAATAGGTTTAACTCCGAGTTGTTTAGGTGATTGAACGAGCCTAATATCTGTGTCTGGTCCTCATTATATAGGAAGAGCTGGGCGCCTTCGGGCAGTTCATATTCCGTGAAGAGCACGTTGATGGAAAGGGCCCCGGGCGAGTAGATCCCGAGTCTCCATACACGTGTCCCATCCGGCCCGGTGAAAGTCACGCCCGAGTTGTACCGATTGTAATCCGTTATGAATTTATAGGCAAAACGGAAACCGCTTCTTAGGTCGCTCTCATTCAGCGAGTCGATACGCAATTCCTCTTGGACGTCGAACGGAGGCATTTCTTTAAACATCTGTCCGTTTGTACTTCGCATGAGCGATAGCGGAAGCGGGCGGCCTCCGTGGCTAACCTGCGCTTTCAGATTTCCTTGAAAACCTAGCATCGTTAGCAGGAATACAATGTATAAAGAGGTCAACTTTTTCATATCGGGCAAATATAACTATATTTCTTTACCCCATGATCTATATATCAAGTTTTTTCGCTAAGTTTGCCAATCGAAAAGTACGGACAAACTTAAATAAAACCAATATATAATTAAATTCTAAAGATATGGCAACACCTCCGTTTCACTACGAGCCGATGTTCCAAAAGGGACCGGACACAACAGAGTATTATTTGCTTACAAAAGATTATGTTTCCGTTTCTGAGTTTGAAGGAAAACCGATCTTGAAAGTCGCTAAAGAAGGTTTGACCGCTATGGCTAACGCCGCTTTCCGCGACGTATCTTTTATGCTTCGCCGTTCTCATAACGAGCAGGTCGCAAAGATCCTAAGCGATCCGGAAGCTACGGACAACGATAAGTACGTGGCCTTGACATTCCTTCGCAACGCCGAGGTAGCGGCTAAAGGCGTACTTCCTTTCTGCCAAGATACCGGTACGGCTATTATCCACGGTGAGAAAGGACAGCAGGTCTGGACGGGCTATTGCGATGAAGAAGCGCTTTCCTTAGGTGTTTACAAGACCTACACGGAAGAGAACCTTCGTTACTCCCAGAACGCTCCGCTGAATATGTACGATGAGGTAAATACGAAATGTAACTTGCCGGCCCAGATCGATATCGAGGCTACGGAAGGCATGGAGTATGAGTTCCTTTGCGTGACAAAGGGAGGTGGTTCCGCCAATAAGACGTATTTATACCAAGAGACAAAAGCGATCTTGAATCCGGGTACATTGGTTCCCTTCCTCGTAGAGAAGATCAAGACGTTGGGTACGGCCGCTTGTCCTCCGTATCATATCGCGATCGTGATTGGCGGTACTTCCGCTGAGAAGAATTTATTGACGGTGAAGTTGGCTTCTACTCGTTTCTACGATAGCTTGCCTACGACCGGTAGCGAGGGTGGCCGTGCTTTCCGCGACGTGGAGTTGGAGAAAGAGGTATTGGCCGCCGCTCAGAATATTGGCTTGGGCGCTCAATTCGGCGGTAAATATTTGGCTCACGATGTCCGTATCATCCGTTTGCCTCGCCACGGCGCTTCTTGCCCGGTAGGTTTGGGTGTAAGCTGCTCCGCGGACCGTAATATTAAATGTAAGATCAATAAGGAAGGTATCTGGATCGAGAAGTTGGATAGCCATCCCGGCGAATTGATTCCGGAGGAACTTCGCCAAGCGGGTGAGGGCGACGCTGTCAAGATCAACTTGAACCAACCGATGGCGGATATCTTGAAGGAATTGGATAAATATCCGGTATCTACTCGTTTGTCATTGAACGGAACGATCATCGTGGGCCGTGATATCGCTCACGCTAAGTTGAAGGAGCGTCTGGATCGTGGCGAGGATCTCCCCCAATATATCAAGGATCATCCTATTTATTACGCGGGCCCGGCTAAGACTCCGGCAGGTATGGCTTGTGGCTCTATGGGCCCGACGACCGCGGGTCGTATGGACTCATACGTTGACTTGTTCCAGAGCCATGGCGGTAGCATGATCATGTTGGCGAAGGGTAACCGTAGCCAGCAAGTTACGGACGCTTGTAAGAACCACGGCGGTTTCTACTTAGGATCTATCGGTGGCCCCGCGGCTATCTTGGCTCAGAACAATATCAAGAGCATCGAGTGCGTGGAATATCCGGAATTGGGTATGGAAGCGATCTGGAAGATCGAGGTAGAGAACTTCCCCGCGTTTATCTTGGTAGATAACAAGGGTAATGACTTCTTCAAGCAGATCAAGCCTCGTTGCTGATTCCTTGATCGGTAAAGATAAATGAAAAGCGGTATCCGGCGGCAAGCTGGATACCGCTTTTTTAATAGGTTAATCCCACGATCCACAGCGGTAGTTTCTTGCCGGTGGCGAACTCTAGATTGTCAGCCAAGATGAAGGAATCGGGGAGATCTGCTATTTGCTTGAATGTTTTATCCGCTCCTCCTACCTCGAAGGTATAGGTATGGTCTACGATAAAGTCACCTTTTGTTTTTCCATATTCCACGTTATGATTTACGGATAACTGGTTGACGACAAAAGTTTCCCTTGCCGTCCCGATCTGTACGGGAGCGGAAGCTATGGCGTACAATAGGTTGGGATTCTGTAGGTAAATCTTATCCGGTTTTTGCATCTTTTTGACAGATAGTAAATCCGAGTACAATAACTTGAGCAATTCCGCCTTGTCCAAATTCTGTAAGTAATTGATGACAGAGTTTCTGGAAAGTCCGATCATTCCCGCTAGTTTCGTGATGTCCAGCTCATAAGGAACAGAGGTAGCTAAGATACCCATCAAAGCCTTTAGCTTCCGTGTATAGGCAGGATCTACGCCACACAGCAACGGGAGTTCCTGCTCAATAATGAGATTGACCACATTCTCGATATTAATATAATAATCTTCTCTGTTACCCGTAAAAAAGGGGTAATACCCTTCGTGGAGATATTCGTTAAACATTTGTACGGGGCGACATTTCTCATTTATTTCCCGGCAAATGTTTCCCGGATCTTCCAGTATCGTTTGTAGGGAATAGACAGGTATATCAATTTGCTTATAGAACATGAGAAATTCCCGGAAGGAAAGTCCGTACATATTATATGGTAGGCAACGTCTGGAAAGATCGGCATCCGCATTCAATATATTCAATAGGGAAGAACCGCTAAAAACAATTCGTAGAGATGGATACAGGTCGTAGGCCTCTTTTATCTCTTTACTCCAAGTGGGATATTTATGTACTTCATCAAGGAATAATTGTTTTCCTCCTTGCAAATAGAACCGCTCAATCAGTTCAGATAGGGTGTGATTACTGAAATAGATGCTGTCGAGCGTGCAATAAAGTACCTCCCTGCTTCCCGGCTGGAAATTCAGTTTGATGTATTGCAACATGAGTGTTGTTTTTCCGACACCCCTTGATCCTCTGATGGCGATCAGAGGATTATCCCAGTGAATTTGGTTCATGAGTTCCCTTATGATATGGGTACTCGTTTGTGCCAGTAATCGTTCTTGTTTAATAAATAGACTATCCATACGCTGATTGATTGAATGACAAATATACGATTTATTCAAGATAGATAGCAAAAAGTACATGGATTTGTTAAGGGCAAAAAGCAAATCTGGTATTTTTTTGTTAAGAGTAAAAAGCAAAACCTGTAAGTATCCGGTCGTAGCGTACTTTACGTATTGGCTTTCAAAAGTTTGTATAAATATCAATGAAACTATTACACTTTAATTTTTTACCTTTGTTGCGTTTAAGTGATAAAACAGATTTCCAATGCCTCGTATATACATCCTCTTGATGTCGGTCTTGATCTCGGCTTTTTATGCTTGCGATCATCGGGGGAAGCCTTACCCCGCTACCCTGTCACGGATCGAATCCCTTGCGGATACAAATCCGGAGGAAGCCCGCCCTTTGTTGGATCGATTGCGGGATAGCCTTTCGTCCTTTGATGAGGAACAGCGTATGTATTATGACTTGCTCGACTTGAAGGTCAATGATAAGATGTATGTCCGGCATACTTCCGATTCCCTGATCAAGCGAATCACCGCTTTTTATGAGGTATATGGCGATCGGGATAAATTACTGGAGTCTTATTACTATATGGGCCGTGTCTACCGGGATCTGAACGATGCTCCGGAAGCGTTGAAGTATTTCCAAAAGGCATTGGATGTGGCGGGGGATACGAGAAAGTACCGATTATTGTCCAATGTCTATTCGCAGATGGGGATGCTTTATGATTATCAGAATGTGTATGAGGAGGCGATCCGTATGCATGAGAAAGCAGCAGAGTATGAGCTTTTGGAGGGGGATAGTACCAGTTTGTCTCTTGTACTGAGAGATATTGCCCGGGTATATGATATGGTCGATAAGAATGACAGTGCGCTTCTCTATTTTCAAAAAGCGGCAATTATAGCGAATGAAACAGGGAATAGACATCGATATTCCGGTATATTGACTGAGCAGGGTGATCTTTTCCGGGAATTGGGAATGTATGATAAGGCATTGGAATGTTTGTTTGAATCATTAAAAGATTCCGTAGGCCGGAATATGTATCCTACTTATTCTACATTGGGACATATTTATTTAGAGGTGGGAAGATTGGACTCTGCCGACTACTATTTAAGGAGATGTTTGGATAGTCCCGATTTATATGTTAGAGACGCTATTTATGAGTACTTGTCGCTTTTGTATGAGCGTCGGTTGAATTATCGGGAGGCTATTCGCTATGTCCGTCTTGGCCAGCAAGTGCAAGATTCCATCCGCAAGATAACCGATTCGGAGGAAATCCGTAAAATGACCTCTTTATATAATTATCAAAAGCGGGAAACAGAGAATTTACGGCTAAAGGGCGAGAATGACCGGATGCAGATTCGTATTTACCGGATATTATCCTTGTTCGGATTGGGGCTTTCGATAACCTTATTGTTTATTTATAGACTGAGGCGGCAGAAAGAGCGGTTGGCTAGGCAGTTTGAGGCGCTTCAGCGGGAAAAGCAAGAACAATATGAGAGAAGTTTTCAATATGTAGAAGCGAATAACGCAAAATTGAATGAATTGGGAACCTTACTATCTAAAGACCATGAAGATACAAATTCATTGCTTCATGTGCGAAAAGAACTTTTGCAAGTGACCAATGAACAAATACAATTGCGGCGTACCGAGCGTGATTTGTTAGAGTCGGATTTAAGGCATTCGGATATCTATATGAAATTCCATTCCGCGAATGAGGCAGATCAGATAATCAGGGAAGAAGATTGGAATGCTTTACGGAAGGAGTTAGATAAGACATACGATAATTTTACGAATCGTCTATATCAGCTATACTCGGGAATGTCATTGATAGAACTCCGGATTTGTTACTTGATAAAGATATCAGTCAAGGTAACTGACATGGCAAAAATCTTGGGTCGCTCCAAACCCTCCGTATCCTCATCCCGTAAACGGCTTTATAAAAAAATAAAGGGAGAGGATGGAACCCCGAATGAACTGGATGAATTAATCGCTGATCTTTAGCCTTATACAACTCTGCGAACAAAAAGCGAACAAAAAGCGAACAGTGTTTTAGCCCCGAATCCAACCTTATCGGATACTTTTGCAGTCAAAAAATGAATGGGATGAAAAGATTTTTATTTTTGACTTTATTGAGTTGTGTATGCTTATGGACACATACGGTGGCTGGAAGAGAGCACAAGAATGAGCGTGATGAGGAAGAGGAGCGCTCTATTTCTCCTAATCCGGTAGAAGTGAAGATTGTAAATGATGGAATCATGTTCTATTTTATGAAGCCATTAGACAATGTGTTTATACAAATTGTTGATGATAGTGGGATGCTCGTATATGAAGAGTCTGTACCTCTTTCTACTTCTCAGAGCTATTGTATTTCCATGCAAGGTCTTTTATTTAAACCTTATTTAATAAGAGTAGAAGGAGACAACATCTATGAAGAGTTTTTTATTCTTTTCTAAAATTGAATGTGAGGATGATTTGTAATATTTAATTTCTTTGATTATTCAATGTTTAATTTATAAATAGTTTTTTGTATGAAAAAGATTCTAATTTTATCATGTTTGTTTTTGTTTTTTGTGTCTTCTTGTTCTAACCAAGAAGAGGTTATCGTAGGAGATGGTCTTGACTATGATAACATGAGTGAAGAAGATTTGAGGAAATGTGCGGAAGCTAATGGTGCAATTACGTGGAATCAGTTTATTGAACTTATGGGTGAATTTATGGAATCAGAACAATCCCCATTAATTGAGACTAAGGCTACGAGTGAGACTTTTAGTGTGACAGGATATGATAACACATTCTTAGTGGAAGAAAATAAAAAAGTTCTTATCAACAAATCACCTACAAATATTCCTACTGGTTATTACTTTTGTGATATCTATATTGTTAGAAAAATGGTGACCCTTCCGGACGGAACCCTGGGAGTAACTAAAGAGTCTCCAAAATGTGGATTTGATCCGGACTCAATTGGTGGGGGACTGCGAGGTTGTGCGGTAGATGGTCAAACAGGTAATAGATTCTATATGAAAACGGCTGCATATCAAGTTAAATATGATATGCTGGGGCGTCAGTGGAATCGATGGGATCCCAGTTTGAATGCTTTGGTTTGGAATTACGCTTATATTTATTAAACGTTACTGTTTGTGCAGGCTAAACGATGATCATGGCCTGGATATAAGGTTTATGGTCGTTTGTTTAGTCTGTACTAGGTTTGCTATCCGGTAATTTTAGTAATAACATAAAAATTAGCGATGAGGATGTTGAGAATTTCTTTGTTTTGTATTGTTATATACTGATTGATATGTCTCTCACTCATGGATTGATTTACAATGTCTGTATATTTGCCTCCTTTTTCAAGGTAACCAATGGAACTTGATAAATAGAAATGTTTTGTTTGTAATTTCGAAAAAGCTAAGCCGTTTTCTAATTTAAATACTTGTGCGTTCAGATTAGAGATACATGATAATAGAATTATGCTTCTGATGAATATTTTCATACTTGTATATTTTTTCTTACATATATAACGTAAATCTTTATTTATAAGAGAGCAAACAGTTTCTCCTAGGAAAAACTAAAGTTTCGTAAGCACAAAACTAAGGTTTCCTCATGAGGAAACAAATGTTTCCATAGCGGAAAACTTTTGTTTTATACCAAGAAAAACTATAAATGTCAATTAATCAGTTTTTTAGATGTTATATGAGGCATGACCAAATAGATAGCTTGCCGGCTAAGCAATGTCTACGTCTTCGGTCGCTTCTTGAAAAAGATAGACTAATAATGCGGTTGGCGAGTAGGGGACGGTGGTGTTTTGTGATTGAAAAGTAGTAAATGGTGGTAGATGCAAGCCAATAGTGGTAGATGCTATTTATCTACCACCACCCGATAAATAACTTATGACCAATTGATTATAGCTATAGTTGTAGGTGTGGTAGATGATTTGATAAAAAAATCCCGGATAGTGTTTAATCTACCCGGGATTATATATAATGTATAAGACCTTATCTTAGTCTCTGTACTCCCTGCGAGGTCCGCGATCACCACGATCCTGACGAGGACCACGGTCTCCACGATCTTGGCGAGGTCCACGCTCACCTCTTTCTGGTCTCGGTGGACGTTCCTCATAACCTTCCGGTTTCGGAAGCAATACCTTGCGGGAAAGTTTGAACTTGCCTGTCTTCGGATCGATATCAACCAACTTGACAGAAACCGTATCGCCTTCCTTCAAGCCGGCTTGCTCAACGGTCTCCAGACGTTTCCAGTCGATCTCGGAAATGTGAAGCAAACCATCCTTGCCCGGCATGAACTCAACGAACGCACCATAAGGCATGATAGAGGAAATCTTTCCTTCATAAACCTCTCCGATCTCAGGAACAGCCACGATACCTTTGATCGCCTTGACAGCCGCGTCGATCGTAGCCTTATTCGTGCCGGAGATCTCGATCTTTCCTACGCCGTCTACCTCATCGATAGAAACCGTAGCGCCCGTCTTCTCTTGGATACCTTGGATGATCTTACCGCCCGGGCCGATTACCGCACCGATGAATTCTTTACCGATAATCATCGTCTCGATACGAGGTGCATGAGGTTTCAAATCCTCGCGAGCTTCCGGTTGAGCCTCCAATATCTTGCCCAAGATATGCATACGACCCTCTTTCGCTTGAGCCAAAGCATTCTCAAGGATCTCGTAAGACAAACCGTCTACCTTGATATCCATCTGAGTTGCCGTGATACCGTCTTTCGTACCCGTTACCTTGAAGTCCATATCACCCAAGTGATCCTCGTCGCCTAAGATATCAGACAAGATCGCGTAGTTCGTACCCTTGTTCTCGGAGATCAATCCCATAGCGATACCGGATACCGGTTTCTTCATCGGAACACCCGCGTCTCTCAACGCCAAGGTACCGGCGCAAACCGTAGCCATAGAAGAAGAACCGTTAGACTCCAAGATATCGGAGATTACACGTACTACATACGGATAGTTGTCCGGGATCATACGTTTCAGCGCACGGTGAGCCAAGTTACCGTGTCCGATCTCACGACGGCCTACGCCACGTGTAGCCTTAGCCTCGCCAGTGGAGAACGGGGGGAAGTTATAATGTAAAAGGAAACGCTCGTAGCTATGATTCAATACGTCGTCTATCATTTTCTCATCAGACTTCGTACCTAAAGTAACCGTAGATAAAGACTGAGTCTCTCCACGTGTAAAGATAGCGGAACCGTGAGGACCCGGCAGGCAATCTGTCTCGATCCAGATCGGACGGATCTCGGTAGTCTTACGACCATCCAAACGCTTGCCCTCATCAAGGATGGCACGGCGCATAGCCTCTTTCTCTACATCGTGATAGTAGCGACCGATCATTTCCAGTTTCTCGTCCGTCAACTCCTCCTCGGAGAATTGAGCCTTGTATTCCTCTACGATTTTCTCGAATGCCTCGCTGCGTTCGTGCTTGCCGCTACCGGATGTGGCTACGGCGTAAGCCTTGGCGTAACATTTGTCGTGTACGTCCTTGCGCAACTCGTCATCGTTTACCTCGTGGCAATATTCGCGTTTTACCAATTTGCCGCAAGCCTCGGATAACTCCAGCTGAGCCTTGCATTGTACCTTGATAGCCTCGTGAGCGACCTTGATAGCCTCAAGCATCTCAGATTCCTGAACCTCGTTCATCTCACCCTCAACCATCATGATGTTGTCTATGGTAGCGGCAACCATGATGTCGATATCAGCTTTCTCCAATTCTGCGGAAGTTGGGTTGACGATGTATTTTCCATCCGTACGAGCTACACGAACCTCAGAGATCGGTCCGTTGAAAGGAATATCAGAAACTGCCAAAGCGGCGGAAGCGGCCAAACCTGCTAATGCGTCCGGCAAATCTTCGCCATCCGCGGAGAACAATATAATATTTACATATACCTCAGCGTGGTAGTTGTCCGGGAAAAGAGGACGCAACGCACGGTCTACTAAACGAGATGTGAGGATTTCATAATCAGAAGCTTTTCCTTCTCTTTTTGTAAAACCTCCGGGGAAACGTCCAAAAGCGGAGTATTTCTCTTTGTATTCTACTTGCAACGGCATGAAGTCAACACCCGGGTTCGCATCTTTAGCGGCACAAACAGTGGCGAGCAACACGGTGTTGTTCATACGAACGGTAACCGCTCCGTCCGCCTGTTTGGCCAATTTCCCGGTTTCGATGGTAATGGTTCTTCCATCACCTAACTCGATCGTCTTGTTAATTGGATTAAGCATAATCTTTTTTCTTATTTTTCTATCTGTCAAAAATTGGTGCAAATGTAATGAAAGTTTACCTGTAATTGCATGAAAATGAAAAGAAATAACAGTCTTGAAATACTTTTTTTGAAAAAAGCCTTGAAGAAATACGGAATAATAGTGCCACAATTGTAAAATAATGTATATTTGCACCAGATTAGTAATATAGACAAACTGGAATAATGAAACAAATATCTACGAATTTACTAGCTGTGCTGTGTGTTATGTTGCTTTTGTTCACGGCTTGTAAGAAGAATTCTGATTTTACGGTGGAAGGTGTAGTGTCCGGCGCTGATGGCCAGATGATGTATCTGGAGAATGTAGGTGTGTCGACGGTAGAGTTGATGGACTCCGTAAAACTGACGGCGGCGGGTAAATTCAGCTTTACGAAGCCTCGTCCGGCATTCCCGGATTTTTATCGCTTGCGTCTGAATAACCAATTGATCAACTTCTCGGTAGATTCTACGGAGACGATCTCGTTCGTGGCCGATGCCGGGACTTTCGCTACTTCTTATAGCGTGGAGGGCTCAGAGAATTGCAAGGCGATCAAGAATATTACCTTGGCTCAATTAGACGCGAACCAAGCGATCCATCGTTTACGGAAAGAATCTGAGTCCGGTCTGTTGGCGGATTCCGTATATTCCCGCCAGGTGCTCGAGGCCGCCGAGGCTTATAAAGACGTGGCTCGTAAGTATATTTATTCCGCCCCGATGTCCGCTGCCGCTTACTTTGCCTTGTTCCAGCAAATCGACGGCTTGCTGTTCTTCGATTTGTATGACAAGAACGACTCGAAGGCTTATGGTGCCGTAGCCACCAGCTTCGATCACTATTATCCGGAAAGCCCTCGTGCTAAGCATCTGTATAACTTGGCTCTTCAATCGATAAAGGTGATTCGTAGCCAGCGCCCGATGGATTTGGATAAGGTGGAGAAGAAAGAGGTTAGTTTCTTGGATATCGAGTTGCCGGATATACATGGGGAAAACACGAAATTGTCTTCTGTCGCTACAGGCAAGGTGGTGTTGATCAACTTCACGGCCTATATGTCCGAATGGTCTCCTGCCTTGAATATGGAATTTGGCGATTTATATACGAAGTATCACGACAAGGGCTTGGAGATTTACCAGATCTCTTTGGATAATGATCTTCACTTCTGGAAGAACGCCGCTTCTAATTTACCTTGGGCTTGCGTGCGCGATCCACAGTCGGTTTACTCCCAGACCGCGGCGTTGTATAACGTGAAACAGCTTCCGGCGATCTTTATCTTGGATCGCAAGGGAAACTTGGTTAAACGGGTGGACGACGTGAAGAAACTTGAGGCTGACATCAAGTCCGTATTGTAAATTGTTCATGATTTAATCATCAGATTTATATGTTATAAAGCACTTTCGTAAACTTGTTCATCTTAGAAAGATAACCTAACTTTGCGGAGTCTTGAAATGATAAAAAAGGGGAGTTCCGGCCATATGACTTGGTCGGGATTCTTTTTTATTATGCGATAATCAATCAATATTAATATAAAGAATAAGGAGGATTTAGTATGGCTGTTAGTTATATGACAAAGGACGGCTACGATAAGATTTTAGCTGAAATCAACTATTTGGAGACCGTGAAGCGCCCTGAAATATCAGCCCAGATCGCTGAGGCGAGGGATAAGGGTGACTTATCCGAGAACGCTGAGTACGATGCCGCCAAAGAGGCTCAAGGTATCATGGAGGCTAAGCTTGCGCAGTTAAAAGGTTTGATCTCAAACGCCCGTCTGATCGATGAGAGTCGTGTGAAAACTGATGAGGTTCAGATTTTGAACAAGGTGAAAATTAAGAATACGAAGAATAACGCTGTCATGACCTACACGTTGGTATCGGATTCGGAGGCTAACCTAAAAGAAGGAAAGATCTCCGTAAGCACGCCGATCGCCCAAGGTTTGATGGGAAAGAAGGTAGGGGATGTCGTTGAGATCCGTGTGCCTTCCGGCTTGATGACGTTTGAGATTATGGATATTTCAATTTAAAAACAGAAAGACGTATGGCAACTATTTTCAGTAGAATCGTGGCGGGTGAGATCCCTAGCCACAAGGTTGCGGAAGACGATGAGTTTTTTGCTTTCCTCGATATCAATCCGGTAGCCTTGGGGCATACCTTGGTAATTCCTAAGAAGGAGGTCGATTATATCTTTGATATCGATGATCCGATGCTGGGACGGATGGTAGCTTTCGCTAAACGGGTAGCTCGTGCTCAAGAGACCGCTATCGAGTGTAAGCGTGTAGGATTGGCTGTCATGGGTTTGGAAGTGCCCCATGCGCATATCCATTTGATTCCTATCACGAAGGAGTCCGATATGTATTTCGGCGGGAAGAAATTGGCTGTAAGTCAAGAAGAATTGGCCGAGATCGCCGCTAAGATTAGAAAAGAATTCAAATAATTGAATATAATTTTTTAATTATAAAAAATTGGTTATATTTGTACCCGCTGTTTTATGCGTGACAATATCATGCAAAGGGGACAGCAAATCATTAATATGATTCATTAGTGGTTTTTACTCATAAATTTGTTAACCTTAGAAGAAAGGCCCCTCTGTGACAGAGCGGCCTTCTTTTTTTAAACACACAATAAACATTATAAACTACTAAATTGATATCTTCATCTTACATCTTCGAATAGGATTAGGGGAGCCAAACGGCATGCCTGTTCCAACCGTGTACACCGTTCCAGTAATCATGCCAGTCATATAGCATACCGGATTGATGGATATATACGCCACATAATACAAGGGAGATAAGCCATAAGGCTAATAATATCCATCTTGCTTGCGTCGGTAAGGGACGTACCTTGAACAATTGGCAGCAAATCGCGTATATCAGGGAGAATATGGGGATGCCGATGAATAAGATCGTCCCTATGCATCCCATGATTGCCATTGACAGCGGTGCTCCGTTTATCAAGTCCGCTCCGAACGGAGAGAGATTATAGATGAATCCGGCTCCACCCATGAGCAAAGCGAATGTTACGACTACCAGAATGAATACGACTAGTACTAGCGGCGGCAACAAGAAGATTCCGGCTAATATGATGAAAAACTTCAAGATGAACCCGATGACCAGAACGAAAACATCCGCCAGCTTTTGGAAGAAGTTCCTCGGCTTATCCGAGCTGATGAAGTCGTTCACGTTATTGCTGACTTTCTCGAATCCATCTGTCACGGTCTTTCCGATATTCTCCACCGTCACGCTTTGCCCGCGCATCTCGAGTTTCTCGGTCGCCGTGCGTGCCATCGGTACTATGATCCACAACAAGAAGTAAAGCGGAACCGTGATTCCATAGAAGAACATCAGAAGGAAAAGCACGATACGTACGGCAGTCGGGTCCCAATCCATGTAGGCGGCGAAACCTCCGGCGACACCTCCCAGAATACGGTTGTCCGGGTCACGCATCAAGCGTTTCTTGGTCGTCTGGGCATGAGTCTCCTGTTGTTGCGTCCGGTAATTATCCTCGTGGTCGGTGCTTTTCTCTTCCTCCTCGAAAATCTCTTCCGGCTTACCCATCCGTTTGATCACTTCCTCTACCTGCTCGATCGTGATGACTTCGTAGCCTAAGCGGATACGCTCGTTAAGAAGCTCCGAGATACGCATCTCGAAATCATCCATGATCTCATCCGAACCTTCTTCTTTGCGGAAGTGGATACGCAGGTTCGACAGATATTTGTCTAATAATTGGTATGCGTCTTCGTCAATGTGGAAAACTGTGCCTCCCAGATTAACAGTAAGTGTCTTCTTCATCACTCTTTCGTTTTAATTGTTTCTGATGTGGTTTATTGTATTATTTAGTTCCTGCCATGAGGTCTCCAGCTCGCCGAGGAATAGTTCTCCTTTCTCGGTCAGTTGGTAATACTTGCGTGGCGGTCCTTGCGTAGATTCTATCCACTGATAACTTAATAGCTCGCTATTCTTTAATCGGGTTAAAAGAGGATATAAAGTGCCTTCCACAACGATCAATTTCGCTTCTTGTAACTTCTGAATGATATCAGAGGTGTAAGCGGGTTCTTTTTTGAGAAGCAGGAGGATGCAATATTCCAGCGTCCCTTTCCTCATTTGTGATTTTACGTTCTCTGCATTCATCTCTTTTAATTTTATGCTACAAATGTATGTATTACATATGTACTATGCAATACATGCTACTATTAATTATTATTATTTAACCGAATACTTGCACAAAAAGAGCAATTATGTGTAAAAAAAGGACTGATGTCGTGTCTTTTAGAAGAGAAAAGCGTACTTTCGCGGTATCAATTCAAAATAAGGAATTATGATTTATTATCATTTCGCCGAGTTAATACACCGTCAGGCAGAGAAATATGGGAACCGTACAGCGTTGAAACATAGAGATAACGCTACGGGGAAATGGTTGAAGATTTCTTGGAGGGAGTTTTCCGATAAGGTTATGCTTACGGCCAAGGCGATGGCTGAGTTCGGGATAAAGGTACAAGAGAATATCGGAGTTTATTCCCAGAATATGCCTCAGTGTTTATATACGGACTTCGGAGCGTATGGTAACCGGGTGGTTTCCATCCCGATGTACGCGACGAATTCACCGGGACAAATCGAGTACATCATCAATGACGCTAAGATCCACACCTTGTTCGTGGGCGAGCAATTGCAGTATAATAACGCTTTCAAGGTACAGAAGGACTCTAAGTATCTGGAGCGCTTGGTTGTCTTTGACCCGGCGGTCAAGATGAATCCGGAAGATAAGACGTCCATTTATTTTGATGATTTCTTGCGCTTGGGGGATAACGCGCATGCGGAGAGCACGGTGAAAATACGTATGACGGAAGCCGTTCCGGAGGATCTGGCTACCATTATATATACGTCCGGTACGACAGGTGAGTCGAAAGGCGTAATGCTTCCTCATTCTTGCTATCTGGAGGCGATGCGGATACATGATGTCCGTCTGCCTCTGGTAACCGACAAGGATCTATCCATGAGTTTCTTGCCAATGACTCATATCTTCGAGAAAGCTTGGTGCTATTATTGTCTCCATAAAGGGGTTACGATCGCTATCAACCAAGACCCGAAAATGATCCAGAAGACATTGCCGGAGGTTCATCCTACCTTGATGTGCAATGTACCTCGTTTCTGGGAGAAGGTGTATGCGGGCGTGCATGAGAAGATCAACTCCGCCTCTCCGGCCATGAAGAAGATTTTCTTGGATGCTATCGAGACCGGGCGAAAGTATAATCTGGAGTATAAGAATAAAGGTATTCCGGCCCCGTGTGGTTTGAAATTGAAGTTTCAATTTTACAATAAAACGGTTTTCACCTTATTGAAAAGGGTATTGGGTATTGAGCGTGGACGGTTTTTCCCGGTGGCGGGCGCTCCGTTATCGGATACGGTTAATGAGTTCTTGCAGTCCGTGAATATCCCGATCGCTTATGGTTATGGACTGAGCGAGACGACGGCTACGGTTTGTTTCTACCCGGAGATCGGATTCCAGTTTGGTTCTATTGGTGAGGTAATGCCGGGAGTTCAAGTGAAAATAGATCCGGGGAATAACGAGATCTTGGTGAAAGGCAAGACCGTGATGTCCGGGTATTATAATAAACCGGAGGAGACGAAGAAGGCTTTCACCGAAGATGGTTTCTTCCGTACCGGCGACGCTGGTCGTTTGGAGGGTAATACGTTATTCTTTACGGAACGAATCAAGGATTTGTATAAGACTTCAAACGGGAAATATATAGCGCCGCAAGCGATCGAGATGGTGATGAGCGGTGATAATTATATCGAGCAGATCGCTGTTATCGGCGATCAACGTAAGTTCGTGAGCGCCTTGATCGTGCCGGTTTATCCATTGTTGGAGAAGTACGCCGGGGAAAAAGGCATCTCGTTCGAGAGCCGGGAGGAGTTGGTGAAGAACAAGGATATCATTCGTTTCATCGAGGCTAGGGTGGAGGAGCATCAGAAGAACTTGGCTTCTTACGAGAAGATCAAGCGCTTTACCTTGTTGCCGGAACCTTTCATGATGGGATGTGAGCTGACGGATACGCTAAAGTTGCGCCGTCCGGTCGTATTGCAGAAGTACGCTACCGAGATAGAGGCGATGTACGAGGAATAACGAGTTTGTCGGCTATCAACTATTTCTTATCTTCGCGGTAAATTTAAAAAAGAAAAGAACATATGATCACATCAGACCAACTACATGACGTGTTGGAGCGCGATAAGGCGCTGAGGGGGTATCTTTGACATCGATAGCAAGACCATTCAGTTAGAAGAGGAGGAGCTACGTACGCAAGACCCCGGTTTCTGGGAAGACGCCAAACGCGCGGAAGTCCAGATGAAGAAAGTAAAGGAGCTAAAGAAATGGATCGAGCTTTACGGTGAGGTACATGCGGCGGCTGAGGAGCTAGAGTTGGCTTACGAATATGTAAAGGAAGAGATTATCACCGAGGAAGAGGTGGACGCGGCTTATAAGAAGGCCCTTCATTTACTGGAAGACTTGGAGTTCCGCAATATGCTTCGCGACGAGGCTGATCAAATGAGCTGCGTGCTCAAGATCAACTCGGGTGCCGGTGGTACCGAGAGCCAAGATTGGGCTTCCATGTTGATGCGTATGTATCAGCGTTGGGCTGAGAATAACGGTTATAAGATCTCTATCGCCAACTATCAGGAAGGGGATGAGGCCGGTATCAAGACCGTGACCTTCAATATTGAGGGAGATTATGCCTATGGCTATCTAAAGAGCGAGAATGGCGTGCATCGTTTGGTACGTGTATCTCCTTACAACGCCCAAGGTAAACGAATGACCTCTTTCGCCTCCGTATTCGTCACCCCGTTGGTGGATGATACGATCGAGGTAAAGGTAGAGACGGCGGCTATCTCTTGGGATACGTTCCGCTCGGGCGGCGCCGGAGGACAGAACGTGAACAAGGTGGAATCCGGAGTTCGCTTGCGTTATCAGTTCAAGGACCCGTATACAGGTGAGGAAGAAGAGATCTTGATCGAGAATACCGAGACTCGCGACCAACCCAAGAACCGTGAGAACGCTATGCGTCAATTGCGTTCCATCCTTTACGATAAGGAGTTGCAGCATCGCATGGCCGAGCAGGCCAAGGTGGAGGCCGGAAAGAAGAAGATCGAGTGGGGTTCGCAGATCCGTAGTTACGTATTCGATGACCGTCGCGTAAAAGACCATCGTACGAACTACCAGACTTCCGACGTGAACGGTGTGATGGATGGAAAGATCGACGATTTCATCAAAGCATACTTGATGGAGTTCGCCGGAGAAGAAAGTGCGGAAAAATAAGTTTTTCCCTTTAACATTTGCATATCTCGATAATAAATCGTAATATTGCACCCGATTTCAGAGCCTAGCTCTGAACAGGTCCTATAGCTCAGTTGGTGAGAGCACCTGACTCATAATCAGGGAGTCCTTGGTTCAAGCCCAAGTGGGACCACGATGGATGATCGCTAAATAACGTAATATTAGTTATTTAGCGATTTTTTATTGTACCTGCATGAACTAAAAAAGAATATGAGTGTTTGAGGTCACAATTTGTGATCTCTTTAGAGAAACGCCGCCGCCCTCGTGAATATGGAATGAAAGGCTTGGTTGATCAGGCCCGGATCGATACGGGAGTGTGTCGGGAAGGGGATTTGATGGGAGTAAGCGAACGGGAAATCCAGCTCTTCCAATATCTTGCCGGACGCTTTTCCTAAAGCCTTGATCACCCCGCCAGTAGGCATAACGATATCTTTTTTCAATGAGATCGCCCGAATACGATCGCAAGCCCGTTGGAAGAACGACTCCCGGTAATCTCGTAACACATCCTCACGTACCATGGCCTTAAAGGCTTGCTCCAGAAAATCATTCTTGAACGAGGTGGGAAGCGTACGGTTCTCCAAGAAATCATGCCGGAAGTAATGGCGTACCTTGGCGAACGCCTCCTTGTCCATGATATCACGGGCGTTGCCATCCATCTCACTGAAGATGGAGCCACCGCAAAACATGAATAAACGGGTGTCCGTAAACATCTTGTCCGGATTCGCTAATAACAAGACCTGCGAGAGTAACGCCCCGATGGAATAAGCGAATAAGTTGATGGACGTATCTTCCTTGAACAAAGGATGCTCGCCGTTCTTGATCTCATGAACCAATTGCCACATATTATAAACGGACTCTCTGCCCGAGGCGTAAAAGCGTAACGGGTTTTGGGATAGCCGGCTGCTGAGGGCTACGTTGGCGAAGGTGGAGTTCGTCACGTTCGCTACCTCCTCCTTGCGTTTGCTTACCCAAGGGAGGATCGCACGGGGATTGGCCCATAATCCCGGGGTACGGTTCATATGGAAAGCGATCGGGAACAGGATGACCGGCTTACCGGTCGTATGGGTGAGGTATTCCGCCCATGTGAGGTATTTTTCCCAAGTCCGCTCGTTCAGGCCATGCAACAGGATAATCGCCTCATTATTCTTTTTACGTCCCGAGGGCGTGAATATGGCATACGAGAAAGATTTGTTCTCTTGGATACGATCGTCGGTCATCGGACAGAATCCGGTGGGGGTAAGTCCCTTCTGGAACTCGTCGATCTCGCTGGCGCCACGGGTCTGGGTGAAGCGAAACGGGATGATCTCCAGATGGCTCTCTTCCAATTCAGTCTTTTTGTCATAAGAGAAAAGACTGTTCAGTTGCTTAGTACGAAGTGAAATATCCATAATCCTCTGATTTTTTACTGCAAACAAACAATAGAAAAACATCTCTTCAAAATAAATGGTTTAAACGGGCTTTGTTGGGGACATAAAGTGTTATTTAGGGGTGAAATCTTTTATAGAGGGGTGAATTTCGTCTGGGAAAATGATTACATTTGTTCCAAAATAGAGGCAAAAAGATGGGAATGTGGGATCAAAAAATACCAAGTTACATATACGGTAAGCAGAATATCGTGAGGCTGATTCTGTGGACGGCCTTGTTCGCGTTGGTGTTTATCAACATCTACAAGCCGTTTAGCTCCACCTCTTGGTACAAGGTCTCGGAGTTTAAGTTCTTCGTATTCTCTAGCTTGATTATCTTGACGGGAGTATTGGTGGTTGTCTTGAGCCGTATTATTCTGTTCCATTGGGGGAAGCGGCATGCTATCACGGTCCGGACCTATGCGATCTGGATCGTGCTGGAGATATTCTTCATGTCGCTTTTCTATACGATTTATACGTTGGTACTGAATCCGGAACGAGAATATATGGAAGTTTTTAACGATTCGGCGGTGAATACCAGTCTGGTTTTATTGCTTCCTTATTCCGTGCTGCACCTGTATTTCTCTTATAAAGAGAAAGAGCGGCAATTGCGATTGTTGGAGGAGAACCAGACGGAAGCTGCGGTTCGGCAAAGCGTTTTCTCTTTCTATGACGAGAAGAACGAGTTGCGCCTTTCCGTGAAGCGAAGTAACCTGCTGTATCTTGAATCGGCGGATAATTACGTTTGTATCTGGTATCTGAATAAGGGGCAGCTCACGAAGTTTATGCTTCGCAACTCCTTGAAGGCGATCGAGGAGAGCCTCGCTGATACGAATGTACTCCGTTGCCATCGTTCTTTCATGGTAAATTTCGACCAAGTGAAGGTGATCCGCAGGGAGAAGGAGGGCGTTTATCTGGAGCTGGGGATCGAGAAAGTACCCGATATCCCGATCTCCAAGACGTATAGCGAGAAGGTAACCCGCTGGTTCCAGACCTATTCTTCCTAGCGGGCTATTTCAATTCGATATTATTTTCTTTTGCGTATTGCGAGGGGCTCATGTTGAATTGCTTGGAGAAGGCCCGGCTGAAATAGGATTGCGAGTTGAAACCAACCGCCTCGGCGATCTCGTAAATTCTCATATCGCCTTGAAGGATCAACTCGGCGGCTTTCTTTAGCCGGCTGATCTTGATCAACTCGTTGGGCGTTACGTTCGATAGGCCGTTGATTTTACGGTAAAGGGTCGGACGGCTTAGATTCATCAAGTCCGCTATCATGTCCACGTCTAGGTTCACGTCGTTTATATGGCTGTCGATGATATCGTTCAGTTTCTTCAAGAACTTCTCGTCCGCCTTGGTGTAAGCCATGGATTTGATATTGGCAATCGGCGAGTTGAAATAATAGGCACGCATATTGCTCCGGTTGTTCAGCAGGTTCGTCACTTGGGTAAGCAATAGATCCATGGAGAAAGGTTTGTCGATGTAAGCGTCCGCCCCCAGCTCAAGCCCTTCCATGCGAGATTGCAAGGTGTTCTTAGCCGTCAGGAGGATGATCGGGATATGGCTGAACTCCAGATTAGTCTTTATCTTTTTCAATAAGGTGAAACCATCCATGACAGGCATCATGATATCGCTGATGATTAATTGGATGCCATATTCCTGAAGACGGGCAATCGCCTCCTCGCCATTACCGGCGGTGACAACATTGTAATGGACATTGATCTCTTGACCGATGAAATGGAGCATTTCGGTGTTATCTTCCACCACGAGAACCGTCGGGCGGGATTCTTGGGTGACATATTTCCGCTCGCTGGCAGGGTTGGTCAGGACCTCTGCTTTCTCTTCCTCTAGTTTTAATGAGTTCGGTTGGTTCACCGGCAAACGTAATCTAAAGATGATAAGCCCGGCCGGAGATTCCTCCAACGTCAACGATCCCTCGTGCATCTCCGCTAAAGAACGGGCCAAGGGTAGTCCGAGCCCGGTCCCGGATTTATGGATAGAGGAGTCATCCCGGTAGAAAGGCTCGAAGATCTTTTCTTTTATCTCCTCCGAGATGGGCTTTCCATCGTTCATGATATCGATCGTGAATCGCTCGCCATCTTGTGCCTCGAACCGGACGATGATCTTGCTTCTTGCGTATTTAATAGCGTTCGATAGGAGGTTGCTGAGTATCTTCGTGCAAGCCTCCTTATCGATAAAGGCGTAGAAAGATTTCACGTTACACTCGATAATCATTTGCAATGCCTCCTGCTCCGCCGTGTCGTGGAAACGCTCAAAGGTCTCTTGCATCAATGCGATGATGTCCGTATGTATGAAGTTTAGTTTATATCCCTCGATTTCCGTCTTCCTGAAATCCAGTAGTTGATTCACCAGATCCAGTAGCCGGTTCGCGTTTTTATCCACAATTGTCAGATAATTCTTTGCGCTGGGAGATAGCTTGATGTCCCGTGTTACTTTCTCCAGAGGACTTTTAATTAAAGTCAGGGGCGTACGTATCTCATGAGCGATATTGATGAAGAAATCAATCTTAGCTTGATAAAGCTCCTTCTCCTTTTCATTCTCGAACTCCTGTATTTTCTGCTGTATATTGGCCTTATTATGCCGGGAAATGATAAAGATCAGCAACACTACGCATCCGATAGCGATAATCCCATATAGGATTAACGCCTTGGTAGAGAGCCACCATGGGGGAAGGATCGTAATCTGGAACATCGCCGGCTCATCATTCCAAATACCGGACAGGTTCGCCGCCTTCACCTTGAACGTATAATTACCGGGCGGTAGTTTCGTGAAATAAACCCGGTTCTCGCCCACCACATGATACCATTTGGAACTTAACCCTTCCATGCAATAGGCGTATTGGGTGAGGTTGGGGGCTTGGTAGCTTAATGATGTGTAGTCGATGTAGAATGTGGACTGATTATGTTCTAAGGTGATCCCTTTTTTAAAAGTGATGTCTTTTTGCCTCAATAGATTATGGTCGGGGTCCGAATAATTGATTTGTGTCATATAAATCTTCGGTTGGATAGAGAACTGTTGGATATTATCGGGGTGGAACCGGACCAAGCCTTTCAAGGTCCCGAAATATAATTTGCCGTCTTTAGCTTTTAAAGAAGAGTTATAGTTGAATTGATTGGACAGGAGCCCATGTTCTTTTTTGAACACCTTGATCTCTTGATTGACAGGGTTAAGTACGGCCAGGCCATTTGTGGTACTGATCCACATGTGGCCTTTAGGGTCTTCCTCGATCCGGTAAATGACGTTACTGGGTAGGCCGTCTTGAGTCGTGTATTTTGTCGTACTCTTTAAATTCCGGTCGTACATTTTCACTCCGTTTCCGGTAGCGAACCATAGATTGTTTTTAGTATCCTCATGGATGTGATTGATCGTCCGGTTGGCGTTCGTGTTTATGGAATCCAATTTAAATTCGCCGTGTTTTTGCCGGATTGGGTCGAAATAATATAATCCGATATTGAATGTTCCGGCCCATATAACCCCTTCGTGATCCTCGAAGATCGTTTGTATCCTGCAATTACCGGGGAATTGATCGAGAGGCTCGAAAATATCTTTCTCCGGATTATATTGATACATGCCGGATGCCGTAGCTATGAGCAAGTTATTTTTCCGGGTTTTATAGAGATATACGATGATATCGTTTTGGGAGGCGTAAGGATTCGGGGCGATCGTATAATGCTTGATGATTTTCTCCGTACGGATATCCATCACATCTACCCCGTTAGCGTGTGTCCCGATCCATAGATAGTCTCCAATTACGGTAAGCCCGTGGATACAGCTTTGGGAAAGACCGTCTTTATCTTGGAAGTTCTTATAGGTTTGCGTACGGATGTCGAGTTTATTGAGACCAGCGTCTTCGGTTCCTATCCATATATTATGGTTAGCGTCTTGGCAAATATCATGGATAATATCACCGTTAATTGTTTTTTGCCCGGGTATATTGTAGTCTTTCTTGAATTTGAGATAAGGGGGAAGGTAATTAATGCCCCCATTATCCGTACAGATCCATAAGCCACCTTCCCGGTCCTTGCAAAACTGTTTGATAGCGTTATTGGATAGTGAATATGGATCGCATTTGTCTTGTTCTATGTGAAAGGTCTTGTTTGAGGGGATTTGGTAGATATAGATACCGTTGTAGGTGGCGATCCATACCTCGTCGTTTGTCACTTGGAAAATATCCCGGGTATAGAGGGGGCTGTTCTTTTGCTGGGTAAGAACATTTCGGCAAACACCTGTTTGTATATTGACTTGTTTGACTCCGTTATCGCTTGTACCTATCAGTAATGTATTATCGGACGGGGATGCCCATAGAGTCGTCATATTATCTATATGTAGGGTGTCGCTGCCGTTATGGATATTTAGAGGGATGAATTTGTTATCGGTCGGGTCTAAGAGGACGACATTGCCGTTTAGCGTGGTGGCCCAGATCTGATCTTGGGGGGTGATATAGAAAGAGGTGATCGGATCACTATCCTTATACAGGTAGTTTTGGTGTAGCTCGGATTGCTCATTATATTTAATAAGAGAAAAGCCGGATAACAGCATCCACAGATTCCCTTGGTGATCAAATTCCAGATAGGTACAGCCGATTCCTTTCGTGAACTTTATCAAGGAAAAAGTATCGGTTTGGTAATCGTATTTTTGTACTCCCATATTAGTACCCACCCAGAGTTCACCGGAAGGGCTTATCGCCAAGTCGGTAATCCAGCTACTTATTAAAGTTCCTCTCTGCTTGGTTTGATTTTTTATGATATGGAATTTGTTCCCGTCAAATCGATTGAGCCCGTCCCGTGTTCCAAACCATATAAAGCCATAATGATCTTGGACACAACATGTCACGTTATTATTGCTTAATCCATCTTCTACCTCATAGGATTTAAAGTAGTATGACCGGGCGTTGAGCTCTATTGCGGTTACTACAAATAATAGGACGTATAAATAATTCATCAAGTTTTTTTTCATAGATCTCCCTTGTATTTCATGCGCAATATAAAGCCTTTTCCTAGACTTTCCATAGCAGTATCGTATCATTGTTTTTCATTTTGTTTCAATGTCCAGACTTCGGTTTTTGGCTTTAAAAGCCGTTCCTTGCAAGACTGTTTGTTGAGACGATAGGTAATAATTTTGAGAGAAAAGTGTAATACTGTTTGACTCAAGGGGCTTTAATTTTGGCAAAAACAGTGTGAATCTTTAAAAGATAGAATATGAATCAAAAAGTAAAAGTAGGTATAATAGGTTTTGGTCGCATGGGTGGATTTTATTTGGAGGAGATGCGGAAGAGCGATCAATGGGAGGTACTTTACATCTGCGATACGGACCCAGAGGCACGAGATTTGGCAAGGAGAAAGTCGCCGACATCCCGAATCGTAGCGGATGAGCAAGTTGTATTCGAGGACCCGGAAGTACAAGTGGTCGGTTTATTTACATTGGCGGATTCCCGGTTGAGGCAAATTAAGAAGGCAATGGCATTTGGCAAACATGTCATCTCAGAGAAACCGGTCGCAGATACGATCGAGCATGAATGGGAGGTCGTGAAATGCGTGGAAAACTCAAGTTTGTTCTCGACCGTTAATTTGTATTTGCGTAATTCTTGGTACCATAATACGATTAAAGAATTTATCCGGAGAGGAGAGATCGGAGATTTGGCGATCATTCGCATTTGCCATATGACTCCGGGGTTGGCTCCGGGTGAAGGTCATGAATATGAAGGTCCGTCTTTTCATGATTGCGGAATGCATTATGTGGACATTTCCCGGTGGTATGCCGGATGCGAGTATAAGACATGGCATGCGCAGGCGATCCGGATGTGGGATTATCCCGAACCTTGGTGGTTGCAATGTCACGGGACATTTGAGAACGGGGTGGTATTTGACATAACACAAGGGCATGTGTATGGACAATTATCGAAAGACCAAACGCATAACTCTTACATAGATGTAATAGGAACGAAAGGAATCGCCCGGATGAGTCATGATTTTAAGACTGCGGTCGTGGAGTTGAGAGGTGTTAATGAAACACACCGGATCGAGAAGCCCTATGGGGGGAAAAATATAAGTACGCTATGTGATTTGTTCGCAGATTCCGTACGGACCGGAGTTTTTCATTCCCGCCTACCGCTGATGCGTGATTCCGCTATCGCTTCCGAGTATGCGTGGAAATTTTTGGATAACGCTAGACGAAATGAGATGCCTTCTATCGGGAATCTACAAACCTTGGAGGAAATCCGGGAGAGAAGACGGAATATGACGGAAGGGTATGGCTTGCTTCGCCATGTAAAATTGTCTCATTCTTGATACGATTTTCTCAATGACCGGAGGAAACAGGCTGGAACTTGTATTATGCGACAATCGGAAACGATTTTGATAAAATAGAAAAAGAGGAATTTTCGTATGCGTGATATATTTGCGGCAGCTTGTTCATAGAGCGAAAATAGAAACATTAATTTAATACTATGTAGCATGAAAAAAATGATTGTTCTTATCAGTCTTTTATGTGGAGCGTTTTTTATGAGCGCCCAACAAAGTAATCAACAACAAAGACCACCGGAAAGATGGAAACCTGAGAGTACTGAATGGTATTATCCGGTTCCTCCTAAGGTAAAGCCGGGTGTAGGAACTGGTGCTCCTTCCGATGCGATCATCCTGTTTGATGGAAAAGATCTTTCTATGTGGGAATCTGCGGGAAAAGATGGAGGTCCCGCTAAATGGACCGTAAAGGATGGGGCGATGATTGTGGCTTCCGGGACCGGATCGATCCGGACAAAAGATTATTTTGGAGATTGCCAGTTACATATCGAGTTCAAGACCCCTACACCGGGAAAGGATAATACATTACAGATGAAAGGTAATAGTGGCATTATGTTACAAAGCCGTTATGAGGTGCAGGTTTTGGATTGTGAGGATAATCCTACGTATGTGAATGGCTGGGTCGGCAGTATTTATAAGCAAAGCGCACCGTTGGTAAATGCTTTCACGAAGACAAATGAGTGGCAGGTTTATGATATTTATTGGAAAGCTCCCCGTTTCGGGACAAACGATGAATTGGAATCTCCCGCTATGATTACCGTGGTATTGAACGGTATCGTAGTACAGAATAATTATGTACTGAAAGGAACGACCCCATATACCGGTTTACCTAAATATGTAGCGCATGGCCGTCTGCCATTAAGCTTACAAGATCATGGAGTGGAAGTGGCTTTCCGTAATATATGGATTCGTAATTTATAAATTGTATAACCTTAAAATAATGATTTATGACTACACGTAGGAATTTTTTAAAGAACTCGACGATGTTGGCCGCTGGCTTAGGAATCTCACCTCTTTTGGCATCGGCAGCTCCTACCGTCTCTCATAAGGAAGAGACTATAAATGGGCGGGTGAATATCGCTGTAATAGGTGTCGGTATGGGATGCCGTGATTTGCAAGGGGCTTTGACTGATAATCCGTGGGTACATTGTGTGGGCATGTGCGACGTGAACAAAGTGAGACTTGATGAGCAGATCGCACGTTTCAAAAAAGACTTTCCGAACCAAACGACTTCGATCAAGGCATATAGTGACTTCCGGGAAGTCTTGGCAAATAAGGATATCGACGGGGTCATTATCGCAACACCGGATCATTGGCATCCTTACATCTTCGCTGAGGCTTTAAAAGCGGGCAAGGCGATTTATGTGGAAAAGCCGGTTGGTAATTCGATTCCGGAGTGCCATTCGATGATGGATTTCCAAAAGAAATATAAAGGGGTGGTAACAACTGGCTTATGGCAGACTAGTCAACGATATTTCTTGGCGGCTAATGAGATATTGAAATCCGGTGTGTTGGGGGATGTTTATAAAGTTCAGCTATGGCTTTGCCAATCGACGGACCCACGTCCGGCCGTAGCGGATTCTCCGGTTCCTTCTACATTAGATTACAATATGTGGTTGGGTCCGGCTCCCGAGCGTCCATTTAATAATTACCGTTTTCGTGGATGGCGTGGCTTTTGGGATTATGGAGGCGGCCAGCAAACCGACTGGGGAGTGCATTGGATAGACTCTGCGTTCGATGGATTGAAAGCGTTAGGATTGTGTGACCGTGAATATCCGGAGGCGGTATTCTCTACGGCTTATAAAGATCCTACCTCTTTTAATGAGACTCCCAGTTGCCAGACAACGATCTTCCAATATAAGAATTTCCATATAGAATGGGCACAACAAGTCGCTCACCTGTATAATCGGAATCAAGGGGTAGCTTGGGTAGGAAGTAAAGCTACCTTAGTATGTAATCGTGAAGGTTATGAATTGATTCCAGAGAAGAACCGGGAGGGTGAGTTATTAACCGACCGTTCCCAGCTTGTCGGGAAGTTCGAGGATGGCGGTATTGAGGCCCATGCGACGAATTGGTGTAAGTGTATATTAAATAAATCTATTGAGACGAACAGCCCGATCGAGAAAGGGGCTTTCGCGACGATCCTAGCCCATATGGCTAATATCTCATATTTGACGGGAACTCGTGTTGTGTATGATCCGCAAGCTCGTAAGTTTGTGGATAATCCGAAAGCGGACGCGTATTTGAAGCGGAGCTATAGAAGCCCGTGGCAATTCCCGAAAGTTTAATGCGATTGAATGCTTAAAAACAACGACCGGTGGATTTTAATACTCTATTATATATAACCATTACCATACGAATTGAATTACAGCACATTGAGATCTCCGGTCGTTTTTTGTAAAAACAATGTCAACTTTAAATGAATGAGTTATGGAAAATCAAAAAAAGAAAGTATGGCTTCGAAAGGCCCTGTTTTTGATCGTTAGTTTGGCGTTATTCTTTCCCATGATGGCGCAAACGATTACAGTAAAAGGAGTTGTAAAGGAATCTATGACAGGCGAACCGATCATTGGTGCCAATGTAGCGGTGAAAGGAACGACTAACGGTACGATTTCTGATATAAGCGGTATGTATCAGATCTCGAATGTATCATCAAATGCCGTATTGATTGTTTCTTATATTGGATATAAGACCGCAGAGATTCCGGTAAATGGAAAGAACACGATAAATGTGAGCTTGGAGGAAGAAAGTATTGGACTTCAAGAAGTGGTAGCCGTGGGATATGGCTCTCAGAAAAAGAAAGAATTGACCGGCTCTGTAGCAGGCTTGAAAGAGGGAGACTTGATCAAGGGCGTACAGTCTGACCCAATGGGTATGTTACAAGGTAAAGTGGCAGGTTTGAATATATCCAAACCAAATGCCGGCGACCCGAATGGAGAGTATAAGTTCCAATTACGCGGAACTTCATCCTTGACCGGTAATACCTCTCCGTTGATCGTTATTGACGGTATTCCCCAAGGGGATTTATCCGCTATTCCACAAGATGATATTGAAAGTATCGATGTGTTGAAGGATGGTTCAGCGGCGGCGATATATGGAACCCGCGGAACGAATGGCGTTATCTTGGTTACGACAAAACGAGGTTCTGCCGGGAAGATGAGCGTTACCTACAATGGATATATGTCTATCTCTTCCATAGCCAATCAATTGGAAGTCATGGATCGTGACCAGTTTTTGGCAAATGGGGGAAACGACCGGGGATATGATACGAATTGGATGGATGAGATTACCCGAACTCCGTTCTCCCATTCGCATAACTTGGCATTGACAGGAGGTACGACCGATTTTAATTACCGGGCTTCTGTATCTTATCGAAATAATCAAGGTATCGCTCTTAAGTCTGGGTTCAATGAGATGATCGCTCGTTTTTCCGCTAATCAGAATTTATTCGATAAAAAGATTCAAATAGCATACGACGCTACTTATCGTCGTTTTGACCGGGAAGGTGAGAATTCCAGCTATGATGATTATTCCGCTTTTAAGCATGCGTATTATTATAATCCTACGGCACCCGTATACGACGAGACGGGAACGATAGATGCCGGAGGGTATTATGCGCTGGATATTCAGGGATATTCAAATCCGGTGGCTTATATTATGCAGCGTGACCGTCGTACAAAAGGCGGACTTTTCCAAGGGTCTGCTCGTGTAACTTGGAATATTTTGGAAGGACTTCGTGCGCAAGCTTTTGGCTCATTGAAATACTCTGATATAAATAAGGGTACTTATACCTCACGAGAGGTATTTAACACTTCTAGTTTCGGGTCAGCGTCTCGGAGTTTTAATACTCGTTTTAATAAAACACTGGAGACGACGATCGACTATGTAAAATCTTTTGGAGAACATCATTTAGTGGTATTAGGTGGATATACCTATGAGCATAATTATCGGGAGTCATTTGGCATGAACAACTCGAATTTTGATTCGGATGTATATTCTTACTATAATTTGGGTGCGGGTAGTAACTTGATTAATAACCCTAGCCAAAGCATGATGGATGGTTCGGTTTCTCAAGATAATTTGGTTTCGTTCTTCGGCCGTGTAAATTATAACTGGGGAAATCGTTACTTGTTATCAGCGTCTGTACGACGTGAGGGTTCTACTCGTTTAGGTGCGGATTATAAATGGGGAACTTTCCCTGCGGTAAGTGTCGGTTGGTCTATCGGTAATGAGGCTTTTATGGAAAGCGCTAGCTGGATTAACGATTTGAAATTGCGCTTGGGATATGGCGTGACAGGAAATATGCCTTCAGATAATTATTTGTCTTTGTCAATGATGGGAGTGGTAGGCCGTTTTTATGATCATACTTCTAAACAATGGATCAATGCTTATGGGCCGACACAGAACCAGAATCCGGATTTGAAATGGGAGCGGAAAGGCGAATGGAATCTAGGTGTTGATTTTGCAGCGTTGAATAACCGCTTGAACGTAACCGTTGATTTATATACCCGTAAGGTTTCAGATTTGTTGTATGAATATAAGGTCCCGACTCCTCCTTACCAATATTCTTCTATGTTGGCGAATGTGGGTGATGCTACAAGTAAAGGTCTGGAATTCTCTGTTTCCGGAACCCCAGTGCAGAATAAGAACTTCTCATGGACTAGTTCTATTAACTTCTCATTCAATACGAATAAATTGGACAAATTAAGTAATGAGACTTTCCAGACAGACTGGATTGAAACTGGTTATTTGTCGGATGGTGATTTAGGAGATATGAACTCGACTCCATTGATTCGTTTGGTCCCGGGTGGCAAGGTTGGTGATTTTTATTTGCCGGTATTCGAGGGATTTACAGAAGATGGTAAATGGAAATTCAAGGATGTCGATGGTAGTGGTGACTTTACATATAATGAGGATCGTGAGATCGTAGGTAATGCGCAACCTGATTTTATAGCAGGATGGACTAACGAGTTTAAATATCGTGACTTCGATTTATCGTTTACATTCCGTGCTGTCGTAGGCAATGATGTATATAATGTAAGCCGTATGGCATTAGAGAATCGGAATGTAGCTGGAAAGGAGAAGAATATGTTGGCTTCGGTAATGGATATCCCGTTGCAAGATGCGGCTCAAGCCTCTAGTTATTATTTGGAGGATGGTTCTTTTGTGAAGTTGGACAATATCACATTGGGTTATAATGTACCGGTGAAGAAATTAGGTTTCATGCAAAACTTACGTTTGTACTTGACTGGTCAGAACTTGTTTACGATCACTGGCTATAAGGGTATCGACCCGGAGGTTGATATGGTAGGATTAGATAATATGGGTATTGAGAGGACTCGTTATTATCCGGCTAGCCGTTCTTTTATTCTTGGTTTGAATGTTACGTTTTAATGGATACTCTAAATATCGAAGGTTATGAAAAAATATAGTTTAATATATATAGTATCAATGATTTGTTTCTTGGTTATCGCTCCTTCTTGTACGGATATGGATGAAGATACGACGGGACAAATGGTATCAAATGACTTTTATGCGGATCCTTCTTTGATTCCGCAAGCGGTAGGTGCTGCCTATGCGGAATTGCAGGCTTATCAGAATCACTGGGGAGTATGGGGGTTGCAGACTGTTTCCTCGGATGAATGTGTTGTTCCGACTCGTGCGCCGGGTAATGACTGGTATGACGGAGGGGTATGGCAGGATTTCCATCGTCATCAATGGCAATACAATCTGGATGCATTGAATAATGTGTGGATTTCCGTATTTTCTGGAATAACGACATGTAACCGTGTGGTTTACGACTTGGATACATATAAAGAGGAGATGGATGTCGATATCTATAATAAATATCGTGCGGAGACTGTCATCTTGAGATGTTTCTATTATTCTATCTTACTGGATTTATTCGGGAACGTTCCTTATATCGACACGTATGAGAGTGAAATCACGGCTTCTCCTCAGACAAGCCGTCCTGAGCTTTATCAGAAAGTCGTAGATTGTATCTTAGATAATATGGAATATTTGGATGACGCTCCGTCTGCCGAGAATTATGGAAGATGTACGAAATCGATGGCTTATACGATGTTGGCAAAACTATATTTGAACGCTAAGGTGTTCAAAGGGGCCTCTTCTTATGATAAGGACGATATGAATAAAGTGATAGAGTATTGCGATAAAGTGATTAACTCCGGATATTATGAGGTCGTATCTGATTTCTCCGCTCCATTTAAAGTGGCGAATGAGTCTTGTAAAGAAAATATTTTCGTGGTACCGATGCAAAATGGTATCAATTCAAATGGAGACTACGAGTTTCATTTCCATAAATTCTCCGGACATCCCAAGTCTCGCCAGATGTGGGGTATAAATGTGGGCGGTTGGAATGGAGGTTGCGCTACTCCGGACTTCCTTGCTTTATATAAAGATGACGATACTCGGAAAAAGGCGACTTTTATTTACGGTTTGATTTATGATAAGGTCACGGGCGAGCCTGTTGAGGATGGTGATAATCCGGGAAAACAATTGGAATTGACTATTGAGGTATCTTCTATTAATGCCGCTTATCGTTGGGAAGGCGCTCGTATTCAGAAGTATGAATATGAGTTGGGTATGACTGGTAATATGAACAATGATTTTGTTTTATATCGTTTAGCTGATATCTATTATATGAAGGCTGAAGCTATTTTGAGAGGTGGTAATGCCGCTACTTTATCAGCTTTGTGTGCGGAACCTGCATTCCAGTTAATACGTGAAAGGGCAAATCAACCCGTGTATACTCCGGAAACATTAACGTTGGATGAGTTGATCAATGAACGTGGCCGTGAATTTGCGTGGGAAGGTTGGCGTCGTCAAGACTTGGTTCGTTGGGATAAGTTCGCTAAAGGTTGCTGGACATTTAAGGAAGCCTTGAATAATAATTCGCGTGATTTATTCCCGATACCATACGATCAGATTACGAAAAACCAATCTTGGAAACAGAATCCGGGATATTAATAGTTGTGTTTTTATGCATATGGATAGACGACAATTCGTGAAAAACCTAGGACTGGGCACAGCCTCTTTAAGCATGGGAAGCTTGGTAACGGCTTCCTCATGTGCCCCGTCCGGGGATTCCTCCCTTAAACAAAACGTCAAGGAAGGAGAGGATGGACAGTTTTTATTTATCGGTGACGATATCGCCATCGCCCAGACAGAGTATGGGAAGGTGCAGGGATATCTGCTGAATCATGTATATACGTTCTTGGGAGTTCCTTATGGGGCTGATACGTCGGGAAAAAATCGCTTTATGCCTCCCCAAAAGCCAGAGCCGTGGACAGATGTGAGACCGGCGGTTTTTTATGGGAATACGGCGCCGCAACGTATGGAGAACCGGTGGCCCAATAATTACGGAACTTTTGCCGATCATTGGAACTACTGGGATGTGAGTGAGGATTGCTTATATTTAAATGTATGGACACCGGGCATTGCGGATGGTAAGAAACGTCCCGTATTGGTGTGGCTGCATGGCGGTGGTTTTACAAATGGTAGTGGAATCGAGCAGGATGGATATCATGGAGAGAATATAAGCCGGGAAGGAGATATCGTATTCTGTTCCATTAATCATCGGTTGGGGCCGATTGGCTTCTCTGACTTATCTGGTGTTGGTGGAGAAGCGTATAAGGATTCCGGAAACGTGGGGATGTTAGATATTATTGCCGCCTTGCGATGGGTACATGATAATATCGCCAATTTCGGTGGAGATCCCGGGAACGTAACGGTTATGGGACAATCCGGAGGAGGTTCTAAGGTCTGTACGGTAGCCGCTATGCCGGCGGCAAAAGGTTTGATCCATAGAGCCGTGGCTTTAAGTGGATCTACGGTAGGAGCTTCCGATCAGGTGATGACCCGGAAGGTGGGAGAATATATTTTGAGAGAAGCGGGGCTGACCGCTTCCCAACTGGATAAATTGCAAAGAATACCTTGGCGGGAATATTTGGATATAGCGGATAGGGCTTGTAAAAAGTGCTGGGAAGATCAAGGGATTAGCATGAGACGGACTTTTGGCCCTGTTGCTGATGACCGGAATATTCCGGCCGGTGTATTCTACTCCGGTGAGAGCCATTTGGAGTCTCCTGTCGTGCCGATGATATTCTGTACGACTTTCCATGAATGGAACCCGAACAGGGCGGATGCGGCCTTGGAAAAAATCACTCAAGACGGTGTGATTGAGAAACTGAGAAGTCAATATGGTGATAAAGCGGAATCGATCGTGAAGGCTTTCGCCAAGAATTTCCCGGATAAGACTCCGATGGAGCTTTGGGCGATGATTTTGTCTTCCCGTCAACGAGTGGTTGAGGCGGCTAACGCAAAATTAAAGCAAGGTCAGCCTGTGTATGTAGCTTGGTTTGGCTGGTGTCCGCCCTTGTTTAATAACCGTATGCGTGCGTTCCATTGCTCGGATATCTGTTTCTGGTTTAAAAATACGGATCGGATGTTTACTCATACGGGTGGAGGTAAGGTACCTCGTGCGTTGTCAGATAAGATGTCTGGCGCTTTGTTGAATTTCATGCGGACAGGAGATCCGAACGGAGGAGAGTTACCCGTTTGGCCGAAATACACGGAAGAAAATGGAGAGGTGATGATCTTGAATAATACGTGTGAGGCTCGGAATGATCCGGACCGGGAGGCCCGTAAATCTTTGGAGGTTTAATTTAAAACGAGAGTGTTATGCTTGAGAAAAAGATTTCAAGACGTAATATGCTTCGGACTACCGGTCTGGCGGTTTTGGGCAGTACGTTCGCAGGCTTGGCTTCTTGCGCTCCGAAGAAAAAAGAGGAGCCATCACCCGAAGCATCCTCTTCGAAACGTCCTTTCCGTGTCTGTCTCAATGTCTCTACGATAGCGGGTTATAAACTTCCTGTTCAAAAACAGATTGATTTATGTGCCGAGGCTGGTTTTGAGGGAATTGAGTTATGGACCCGTGATGTGGATGCGTTCGTAAAGCAAGGGGGAACTTATGAGACACTCAGGCGTCAGCTGGAAGGTTCCGGACTTTTATTGGAGAATATGATCGGTTTTGCCTCGTGGTTTGCCGATGATCCTTCGAAACGGAAGGAAGGGCTAAACCAAATGCGGCATGATATGGAGATGGTAGCGGGATTGGGCGGTAAATTTATCGCCGCTCCTGCTCAAGGAGTTACTCAATTGGATCGTACACGGTTGCCGGAGTATTCCGAACGCTATCGGGCGATACTGGATTTAGGGGATGAGATGGGTGTCACTCCGATATTGGAACTATGGGGAGCCGGGGTTCTGAATCAATTATCGGATACCATGGCGATAGCGATCGCCTCCGGGCATTCGCGGGCTTCTGTCTTGTTGGATTTCTACCATTTGTACAGAGGAGGAAATAGTTTTGATAGTTTACGCTTGATAAATGGGAAGATCCTTCCGGTTTTTCATATCAACGATTATCCGGAGTTGCCTCCTCGTACGGAGTTGAGAGATTCGGATCGGGTGTTTCCGGGAGATGGTATTTGCCCGTTTAATAAGGTACTTCCTTTGCTATACGACTCCGGTTTCCGGGGTGGGTTATCCGTAGAGCTTTTTAATAAGGGATATTGGGAAACCATGGATGTAAAGGAGGTCTTAAAGAAGAGTTTTGAGAAAACCACACAGGTAATCAATAGTTCGATGGGATAAAAGTTTGTTGGGATTTAGGAAAGGGACTGCCTCGAGGTGTTTTACCTTCGAGGCGGTCCCTTCTGTTTTTATAGTATCTTCTTTTAAAAATCAATTATTTTATAATCCGCTGTGATATAAAAAGTAGTATATTTGCGTACTCTGTTTTGGGGTACGCAAAAGCTTTGTTCACCAGAATGAATAGGCATTATCCTAAATAAACCGTTGTTTTGCGGAGAGGTCTAGGGGTTGTTATCATCGGGAAAGCCGATAATAAAAGATATACATTATAATGAATTTACTTCTGAGATATGTGGGTCATGGTATAACTATAAGTTTGTTAGTATTTATAATGCTGGCGTTTCATTTGTCTACGTTAGCACGGACAAGTGAAAAACGTGTGCTCCGGGTTGCCTTTCCGCAGGTGGTAGGCATGAGTTGGACGGCGGAGGACGGTAGTCATCATGGTATGCTCGTGGACTATCTCAATGAGATTGCCAAATATACCGGTTGGGAATACGAGTACATTGATACGAATAGGCAAACCGTGTTGAATGAATTTATCGCAGGTCAGTATGAATTGATGGGTGGAAACTATTATATACCCGGTTTAGAGAAATATTATGCTTATCCGGATTATAATATGGGATATAGCTGTTCCTTGTTGCTTGCTCGTTCTGATGATCGTACTATCCATAGTTATGATTTGGAGAGTATGAACGGGAAAACCATAGGTGTATATGAGAATGCTAAAGAAAATATTCGCCGCCTCAAGGAGTTTTTGGCTATCAATGGATTAGACTGTAAATTACGATATTACAGCTTGAAAGATATACAGAAGAACGACGGGGAATTATATTTTTATTTAATGAATGGAGAGATAGACTTGCTGTTGAGTGGCATTATTCACAATCACGATTCTCTACGGGTAATCGTTACCTATAATTCTCAACCCTATTATATCGTAACCAATCCGGGTAATAAGGAAGTATTGGATGGTTTGAATATGGCTTTGGAACGGATATTGGATGCTAATCCAAATTTTGCGGCAGAGCGTTATGCCGCTAACTTTCCTGCCCGACTTGTAAATGTCCAATTTAGTGACCGGGACTTGGAATATGTCAAGAAAAGGAAAACGATCACGGTAGCCGTTCCGGAGAATTGGTATCCCTTTTATTGTAAAGAAACCTCCCAGAAGAACCATGTCGGTATCATGGTGGATGTATTGGATAAGATCAAGGACTTTACCGGTTTGGATTTTTCGTATGTGTATGCGAAGAATTATAGTGATGCGGTCCATCTGGTACAACGAGGGAAAGCTGATATCTTAGGCTTTTTCTTGGGAGATGAGAACGATGCGGCCCAGCTAGGGCTTGCGCTTTCAGCCTCTTATGTGAGTGCGAACAATATCATAGTACGCAATAAAGCCTGTAGTTATCCCGCTCCGGGTTTGGTTGGTGCTTTGGTGGAAAGTCAGCGATTTCCAAGTGGCATATCTGCGGAGAAGATTCGGTCCTATCCGGGCATTAAGGAGGCATTAGCCGCTGTCAATAGCGGAGAGGTTGATTTTATCTATGGATTGTCCTCTAAAATGGAACAGGATATTTTGCGTTATCATTTCACCAATCTTGCTCCTGTGACATTGGTCAATGATCAGAGTGCGATAAGTTTTGCGTTACCTACCCCGGTTGACCCGGATTTATTAACCGTACTCAACAAGGCGATCAATAATCTTTCTGAGTCCGAGAGGACTGTTATACGCAATCGGAATCTGGAATCTATCGGCGTGAATGAATTCTCTCTTACGGACTTTATATATGCGAATCCCTTACAATTTATGTTTATCGTGATGTTTGTCCTGTCGGTGCTATTTACGGCATTACTGCTGGCTATAGGGGCCCGGATGAAAGCGACCGTGATACAGGGCAACCTGAAACGGGCTGAGGCGGCTAACTTGGCGAAGAGCGAGTTTCTTTCCCGGATGAGTCATGAGATCCGTACGCCGATGAACGGAATTGTAGGTATGAGTACTATCGCTATGCAAAACATAGATAATACCGATAAGATAAAGGATTGTCTTGAGAAAGTAATCATGTCTTCCAAGCATCTTCTCGCTCTCATTAACGACGTGCTGGATATGTCGAAGATAGAAAGCGGAAAAGTGGAACTTCGACATGAGAGCTTTAATTTCCGGGCATTCTTGCAGGACTTTGAAAATCTGTATGGCGAGCAGGCCAAGAGTAAAGGGATCAGCTATGAGACGATATTGGCTAGTGATCTGGAAGTACAGATTATAGGAGACTCCTTGCGCTTGAATCAAGTTCTCTCCAACCTGTTATCGAATGCGCTGAAATTTACGCCGGCCAAGGGAATGATTAAACTTCGGGTATCTAAAACAGGTGAGGATCAAGAGAATGTTTACCTTCGTTTCGAGGTAATCGATACGGGATGTGGTATAGCCGAGGAGAACTATGATAAAATCTTCGAATCGTTCGAACAGGAAAATGTGGATGTTACTTATAAATATGGAGGTACAGGATTAGGGCTTTCTATCGTTAAGCGTTTCACAGGGTTGATGGGTGGTGGCATACATGTGACGAGCGTGCAGGGGAGTGGCAGTACATTCACCGTTGATCTGCCTTTCGGCAAAATAAAGGAATCGGGTAAGCCCACTCGTTTTTCCGATATTAATGGGAGGAATGACCTTGCGAAGGATTGTTATGCTGTTGATTATGACTTCAAAGGTAAACGGATCTTATTGGTTGAGGACAATGAGCTTAACCGGGAGATAGCGGAGGAATTGATCGGAGTTACCGGTGCGTCGGTGGAGAGTGCTGAGGACGGGGTACAGGCCGTAGAGATGTTTAAGGAATCTGCCGAAGGATATTATGATTTGATATTGATGGATGTGCAGATGCCTCATATGGATGGCTATGAGGCTACCCGATGTATCCGGGCATTAGGGCGTTCTGATGCTCAAAAGGTTCCTATCTTCGCTATGACAGCCAACGCCTTCGCTGAGGATGTGCAGAAAAGTAGGGAGGCCGGTATGAACGCTCATATATCTAAACCATTAAATATACGTGCCGTGTATAAGCAAATGAACCGGTACCTTCAAGGATAAATAAAAGATTGATAAATAATTAAAAGGGGCCGCCTCTGGAAATTAAACTTTCGAGGCGGTCCCTTCTGCTTTTATTAGATATTCTTTATTTTTCCGTAATTACCGAGAATTCACCGATACCCGCTTGCTTTTTATTATCTACGATACGGGTTGCGACCAAACGGATTTGGTTACCTTTCGTTATCGGGAAATGTACGACTTGCTCGATCGGGTTAGCCTTGATATTGGAGAATTCGCCTTCGGCCACCTTCTTTCCATTAATATATAATTGATAGTTGGAGATATGACCGCTTGCGTCACGTCCTTGGTTCGGGGTGTAGCGGAATCCGGATATAGGCATTTCTTTCGCTAATTGTACGACTAACTCTTGTTTCCCTTGTGGCAAATAGTAGGTTGTGTAGCCGTTTCCGTCTAGGATCAGGCTGGTTTTCTCATCTTTCGGTGATACGATCGTGTAATCACAAGCAGGAATATCGAACGTTTGCGCGGAAACCGGACTGACTGTATCGAAAGTCGGATCATAGGCAATCGCCTTGACAGTTCCTTTTTGAGCGAAAGCGAATGGCGCCTGATAAAGCGGTGAGTCCTTGGTTGGATCTGAACCGTCGGTGGTATAATGAACCTCGGAGCCTTTATCCCCGGCCTGTATGGTTACCTCGTCATTGATATTACGGGCAATCGTTGGCTCGGTCACCAAGGCGGGGGCAAGGTATGCCTCCACGTTATTGATACAAAGCGGCCCGCGGGCGTCCGTGAAGTTGATGCGTATCTTCTCCGCTTTCTCGGTCTGGAAACGGACAATTCGTTTATAGCCGACAGTTGTCGTAGAATCCACAGTCTGTGCCGGAATCCATTTACCCCCTTGCTCGAGTTCGATATTGAACGAGCGTACTCGTTGTCCTAATGGGATATATTCTTGTATTACCAAGCGGTTTACATCGGTAGGATGGGTTAACGTGAAAGTCAATGAACCACTGGTTACTCCATCGTCCGTAGCCCAATAGGTATCCCAATCCCCATCTACTGCCTTATTGGGACTAAAATTACGTCCTCTTTTATTGCTCGCTTGTACGTAACATCCTTTCAAAAGATTCTCCTTAAAGTCATTTTGGATGGTTTGATACCATTGTACGGCACGGGCGGAGTCTACCGGACTTATTTTTCCGTTCAACGCTACGGGGAAGTTCAATAGGAAATTGGCGTTATGCCCGACGCTTCGGTAATAAAGATCGACTAATTTTGCCAGAGATTTGACTTGGTGATCTTCCCGGGAGTGATAGAACCATCCCGGACGGATAGATACATCGCATTCCCCACCTAGCCACATCGGTCCGTTCTCATCTCCCCATACACTCTGTTGGAAAGTAGGCATGGAGGGTTCCGGGGCGAAGATGCTCCATTGGGTATCACCGGCCCAACCTTCCTCGTTACCGATCCAGCGGATATCGGGTACTGTCCCTCCGAAAACCATGATGTCCGGGTGGTGCGCCTTGATCGTGTCTCGTGCCCGCTCATATTGATAATAGGTCTTGGCGTCTATAGCACGGGTTTCATTCGTGCCGCCATACCAGCCATTGCCACCGTTTGCCCCATCAAACCAGTATTCGAACAACGGGCCATAGTTGGAGACTAATTCATGTAATTGGGCATGGAATTTCTCTACATATCCCGGTTGTCCGTAGTTCTCACTGTTTCTGTCCCAAGGGGAGAGATAGACACCGAATTTCAGCCCGTGTTTCTTACAAGCGTCGGATAGTTCTTTTACCATATCCCCTTTGCCATCTTTCCAAGGAGAATTCTTTACGCTATATTCGGTTGTGGCGGTAGGCCATAGACAGAAACCATCGTGATGCTTGGTGGTTAAGATTACGCCTTTCAATCCGGCGGCTTTGATTGTTTGCGCCCATTGATCGCAATCCAGATCCGTTGGATTGAATGTGGAGGCGGGAGTATTTCCGTAACCCCATTCCAGATCATTGAACGTATTTAATCCGAAATGGACAAAGGCGTATGTTTCCATCTTATGCCATTCAACTTGTGCCGGCGTGGGAACGGGCAGGATAGGGGCGGGCGCTGTCGCTTCTTTACAGGAGAAGAAGGAAAACAACCCAAGCCCCAATAAAATAGAGGAACTCAAGTGCTTCATTATTTGTTTATATTTAGATGAGACCTCAAATATATGAAAAAAAACGGCAGATTTTTATTCTGTCTTTAGATATCTAGATAAAAGATAAAGTCCCCTGTCTTTTAGATGTCTCCTCTGGGGAAATTTTCATGCTAGCATATGATTGTTTATCAATTGTTTGCAGTGCCAGTTTATTTATCGCCTTTGGCACGGTCGTGCCATCACAGTGGCAACGCTGTGCCATCCGTGTGGCAGGGCCGTGCCATCGTAGTGGCACAGTATTGCCGCTATGATGGCAAGGGTACCGGCTATATCGTTTCCGTGAGCAGTCGGTATTTTTGCGTATCCTATATTATAATGTACCCGATATCCGTTGCCGTAAAAAACTTGAAAAATA